>Ga0222718_10000026_pt1 | contig 163505 bp, 146 predicted proteins | sample C33_27DmetaG_FD_165045 | JGI IMG/M metagenome (GOLD analysis project Ga0222718, IMG submission 165045) | Estuarine water microbial communities from San Francisco Bay, California, United States - C33_27D | ecosystem: Environmental > Aquatic > Marine > Unclassified | place: USA: California...
ACAAAAGACGCTGGTAAAATTGCTGGACTTGAAGTGCTCAGAATTATAAATGAGCCAACAGCGGCTGCCTTGGCTTATGGCTTAGACAAAAATGAAAGCAAAACAATTGCAGTTTACGACTTAGGTGGTGGTACATTTGATGTTACAGTTTTAGAAATTGATGATGGCTTATTTGAGGTAAAATCTACAAATGGCGACACTTTTCTTGGTGGCGAAGATTTTGATATGAGAATTGTCAATTACCTTTCCGATGAGTTCAAGAAAGAAAACGGTGTTGACCTAACAAAAGACAAAATGGCGCTACAGCGTCTAAAAGAGGCAGCAGAAAAGGCTAAGATTGAACTGTCCTCAGCCAGCCAAACAGAAATAAATCAACCGTTTATCTCCATGGATTCTAATACTGGTCAACCGCTGCACATGGTAATAAAACTGACTAGAGCCAAGCTTGAAAGTTTAGTAAGCGACTTGATAAAAGCGTCGATAAAGCCCTGCCAGGCTGCTTTGAAAGACGCAGGTCTATCTACTTCTGACATTGACGAAATTGTTCTTGTTGGTGGTATGACGCGCATGCCGAAAGTGATGGATGAGGTCACTAAGTTTTTTGGAAAAGAGCCACATAAAGGTGTAAACCCAGATGAAGTAGTAGCAATGGGCGCCGCAATTCAGGCTGGTGTGCTTCAGGGTGACGTAAAAGATGTTGTGCTTTTGGACGTTACACCCTTGTCTCTCGGAATTGAAACTTTAGGTGGAGTTTTCACCAGACTAATTGATAGAAATACAACTATACCAACAAAAAAATCCCAAGTATTTTCTACTGCGGAAGATAACCAAAACGCTGTAACAATTCGAGTTTTCCAAGGAGAACGCGAAATGGCTACAGACAATAAAGTTTTGGGGCAGTTTAATTTAGAAGATATACCTCCCGCACCTCGCGGAATGCCACAAATAGAAGTAACCTTTGATATTGACGCAAATGGTATTGTATCTGTTTCGGCGAAAGATAAGGGAACTGGGAAAGAACAGAATATAACTATTCAGGCGTCAGGTGGTCTATCAGATGAAGATATTGAGAATATGGTAAAAGATGCTGAGGACAATGCTGAGGCCGATAAAGAGCGACGTGAGTTAATCGAAGCAAAAAATCAAGCTGAAAGCTTGATCCACTCCACAGAGAAGTCTATGGAAGAGCATAGTGACAAGGTGGATCCAACGACCATTGAAGCGATTGAGCTAGCGATTTCGGCATTAAAGGAAGAGCTGGAAACAGAGGATGCAGGAAAAATTAAGTCGGGAATTCAGAATGTAACTGAAGCGGCAATGAAGCTAGGTGAAGCAATCTATAAAGCTAGTCAAGATGATAGCGAAAACACTGATAAGGAACCAGGCAGTGCTGATTTCGACGATAATATCGTTGATGCAGATTTTGAGGATCTAGATGATGAGAAACGTTCTTAAAGATTAAATGCCTACTTATGGCAAAACGCTGTCTTGTAACCAGGTACCTTGAAAGGGGCACTTAATTTGTCAAAGCGTGATTACTATGACGTGCTGGGTGTTCCAAAAGGTTCTGAACAAGAAGCATTAAAAAAGGCTTACCGTTCTAAAGCTAAAGAACTTCATCCAGACCGAAACTCAGATAATCCTAATGCTGAAGCTCAGTTTAAGGAGGTCAACGAGGCTTACGAAGTTTTAAAAGATTCTGATAAAAAAGCCGCGTATGATAGGTATGGTCATGCGGCATTTGAAGGCGGTGGAGGTAGCCAAGGTTTTGGTGGCGGTGGAGATTTCTCCAGCGCTTTTTCGGATGTATTTGACGATCTGTTTGGTGATTTTATGGGTGGTGGTCGCGGTGGCAGACAGCAACAATCACGAGGGTCAGACTTACGTTATAATTTGTCCATTTCGCTCGCAGAAGCTTTTGCTGGCTTGCAGAAAACGATTAACGTTCCTTCTGCAGTTTCATGTGGGTCTTGTAACGGGTCAGGAGCTGCTGGTGGTTCGTCACCAACGACATGTCCGACGTGTTCTGGGTTAGGAAAGGTTAGGGCTACCCAGGGGTTTTTTACTGTTGAAAGAGGTTGCCCAACCTGTTCAGGAGTAGGTCAAATAATTAAAAATCCATGTTCCTCATGTGGAGGCCAAGGTACTCAAAAGAAAGACAGAGCGCTAAATGTAAATGTTCCACCAGGCGTTGAAACTGGAACTCGTATTCGTCTGGCGGGCGAGGGCGAGACTGGTCCACGTGGTGGTGTATCAGGTGATTTATATATTTTCATCGAAGTTTCGAAGCATAAAATTTTTGAGCGTGATGGTCTTAATTTGTTCTGTCGAGTACCGGTTTCAATGGCAAAAGCTAGTTTGGGCGGGGAAGTGGAAGTGCCTACAATAGACGGTGGGCGCAGTAGGGTTCGTATACCGGCAGGTAGTCAATCAGGCCGACAAATGAGATTAAAAGGCAAAGGTATGCCTGCCATAAAGACAAGTCAGAAAGGTGATATGTTTATTGAGATGGCAGTGGAAACGCCCGTTAACCTCACTGTTAGGCAAAAAGAATTATTGGAGGAGTTTGAGCAACTTTCGGAAGATAATAATCCTGAAACAAATAGTTTCTTTTCCTCAGTTAAAACCTTTTGGGAGTCTATGAAGGGGTAATTGAAGGATGGCCTTTGCTTTAATGGATTAAAAGCTTTCTTTTTTTGTTGCCCATAATTAAGTCATTTTTTTCGCCGCCAATTCCGAATATTAGTAATTTTTAAATCAAAAATGATCCCCAGCCAACATTTGCATTGCTAATGTGACTGGGGGTAGCTCGTTACCTTCAAAGAGAGCAGCATCTTTGTTTAATGTTTTCCAACATTTTGCAGGGCATATTGACAATACATCATTTTTTTCTTGCGTATTCCCTATCCAAGTAGAGTGCTCTGAATCAGGTATTTTGTGCCAACTAACCTCAAAAATGAAAAATGTTTGATACTGATAATAAGCTTATCTAAAATTTTTTATAATCTTTATTATATTTTATTGGAATATTTTAAATATATTGTTTGGCAATAATACGGCCGCAGGTCGGATAGTTACTAAGTTTTAGGATGACAAGAAATGAAAGAAAAATTAATTGAAGTTGAGGAACAGGAAGACGTAGGAATTATCCTCTCGGATGGATGTAGATTATCTTCACGAATTTGGATGCCTAAAAATAGTGAAGCGCATCCGGTGCCAGCAATTTTAGAATATTTGCCATACAGAAAAAGAGATGGAACAGCTGCTCGCGACAGTCTAACCCATCCATTCGTTGCATCGCATGGATACGCTTGCGTTAGAGTTGATATGCGAGGCAATGGTGATAGTAATGGCATAATGCAGGATGAGTATACAGAATTAGAGCTTAGTGATGGTGTAGAGATTATAAATTGGTTAGCAGCCCAGAGTTGGTGTACTGGAAAAGTAGGAATGATGGGTATTAGCTGGGGTGGTTTTAACTCACTACAAATTGCAGAACTTGCGCCTGAACCTTTGAAAGCAATAATTTCACTGTGCTCTACTGTCGACCGGTATGCAGATGACATTCATTATAAGGGTGGTTGTTTATTAAATGAAAATTTAGGTTGGGGATCGACAATGTGGTCTTACTCATCAAGGCCTCCCGACCCAGCAGTTGTTGGGGATGCATGGGTTAATATGTGGACCCAGCGCATGAAAGCAGAGCCATTTTTACCGATAAAATGGCTTAAGCATCAAACTCGTGATAATTATTGGAAGCATGGCTCTGTTTGTGAAAATTATGATGGGATACAGTCAGCTGTTCTTGCTATTGGCGGTTGGGGTGATGCGTACAAAAATGCAGTGTCGCATTTGGTGTCTAATATCAAGTCACCCGTCAAAGGTTTAGTTGGACCATGGGTTCATAAGTATCCTCATTTCGCAGTTCCTGAGCCTAAAATAGGGTTTTTACAAGAAGCTCTAAGATGGTGGGACCGATGGTTGAAAGATATAGAAACGGGAGTAGAAAAAGATCCAAAATATACCGTTCATTTAATGGACGGTGTTAGACCGCAATCGTGGTATGCCGAAAGACCGGGAGTGTGGGTAAATGAAGATAACTGGCCCGATGGTCCGAATATGAGCACCTTTAGTTTAGCTAAGAATTCTAAACTAGCTGAATATGATATAACCCAAGATCTTAATGATACTGTTTGTTCACCACAAGATTGTGGTTTAGATGGAGGCGAATACTGCGCAATCTGGCTTGGCCCAGAAATGCCTGGAGATCAAAGACGAGATGACAGTTACTCGCAGTGCTACGATAGCGCAACTTTAACTGACAGACTTGACATTATTGGTTCACCAGTTATTCAACTTAAGATTAAAAGTGATGCTAAATCTGGGCAGGTTATAGTCCGACTCAATCATATTCATCCAGATGGCGCATCGACAAGAATAACTTATGGTTGCCTGAATTTATCGCAACGAAATGGGTATGAACAAACCTCTGATCTCGTTCCAAACGAATTGATGGATATTGAAGTTACCCTTGATCAAATCGCTTACAGAGTTCCCGAAGGTCATAAAATAAGAGTATCAATCTCTAATTGTTACTGGCCTCTCCTTTGGCCAATGCCTGATAATAGTACACTAACTCTTGTTCAGGGAAGATTTGATCTACCAATTTCATCACATGGAGATTCAGACGAACGTAAATTCCAACCTGCTGTTGTGGGGGAACCGTGGAAAATTGAAACTCTAAGAGAAGGGAGCAATCAAAGGAATGTGAAACGTAATTTTAAATCAGGAATTGTTACTACAGAAATAATTGATGATTTTGGTAAAAGAATGGATAAGGAGCATGGCCTTATTACAGGTTCTATTGCTAGGGAATGGTGGTCTATACATCCCGATGATCCACTTTCTGCTCACGGCCGCACACATTGGACGGAAGAAATTGAGAGAGCAGACTGGTCGGTTAGGACTGAGACTTATGCAGAAATGTGGAGTGACTGTGACACCTTTTACCTTAAAGCCTCTCTTATGGCTTTTCATAATGGTGATTTAGTATTTGAAAAGGAATTTAGCGAAGAAATTCAGAGACTAGGACACTAGAAAATTAATAATATCTTTAATATTACAATTGAAAACATTTAATAAATGTCTTAAGCGCAGCGGTGTAATGGTTAGCTTTGCATATTTTTTCGCTAAACCCACAAAATTTGCACCAATTTTGACGATTGAAAGGTTAACTTTAAATGTCACGCACCTCCAACCCAGACATATTGTATACAATTGTAGACGAAGCTCCAGAGCTTGCTAGTGCTTCGCTGCTCCCAATAGTTCGCTCTTTCGCAACATTGGCAGGTATCGAAATTGGAAGGAAAGATATTTCTCTAGCAGGAAGAATCAAGGCGACTTTTAGCCATTATTTAAAAGAAGACCAAAAACAAAATGATGGTCTAAAAGAGCTTGGTCAAATAGTTCAAAACCCGAATGCTAATGTAATTAAACTTCCAAATATATCTGCGTCAGCGCCACAACTGGTTGCGGCAATAAGGGAATTACAATCACAGGGTTTCGCGATACCTGATTATCCGTATGAACCATCGACAGATAACGAAATCAGCGTACGTAAGCTCTATGATAAAATAAAGGGATCTGCGGTTAACCCTGTTTTGCGTGAGGGTAATTCAGATCGCCGTGCTGCTAAAGCAGTCAAGAAATATGCGATGGCTAATCCGCATTCCATGGGCGCATGGAGCTCAAGTTCCGCCACCCATGTTTCATCAATGAATGGGAACGACTTTTTCAACAATGAGAAATCTGCCACTATTCAAGAAAGTCAGGTTGGTTTGGCAAGAATTGAATTTACTGATTCAGAGGGTTATGTTGAAGTTTTAAAACAAGATATAAAATTAGAAAGCGGCACAGTCGTCGATGCGACTTTTATGTCCGTCAAAGCACTTCGTGCTTTTCTTTCACATGAAATTAAGGAAGCAAAAGAGCAGGGTGTGCTTTTTTCCGTTCATTTAAAATCCACGATGATGAAGGTATCTGACCCAATTATTTTTGGTCATGTTGTGTCTGTTTTTTTTAAAGATGTTTTCGAAAAACACCGAGAGGTATTAGATGAGTTGGGTGTGAATCCAAATGCAGGGCTCGGTGAGATATTAGAGCGTGTTTCGCATGATGCAGAAATAACTCAAGATTTTAATGCTATTTTCGAGCAACAAGCAGATTTGTATATGGTAGATAGTGATAAAGGAATAACAAATTTGCATGTTCCCTCAGACGTGATCATAGATGCGTCTATGCCTGCCTTAATTAGAGCCGGAGGAATAGCGTGGAGCCCAGATGGATCTCCAAAAGATACTAAGTGTCTTATTCCTGACAACTCGTATGCACCAGTTTATGAAGAAACAATAAATTTTTTTAAAGACAAAGGTGCTTTAGACCCTTCAAGTTCAGGCACTGTTGCCAATGTGGGACTGATGGCACAAAAGGCTGAGGAATATGGAAGCCACCCCACTACATTTGAAATTCCGAGGGATGGAACTGTTCGGTATATCCTAGAAAATGACAGTATTTTGCATGAGCACGAGGTTGAAACTGGTGATATTTGGCGGTCATGTTCAGTAAATAAAGCTCCCATAATGGATTGGATTTCTCTTGCGATAGAGCGTCAGGTGGCTACGGATACAAACGCAATATTTTGGCTCGATCAAAATAGAGCTCATGATGCGCAGCTAATTCCTATTATTAAGAAGGTCTTAAATAAAAAAGGCCTGGATAACAAATTTCTAATAATGCCGCCAAGAGAAGCGACAAGAGCCACACTGGAGAAAATTACTAAAGGGGAAGACAGTATCGCTATTACTGGTAATGTCCTTCGTGATTACCTAACTGATCTATTTCCAATTTTGGAGCTAGGTACTTCAGCGAAAATGCTGTCTATTGTAAAACTGATGAATGGAGGGGGTCTTTTTGAAACTGGAGCTGGTGGCTCTGCCCCAAAACATGTTCAGCAATTACAACAAGAAAATCATTTAAGATGGGATAGCTTAGGCGAGTTTTGTGCCTTAGGAGAGAGTTTTAATTTCCTGGCGGCTAATTCTGAAAAGAAAAGAGCCGCTACACTTGGATTGGCTATTGAAAGAGCGACGCAAGGAATATTGGATAACAATAAGTCTCCTAGTCGAAAGGTCGGTGAAATGGATAACCGGCATAGTCACTTCTTTTTTGCCATCTATTGGGCTCAAGCACTTGCTGAGCAACAAGAAGACCAAGACTTGGCCATAATATTTACCTCCGTTTATAACTTGTTAAAGGATCATGAGTCTAAAATTCTGGATGAGCTAGACAGTACTCAGGGTGTCGAAGTTGATTTAGGCGGATACTATCATCCAGATAGAGAAAAGGTAGCAAAAATTATGCGACCATCTCCAACAATGAATTCAATAATTGATGAACTTCTACCTAAAATTTAGGTCTATTAGAATGGAAACTTTATAATTTTTATGGAAAACTAATTTCTAAAGTAAGGATCTGATATGAATTATCCTCTAGATTATGTTCCACCAAAAATTTGGAAATGGGAAAATGAGAACGGTGGAGCTTTTGCATCGATTAACCGTCCAATAGCGGGTTTAACACATGAGAAGGCCTTACCTATTGGCCAACATCCCTTTCAATTGTACTCTCAAGGAACTCCAAATGGTATAAAAGTTACTGTTATGTTTGAGGAACTTTTAGAAATGGGTCATAGCGGCGCAGAGTATGATGCATGGTTGGTTAGTATCGGTAAAGGGGAGCAGTTTGGGTCAGATTTTGTAAATATTAATCCAAATTCAAAAATTCCAGCACTTTTAGATTGTTCTGGGGACAAGCCTCAAAGGATTTTTGAATCGGCGGCTATACTTTTATATCTTGCTGAAAAGTTTAATTCCTTTTTGCCAACCCAAGGCAGTAGGCGTACAGAAGTTCTCAATTGGCTTTTTTGGCAGATGTCTAGTGCGCCTTACCTTGGGGGCGGGTTTGGTCATTTTTATGTCTATGCACCAGAAAAGATACAGTATGTAATTGATCGTTATTCGATGGAAGTTAAACGTCAGTTGGATGTTCTTGATCGAGAGTTATCGAAAAAAGAGTTTATAATTGGTGACGATTATACCATTGCCGACATATCAATTTGGCCCTGGTACGGTCGTTTGGTTTTAGGCCAACAATACGGCGCTGCCGATTTTTTACAGGTAAGTGATTATCACAATGTAGTGAGGTGGGCAAAAAATTTAAGCTTAAGGCCAGCTGTGATGCGTGGTGAACGTATCAATCGAAAATCAAAAATTCCAAATCAGTATTTGCTTGAAAGACACAGCAGCTGTGACTTTGAGGCACTCGATTTTGAGACGTAGAGCGAGCGAGGTCATCTATGGCTCATATTGGTTTCAATAAAAATTTAACTAACAGCATCTGTTCTTTAGATACCAAGGAATTCCTTAGTCATTTCTTTGGAAGATCTTAATTGAGCAGATGTTCCCGACCAAACGATCTTACCGCTATGAATAATGTTGTGATTATCTGCAATCTTCAACAAATCGTTCAAATTTTTGTCTATAATTAAAATTGATATTCCGCTATCACGTATGTCTTTTAGAGCTTCCCAGATCTTTTCCCGAATAATGGGTGCCAGTCCCTCAGTCGCCTCATCCAATATCAAAAGCTTGGGGTTCGTGAGTAGAGCTCTTCCAATTGCCAGCATTTGCTGCTCACCTCCCGAGAGCAAATTGCCCATGAATTTAGCCCGTGACTTCAGGTCTGGAAAAAGTTTGTAAACACGCTCCAAAGTCCAGGTCAGATTTTCTTTTTCAGTAATGTTTGCAGTGGCAATAAGGTTTTCATGTGTCGTTAAGTTAGGAAAGATTTGACGGCCTTCTGGCACCAAGCCGATACCCAATTTAGCGATTTTAAAACTGGGTAAATTAGTTATATCTTGTTCGTTAAATACAATGGAGCCATTCGTTTTAGGTTTTATATTCATTATTGAGCTTATAGTTGTCGTTTTACCCATTCCATTTCGCCCTAGAAGTGTTGTCACGCCGGCTGACTTAATATTGAGGGACACACCAAATAACGCCTGGCTCGCTCCATAATGTGTTTCAACATTAGTTAATGTTAACATTACATTTCCCCTAAGTAGGCACTCTGGACTGCAGAATCGCGTCTTATCTTGTCTGGATCTCCGGTTGCAATGATTTCTCCCGAAACTAAGACAGATATTCGGTCTGCCAATGCAAACACTGCATCCATATCATGTTCTATTAACAATATAGTTTGTTGACCTTTAAGTTTGTTCAGTAGAGCGATCATTTCTTTTGTTTCAGTAGGGCCAAGGCCAGCCATTGGTTCATCAAGTAGTAAAAGCTGTGCATCTGAGGCCAATGCCATAGCAATCTCTAGTTTGCGACAATCCCCATGGCTCAAATTTGCAACTGGTTGATTAATAGCCTTTTCTAGTCCAACCTGATTAAGACAAAAGTCAATTTTTTTAAAAATATAATCTTGATTATTGGATACTTTAAAAAAATTAAACCAATTGTCTTGGACTGTGTTGGTTGCCAATTGTATATTTTCAGAAACTGTCAGTGATTTCATAACCGATGTAATTTGAAAAGTCCGATTTATCCCAAGCCGAGATTTTTTGTATTCTGAAACTTGCGTAACATTCATATCTTGAAAAAAAATTTGACCACTATCTGGAAATATCTGTCCGAATATTTGTGAAACTAGTGTAGTTTTCCCAGCTCCGTTAGGGCCAATTATAGCATGTAATTCTCCATTTAATATGGATAGAGTAAGATTTTTTGTTGCTATCACACCACCAAATTTTTTATTAAGGTTCTTTAATTTTAATATATCATGCACAATTTGCACCTTACTTTGATAAGAGTGAGGACAAGCCACCCTTAAAAAATAGTACCACCGCGATTAAAAGAAGCCCAAATGGGAGGTGCCAATAAATTGTAATTGAAGACAGAATTTCTTCCAAAATGATGAATACTATTGCACCAAAAAGAGGGCCCATGACCGTCGCTACCCCTCCCAGTATTACCATAAACATCAATTCTCCAGACCTGGCCCAATCGATCATTTCGGGAGATATGAACGTCATAAAATTTCCTAAAAGTACCCCAGCGAAGCCACAAATAATTCCAGAAAATACAAAAGCTATCAATTTGTGCAAGTAAACATTGTAGCCCAGTGAAATCATGCGAGCCTCGTTATCTTTAATCCCTTTTAATATCAGTCCAAAATTGGACTTTGTAATTAGATGAATAAGCCACATAAAAAAGATCAAACTCAAAAATGATACAAAAAACATTTGGATCGGATCATCAAGGCTTATGAGCGGTATTTCGGATCTCGTATTAATAACCAAACCGTCATCACCGCCATATTCCTCAATCGAAACAAATAGATAGTAGGCCATTTGGGAAAATGCCATCGTTATCATTATAAAATAAACGCCCTTCGTCTTCAAACATATCAGTCCTGTTAACAATGCAAACAAGCCGCTAATTACTATGGCAATCGTGATATGCATAAACCCATTTGTTGTTGCCAGAAAATCTAATCCGCCATAAAGCCAATGGTGCGCTGGTATTCCAACAGCATAGGCACCAATTCCTAAATATGCGGCATGGCCAAAGGAAATCATACCGCCATATCCGAGGATAAGGTTCAAACCGACTGCAGCTATGGCCAAAATACATAAACGAGTGGCCAAATCTAGATAGAATGACATTCCAATTTGATTAAAAATAATCGGCAAGACTAATAAAAAAACTAAAACGAGAAACTTAAATGATCTGATAAATTGCATAAGCTTATATTTACCGTAATCTTGGAGGGAAAAGACCCTTGGGTTTAAATGATAGTATCAATGCCATGATTAGGTAGATTGACATCGAGGAAATAGCTGGGGCTGAATTTTCGGCAGCTGTTGTGCTCATGAAAATTTTGAAAAGATCGTCGAGAAAAGCGCGTCCTAGGGTGTCAATTAGTCCAATTAGCAGGGCAGCTACAAATGCGCCTTTTACAGAACCAATTCCGCCTACTATAATTACTACAAAAGCTGTAATAATTATATTATTTCCCATACCCAGCGAAGCTTCTGTTATAGGTGCGATAAGCATGCCAGCAAGCCCAGCAAGAGTTGCTCCCAAGGCAAAGACGATTGCAAAAAGACTTCTTATATTAATGCCTAGTGCTGCCACCATTGTTCTGTTAGATGCGCCTGCTCGGATTAGCATTCCTAAACGAGTAAAGTTCACAAGCCAAAGTAGTCCGAAAGCGGCCGTGAGCCCCACCGCAATTATTAAAAGCCTAAACGTGGGAATTTCAATATTTTCTGCTATAGAGATTTGTCCATCTAAGTAGTCTGGTAGGGGAATAGCAATTCCTGCTGGACCCCAAATTAAATGAGCAGCCGTATCAATTACCAAAATTGCGCCGAAGGTTCCAAGTACGTGATCCAAATGATCCCTCGTGTACAGTGGGCGGGCCAAGAAAAGTTCAAAAACGTATCCAATTATCCCAATAATGGGTAATGAAAATACGACTGCAAGTAAGTAACTCTCTAATATGTATGTTAGTGATGCACATATGAATGCGCCCAACATGTAAATTGAACCATGTGCAAGATTTACGAAATCTAAAATCCCAAAAACTAGGGTAAGGCCTGAGGCTACTAGGAATAAAAGAACTCCCAATTGAAGTCCGTTTAATACCTGTATTAAAAGCAGAGTATAGTCCAATACTGCCCCCAGATCTCTATGAGCTAATTATCAAAGTCTTATAATTGCGGGACTATTAATTATTTTAACTTACACTCGGCAGCAAATGGGTCCTGATGATTTTTAAAGACTGTATCAACTACCTCTGTGGTCCAATTGCCATCTGAGTCTTCAACAACCTCTCTCAGGTAAAAATTCTGAATTGGAAAATTGTTATTACCGTAAGAATATTTACCTCGTAAAGAATTATAATTAGCACTTTTTAGTGCAGATCGAAGACCAGCCATATCATTCATATTTCCATCTACTGCCATTATTGCAGACGCTATCATATTAATAGTGTCATAGGACTGTGCAGCGTAAAATGAGGGGTACTTTCCAAACTGTTCTTTAAAATCTGTAACAAACTTTTTATTTGCTTGGTTATTCAAGGAAGGATCCCACTGTTGCGTTACTTTTGATCCCACGATTCCTGAGAAATTTGCAGCCTGTAATTTTGGTAATGAAATACCATCGATAGTGAATACTGAATATAAAGGTAACAAATCTTTTAGCCCTGCTTGATGATATTGCTTTGTAAAAGCCCCAGATGCAGCTCCAGGATAGAATACAAACAATCCATCAGCTCCCGATACCTTTGCTTTGGCAAGTTCAGCGGAGAAATCTAACTGGGCATCAGCACCCCATTTCGTTAGATCCTTACCGATTACTTGACCCTTAAATGTCCGCTCTATTCCCGCTACCATATCTTTCCCGGCAGCATAATTGGGAGCCATTATATAAAGCGACTTGATACCTTCTCTATTAAAAACCTCGCCCATTGCCATGGGTGTTTGGTTATTTTGCCACGAAGCGGAGAAAAAATTCTCATGACACAATTTACCAGCCATTTGTGATGGGCCGGCGTTTGAGGAAATCAATATTTTCCCCGCATCTAATACTGATTTACGTGATGCTAACAGGACGTGGCTCCATATATATCCTGCTATAATATCAACCTTATCTTGTTTTAAGAGACGGTCTGTTACTTGTTTTCCAGTATCAGGTGCAAATCCATCATCACCAAAAACTACTTCAATATTATGCGCACCAGCTTTGCCATCCAAGTGTTTTAAGGCCAAGTTGACCGCATTTTTCATATCGTTACCTATAACAGCCGCTGGAGTTGTTAATGTAGTAACAAACCCAACTTTTATGTCTGCAGCAAAAGCTAATGGTATAAAAAAATTCCAAAATATTAGTACGGCGACTACCTTTTTCATTTTTCTCTCCTCAAAGAAAACGTCTTTAGCAGGCTGAGCCTACCACAAACTCACTCTAGGTAAACTTAGTTTATGAAAATATTTCTTATAGCCGTCCATGGCAGTGTTTAAATTTCTTTCCAGAGCCGCACGGACACACATTATTCCGTCCTGTCGATTGCCATCCATCAGGCATTTGTTCAGGTGGCGTTTTTGCCCCTAATGGCAATGCTGATTTTGGTTTATTAGCTGTATTATTGTCAGTTTTAGGAATCCCCTGGGCCTGCTTTTGCTCATCCAAAAACTTGGCTATCATTGCTTTTCGTTCTTCGTCGCTAAGAGGTCTGACCATGCCTAGCTGCTTAGTTACATCATAGCGCAGACCATTAAGAAGACGTTCAAATAATTGGAAAGCTTCATTTTTATATTCATTAAGTGGATCTCTTTGAGCATACCCTCTGAAACCTACAACGGATCTCAAATGTTCTAGAGTAATAAGATGCTCTCTCCATTTGGTGTCAATGGTCTGAAGTAAAAGTTGCTTCTCTACTTGTTGCATTGCTTCTTTACCAAAGGCTTCTGTTTTGTCAGCCATAACAGAGTTTGCCGCATTTTCGATGCGTTCAGTTAATAACTCATCGTCTACGCCTTCTTCATTTGCCCAATCATTAACAGGTAAGTCCAGGTTGATACCTTCTTTTAATGCCTTCTTGAGACCATCTAGATCCCACTGGTCTGGATAGGTTTTAGGCGGAATGTGAATGTTAACGAGATCGTCAATTACGTCGTTACGCATATCCTCAACTATTTCGGCTTGCTCCTCAGCCCGCATTATATCAAGGCGCTGCTCAAATATAGCAATTCGCTGATCGTTCATCACATCGTCAAATTTCAATAGTTGTTTTCGAATATCGAAATTTCGAGCTTCAACTTTAGACTGGGCACGTTCCAGAGATTTATTTACCCATGGGTGTATAATCGCCTCTCCTTCTTCCATACCCAAGGTTGACAGCACTTTATCAAGACGCTCTGAACCAAAGATGCGCATTAGATCATCTTCTAAACTTAGAAAAAAACATGTCTTACCTGGATCACCTTGTCTGCCTGAGCGGCCCCTTAATTGGTTATCAATTCTACGGCTCTCATGACGCTCAGATGCGAGTACGAATAGGCCACCAGCCTCAATAACCCGCTCTTTTTCGTTGAAATGCTTTTCTGAAATGGTTTCACGTATCAGGTCTGGATTCGACTTTGGTTTTTTTTCCAGAGCCTCTAGAATTTCCATTTCCATATTACCGCCTAACTGTATGTCGGTTCCGCGGCCCGCCATGTTTGTTGCAATTGTTACAGCACCAAATTTTCCGGCATTAGCAACTATATTGGCTTCTTGTTCATGTTGTCGTGCATTTAAAACATTATGTTTTACACCAGATTTTTTAAGTAAATTCGATAACAGCTCAGACTTTTCAATTGATGTTGTGCCCAATAGAATCGGTTGGCCTTTTGAATTGGCTTCTTTAACTTCTCCTACTATGGCTTTGTATTTTTCTTCAGTTGTTCTGTAGACCCTGTCATCCTCGTCCGATCTTGCGATAGGTTTGTTTGTTGGAATTTCTAATACACCAAGCTTGTAAATCTCCATAAATTCGTCTGCTTCAGTCGCAGCGGTTCCTGTCATACCGGATAATTTATCATACAATCTGAAATAGTTTTGAAAAGTTACACTAGCCAAAGTGACGTTTTCTGGCTGAATATCGCACCGTTCCTTCGCCTCAATTGCTTGATGAAGGCCTTCAGAAAGTCGTCTCCCAGACATCATCCTTCCAGTAAATTCATCTATCAGGACAACCTGCTTGTCGCGTACTATATAATCCTTATCTTTTGTGAAAAGTTTATGGGCTCTTAATCCTTGGTTCACATGGTGGACTACTGTTGTGCTTTCTGGGTCGTAAAGCGATTGATTTTCTGGGAGTAGGCTTCTTTCCTTAAGTTCTAACTCTAAAAAATCATTTCCTTCATCTGTAAAAGTCACATTTCTAGATTTTTCATCAATGGTAAAATGATGGTCTTTTAAAATTGGTATGAGTTTATCAATCTCTATATAAAGCTCTGACCGATCTTGCGCGGGACCTGAAATAATTAGTGGAGTCCTTGCCTCGTCAACTAAAATGCTGTCAACTTCGTCTACAATGGCAAAATAATGATGTTTCTGAGCAATTTGATCTATACTAGATTTCATATTATCGCGTAGATAATCGAAACCTAGTTCATTATTTGTCGCATATGTAATATCACAAGAATACGCGTTGAGTTTTTCTTCGTCTTCCTGCTGCGGGTAAACTACTCCCGTCGTCATTCCTAAAGCGGTGTAGACTTTCGACATCCATTCTGCATCTCTTTTTGCAAGATAATCATTTACTGTAACGATGTGCACACCCTTGCCAACAAGTGCGTTTAAATATGCAGGAAAAGTAGCAACCAAAGTTTTTCCTTCACCAGTTTTCATTTCAGATATGTTTCCGCGATGAAGAAAAATACCACCAAGAAGCTGTACATCGAAAGCTCGCAGCCCTAGAGCCCGCTTTGCGGCTTCGCGGCAATTTGCAAAAGCCTCTGGAAGCAACGCATCTATTCCTTCCCCTTCTCCTAGACGCTTCTTGAACTCATTCGTTTTTGCGCTTATTTCATCGTCAGAAAGAAGACTAAATTTTTCCTCTAATGAATTTATACTATCAACTGCAGTTTGAGCTTCTCGCAGCCGTCGATCATTTGGAGTGCCAAATACTTTCTTTGCAATTTTCCCAAGACCTAACATTATATTCCTAACTCACAGAGGTTTTAAATTGGACTACCCGTGCTTGTATTATCTGTATACATAAAAGTCCTAAGCACTTTAGTATAACCACACTATGCGATTTAAGGGGATGAATAAAAAGTGTCAACGTTCTCAATAATTTTAACATGATCTATACTATTTGTATTTAATACTGACGCTTATACTTTAGTAATTTAAATCTAACCATACCTTGGAAGATAGTTAAAAAAAAACTGATGTGTCTTCACAAAATTTTGATTGGAAACAGATTTTGTGAAAATGGATTATATTTCTGATACGCTGTGCAGAAATTAGCAAAAATTTACATAGCAATTCTGCCTATAATCAATATAGACCCTATTGTATTAGTGGATTAAGAAGAGTTTGGTGAAACTTGCTTATTTTAGAAAGTTTTTAAACCACGTCTAACCACCAAAACGGGGTCATGCAATGTCGATTATTTCAAAAGTTTCACCTTTGGCTCCTAAAAAATTTCCTATTATGCTTCCTGTCTCAGGAGTAAGATTTTCTACTGCTAACGCTGGTATAAAATCAGGAGATAGTGATGATGTAACTCTCATTATTTTGGACCCTGCTACAGAAATTGCTGGTTTATTTACAAGCTCGTTGATGCGGTCTGCACCCGTAATTGATTGTCAGAGTAAAATTGGAATTGAGGTTTACGGTAAAGGAGCGGCAATAATTATAAATTCGGGTAATGCAAATGCTTTTACTGGCCGACAAGGTGAGAATGCGGTTAGAGAAATCGTTGACTCACTCTCAACCATAGCCGATTTACCGGTCCAACGAATTTTTTCGTCATCGACTGGAGTTATTGGTGAGTTGTTAGAATATGAAAAAATAATTGCTGTTCTCAACAGTCTTGTCGATTCCGTTGAGGTGTCTAAAATAGGTGATGCAGCGAGAGCTATAATGACCACAGACACCTTTCCAAAAGGTAGTAGTATCAAATTTGATTTTAAGGGAACCAAAATTACAATTTCGGGCATTGCAAAAGGGTCAGGTATGATTGCTCCAAATATGGGCACTATGCTGGTATATATATTTACAGATGCGTTAATTGATAAGAAAGATCTACAGTCAGTTGTTGAGGATTTGAATGAAGAAACTTTCAATTGTATCACTGTTGATAGTGATACCTCTACTTCTGATACGTTATTAGTTGGTGCCACTGGCAAAAGTGGTATTGAAGTCAATAAGAACGATTTAGAATTTCGAGAAGGTTTACGCAAAGTAATGCTCGACCTAGCTCATCAAGTTGTACGCGATGGAGAAGGGGCGAGTAAGTTTGTTGAAGTCTGTGTTAGCGGCGCTGCTGATCAACAAGAAGCTAAAGTGCATGCCATGTCTATTGCTAACTCCCCTTTAGTTAAAACTGCCATAGCTGGAGAAGATCCAAACTGGGGTAGGATTGTTATGGCGATCGGTAAATCGGGTGCATCAGCTGATAGAGATAAGTTGTCAATAAGGTTGGGGGATATTTTGGTAGCGGAAAATGGTTGGATATGCCCCTCCTACAAAGAGTCTGATGGAGCAGAATATATGAAACAGCAACATTTAACAGTGAATGTTGACTTGGGGATAGGTACAGGCCAGGCAAAGGTGTGGACTTGTGATCTGACTCATAGTTACATAGAAATAAATGCAGATTATAGATCATGAAAATGATTTTAGTATCAGCAGTTGCGCTTATTGATCGAGACGGAAGAGTTTTAATTACTCAAAGGCCTGAGGGAAAAAGCATGGCAGGTCTATGGGAATTTCCTGGTGGAAAAATTGAGGGTGGAGAGACCCCAGAGCAAGCTTTGATTAGAGAACTATACGAAGAATTAGATATTGAAACTTGGTCAAGCTGTCTAGCCCCACTCACTTTTGCCAGTCATAGGTATAACGAGTTTCACTTGCTGATGCCACTTTTTGTATGCCGAAAGTGGGATGGAATACCCAAATCAAAAGAAGGTCAAAACTTAAAATGGGTGCATGTTAACAAGCTTAAAGATTTCCCAATGCCTGCAGCAGATATTCCGTTAATAGCCATTCTTCGAGATTGGCTATAACTTTTAATCTAAATTCCGCTCAATTTCTTGCCGCTCAAAAATTTCAATAACATCATTATTTCTGATATCGTCGTAGTTTTCAAAAGCCATCCCACATTCTTGCCCCGACTGTACTTCGGGAACCTCATCTTTGAACCGTTTAAGGGTTTTGAGTGTTCCTTCATGGATAACAATATCGTCACGAAGTAAGCGGACCCCAGCACTGCGTCTTGCAACTCCTTCAGTTACAATGCACCCAGCAACTTTTCCTACACCAGACACCTTGAAAACTTCTTTGATTTGAGCATAGCCAATAAAATTTTCGCGAATTTCTGCTGAAAGCAGACCACTTGCAGCAGCTTTCACATCATCAACTAAGTCATAGATTACGGAGTAATACCTAACTTCAACACCCTTTTGATTAGCAACCTGACGAGCAGAGGTGTTCGCCCGAACATTGAATCCAATTACCGGTGCACCAGACGCTTCGGCTAGGCTCACATCTGTGTTTGTAATAGCTCCAACGCCATAGTGTAATACACGCACGCGCACTTCATCATTACCAATTTTTTCCATTGCTTGCACGATAGCTTCGGCAGATCCTTGCACATCGGCTTTAACTAATATTTGGAGTTCTGATACATTTTCATCTTCTTTGGCTTTAGCCATCATTTGTTCTAATGTGGATGCACCTGCGGTCGCTCGCTTCTCTTTTGCGACTTCAATTCGATAATCTGCTATCTCTCTTGCCTGAGCCTCAGTTTCAACAACATTTAAGACATCACCAGCCTCCGGAGTTCCATTTAAGCCAAGAACTTCGACGGGAACTGAAGGGCCAGCTATATCCACGCGCTTGCCCTGGTCATTAATAAGGGCCCTCACTTTACCCCACTGTTCACCGACAACAAAAATATCGCCCCGTCGTAACGTACCGCGTTGGACCAGTACTGTTGCTACAGGCCCACGGCCAACATCCAGCTGAGCTTCAATAACTGCGCCTTGAGCCGCCCTATCTGGATTTGCATTAAGCTCCAAGATTTCTGCCTGGAGTGCTATAGCTTCTAATAATTCATCTAATCCAGTTCCATTTATGGCCGAGACTTCAACGTCTTGAACTTCGCCAGATAGCTTTTCTACGATTACTTCATGTTGAAGCAAATCGGTTCTTACTTTGTCCGGATTTGCCTCTGCACGGTCAATTTTGTTGATCGCTATAATCATTGGCACATTAGCGGCCTTTGCGTGGTTAATTGCTTCGATAGTTTGTGGCATCACTGCGTCGTCTGCAGCCACAACCAATACGACAATATCGGTTACCTGAGCACCTCTAGAGCGCATCGAGGTGAACGCAGCGTGTCCCGGAGTATCAAGGAAACTTATTATATCGCCTCTCTTAGTTTCAACCTGATAAGCCCCAATATGCTGGGTGATTCCACCAGCTTCGCCAGCGGTTACTTTGGTATTTCTAATTGCATCCAGTAAGGATGTTTTACCGTGATCTACATGGCCCATAATTGTAACTACAGCTGGTCGGGATTTTAAATCATCTTCAGAGTCTTTGATCTCGTTGATTACATCTTCAACGTCCGCATCGGAAACTCTCACAACCTTGTGCCCAAACTCTTCTACAATTAACTCTGCAGTATCAGCATCAATGACTTCATTTTGCGTCACCATCATACCCATTTTCATCAGCGATTTCACAACTTCAGCTACACGCTCAGCCATTCTATTAGCCAATTCTGAAACTACTATAGCCTCAGGAATTTGGACGTCTCGAACAACTTTTTCGCGCTCCTGCATTTGCCCCATGGCTTTTTGGCGCGCTCTTTCCTGTTTGCGCTTCATTGCTGCCATTGATTTTTGGCGACCGCCCTCACCCTCAAGTGCTTGGCTAATCGTTAATTTTCCAGACCGACGCCCAAACGCTTCTCGATCTTTGATGTTTCGTTTTTCGCTGGGCTCACCTTCTCGAGGTTTCTTTTTTTGAGCAGACTGAGGCGATTTTTGCTCTTTTAACACAGTCTCTGGATCACCTTTGGGCACGGGTGCACTGAGCGCTGCTTGTTTGGCTAATTCTTCGACTTCTATCCTTGCGTTCTCTTCGTCTGCTTTTTTGCGAGCACGACTTTCTGCATCTCTTTGTTCTTTTTCTTTAGCTTCCTGTTCGGCTCTTCTTCTATCGCGCTCTTCTTGTCGTGACTGTTCTTCAGCTATCCGTTCAGATTTTTCCTCTGCTTCACGAGCTTTTGCAGCCTGTAAAGCTTTCATTCGACGCTCCATCTCTGCGTCTGTAACACCTGAGGGCTTTGCGTTTATCGTTTTTCCCGTTACCTGCGCACCATCCAAAGGTTTTATAGTGCCCGATTTTGGGACCACGACGCGTTTACGCTTGGTTTCGACAACAACACTCTTGCTACGTCCGTGGCTAAAGCTTTGTTTGACATTACCTGCACGAGGTCCGCCCCGTAATCCTAGAGTTTTTTTGCCATCACTATCGCTCATTTAGTTGTCTTTTCCTTTCAGGTGATTTTTCACCAAAGTTCCGTCGAAGACCCTTTAATCTGTGAGCTTCGTCTACTATACGTTTGGCTAAACCGCCAGGTGTAACTGCACAATGAATTGCATTTTGTCTCCCAAATGCCTCGCCTAGCTCTAAAGCACTGAGGCATCCAATGAATTTTGCTTTATCTGGAGTACTTAGTTTTGATTTTCCGCGACCAGAGCCATCAAAAGCTTGTATTAGAAGTGCAACTTTATCTTTTGATAGCAATTCCTTGACTTTTTCATAACCACATACTGCTTGTCCGGCTTTGCGTGCCAATCGTATTAAATCTAGCAACCTTCTTGATTGAAGAGTTTCCAGCTCAATAAGCAAACCTTCTTTAACTTTCAAATTTTGTCTGGTTGTTTTATCAAAAAGGTTTTTTTCTATGGCCGATTGCAAAGAGCCCCTATCTGCCTTGATCCAAAGACCTCTCCCAGGCAGTTTGGCAGCAAGATCAGGCAGAACTTGATTTTCAGGATCAACTACGAAACGATACATTTCATGTTTCTCCCTTATCTCTCCCGTTGCGATACACTTTCTTTTCTTACTGCAAAGTGTACTTTTATGCTGAACAGTATTTTTCATGTCAGCTTTCTAGTTCATTTTCCTCTGCAGCTTTAGGCGCAATATCATCTGGATTTACCCATCCTAGAATTACTCTAGCTGTCATAATCAGATCTTGTGCTTCCTCAAGGCTGACCCCATGGCTTTCTAAAAGCCCATCATCTTTGACTCTCTCACCATCCACGGTTGTCCAACCCCCGGCTAGTTCCCAGTCTGCGCACTTTGCAAACTCTTCAACTGATTTTACCCCATCATCAGCTAGCGCGAGTAACATTTTTGGCGTTAGACCATCAAAGTTAAGCAATGCTTCCTCTACACCAAGCTCACGCAGTTTCTTTAGAGCTTCTTGGGCTTCTTTTTCAAGAAATTCACGTGCTCGAGTTTGTAGTTCGCTTGCGGTCTCCTCGTCTACACCGTCGATCACCATTAATTCATCTAACTCCACGTAAGCTACTTCTTCCAGACTGGAGAATCCCTCAGAAACAAGAAGTTGTGCAAAAAACTCGTCCAAATCCAGAGTTTCCATGAACAAACTAGTGCGTTCCTCAAATTCTTTTTGACGACGTACTGATTCTTCAGCTTCAGTTAAGATATCAATGTCGAGATTGGTTAATTGACTGGCCAGGCGAACATTTTGACCTCTACGTCCAATTGCAAGAGATAGTTGATCATCTGGAACAACCACTTCAATTTTTCCAGCTTCCTCATCCAGGACAACTTTAGTTACCTCCGCTGGCTGCAAAGCATTTACCAAAAATGTTGGTTGATCGTCGTTCCATGGAATAATATCGATTTTTTCACCCTGTAATTCATTAACCACTGCTTGTACCCTGCTGCCTCTCATCCCAACACAGGCTCCGACTGGGTCAATTGAACCATCGTTCGTAAATACCGAAATTTTTGCGCGCGAGCCTGGATCTCTTGCAACAGACTTTATCTCAATGATTCCTTCATAGATTTCCGGAACTTCCATTTTAAAGAGTTCTGCCATAAATTCCGGTGCTGTTCTGGATAGAAAGATTTGCGGCCCCCTCATCTCTCTTCTTACGTCTTTTATGTAACAACGAATTCTATCACCTGAGCGGTAACTTTCTCTACCAATTTTCTCATTTCGGCGAAGCATAGCTTCACCCCTGCCAACATCAACTATAACGTTGCCATATTCTTCGCGTTTAACTACCCCATTAATTATAGTACCAGCACGGTCTTTAAATTCTTCAAATTGTCGGTCGCGCTCTGCTTCTCGCACTTTTTGTAAAATTACTTGCTTGGCTGATTGAGCTGCTATTCGTCCCATATCCACTGGGGGTATTTCTTCAATAAATTGTTGACCAACTTCTGGATTTTCCATGTATTGTTTGGCCTGATCCACTGTCATTTCAGCTTGGTAATTTTCTAACAATTCTTCTTCCACAACTGTACGCACCCGTGTGAAAGTAGCTTGGCCAGTTTTTCGATCGATGGAAACCTGTATATCCATCTCAGAACCATAACGTGATTTAGCGGCACGGGATAAGCTTTCTTCCATAGCTTCCAGGACTAGGCTGGGATCTATCATTTTTTCCCGTGCTACCGCCTCAGCTGTTTGTAATAATTCTAACTGATTTGCAGAAGTTATAGCCATTTTTTATTCCTCATTATGTTCTATTTGGGTATCGATTTCGTCAAAATTTTCTTCGTTTAAAACAGGTATTTTTGTGTTTTTCTGGAGCATTTGCTTTATCAAATCATCTGATAAAACTAATCTTGCCTCGGAAAGCCAACTAAATTTTAAACCAACTGTGCCCTCTTCAAGGTTGATAAGTACTTCATCATCGTCAATTCCAGCTAAAACACCTCTAAATCTACGTCGCCCATCGATTAGTTCTGTTGTTTCCAGCTTAGCCTCAAAACCTTGGTAAGACTCAAAATCTTTTTTTCTTGTAAGAGGTCGGTCAATGCCAGGACTTGAGATCTCCAGTGTATAATTTTCCGCTATTGGGTCCTCAACATCTAATATTGTGCTTATCGAAGTATTAATTTCTGCTAATTGATCGACTCCTATGGGCGAGTCTCGACCATCTGCCATAATCTGAAGTGTGCTAGGAGCACTAGTAGATAATCTAACACGCACCATTTCAAACCCTAAATCTTCTAAAATTGGATTTAAGAGCTCTGCAAGTTTTTTATCCATATAGGATTTTGCTATTAAGTTATTAATCATCATCTCAAATAAAAAAACGGGCCCGCGGCCCGTTATGTTAAATCGGTGGAGTGCTAGCTGTCTAACACACCGCTGTTAGCCTGCGTATAATTATAATATTTTATATTTGCAAGTGTTCAATTTTGAAGTTGTCAGTCACTTTAGCTCCGTGGTAAAATCCCCTAATTAATATGGATAGTGGTTTTGGAACTAAGCTCCCAGGAAATAGACGCAGTTTTGTTATCACTTAAGGTATCAATTTGGTCTGTTATCTTTAGTCTTTTACCAGCAATCTACATTGCATACGTTCTGTCTCGGAAAAAATTCTGGGGCCGCCAGGCCCTTAATGTTATTGTTCATATCCCACTAATACTACCACCCGTAGTCACAGGATATTTTTTACTGATTCTATTTAGTCGGGCAGGGGTAATCGGTCGTTTTTTAGATACCTATTTTGGTGTCACAGTTGCATTCCATTGGTTTGGAGCAGTATTGGCTGCCGCTATTATGTCTTTCCCGTTGATGGTTCGCGCCTTTAGATTAGGTTTCGACAGTGTTGACCCAAAACTAGAGGTAGCTGCTCATTCACTGGGCGCAAATAGATTTATTATTTTTCTAACGATAACTTTGCCATTGACTACTCCAGCTTTAATCACGGGTGCAGTGTTGGGGTTTGCAAAATCAATGGGAGAATTTGGAGCTACAATTACTTTTGTGTCGAATATACCAGGACAAACCCAAACAATACCTTCGGCAATTTTTGAGTTTTTGCAATTCCCAGGCAACAATTTTATGACCGTAAGATTAGTTTGTCTCTCCTTACTTATTTCTATTGGCGCATTATATATTTCTGAGGCTCTTGCCAGCAGGTTGAGCGGGAGAGAGCGAAGCTAATGAGTATAAATGTAAACATTGAAAAGACTATGGGCGATTTCTGTCTAAAAACTAAATTTGATGCTGATATTGGTATTACTGCTATTTTTGGATCTTCTGGGGCTGGGAAATCGACACTGGTAAATCTTATAGCGGGGCTTCTGAAACCAACGAGTGGTCATATAAAAATATTTGATGAAGTAGTTTTTGACAGCAAACAAAAAATTAATGCTCCTGTTCATAAGCGCGGAATTGGGTTTGTATTCCAAGACTCAAGGCTATTCCCACACATGAAGGTTGAGGCAAATTTAAAATACTCAAATAGATTTGGTAGGAGGGGTCGTCTAAGCTCCTTTTCAGAAATTGTGGATATACTTGATTTAGGACAAATTTTGCAAAGGTACCCAGGAAATTTATCAGGTGGTGAAAAGCAAAGGGTGGCGATCGGTCGTGCCCTATTAAGCAACCCAAAAATATTAATACTGGATGAACCTCTTACTGGTCTTGATGAAGGATTGCGATCAGAAGTAATTCCTTATTTAGAATTTTTACGTGATCATTCCAAATTACCAATTTTGTATATCAGCCATTCTCAATCTGAAGTTGCTAGACTTTCTGATAAAATAGTAGTGCTTGAGAACGGTAATATTCTTGAGTACGGTGAAACTTTGCAAATACTATCTAATTTCAGAGTTGCTAAGAAGCTGGGTTTAAGAGATCTTTCCTCGTTCATCGAAGCAAGTGTTTCCAAGCATGCATCTGATGGTATCACGGAGTTAGACTTTTCGGGTTCTAAATTATTTTTACCACAAATAGATGTGCCAGTAGGCAGCAAGATATATTTAAGAGTTTTAGCAAAAGATGTAACTCTTGCAATCAAGAAGCCTGAAAAGATATCTGCTCTTAACATAATTAAAGGTGAGGTAGATGAGATCGTACTGGGAAATGGACCCGGTGCTCTTATAAGTATAAAAGTTGGAGGGCATAAGTTAGTAACTAGGATAACACAGCGTTCGCTTACTGCTATGAATTTAAAACTTGGACAAACTTGCTTTGCGTTCTTAAAAACAGTTTCTGTCGCTACTTCTGATATTATCATTTAAAGTTTTCTTTGTGAAACTTCGTATATAACCCTTCAGCTAAATTAATTACAGCACTCGAGTCTTTTAGCGGTACCATAGAAAATGTTGGTTTATTAATCTTATCAGTCCCAACGTCTTATTGCTCTACTATTACACATTCGGAGAGATTATCTCTAATCAGGTCTATCAACAACTAATGTGATAATCGTTGGATCAAATTCATGTGCGATCGAAAACGTTAGGTCCTCAGCTTCTTATGTCGTAGGCAATTCTGTAGTACGATAATATTCTAGATTTCAACAATTATAGCCCGATTTTGATCTTATTTTTTTGCTATAAACATTAAATTATTCGCAGGCATTTCTATAACAGCTTGCGGACAAAGATTATTCGCCTCGATTTCATCCAGTATATCAAAGTCGTCCTTGTATCCAATCTCTGGGTCGCATGCTACAAGTGAGGAGTGAAACTTAATATCTTCGTCACTTGTAAGCTCTCTACCTCTCATAAATGGTCCATAAACTATTAAATGGCCATTATTCTTAAGGGCGGACGAACTTCCTTTTATGAGATTTTTCATTTCTTTAAAGCTGATTAGATGGAGGATATTAATTGCAATTATTGCGTCATAATTGTTGATTTGTGGGTCCCATTTTTCGACTGTGGCATCGATCAGTAATGGCCGTTTGATGTTCGCTACAGTTATTTCTTGTATATAAGCCTCAATGCTATCTAGGCGCTTTTTGTCAATATCACTTGGTTGCCATTCTAGATTAGAAAACTTCTCAGAAAAATAAATGCAATGCTGACCTGTACCACTGGCAATTTCCAAGACTTTTCCTTTGTCTGGCAAATACTCAGAGAGAACTTCTGATATGAATGGGGCATTTCTTGCAGCAGAGTCAGAATATAATTTTTTCATACCAATATCTATTGCTTGACCTGCTGTGGTAGGTAGTTTTTCTCGCTGTGGCATTAAAACCTATCCGGCAAAAGAGCCTCAAGTATTTCGCGCTCAACTGAAACTGTTCTCTCAAGAAATAAATCGGACAATAGTTGACTTGCGGCTGCGGCCGTTTGGAAACCATACCCACCTTGACCAGCAAACCAGAAAAAAGAAGGGTTATTTTTGTCTGGTCCTATTACCAAATTTCCATCTGGAGCGAAGCTCCTTAATCCAGCCCAGTTCGATAGCATACGGTCTATGGGAACATTTATTACGCCCTGAAAAGACTCAACTCCAACTGCTAAAGTTTCATCATCTGCCCACGCGTCATAAGGATCCACCATTTCTTTGTCAGCAGGTGATATTATCAGGTTCCCCGCATCAGGTTTTGCATACCATGTTTCTCCAACACCATCGATCATAGGCCAGTTTTGAACATCCATACCCTCGGGTGCCTGCATTCTAGCAATCGAGCGTTTGTATGGTCTGATGTTAAGTTTTGAGACCCCGCAAAGTTCTGCAACCTGATCTGCCCACGCACCGGCTGCGTTGATCAATACGCTTGCTGCGATGTCGCCGTCTGAACTTTCTATAGCCCATTTCTTATTCTTTTTGTGAGCAGCTATCAGCTTTGTTTTTTTTCGTATTTGAGCCCCATGTTCTAGGGCGCTCTTTCTGTAGTAATCGTAGAGTTTATTTGTATCAATATCGTAAACATCAGGTCTGTAGGCTTGTCGTGTTATACCTTCTCTATTAAGAGCTGGAAAGAGCTGAAAAGCTTCGTTTACAGAAATATATTTTAAGCCTAAATCTTCAGAGTCAGTCTCAAATTGTGTTTCTTCACCTTTTTTACCAAGTAATAACAAGCCTCGCTTTGCTAAAAATCCTTGGCTTTCGGATTTAAGGAAAGTCAGACTTGCTTTATTTAGTACTTTGGTAACGCAGTTACCATAGTCTTCAATATATGTTGCGGCAGATCTCCCAGATGAATGATAGCACAATTCAGGTTCGGCTTCTAATAATACGACCTCTGCGTATGGTGCTATCTGAGCGCATGCCGATATCCCTGCGATTCCTCCACCGATTATTAAGACATCAGACATTAGACTACTTTCGGTGGGGGTTTACTGTCCAAAATGATGCCCTCGTAGTTTCACGAGGGCATCAAAGTTATTATTGTGGAATATCTCCATTAATCCCTTCTACGTAGAAGAACATTCCGGCTAGGTCGCCGTCATTAGCCACCTCTCCATCACCTAACCAAGCGGATCCGTCTTGTTTTTTCAATGGTCCAGTAAATGGGTGGTAGTCTCCTGAAGCTAACCGAAACTTCAGAGCTAATGCTTCAATTTTTACATCCACAGGGACTGCACTCGAGATTTCTCCGATGCCTACCATCTGATCTCCAATCCCATGCCAAGTATCAACGGATTCCCATGAGCCATCAATAACAGCTTGTGTTCGAGCGATGTAATATGGTGCCCAATCATCGATTATGGATGAAACACGTGGTTTGGGACCAAAATCTGCCATATCAGCGGCTTGCCCAAAAGTTATCACATTGCCTGCTTTTGCTGCTGCAGCATGTGGCGCAGTTGTGTCAGTATGTTGTAAAATCACATCCGCGCCTTGCTCAATAAGAGCCGTTGCCGCATCTGCCTCTTTAGCAGGGTCAAGCCAGGTATATATCCAGATTATCTTGAACTCGACGTCAGGATTTACTTTTTTGGCATGGATATATGCAGAATTAATCCCTCGTACAACCTCAGGGATTGGAACTGAAGCAATATAACCAATAATATTTGATTTGGTCATTCTTCCAGCTATGTGGCCTTGTATTGCTCTTCCTTCATAAAATCTAGCGGAATAAGTTGATACATTTTCGGATCGTTTAAACCCTGTTGCATGTTCAAACTTAACCTTGGGGAATTTCTTTGCTACATTTATAGTTGGATCCATGTAGCCGTAAGAAGTTGTGAATATTAAATCAGCACCACTAAGTGCCATTTGCGTCATAACTCTTTCAGAGTCTGCACCCTCTGGTACATTCTCTTGATAAACCATTTCTACTTGATCTCCAAAATACTCTTTCATCACTAGAGCATTTTCATGGTGGATTTGTGTCCATCCACCGTCATTAATTGGACCAACATAAACGAAGCCAACTTTAGTATCGGCGGCGAAAGATGTTGATAAACCCAGAGCCAATGAAGCCATTGTGGCACTGAAAAGTTTTCTGATTTTCATAATTCTCTCCTGTATTAAGCAACTATGTGTGGAATGTTTTTCCTAACGATCCGGGTGACGAGTTTTTCCCATTGACAGATATAAACACTAATACGCAAATAGTCACGAGGTATGGTGACATTGAAAGTACTTCAACCGGTATTTTCACACCAGCCGCCTGCAAGTTTAGCTGCAATACAGTGATTCCGCCAAATAAATATGCACCCAGTATAACTTTTGACGTATTCCAGTTTGAAAATACGACGATTGCTAATGCTATCCAGCCCGTACCGGCGGTTAATCCATCTGTCCATTGTGGAACTCTTACGAGTGAAATGTAGGCTCCTCCTAGGCCACTACATGCCCCACCAAACATAATGGCTAACATGCGAACAAGCTGTACATTGTAACCTAATGCATGAGCCGCATCATGATTTTCTCCTACAGCTCTTAAGATCATTCCGGCTCGAGAAAACTTTAAGAAAATGTAAAGTATTAGTGTGAGTAATATTGAAAAGTATAATAGTATATCATGATTAAAAAACATTGGACCAATAAACTTTAGATCAGATAGAAAAGGAAAATACACTGGTTCTAAAAGTTCTGTTTTTTGACTTCCAAGAAACTCTCCGATGAGTGAGGATAAGCCAAGCCCGACTAAAGTTAAGCCTAAACCTGTAGCGACTTGGTTTGATTTGAAATAAAGCACCATAATTCCGAAGATACCTGAAAATATAGAGGCAAATATGGCTGCAAAAACAAATCCCAGGTATGGATTTGAAAAATGTATTGATGCAAAAAGACCAACTACAGCGCCGATGATCATCATACCTTCAACACCAAGGTTCAAAACACCTGATTTTTCGACAATAGTTTCACCTAATGCAGCTAGCAGGATAGGTGTGGCTGATATCATCAATGATGCAACTAGTAGCGCTGGGTTGATTGTTGATAGGTCCATTAACTTCTTTTCCTTGAAACTCTGTAATTAACTAAAATATCTGCCGCTAGTAGAAAAAACAAAAGCATGCCCTGGAAAAGTTGTATTGATGCTGCAGGTAATTGGAGTTGAAATTGTGCGAGTTCCCCACCGATATAAGTTAAAGCCATTAGTAATGCCGCCAGAAGTATTCCAACAGGGTGTAAACGGCCTAAGAATGCAACGATGATTGCCGTGAAACCATATCCTGAGTTGAATGAAGATGTAATTTGACCAGCTTGTCCAGTAACTTCAAATATACCAGCTAACCCCGCCAGCGTCCCTGAAATTCCAAGACAGAAAAATACAATAAGATTTGGATTGACTCCAGAAAATTTTGCAGCTTTTGGAGCTTCCCCAGTCAATTTGACTTGATACCCTAAGGTGTGTTTTTGAAATATAAAATACGCAAATATTACAGATATAAGAGCGAAGATAACCCCCCAGTGTAAACCTGTTCCAGTTATCAGTTCGTTATTTGCCGAACTAGCATATTGATTCAGGTTTCTGGACCCAGGGAATCCCATTCCCTCTGGATTTCTCAGTAGACCTTGGCTTACAGAAATGAGGATAGATTCAGCCACATAAACAAGCATCAAGGATACCAGTATTTCGTTAGTTTTGAAATAAATTCTTAATACGACCGGTATCATAGCCCATAAGAAGCCTCCAATAGCGCCAAAAAGCACCGCTAAAGGGAATACAATGATAGACTCATAGGGATAAAAAGCTAAAGCTACTCCACCACCAATGACTGCACCAATTATATATTGACCTTCTGCGCCAATATTCCAAACTCCTGCTTTAAAACCAAATGACAATCCTATTGCGATCAATATCAAGGGACCTGCTTTGATCAAAAGCTGTGGCCGAGAATAAGCTGCATAATTAGGGTGAAATAAAGGGTCCCAGAATATTATTTTTAGTGACTCAAGTGGGGGCTTTCCTAGCGTGGAGAACAATATTGCTCCCGCAATCAATGTAAGAATAACCGCCAATATTGGAGTAAAAATTATCCAAAACTTTGAGGGCTGGGGCCTTTTCTCAAAACTTAGCATCTGATATTTCCAAATTTCTTTTGCCGCCCATCATTAATCCAATTTGATCAACTGTTAGATCTCTTGTAGGAAGTGCATCAGATAATTTGCCCTCATTTAGTGCTGCAAATCGATCACTTATCTCCAGGAGTTCGTCCAAATCCTGAGAAATAATTAAAATTGCAGCTCCATTGTCGGCTAATGTCAAAATTGCTTGGCGGATGGAGGCTGCTGCAGCGGCGTCAACACCCCATGTCGGTTGGTTCACTACAAACACTTTTGGTTCTTGCTGTATTTCACGGCCAATGACGAATTTTTGCAAATTACCTCCTGATAGTGAGCGAGCAACATTTTCAATACCAGGGGTTCGAACATCAAATTCTTCTATAATTTTTTCAGTAAAAGCTCTAGTCTTCTCCCAGTCAATGAAACCTTTTGAAACTAAGTTTTGGGATTGTGACGCAGTCATCAAAGTGTTCTCTACTAGGCTCATATTTGGCGCGGCTGAGTGTCCTAATCTTTCCTCTGGAGCGGATAAAACGCAGAGCTCACGTCTTGCTCTGGGTTTATCCGCCGTAATTATGCGGTCCTCAAGTTTTATCTTACCGCTTTCTGCAATTAATTCACCTGATAATATTGATAATAACTCGTCCTGCCCATTTCCAGCAACTCCACCGACACCAAAAATTTCGCCTGCGTGTAAATCAAGCGTCAAATTACTGAGTGAAGTCCCAAACGTGTTGATACTTTTGCTGAAAATGTTTTCCAAGGATAAAAGTATATTGCCGATCTCGCGTTGTTTTTGCTGTGGGATTTGTATGCTCGAACCTACCATCATTTCTGCTAATTCGTTTGAACTTGTTTTTCTGGGCGCACAGGTTTCAACCTTTTTCCCAAGTCGCAAAATTGTGGCTGTATCGCATAATTTGCGAATTTCCTCCAATTTGTGGCTGATATAGAGTATCGACCGTCCCTCAGACTTTATTTTCCGTAAAGTCTGAAATAAAATTTGTACTTCTTGTGGTGTTAAAACTGACGTGGGTTCATCCATAATTAATAATTTTGGTTCCTGTAATAGGCACCGCACAATTTCAACACGCTGTCTTTCTCCCGCTGATAAAGATCCAACCGTTTTGCCTGGCTCAAGTGGGAGTCCATAAGAGTTAGAAACGGATTTAATTTTTTTTGTTAAGTTGCTTTGGTTCGGTGGACTTTCCATACCGAGTGAAATATTTTCCGCTACAGTCAAAGCTTCAAACAAGGAAAAATGTTGAAAAACCATCGCAATTCCAGCTTTCCTCGCCTCACTTGGAGACCCTGGCACATAATGCTTGCCATTCAATGACATCCTACCGCTGTCGGGTTTTACTAAACCATAGATTGTTTTTACGAGTGTTGATTTACCCGCCCCATTTTCACCAAGCAGCGCATGGACTTCACCAACATTTATATCAAAAGAAACGTCACTGTTGGCTATTACACCGGGATATGATTTAGAGATACCTTCGAGCTCAAGCAATTTTTTTGTCAACGACTTGGCCCTTTTCTAATTCTTGATTTCTTTCCACCCAATCGGCTACGACGCCTAGAGCGATATGTTGAGGATGCTTCCCATAATTCTTGTATCCTATCGGACATTCAATTTGATCAATTTGTTCTTCACTGTGCCCAATAGACAAAAGTTTCTTTTTAAATCGTGTAAACTTTGTTTTTGATCCAATTAACCCTGCCCATTTAAACTTATGTTTAAGGATTTCGTTACAGATTTCCAAATCGATTTTGTGTGAGTAGGTAAGTATTAAATGTTCGGCATTTGGTTGTGCTCTTTTTACAAATTTATCTGGTCTGTCATATACTATTTTGTGCACATTGGAGAATTCCAAATTTGGGAATCTGCTAGGATCTGTATCCAACCAAAAAACATCCAAGTTTGGCATGGGAGCTAAAAGTGATAATATGGCGGAGCCTACATGGCCGGCGCCCCATAACCATACAGAAGCCTTTTCAGTAATAACTTTTTCAATTAACCATCCATCAGAAAGTGTGTGATCAAGACTAATTCCTCCGGTCAAATATTTTTTCACTAGTTCTTTTACATTCTGTGGAGCCTCTGTTTTATCAGAAATCGATCTTACATTTAACTTTTTATCTTTCAAATTGGCTACATCTTTTTCATCATAATACTCTGTAACTATCTTAACAAAGCCTCCGCAGCATTGTCCCAGCTGGGGACCTAATGGATACGACTTTATGTCTGTTTTTCCCGTTTCAGACAATCTGCGAGCTGATTTTATCGCCTGGAATTCAAGATTGCCTCCTCCTATTGTGCCGTGTATCCCATCCGCCCAAACATACATCTCTGTGCCGCTTCCTCTAGGAGTTGAACCCTTAACCTCAAGGATTAAGATCCTCGCAACTGGTCCGTTAGAATTTACAACTTCCTTTAGAGTACTATAATCAAGCGCCATTCATAGACCTTACTGCCTTGAGAATGTTTTCAGGTGTGGCTGGTGCGATTAAGTTGGGCCAGTTATTACCACAAGCTGATAATGCATTCCTTAAAGCGAGAAATACAGATATGCCAAGCATGAAGGGAGGTTCTCCAACAGCCTTTGACTTGTAAATGGTATCTTCGGTATTCAAATTACCAAACAGGCTTACATTAAAAATTTTCGGCCGATCAGATGCACAAGGAATTTTGTAAGTTGATGGCGCATGAGTTTTTAATTCACCCTGTTTGCTCCAAACAAGTTCTTCGGTCGTAAGCCAACCCAGACCTTGGATAAAGCCACCTTCAATTTGTCCGATATCTATTGCTGGATTTAGGCTATTTCCAGCATCGTGTAATATATCAGTCCTCAATAATTTGAATTCACCTGTTAAGGTATCTACAACCACTTCTGAAACTGCCGCGCCGTATGCAAAGTAATAAAATGGTCTACCTTCCCCAATAATTCGGTCCCATTCCAATTTAGGCGTTTTGTAAAAGCCAGTAGACGAAAGACTTATACGCTGTGCGTATATCTCCTTAATAGCATCCTCGAAGGCTATATCAAAGTTACTGCCTTTAACCCTTCCATCTTCGAATTTAACATCATTCGTGTTTGCTCGATATTTTTCAATGAAGTAGGATGATATTCTAACACAAATAATTTCGCAGGCCTCTTTGACCGCCATGCCATTTAAGTCACTTCCAGAACTCGCTGCCGTTGCAGAGGTGTTGGGGACTTTTGTGGTATCAGTAGCGGTAATTTGGACCTTATTTATCGGTATTCCAAATACATGTGCTGCTACTTGTGCAACTTTTTGGAAGAGGCCCTGACCCATTTCGGTGCCACCGTGGTTAATTTTTACAGAGCCGTCATTATAAACATGAACAAGTGCTCCTGCTTGATTAAGTTGTGTAAGTGTGAACGAAATTCCAAATTTCACAGGATTGAAAGCTATCCCTTTTTTCAAAATTTTATTCTCTTTATTCCACTTTTTGACCTTGATTTTGCGAGTTTGGTATTCAGACGTTTCAAAAAGTGCATCCATCATTTCATGGACTATGAAATCTTTCACTTCCATTCCATAGTGAGACTTCTGTGGATTTATCCCCTCTTTTATTTTTTTTTCTGATGTATAAAAGTTGCGCTTCCTAACTATATTAGGATCTAAACCAAGTGAGAACGCGATATGATCGATTATATTTTCCATACCGATCATACCTTGTGGCCCACCAAAACCTCTAAATGCTGTGGCACTTTGTGTATTGGTCTTTAATCTATGGCTCTCAACTCTAAAATTTGGAATGTGATAGCAATTATCAGCATGCAGCATAGCTCTATCTGCTACTGGAAGAGACAAGTCCTGCGACCAGCCGCAGCGAACGAAATGCTTAACATCCAGAGCTTTGATTTTGCCTAATTCGTCAAAGCCAGCACGATATTCAATTCGGAAATCATGGCGTTTACCGGTAATCTTCATATCGTCATCCCGATCATATCGCATCTTTACTGTTGAGTTGTTACGCACTGCTGCAATTGCACACGCACATGCTAATGCATTTCCTTGGCTTTCTTTTCCGCCAAATCCACCGCCCATTCGGCGGACTTCAACTTTGACAAGATGCATATCGATGCCTAGAGTTTCAGCAACTTTATGCTGAATTTCTGTAGGATGCTGGGTAGAGCTGTAAATTACCATTTCCCCGTCATCTTGTGGAGAGGCAATAGCTGCTTGACCTTCAAGATAGAAGTGCTCTTGGCCACCTAATTCAAATTTGCCCTCGAGAGTGTGTGGAGAAGACTTTAGTGCTGATACAGCATCACCTGTTTCATAGATCCTCGGACCTTCTTCAAAGCGGTTATTTGAGTTAATAGCTTCATCAATACTAATAATCGGCTTCCCCTCAGTATACTCAATGATAGCTAAAGTTGAAGCATAGCGCGCTTGAGTATGAGCTTTTGCGACTACTATAAAAATTGGTTGGCCAACAAAGTTTACATGAGTATCCGCCAGCAATTGTTCGTCATGTGCGTTTGGAGCAACATCATTCGTGAATGGAAGGTCTTTCGAAAGAATAATATCTAAAACACCTGGCGCTGCTCGGACAGCTGAAAGATCAATAGATTTTATTTCACCGTTGGCTATGGTGGATAATCCAAAAGCAAGATGCAATGTTCTTGTTGGAAGTGGGATGTCATCCACATAGCGAGCTTCGCCTGTTACATGTAATTTAGCTGAGTCATGTGGTATTGCTTGGTTCATGCTCATGGGGCTACCTGTTGTACATTTGTATTGGCACCTAATGTTTCAAAATAGTAGCGAAGTAACAGGTTATGTGCAGTAGTCTGTCGGTATTCTGCAGAGCTCCGTAAATCGGATAATGGAGTAAAATCTTTTTGCCAAGTATCGCTGCAGGAGCGCAATACTCTTTCCTCCCATCGATGATTGAGTAGACAACTTTCTACATGCTTAGCTCTCTTCGGTGTTCCGGCCATACCACCGAAAGCAATTATGCATTTTTTGATTAATCCATTATCTAAAATGATGTTAAAACAGCCACAAACTGAGGATATATCTTGATCAAAGCGCTTGCTAATTTTATAACATTTCACGGTTAGGTTTATTTTAGGTATAATTAAAAACTCAAGGAACTCGCCTTTATTAAGGTCCTGTTTTTTATAATCTAAAAAGAAATTCTCCAACTTGATTTTTCGCTGACCTTTGGCGCTGCGTATAACGAGTTCGGTATTCATGGCAATCAACGCTGGAGCGCTATCACCGATAGGCGAGCCATTTGCAATGTTTCCTCCCAAAGTTGCGGCATTTCTGACTTGTGTAGAGCCATATCTTTTCAACAATTTTGCAAACGAAGGTGCTTTTAAAACTGCCCAGCGGCGAAGATTTTCTATCGTAATCCCCGCCCCGATTTGCCACGCGTCTTTTAATTCTTCAATGTTGGCAAAATCAGATACCTGATTTAAAAAGGCTACATTTTCAAATTTCTGGAAGTCTTTATTTACCCATAGTCCTATGTCAGTTGCTCCAGCGATTAATTGTGTGCTCGGATGTTTATTTAATATTTCTGCCAGGTCATGCTTGGACTTTGGTAATTCCTTTGCACCCGATATTGGTAGGTCAGCGAGTTTTTTAACATCTTCATCGACCCAAGTGGGTTGTTCTTCATCTTCAGAGGCTTTAGCTGCCTTAATAATTGGCTCGTAACCAGTACATCGGCAAAGATTTCCCGCAAGGTTTGTCTCGTGATCTATATCCTTGGTAATATTTGCAGCAACCATCGAAGTTATAAAACCTGGGGTACAAAATCCGCATTGTGAACCATGAAACTCAACCATCTTATGTTGTATTTTGTGGTTTTTAATACCCTCTACTGTACGTATTGCTTTCCCATCAAGCTGAGGTAGAAATAGAATACATGAATTTAAAGAGCTGATTGTCTTTCTTTTATCAATCAAAATAACTGTACAGGCGCCGCAATCACCTTCATTGCAGCCTTCTTTGGTTCCAGTAAGTTGATTGTCAATTCTTAACCAATCTAGTAGAGTTTTTGTCGCATCAACCTGGGTTAAAGTGACGGGCTCCCCATTTAGAAGAAACCTGATATCCATCTGGAATACCTACCGCGTTACCCAAAACTAATTACGATGTACCATCTCGATGCGGCGTAGAAACGGTCAACAAATATTACACCGCATCAAAAGACCTCAAAAAATTGTTTTTTTCAAGTATGAAATTTAATTGTCTTAAGGCCTTTAGTTTTTTTATCTGGCACCATAAACTTAAAATATGACCGGCATGCCAAAATATATTCATCTGCGTCTCCACACGGAGTATTCGCTGCTTGAAGGTGCGATCCGCTTAAAGAAACTGCCAGGAATGTGTAAGGCTAATCATATGCCTGCAATTGCAGTGACAGACACAAACAACCTATTCAGTGCTTTAGAGTTTTCAGTTCTGTTTAAAGACCAGGGTTTGCAACCAATTATTGGATGCCAAATTGATTTAAAATTTACTGATAAGATGCCAGAGAAGCGGAGTTCAAACAATTCTTCAATCGTATTGCTTGCACAAAATGAAGTTGGCTACAAAAATCTTATGAAACTTAGTTCGGAAATGTATGTTCAAAATAGCGTTGAGCAAGTAGAAATTTCTATAGAACAGTTAGAAAATTATTCTGACGGCGTGATATGTCTTACTGGCGGCTCAAAAGGTCCTCTGGGCCAATTAATCTTGATGTCTCAAAATAAAGTAGCTTGGAATTTACTTTACCAATTTCACAGCATTTTTTCGGATCGCCTGTATCTAGAATTGCAAAGGCATCCGCAAGGCAATGGTTTGCCAGAAGAAGAAAATGTTACTGAACCAATTTTTATAAATATGGCTTATGATTTAAACATCCCTTTGATAGCAACAAATGATGTGTATTTCGAAAATGGCGAAATGTACGAAGCCCACGACGCACTTCTGTGTATCGCAGATGGCGTTTATGTTGATCAGCAGGAGCCACGCAGAAGCGTAACTAACCAACATTACTTCAAGACACAGGAAGAAATGATTGCTTTATTTGCTGACCTTCCAGAGGCCTTGGAAAGTACTGTAGAAGTTGCGCAACGTTGTTCCTTTATGGCCAATTGTAGAGACCCCATTCTTCCATTATTTGCGAGTGACGAGGTTAGTGAACTTTACAGACAATCAAAAGAGGGTCTAAAAAACCGATTGTCTATCATCCCGCATGCTGCCCCGGTGGATGAGTACGAAAAAAGATTAGCTTTCGAATTAAAAATTATTGAGCAGATGGGGTTTCCCGGTTACTTTCTTATCGTTGCTGATTTCATAAAATGGGCGAAAGAAAATGACATACCTGTCGGCCCAGGTCGAGGTTCTGGAGCAGGCTCTCTTGTGGCTTATGCACTCACAATTACGGATCTTGATCCCCTAAGGTACAATCTTCTTTTTGAACGGTTTTTGAATCCAGATCGTGTATCAATGCCAGATTTTGATATAGATTTTTGTATGGATAGGCGAGAAGAAGTTATCCATTACGTGCAACAACGATATGGGCATGATAAGGTCGGGCAAATTATAACATTTGGTGCGCTTTTGTCTAAAGCGGCTATTCGCGATATCGGCCGCGTATTACAGATGCCTTATGGACAAGTTGACCGCCTTGCAAAACTAATACCTTTAGAAGGTGTAAAGCCTTTGAGTATCGAACAAGCCCTTTCAGAAGAACCTCGTTTGAAAGAAGAAGCAGACCGAGAAGAAGTAATTGGTCGATTGCTAAATTATGGGCAAAAAGTAGAGGGTCTTCTAAGAAATGCTGCTACCCACGCAGCTGGTATTGTTATCAGCGATCGTCCGCTAGACGATCTTGTACCCGTTTATAAGGATGCTAGGTCAAACATGCCCGCCACTCAATTTAACATGAAGTGGGTAGAACAAGCAGGGCTCGTTAAATTTGATTTTTTAGGTTTGAAAACACTCACTGCTATTCAAAACGCTATAGATTTAATAATCGCTTCAGGACGGTCTCTTCATCTTGCTGCAGATGGAAGTCAGCTATTCCAACCGGTAGAGAACGCTGAAAACCAAATTAATACGATACCGCTAGATGATAAATTGACTTATGAATTATATGCTTCTGCTAAGACGGTTGCTGTTTTTCAGGTGGAGAGTTCTGGTATGATGGACGCTCTCAAACGAATGAAGCCAACTTGCATCGAAGATATTGTGGCTTTGGTTGCGTTATATCGACCGGGACCTATGGAGAATATAGCAACCTATTGCGATGTTAAGAATGGTGTTAAAGATCGTGTTTCTATTCATCCCATGATTGATGATATTCTTGAGGAAACTCAGGGGATTATTGTGTACCAGGAGCAAGTGATGCAGATAGCGCAGATCATGGCTGGGTACTCACTAGGGGAGGCAGACCTATTAAGGCGAGCTATGGGTAAAAAGATAAAGGCGGCAATGGATGCCGAGCGGCCAAAATTTGAGGCAGGTTCTAAAACAAATGGTATAACCGCTAAGAAAGCTTCCGAAGTATTCGATTTACTAGAAAAGTTTGCCAACTACGGCTTTAATAAATCTCACGCTGCAGCTTATGCAGTCGTAAGTTACCAAACGGCTTGGTTAAAGACAAATCATCCGCTTGAATTTATGGCGGGTATTATGAATTGTGATATCCATTTGACAGATAAACTTTCACAATATGTGGACGAAATTCGAAAGGGTCTGAAGTTACCGTTTATTCCGCCTTGTATAAATCGCTCTCAACCAAAATTTTCAGTATTGGAAAATTCACTGATTTATGGATTGGCTGGGTTAAAAAATGTCGGCCTGGAAGCAATGGAAGTACTCGTTAAGGCTAGGAATACTAAAGTATTTGTAACGTTATTTGATCTTTCTAGACGAGTGGATTTACGAAAAATTGGAAAGCGCCCTCTCGAGATGCTAGCGCAAGCTGGCGCTTTTGACGTGCTCGATACAAATAGACATCGTGTATTTAAAAGCTTAGACGGTCTAGTGGCGTATTCAGCCGCGATCCATGATCAGAAGGTATCAAGACAAGTTTCTCTTTTTGGTGAAGGAGGAGACGATTTGCCTGAACCACTCTTAGCTTCAGTTTCAGACTGGCTTCCTGCGGAGCGATTATCGCGTGAGTTTTCAGCTATCGGATTCTATGTTACCGGTCATCCACTGGATGACTATAAATCTGCATTTAAAATAAATGAAATCCTAACACTTGAAGAGGTAGAACAAAAAGTATTAAGAGGCCCTCATTTAGTAAAAATTGCTGGTGTGGTTGTTGGGCGGCAAGAAAGAAAATCAGCAAGGGGTAATAGATTTGCTTTTGTTCAGTTAAGTGACTTTACTGGAAATTTTGAAGTTACTTTATTTTCGGATGTCTTGGAGAGATCGAGGAATAACCTTGATAGTGGAACAAGGATTATTTTGACGGTTGAAGCATCATTAGAAGAGGAACAGTTAAAGCTGTTATGTAGATCAATTGCAAATATTGATGATGCTATCTCGACTGATGGTTCACATGGAATTAAGATCTTTGTAGAGGATAAAAAGGTTCTTCCCTCTATATTATCAGTATTGGGGCAGGCATCGGAAAACAAAAAGATTGTATGCAAAGGACCTATTCATTTGTGTTTAATAGGTTCCAGTTTGCCAGGTGAAGTTGAAATGGATACAGGCCTGACTTGTGATACAAGTCCTCAGATAAGAGGAGCGATCAAAAGCTTAGATGGTGTCTTGGATGTTCAAGAGATTTAACTTTTAAACTTGCATATTATAAACTAATTTTTATCTTGAGAATTTTTTATGCTTAATACGTTTCGGTTCTAGCGCATCTGGGCCTAGACGACGCTTTTTATCTTCTTCATAATCTTCAAAGTTTCCTTCAAACCATTCGACATGTGCGTCCCCTTCAAAAGATAGTATATGAGTACAAATTCTATCTAAGAAAAACCGGTCGTGAGAAATGACTACTGCGCAACCAGCAAAATCTACGAGTGCATCTTCCAAAGCCCTCAGGGTTTCCACGTCCAAATCGTTTGTTGGTTCGTCCAGAAGCAATACATTTCCACCCTCCTTAAGAAGTCGCGCCATGTGCACTCTGTTTCGCTCTCCTCCCGATAATAGTGACAACTTCTTTTGCTGATCACCGCCTTTAAAATTGAATGATGAGCAATATGCTCTCGAGTTAACTTGTGCATCGCCCAACTCAATTATTTCAGCACCACCAGAAATTGATTCCCAAACTGTTTCATTATCTTGTAAGTCATCTCGCGATTGATCAACATATGATAATTGAACCGTTTCCCCAAAGGAAATTTCTCCGTGGTCAGCAGATATTTCGCTTGTAAGCATTCTAAATAGAGTTGATTTACCGGCCCCGTTTGGTCCAATTACTCCCACGATGCCCCCCGGAGGTAAAGAAAAGCTTAAATCTTCAACGAGTAATTTATCACCCATTGCTTTTTGCAAGTTATTAACTTCTATCACCTTGGATCCTAGTCTAGGCCCATTTGGAATTACAATTTGTGCTCTTGTTATCTTTTCTCGTTCTGATTGGCCTGCTAGATCGTTGTAAGCGTTGATCCGTGCTTTTTGCTTCGCGTGGCGGGCTTTTTGGCTTTGCCTCATCCATTCAAGTTCACGTTCGAGGGTTTTTTGGCGACTTTTATCTTCTCGTGCTTCTTGTGCTAGGCGCTTTGCTTTTTGTTCCAACCAGCTAGAATAGTTACCTTCATATGGCATTCCGTGACCGCGGTCTAATTCAAGAATCCAACCTGTAATATCATCCAAAAAATATCGATCGTGTGTAACAATTAAAATAGTACCCTTGTAGTCGATCAGATGCTTTTGTAACCAAGCAATTGTCTCAGCATCCAAGTGGTTGGTAGGTTCATCGAGTAAAAGTATTTCAGGTGCTTCAAGTAATAACTTGCAAAGTGCAACACGTCGACGTTCACCTCCAGATAAGCTACTTACGTCAGCATCATCTGCTGGACATCTCAAGGCTTCCAAAGACACATCAATTTGACTGTCTAAATCCCATAAATTTTCAGCATCAATTTTATCTTGTAACTCTGACATTTCATCTGCCGTTTCGTCTGAATAATTCATAGCCAGTTCGTTGTATCTATCTAAGATTGCCTTCTTTTCGGCGACGCCTAGCATAACGTTCTCACGCACGCTCATTGTTTCGTCTAATTCAGGTTCTTGCGGTAAGTATCCAACTTTAGCGCCCTCGGCAGACCAAGCTTCGCCTTGAAACTCTTTGTCGATACCAGCCATTATTTTCATTAACGTTGACTTACCAGCCCCATTTACGCCTACCACCCCGATTTTTACGCCTGGTAGAAATGATAAATGGATATTTTCAAAACATTTCTTTCCTCCAGGATACGTTTTTGAAACGCCTTGCATGTGGTATACGTATTGATAGGCAGACATGAATTACTCCAGTATTTTACATTAAAAGAGTGATACCTTGAAGCAACTTTGGGGGCAATACTAAGAAAAAATTAATCAGATTATAAAGAAATTAGTACTCTTGCTTTCTCAATGCAAATCTTGCTAATTGGAAACATGGAAGTTCCTTTAGTTTTAAAAAGACAAAAGATTGGCCTTCTCGGAGGTTCTTTCGATCCTGCTCACAAAGCTCATCTTCACATCAGTAAATATGCTTTAAAATATTTTGACTTGGATCAAGTTTGGTGGATGCTGACACCTTCAAATCCTCTAAAAAAGAATAGCCCAAGCCCAATAAATGACAGGTTTAACGCTGCAAAGCCATTAGTTGAGCATCCTCGAATCTTTGTCACCAAAATAGAGGATGAACTTAACACCGTCTATACGGCTCAAACATTAAGGTTGATCGAGAAAAGGTTCCCAAATGTTAAGTTTATATGGCTTATGGGTGCTGATAACTTGTTTCAGTTTGATAAGTGGGTGAACTGGACAGAGATTGTTCATCGGGTTCCAATCGGTATCCTTGCTCGACCAGATCATACCTTAGCACCCTTGAAATCTAAAATGGCACGGACTTTTTCTTATTGTAGATTGAGGGCGAGCCAGTCCCGTAAGTTAGGGAACTTGGAAGCACCATATTGGTGTTATAAAAACCTTCCATTACTAAATGTATCATCATCTCAAATCAGAGCGTTATGAAGGAATAATTTTATGCCTAGCTCTAGATCCTGTTTCAATTGCAGCGGCGTGCAAGCGGTCTATCTCAAATTCGTAACGTATTTCCTCTAACAGGCGTAGTTCAGTTTCAAATATTAAACCATCTGCAGCAGCAACGTCGCAGCATAAAGCGTAAGCAGTCTCATTAAGCTCGGCCGGCAAATTTTCTTTAACAAGGCCGAATAAGGCATCAAGGCCTTCTTCTTGTTCAAATAGATCAAATACAATCTGTGAAACTGTATTAAGTCTATCGATATCGTATTCTGCGAAGATTGGCAGATTGTTTACTGCTGATTGGATCTTTACGAGTTCAGACGTTCGAATTGTTTCGTCTGATACAGATATTGCAACCATAAGTGCTACCAAACAGTCCTGAGCTGTCATCGCATGTGAATTTTGACGGGTCATTTTTTTACTTTCCTCGACAATGCTATGAACAGAATATTGACCATTGCTTCATGTATCAATAGGAAGCTTGATATTGAAAGATATTTATGTGGTGATTATGGAGTTTTTTGATGTCTGAAATGCGAGAGGCAGGGTTAAATTCTAAATCATGGCCGTTTGAAGAGGCTCGTCGAGTACTAAAGCGCTATCAAAATGCTCCTCCAGAAAAGGGGCATGTGATATTTGAGACAGGTTATGGACCATCCGGCTTGCCCCATATTGGCACTTTTGGTGAAGTGGCCCGGACCTCGATGGTTATGAGAGCATTTAGTGAGCTTAGCGATATACCATGTAAACTAATATGCTTTTCAGATGACTTAGATGGTATGAGAAAAGTACCTAATAATATTCCTAACCAGAGGATGTTAGAGGAAAATCTACAGAAGCCTCTGACTTCTGTTCCTGATCCTTTTGATAAATTTGAAAGTTTTGGGGAGCATAATAATGAGTTGTTAAAAACATTTCTGAATAAATTTAATTTTAAGTATGATTTCATAAGTGCAACAGAATTTTATAGGTCAGGTAGATTTGATAGGATTCTAATTAAAGCTGCAGAAAAATATGATGAGATTATGTCAGTAATGTTGAAATCCCTTCGAGATGACCGAAGAGAGACTTACTCGATTTTCTTACCTATCCACCCCGAGACTGAGAAAGTTATGTATGTGCCGATGAAGGAAGTTAATCCAGATGATGGCACTGTTACTTTCGATGACCATAATGGAAGAGAATGGACACTTCCAGTGACTGGTGGAAATGTAAAATTACAATGGAAGCCGGATTTTGGGGCACGTTGGGCCGCATTAGACGTAGATTTCGAGATGTATGGAAAAGATCATTCAACAAATACGCCAATTTATGATAAAATTTCCCGAATTTTGGGACACCGTCCGCCAGAGCACTTCACTTATGAATTATTCTTAGATGAGAACGGGCAAAAAATATCAAAAACGAGCGGAAATGGTGTCTCTATTGAGCAATGGCTCAAATATGCTAGCAGTGAATCTTTATCCTATTTCATGTACCAAAAGCCGAAGACAGCAAAGCGCCTTCACTTTGATATAATCCCAAAGATGGTAGACGAGTATCATCAGCAACTAAGGGCTTATCCAGAGCAAGACATTAAAACTAAGCTTAATAATCCTGTTTGGCATATCCATGGTAACGACGTGCCCGCCTCTGGTATGGCTATTTCTTTTTCGATGTTACTTAACCTAGCTTCAGTTGCCGGTGCGGAAGAAAAAGAAACTTTATGGGGGTTCATTAAACGCTATCAATCTGAAGCAACTCCGGAAACACATATCGATTTGGATCAAGCTGTTGGTTTTGCAGTTGCTTTTTACAATGATTTTGTGAAACCAAATAAGGTTTATAGAGAAGCTAGTGAACTTGAAAGAGAGGCAATAGTAGATTTAAGAGATAAATTGAGTAACTATGGGGGCGATCTAGACGCAGAGTCTCTTCAGAGCCTTGTTTTTTCATGTGGTCGAGATAGGTTTGATCCACTGAGGTCATGGTTTCAAGCATTGTATGAGATCTTATTAGGAGCATCTCAAGGCCCTAGGTTTGGTGGGTTTATACTATTATATGGACTTGAAGAGACTATAGACCTTATTGATGCCGCTCTAGCTGGTGAATTTTTATAAAAATTGATACAGAATGAATTTGCTCTAATTATCAAGTTGGAGGAATAAATATGTGGAAAATTATAACATTTATTGTTTTTACATTTTGTGCAGCTCAGGCTGGAGCGAGCAATAATGATGAAATAAAGAAAACTATTGAAAATCAAATAGCAGCTTTCAAACTTAATGATTTTGAAACAGCCTTTAGTTTTGCTACTCCATTTCTAAAAGAAAAATTTGGTAGTGCTGAGAACTTTGGCCAAATGGTCCGTAACGGTTACCCTATGGTGTGGCGTCCGGCAAAAGTTATCTTTTTGCAGAGCGAACGCTACCAGCATGGACACGCGCAGGTAGTCCAGATTGTGGATAAGAACGGCAAATCACACTATTTGCGATATTATATGATGGAGTTTAATGGGTCTTGGCACATAGGCGGAGTTGAGTTTTTACAAGCATCAGATTTTAGTGTCTGAAGATATTAAATTTTTACTCTGCTTTTACCCCTGTAGGCTCTTGTGCCACCTTTTCCAGCACTTGAACGACCTGAGGTAGCCTGATCTTCAGCAGCATTAATTGCTGATTGTCTTGCCATTGGATCGTCAGAAATAGCCAACTCAACCGCTTCGAGCCGGCGCACTTCATCCCTTAATCGGGCCGCCTCTTCAAACTCTAAGTTTTCAGCAGCCTTAAGCATATCGTTGCGCAGGCCGTCTAATACTGTTTGAAGATTAGAACCTCCTTGTAAATGAGTTTCGACTTTTGCAGTTACTCGAGATTGATCAGTATCTCCTTTATATAACCCAGCAAGTATATCCTCGACATTTTTTTTGACTGTTTCAGGAAAAATTCCATGCTCGAGGTTGTAAGCTGCCTGTTTCTCGCGTCGCCTTTCTGTTTCAGCCATAGCCCGCTCCATAGACCCAGTTATTCGGTCAGCATACATTATGACCCTCCCATCCACATTCCGTGCCGCACGGCCAATTGTTTGAACCAATGATGTTTCAGACCTTAAAAATCCTTCCTTATCTGCATCTAAGATCGCCACTAGGCCACATTCTGGAATATCCAAACCTTCTCGCAAAAGATTTATTCCTACGAGAACATCAAAAGTACCCAGTCGTAGGTCACGAAGTATTTCTATTCTTTCAATAGTATCGATATCGGAATGCATATATCGAACTTTTATGCCTTGTTCATGCAAGTATTCCGTTAGATCCTCTGCCATCCGTTTTGTTAAAGTCGTTACAAGGGTTCTATAACCTGATTGCGATACTTTCCTCACTTCATCGAGCAAATCATCTACCTGCATCTCTACTGGTCTAATCTCTATCTCTGGATCCAATAAACCGGTAGGCCGTATAACTTGTTCGGTGAATACCCCTGATGTTTGCTCCAGCTCCCATTTACCGGGTGTAGCGGACACATAAATGGATTGTGGACGCATGGCATCCCATTCTTCAAATTTTAACGGTCTATTATCCATACATGATGGTAATCTAAAACCATGCTCTGCAAGTGTAGATTTTCGTCTATAATCACCACGATACATTCCGCCAATTTGAGGTATGCTTACGTGGCTTTCGTCAGCAAAGACAATAGCGTTATCTGGAATGAATTCAAATAGTGTGGGCGGGGGTTCTCCTGGGTTTCGTCCTGTTAAATAACGTGAATAGTTTTCTATTCCGTTACAAACTCCTGTTGCCTCAAGCATTTCTATATCGAAATTTGTTCTCTGTTCTAACCGTTGTGCTTCTAATAATTTCCCATCAGCCACAAGCTGATCTAATCGGTGTTTTAATTCCTTTTTAATGTTAATTATCGCCTGCTTTATTGTAGGCTTTGGCGTTACATAATGAGAATTTGCATAGATTCGAATTTTATCAAATTGATTTGTTTTTTGGCCTGTTAGAGGATCAAATTCAGTTATATTCTCTAAATCATCCCCAAAAAAGGATAATCTCCACGCTCGATCTTCTAGATGGGCGGGAAATATCTCAAGTACATCACCTCGGACCCGAAAAGCCCCTCTCTGAAAAGCCTGATCATTACGGCGATATTGTTGAGCAACTAGATTAGCAATTACCTCTCGCTGGTTGTACAATTCACCGGCAACCAATTCCTGCGTCATTGCACCGTAGGTTTCGACTGAACCAATGCCATATATGCAACTTACTGATGCAACTATAATAACGTCATCTCTCTCAAGTAAAGCTCGTGTTGCAGAGTGCCTCATACGATCAATTTGTTCATTGATCTGACTTTCTTTCTCAATATAGGTGTCGGATCGTGGAACATACGCTTCCGGCTGATAATAATCGTAATAGCTGACAAAATATTCTACGGCATTGTCTGGAAAAAACCCTTTAAATTCACCATAAAGCTGTGCTGCCAAGGTTTTGTTTGGTGCAAGAATTATAGCTGGCTTTTGCGTTTCCTCTATGATTTTAGCCATAGTAAAGGTTTTACCCGTGCCAGTTGCTCCCAATAGAACTTGGTTTTTTTCCCCGCCTGAAATTCCTTTTGTTAATTCCAAGATAGCAGTCGGTTGGTCTCCAGCAGGATGAAACTCTGTATCAAGTACAAATCTTTTACCGCCCTCTAATTTTGGTCGAGTTTCTAAATTAGCCTCTGTAATCATGTTACTATTTGTCATCCCCGGTGCATCTCTCTTTTTTATGGACCAAGCTATTTAACAATTTTATTAGTATTTATAATGATGCTATTTGTTCCTTGCTCACTAAACTTAAATAGAGCATATACTTTCTATTGAAAGAGGTTTTTAAAATGACGGTTAGAATATTTAGACCCGCAAAAACAGCGATGTCCTCAGGTGTAGCGAATACTAAATTATGGGTTTTAGAGTATTCGCCAGCGGTGGCTCGCGAGGTTGACCCACTGATGGGCTGGACTTCATCAGGTGATATGCAATCACAGATTAGATTAAACTTTGCCTCAAAAGAGGCAGCCGTAGAATATGCTAAGTCTAAAGGTTTACATTTTATTATTTCAGAACCACAAAAGCGGCGCCCAAATATTCGTGAAAGAGGCTACGGTGAAAACTTTGCAACAGATAGAAGAAGTGTATGGACGCATTAGAACTAACCTATTGGTCTAGATCACTATTTACGGCCAAATAAGCGCTCCACATCACTAAGTTTTAATGAAATATGGGTTGGCCTGCCATGATTACATTGCCCAGAATTAGGCGTATTTTCCATGTCTCTTAACAAGTGATTCATTTCTTCTAACCGCAACCTACGGCCTGAGCGAATGGATCCATGACAAGCTATTTTAGATAGAACGGCATCTATTTTGTACTCTAAGGTTTCGGAGTTTCCAAGATCTTGAAGTTCATCAAGAATATCATTAATCAAATTTCTTATATTCTCAGAACTCAGGATTGCTGGGATTTCTTGAACTGCGATAGAGTTTATTCCGAACTGATCTATTTTTAACCCTAAGTGATTTAGTTTCTTCTTGTGCTCTAAAAGTATAAGAATTTCTGGTTCCGATAATTCAAAAATTTCTGGAACTAGAAGTGCTTGCACTTCAATCTGGTTATTTTTGATTTGCGTTTTTAGTTTTTCGTATACTAACCGTTCATGTGCCGCGTGCTGATCTATTATTATCAGACCATCAGTGTTGCGAGAGATAATATAGTTCTCGCCGAAATGTGCAATCGGCGCGCCTAAAGGAAAATTTTCAAACTCCTGTAAGTATCTGGTAGTGTGATTATCATTTTCGAGATTGCGAGTGGAAAGTTCCCATATCTCTTCAGGATCTGGTCCAATATTTTTCAGCCTAGAAAACGTATTGCGACTGTAATTGGAGACAGACGGGTTGTTATCAACCGTTTCTATCAAATCAATTGGCACTTTGTTGGGATTTTCTTGTCGCATAGCACCGAATGCAGCCGTAGAAAGCGTGCTTGATGATCTATGTCCGGTCTCTGCTATCAACTTTCTAATCCCTGTTATTATTAAACTACGCACAGATTGAGGATCTCGAAAACGTATTTCTGCTTTTCCTGGATGAACGTTGACGTCCACAAATTCGGATTTACAGTAAATATATATAACTGCAGCTGGATGCCTATCACGCGGCATTAAATCAGCATACGCCGCGCGCAATGCACCAATTAATTGTTTATCTCTTACCTGACGGCCATTTACAAAGAAATACTGCATCGCATTAGATGCACGAGCATAAGTTGGTAAACACACATAACCAGTTAAACTTATTTCATCCCGACTTATATTCAGAGTCAGTGAGTTTTCTGAGAACTCTTGCCCTAAAACTCTCGAAAGACGGTTTTTTATTGAATTTAGAGAATTGTTCTCTTCTTTATGTACCTCAAGAAGCTTCCTTCTTTTTTCTGATGTTTTGTCGATTAACGTAAAGCCGACATTAGGAGCGGCGATGGATAAGCCTTTCACGGTATCACTGATTGCTTTTAGTTCAGATTTATTTGAACGAAGAAACTTCAATCTGGCGGGAGTAGCATAGAATAAGTCTCTCAATTCAATTGTTGTTCCCAAAGTCCGCGCTGCTGGTTTGGTGCGGAAAACATTCCCGCCACTTACTTTTATCTCATATGCCCCATGGTTAAACTTGCGAGAAATTATTGTCAGGCGGCCGACTGCGCCCAAAGATGGTAATGCTTCTCCCCGGAAGCCTAAAGTATTTATATCTAACAAATTATCGTTTTTTAATTTTGATGTTGCATGTCTTTTGAGTGCCATTGGTAAATCTGTATCGGACATGCCGACACCATCATCTATCACTCTGATTAGAGTTTTACCCCCGTCTGCCACTTCGACGGTTATATCTAGAGAACCAGCATCGATTGAATTTTCTATCAACTCTTTTACAGCCGAGGCAGGCCGTTCGACGACTTCTCCTGCTGCAATTTTATTTATTACAGTTTCATCTAATTGCCTAATTTCGTTGTTTTGGCTTATTTTGTGGTCAATTTTGTTCATACCACAACTGATAGCATGCGTATATCCGATTCTACCAAAGAAAAATGAAGGGATTACTCTACTAACGAGATACGAACTGTGATGTAAATTTACCGGCCATGCGTCCGGTCGCCATACACGTTGTCAAAAGGTAACCTCCGGTAGGAGCATCCCAATCAAGCATTTCACCAGCACAGAATACACCAGGGTGGCTTCTTAGCATAAAACTTTCGTCTATGGAGCCTAGTTTGATCCCACCAGTGGTGGAAATTGCGGTTTGCATTGGACCAGTTCCATTTAAAGGAATTCTGAGAGACTTTATATTTTTGGCAAGCAGAGTTGGGTCACCAAATGCGTCCATAGCAAACTCTCTTAATATAGCCTGCTTTATTGGCTCAAGTTTTAGACGCTTTCTCAGGGTATTTGAATAACTTTCCTTACCTCTAGGTAAAGTTAAAAGTCTAGAGATTTTTTCGAGACTCCAGTCGGGTAGTAAATCAAGCTTTAACTCTAAATCCTCTCTTAATGCTGAAGATAGTGGGTAGATGCCACCACCTTCTATTCCTTCTTTAGAGATCATTATTTCACCTCGTGATGATTGATGACCTGCATCTAGTTTTATTGATTTTATAGGTTCTCCAAAATATTTGGACATTTTCAAAGACCAGCTTACTAAAAAGCTACAGTTTGAGGGTTGAAAACTTTCTATATCGTCAGAATTGAAAAGTGATTGCCAATCACCAGTGGAACCTAGTTTGGGCCAGCTTGCTCCGCCCATAGCCAAAATAATTCCGTCAGCAGTTTCATTTACAATGCCTTCAGGCGTTTGGAAGGTAGCGGTTGTATCGGATATGCCTATTAGCTTCCACCTAGTTTTAAGTAAAACACCTAAGTCAACGAGTTGATTTATCCATTTTCGTAATAATGGCGATGCTTTCATCGATTTTGGGAAAACACGTCCAGTTGAACCAGTGAAGGTTTCTATTCCCAAGGAATTTACCCATTTGATTACTTCATTTGGCCCAAATTCATCTAATGCTTTGCCAATCAATTTGTTATCTTGGATGATACGGTCCTTAAACCTCAAGGTGTCTTCATTCATTGTTAAGTTTAGGCCAGACTTTCCAGCCATCAGAAACTTTCTACCTAAGGTTGGCATGGAATCAATAACAGTAATCTTTAAACCGTTCCGAATGGCCACATCTGCAGCCATCAGTCCAGCCGGGCCGCCCCCTATAACTAGTATCTTCTTGTTATTCATTGCTTGAGTTTATATTTAATAGTGAAAAGTATCGTTACATATTCCGAGAAAAGTCGTGGTAAAAAATGTCTATTCTTATTAGCAATAGAAATAAAGAACTCTAGTGTTCTCTTATGATTATATGTGAATTTTGTAACCGCCCTATCCCTGTTAATGTACCCCAAAGCGTGCATCACTTAATTCCACGGGCAAAAGGAGGCAAAAACGGCCCCACTGTGATACTTCATCATTTATGCCACAAAGAAATTCATATTACTTTGTCTGAGGCTGAGCTTGCGCGAACGTATAATAATTTAAAGGCGTTGAGAGAACACCCACGGCTTTCAAAATTCATCTAATGGGTAAAAAAAAGACCACCAGAATTTTTGTCCAGATCGCGTGGACAAAAGAAAAAGTAATTATGGGATCATTTTTTTGACTGCTTTTGCTTGATCATTTTTTGAATTTGATACGCTTAAGCACAATTCGCCAATTCGGGAGTAAAGATTATCTTCAGAAACTATCTCATCAACGAGTCCGTAATCATAGGCTTTTTTACTATTAATTTTTTCGGCTGCCAGCAACATTAACTTAGCCTTAGAGGAGCCAATTATTTTGCTTAAACGGATCGCATCACTGGGTTGGGGAAGGTAGCCCATTCTCATTACTGGGTAGAAAAAGTTTGCCGCAGGCACGCTAATTCGAATATCGCAGGCTAAAACCATTCCCATCGCCCCACCAGCAACGGTTCCATTCAGTGCTGCAATTGTCATACAGGGCCATCGATGTATTGTATCAGAGAGTATTTCCCACTTTGGCGAAGTTGCTAAACCATTTTTCTTTACTTCATCGAGATCTGCCCCAGCACTAAAAATTTTACCAGTGCCACTAAAAACAAGTATTTTATTTTTTTCTGAATTACCCGTTATTTCGATAAGCTTATCCAGCATTTCGTTAGTTATTGCATTGGCTTTGGCTCTGCGGTTAATAGTTATATATCTTATGCAGCCCTTTGAATGTGAGTCTATCAAGTCATACCTATCCGCTGTTTAATTATTTCATCTTTCAAACTAACTTCTTTGCCTAAATATTCATTGCCTGAATATGTGGATAACCAAATCAAAGCTTTTGCTGGCCAGACTGGATCAATATGTGCAGCCCATTCTAACTTACTAACTTGATTAATTTTGCTTTTCTTTATTTCTCGCTGCATGTTTGTAGCGACAGTGCCTGGAGATAGACCTATTGAGCGAATACCAGATTGTCGATATTCTAAATCGATGCAGCGGACGAGCATATTGACGGCTGCTTTCGATGTACAGTAGTGGCTCCATGCCTCTAAAGGATTGTGGGCAGCTCCAGAGCTTAAAGTAACAAATGTCCCACCGCCATTTTTTAGCATTGAAGGGAGTGCTAATTTGAAACCATAAAAAACACCTTTAAGATTTACGTCAATAACTTGGTCCCAATCATCTATTTGTATATCCATCACTCTTTTAATTGGACTTATTTTTCCTGCATTATTGATGACAATATCAATTTTCCCAAATTCGTTTAGTGTATCTGAGATCATTTTTTCTACTTGCTCAAATTTAGCAATATTTAGAGCGTGTACTCTAGCTTGAGATCCAATTTCGTTTGCGACCTGCGTAAGACTTTTTTCGTCTTGCGCTACCAAAACTACGGTTGCTCCTTCATTTGCGAATTCTTTTGCGCTCTTTGCTCCGATACCGCGGCTTGCACCAGTCACTATAACAATTTTTTCACTTAACGTCATTTTTTTAAACCAAATTATTTATGAATTAAAACTACGTGGGTTGACGTTAGACTAAGCAACGCCCAGATTAAAGTACAGGTCTGATCAGGGAAATATCATGATATCTAAAAATCTACTTCTATCTATATATTTCGTAATTTTTTCATTCATCTCCTCTCACTCTTGGGCACAAATAAATGCGGCACTTGTATGGGAAGAATTCAAGCAACTCACGTCTCAAAACGGTTTCAAAATCTCTGCTATGGTAAACCGAACTGAAAAAGGGCTCAAAGTCTCAGATTTTACTTTAATTGACATAGCTACAGAAACGAAAGGAGCTGCGCGATTTGAAATAGATTTAATGGATATTGATTTCTTAGAAAGAAGTGACGGGTCTGTAGAAATTCTTCCTGATTATGACCAAGTTATAACAATAAGGGCCTACGACGATAGCGAGCTCTCATCCTTTGACATGGAGTTGCTCAATAATGAAGCAACCATGATGATCAGCGGAGATGTAGGAGCTCCAGTTCTGCAAATAAATTCACCACTCATTGGCGTGCAAATAAAAGAGTTTAGTTTGCCAGAAAAGTACCAAGGAAATAATTTATTGGATGCAAGTCTAATTTTTCGTGGATTAGTTTCAAACCAGGCTTTTTTGGGAGCCAAGCAAGATAATTCGAAAAGCGCGTTTAAAGCAGACTCTATCGATCTACTTTTAGACTTCGATATTCCAACGGCGAAAATGAATGGATTAATCAATTATGAATTAGATGATATATCGGTCATTTCTCGACAGGATAACTTTCAATCAGCTACTTCTGTGGACTTAGCAACATCGTTAAGACAGGGCTATTATGCATTAGGTTCTTACACCCTCGGTAGAGGCCTTTTGGAGTTCAATCTTTCAAGTTCTGACGGCAATCTAAAGGGTCAAGTAGCATCTGAAAATTCGGAAGTTAGTAGCAGCCTTACCCAAGACGGTCTTCTTTTTGATGCATATTTTACAAATGGAATTTTAAAATTAAGCTCGTCAGCATTACCAATTCCAATAGATATGTCTGTGAGAAACGCAAATTATGGTTTTACTTTGCCGCTTTTGAACGAAAATGACCCCCAGGGCTTTGGTGTAAGGCTTGGTGTTTTAGATTTGCTTATTTCGCGAGATTTATGGGGTATATTGGATCCAAGCAACAAGCTTCCTAACCAGCCTATAAATGCCTCAATTTCTTTAACTGGTAAATCTACCTTATCCGAAGATCTTACTGACTTTAGATTTGACATATATACAGAGAATAATGGAGAACAATTTCCTGTGGAAGTTGAGGAAATATTATTGGAGAAACTAAATCTTTCTTTAATGGGGGCATCTTTACAAGGCACGGGAGGCTTGCTCCTAGATAATGATGATTTGAGCACATTTAATGGGTACCCAAAGCCAGTTGGATCATTTGAATTTCTTTTGTCAGGCGCTAACGCTCTTGTTGATAAATTAATTGATAGCGGGATCGTCGACCCTGACACGGCAATGGGAGCTCGAATGATGTTAAGCATGTTCGCTGTCCCAATAGGTGACGATGAAGTACGTTCGCAGATAGAGTTTAACAGCCTTGGCCATATTTTAGCGAATGGACAAAGGCTTAGATAACTCTAGCTATAGTAAGAAATAGCCAACAAAAATTCTGCCACTAAAGGAAAGTGTGAATCGAAATGACGCCTGACAACCTAGAGCGTGTTACCCAGAAATTACTTGATGAAGCTAAATTAATGGGGGCAAATGAAGCAGATGTTATAGCCACTGAAGGGCAATCAATAAGTGTTGATGTTCGACAAGGGTCTTTGGAAAATGCTGATCGAGCTGAGGGTGTGGAAGTAGGTTTACGTGTTTTAGTGTCCAACAGGCAAGCAATAGTCTCTTCGTCTAATATATCCGACGACACACTAAAGATAATGGTGGAACGTGCAATAGCCATGGCAAAAGATGCCCCAAAAGATAGATATGCAGGATTAGCAAGTGAAGAGCAATTGGCGAGGGAGCGAAATCTATCAAGTTTGGAGATTTGCGACTTAGCACCCGAACCTTCTCCGCTTGAATTAAAAGAAGAGGCTAAAAAAGCGGAGTTTTCCGCTCTTGAAGTGAGTGGTATTTCTCAGGTGTCGGGTGCTTCAGCCTCCTATGGAAAGTATTCTGTTTTTATGGCTGCTAGTAATGGCTTTACCGCAATGTATGACAGATCAAGTTACTCAGTTTCTTGCGTTGCAATTGCTGGTGAAGGTTCTGATATGGAACGAGATTATGACGCTGATACAAGAGTATATCAATCTGACTTACGGCCATCTGAAGAAATTGGAAGAACTGCCGGGTTGAGGGCAGTAGAACGTTTAAGGCCTCGACGCCCAGCTACCGGTGATTATCCTGTACTTTATGATGAACGTGTATCATCGAGCCTGATTGGACATTTTCTTAGTGCAATAAATGGAGCAGCTGTAGCTCGTGGCTCAAGTTGGCTAAAAAATTCGTTGGGCACACAAGTTATGCCAACATCATGTAAATTGGTTGAAGATCCCCATCGCTTGAGATCTGGAGTGTCTAGATTATTTGATGCAGAGGGTCTACCAACAAAAAAGCGTGAGATTGTAAGTGACGGCGTTTTGAATGGTTGGACATTAGATCTTTCTAGCGCAAGAAAATTGGGTATGGACTCAACAGCAAACGCGTCCAGGGGAGTGAGTTCGAATCCTTCTCCGTCGAATTCGAATATAGAGCTTAGCTCACCTAAAGACTATCGCGATAACTTATTAAGTGAGATGAAAAATGGTTTAATTGTTACGTCTTTGATTGGCTCCACCATAAATCCCAATACAGGTGATTATTCCCGTGGAGCATCGGGGTTTTGGGTAGAGGATGGTCAAATCTGCTATCCGGTAAGCGAAATTACAATAGCAGGTAATCTAAAGGATATACTTAAAGGGATTGTTTTGGGGAATGACGCTCGAAGACATCTTTCATTTGTAGTTCCGTCAATTTTAGTTGAAAGTATGACGCTTGCAGGATCCTGATCTTGATTTATTAATAAGCGCAGCTGAAAAAGCTGGTGCCATTGCACAAAAATATGACTTTAGAAAACTTAAAGTTTGGGAAAAGGATGATGCTGCAGGTCCAGTGACTGAGGCGGACTTAGAAATAGATCTTATGCTTTCTCAGTACTTAACTTCGGCTAGACCAGACTACGGATGGCTATGTGAAGAGAGTACACTTGATATCCCACATTATGAGAAAAAGTGTTCGTTTGTAATAGATCCGATAGATGGAACTAGAGATTTTATCAAAGGTGGTATTAACTGGTCACATTCGTTTTCAGTCGTTAAAAATGGGAAAGTTAGTGCTGCAGTTGTCTATGTACCCCAACAAGGTTTACTTTTTTCAGCTTCTCTTGGTGGTGGGTCTTGGCTAAACGGTGATAGGCTTCAAATAAAAGCTCCTCACAAGTCGGGTAGGTTCGATCTTGTTGCTGCTAAATTGGTTGAGGATGATATGATTTGGAAACCAAATTCAAAGCCGCCATTCAACCGCGAACATAAGCCTTCAATTGCATTTAGAATGGCTTCCGTATCGCAGGGTCGATATCATGCCATGATGACCCTACGAGACTCCTGGGAATGGGACATTTGCGCTGGTTCACTATTGATAAGTGAGTCAGGTGGTGTTGTTGTAGATAAATACTTATCAGAACCTGTATTCAATACAAAAAAACGTAAAACTAAAGGTATAATAGCGGGGACCAAAGAGATAGTTGAATTAGTTGGCTCTTCGTTAAATCTTTAGAAAGGGCTGAACAAGTTTGTGTACCAGTGTTTGAAACTTGAGAGGAGCGTCAGTTACTGCTAAACAAATACAATCTTCACCTTCTACTGCTACAGGCTGATGATCAAGATCCTCATCTGCCATTTCAACATCACCAGGACCAAAGCGTGAGATCTCGTCCTCAAAAGCACCCTTCAAAACCAAAGTAAGTTCATTTCCATTATGACTATGGTGGGGCACTGCAGTACCAGCTGGTATGTACAGTAATCTAGCTGTTGAATTTCCAGACGTTTTAAGAAGTGACTGTTTCACGCCTAAACCAATTGGCCGCCACTTCACGTCATGTATTGAACCGCCGATGTAGCCACTCAAAGCCGATGGCACATCTGATTTAGGTTGACTTGCTGGTTCCGTAATTTCAGCCGGTTCCCTTTCGATTAGAGCCATGACGCTTTCAAAACTATCAACACTCATTTCTTCTGGAGTTGATACATCTAACAATGCACCCCCCACTGCCTCGAAACTTTCTAAAGCTGCCCGACAATCATCACACATTGAAATATGGGTCGCTACTGCTAAAGAAAATGCTTCGCAAAGTGTACCACTTGAGTACTTCATAAGTAAGTCTTGGCTTAAGTGATGTTTAATTTTTCCATCTGTTTTCATAATTTATCCCATTGCATGACGCAATCTTTCTAAGGCTAATCTAATTCTCGATTTAATTGTGCCAAGGGGTAATCCGGTTTCCAATGCAATTTCGCTGTGCGATAATTCCTTGAAAAAGGCTTTTTCTACCAATTGACGCTGCTTTTCCGGCAAATTTTGAATTGCATCTGCCAACATTTCCGATTGTTGCTTAAGTTCTAATGCATCTTCTTGTGCATCTTCCATTCCATCTGACCACGTTAATTCGTCAGGCTCTGGCCTACGAATTTTCCTAAAGGCGTCTATTCGTTTATTTCTGGCAATAGTGAAAATCCAAGTAGATGCGCTTGCTCGGGCTGGGTCAAAAAGTTTAGCTTTGTTCCACACCGTCGCCATAGCTTCCTGGCTACACTCTTCGGCCATTGTGGGATCCGCACCTGCTTTCATCAAAAAAGACTTAATTCTTGGTGCAAAGTGGTTAAACAGTTGTTTAAATGCTGAGCGATCTTGGTTAGTGCTCACCATTAACATTAGTTCTTCCCAACTATGACCCATGTCTTCCAATATACGCGGTCCCATACCAACTATTGCCACAGAAGAGTTAACATCCCTGTTAGGCGAAAGCGAGTGCGGAAACGCGATATCATCAAATAATTTTAACACAATTTTTATTCGGTTGAACTTTTCATTTGGATCAAAAATTTTTATTTCATCCAAATATACATTCAGATCGTAGAAACGTCTAAAGTTTACCGGAGAAGACCATGAATTTTATTGCAACACCAAATCCGATGAAAATAGCAGTCATAGGGGGTGGCATCTCGGGTATGGGGGCCGCTTATCAGCTCTCTAAATTTGGAAATGTAACACTTTTTGAAAGCGAAGGCAGATTGGGTGGTCACGCTAGAACGGTATTTGCTGGTAAGCGTGGCGATCAAGCAGTAGATACAGGATTTATCGTTTTCAATAAGGTGAACTATCCTCATCTCATCTCATTATTTAACGAACTAAACGTTCCGATTTGCGAAAGTAATATGAGTTTTGGTGCATCCGTTCGTGGTGGTGAAGTTGAGTATGGCTTAAAGAATTTTAAATCCCTTTTTTCTCAATCCAAATACCTGGCGAATACTAAATATTTGAAAATGCTAATGGATATATTGAAGTTCAATAGGAAGGCAATATCCCTTGCCACTGATCCGGAAATGACAATTCGAGAGCTCTTAAAACGATTGGGTACCAGTGACTGGTTTAGGGACTATTACCTCCTTCCATTTTCAGGTGCAATTTGGTCCACTCCAAAGAATAAAATTCTTGATTTCCCAGCCCATTCAATGATTAGATTTTTTGAACATCATGCACTGCTTAGCTCCACTGGCCAGCATCAGTGGTACACAGTAAATGGAGGCTCGATACAATACGTTGAAAGACTTCGGCAGGAGTTAGTAAAACGAAATGTCGAGATGCGATTAGGTGATCCTGTTAGAGAAGTGCGGCGTGATACCTTTGGAATTGAAATATTAAGTCAAAAATGTGAAAGCAACTATTTTGATCATGTTGTGTTTGCAACTCATTCTGATGACACGCTCAAATTATTGGCAGATCCCAACAGTCTTGAGTCAAAATCTCTGAGTGCCATAAAATATCAACGGAACCAAGCCGTTTTGCACCATGATGAAGCTGTCATGCCGCAAAACAAAAATTGTTGGGCAAGTTGGGTTTATAAAGAAGACAAAGAGGCTTCTACGGGTCCAATAGGTTTAACATACTGGATGAATAGTCTTCAGCCAATTCCTGAGACAGATCCTATGTTTGTTACCTTGAATTCTAAGAACAATATTGACCCGTATAAGGTCTATGATGAAGTTGTTTTTAGGCATCCTGTATATGATGTACCCGCATTACAAGCGCAGAAAGATCTTGCAGAAAACAATGGCGCGCGAAATACTTGGTTTTGTGGAGCATGGATGAAGAACGGATTTCATGAAGACGGGCTGGCGTCTGCTATAGACGTTCTGGATAAATTTTCTGAAACTATATCCGTTCAGATTGCAGCACAATGACTGAGGTAGAGTATGTCGATGGGAGCACCTGGCATGGACGAACTGGTGAGCTAGAAAACTCTTTCGAATATAAAGTTGGGTTTGTTTTACTTAATCTTGAAGAGGATACAAAGGGCCCAGCTTTTTTTTCTAGAAGGTCAGGAAAATTTTTTGGTATTTTAGATAGCGACTATGGCGGTCCTCCTGGTGCGGGTAGAAGTAGTGAATGGGTACGTGAGGTGCTAGAGAGTCACGGGCTGAAAGGCGTTGATAAAATACTTCTTCTAGCGCAACCTCGGATCTTTGGACATGTATTTAATCCAGTAAGTTTTTGGCTGTGCTACAGCAAAAATGAAAATCTATTAGCGGTTATATCTGAAGTTACAAATACGTATGGGGATAGACATTGGTACATCTCTTACAACGATGATAAATCAGAGATTTCCTCCCAGAACCGTTTGCTCGCAAAAAAGATTTTTCACGTGTCTCCGTTCCAGCCAATTGAAGGTCAATATGAGTTTAGATTTGACATAAGAAAGGATAAAATCGCTATCTGGATAGATCTCAATTACATGAATGGAGGAATAAAAACTAATCTTATTGGAAACAGAAGTAAACTGACGAACGTTGGAATTATAAGGTCCGTAATGTCTCGGCCTCTCGGTTCTAGGCGAGTGCTTGGTTTGATTCACTGGCAAGCATTAAAGTTATGGTTCAAAGGCGCCCGTTACAGAACCAGGCCTGAACCACCTGAAGTTGATGTGAGTCAATGACACAGGCCCAGCACCGTTTTTCCAGCCTTGCTTTTGTTATAGGCATGGCTGGTCTTCCAGTGTACATACACGCTCCCAAATACTTTGTGGATGTATATGGAGTGAGCTTAATGTCTATGGGGTTTGTAATGTTCTTTCTGCGCCTTATTGACGTTTTTCAGGATCCTTTATTGGGAGTTATTGCTTCAAAAACAGCCAGGTTTGGGGCGTTACCATTAGCATTATCGGTTGGGGTAATGTGTGTTGGAATGATAATGCTGTTCTATATACATAGCCCAATCTGGCCATTATTATGGTTTGCCCTTTCACTTTTTTTGGTTTTTTCTGGTTTCAGCTTTGCATACATCCGCTCTTACGCTCAGGGCTTAATAAATTTGGGTGCTCAGCAACAAATTCTGTTGGCGAGATGGAGAGAGGTTGGAACAACCCTAGGCATTTGCGTTGCGGCAATTTTACCTACCCTGTTATTATTAGTTTCACCCAATGGATATTCGTCTTTTGCAATATTTTTCTGTATGATAGCACTGGTAGCTCTTGTACACGTTTGGCCTCAATTTCCTGCTGCAACTTTAGCTGATAGTAGCTCAAATTCTTTTTCAAGCTTGTTCAAGGTAGCTAAAAATTTCCAAATCAGAAATTTATTACTACTTGCATTAGTTAATTCAAGCCCGGTCGCTCTCAGTTCAACCCTTTTCTTGTTTTTTGTTGAGACTCGCTTGAACGCTCCTGAATGGGCAGGAATGTTTCTAATATTATTTTTTCTTGCCGCTGCAATAGCTACTCCGTTTTGGACAAAGTTAGCAGATGTACATGGTGTGTTTAAGATTTTAAAAATATCCATGTTTTTGGCCATCCTTTCATTTTTTGGTGCTGCCTTTTTGTCAGAGGGTGATGGATTAATATTTTCTTTAATTTGTCTATTAAGTGGCGCAACTGTGGGAGCTGATCTTGCGTTGTTACCCGTAATGTTTGCTCGGCAGATAGAAGGCAGCAAGATAGTACCAGATCTTGGATTTAGCCTGTGGAACTTTGTGTCTAAGGCTACTTTAGCCGTCGCAGCAATTATAGCTTTACCGTTACTGGAGCTCGTTGGTTTTAATTCGGGTGGATCAAATTCTCAAACTGCTTTGTTGGCTCTGACTTTTGGTTATGCAGTTCTACCTTGTCTACTCAAATGCATATCTATTTCTTTACTTTTCAGAATAATGCGTGATGAGGCTAAAAATTCCTATGCGTGAATTCCAGAATAAGACTTATTGGATAGTTGGAGCGAGTGAGGGCTTAGGCAGAGCACTCGCAATTCAACTAGCTAAGGTAGGTGCAAAAGTTATAATTTCTGCCAGAAGTGAGGAAAGACTCATTGGGTTATCTGAGGAAATTGGTTCTAATACGATGGTTTTGCCCATGGACGTCTCAGATCGATCCAGTGTTCAGAAAGCTTGCAGCAAATTACCTAGGTCTTTAGATGGGTTTATATTTGTTTCTGGAGTTTATTGGCACATGAGTGCTTCTTCATGGGATGAAACAAAAGCAGAGGAAATGGTTGATGTAAATCTTGTTGGTGCAATGAGATGTTTAGCTCATTTGGTTCCTAAATTTATAAACCAAGGATTTGGGCATATTGTATTGACTGGGAGTATTGCTGGTTACCGCGGTCTGCCTGGTTCAGTAGGATATTGTGCCTCAAAAGCAGGGTTAATGTCTCTTGCAGAAACATTGAAAATAGATCTTGCAAAAAATAAAATTGATGTTCAGCTTTTGAATCCTGGATATATTAAAACTCGGCTGACTGATAAAAACCCATATAAAAAAATCTATGTTATGACACCAGAAAAGGCGGCAGAATTTTCATTATCGCATATGAGATCGAGTCGGTTCCAGTCATCATTTCCGCGCGGTTTTTCTATAATTAGTAAAATTATTAAAAACTTACCTGACTGGTTATACTTTAAAATTTTTAGTTGAGTAATTTTATCTAACTTTGAGTCAATTATGGTGAATAACTTTAAGGTATTGCGCCAAGTTATCAATTTTTGTCAACCAATCATCAACAATTTTCATATCATTTGGCGCAGCTTGAACTCCAGCCTCAAGTTTGCCTTGCAAAACTGCCTCAACTGCAAGAGAGACGGGCTGTGATACCAGCCTTGACATAGCACTGCCTTCGCTGTCTCCCCATGCATCCATAACAAATGTCTTATGCCATTTTGTAGAATTTTTCGTTGTTGCTTTGAGTGAGACACATAAAACTACTCTGTCTGGTTCGTTTGTATCATAGGCGTTCTCACTCCAAAACTGATCTGACATTTTTTCCAAGCGAGTCTCACCGGCTTCTCCAGTTAATCCTTCTATTTCCTTAAAAATGTCCTTCCATGCTATGCTCCAGCCATTGAGGCGGAGAGTTCCTCGCACGAAGTCTTTTACTTTCCAAGCTGGGTCAAATTTATAGTCTCTCATAAAAGGTAGGCTATCTCGATTAGGATAAACTTCGAAAGTTTCAGCTTGTTCTAATGGTGCTTCATAGGAAGATATAGCATCCCAAGGACGAGTGACATTAAACTCTTCAAAATTACGTAGCGACTTTGAGGGTGATTTCAGAGCTTTCAGTACGCCTAACGGAGACCAGCTAAATTTATATTTAAATGCGTTTTCAAATTTTGGAATACCCCCACAATAAGAAAGAAAGCTTAGTTCATTCTCGATATTGTAATTTTCAGATTGGCGATAGTCGCTCACCAGTTTGTGAGCCATTAAATGATCGATACCTGGATCTAAACCTACCTCATTAACACAAACTAAGTTTGCTTTTTTGAATTCATTATCAAGTATCCGCATTTCTGGCGCTATATAGGATGAACTAACAAAATGTGCATTTTTGGAAATTGCTAATGAGGCCAAAGGCACATGCCAATCTGCTGGTAGCATAGATACGATAATGTCACCTTTTTGCAAACAATCTTGAAGTAACCCTTTATCAAATACTCGAATTTTATTTGTAATGTCCCCAATGGCAGCGGTAGCCTTAGCCAGTGTTCTATTCCAGACAACTACATCATATTCTTCTTTAATGAGTCTTCTTAGACCTGGAATTGCCGATAAACCCGCACCACACCAATGAATTGTCATTTTATACCTTCTTTACATTGTCTAAATATGTTTGGTGCGCTCTTAGCCATACACCCTCATCTAGTCTGTCTAATTTAAGCAAAGTTGGCAATAGCTGAGATGCGAAATCTACAGAGCTCTCTAGAGGCAAAAGTGACGGTAGGTTATCGATTGCCATCACCTCCAAAATGGGATTTTCACTCACTCGAGCTACTGGTTCCGACCATGTTGTAACAGCGTCGTATATTGCAATTGGATTATGCCTACTGCCTGGATCGCATGCTATATCCCCAACTATGGTCAGGTTCTGATTGCGTCGAATTATCCCTTCCGAGATAAATGTTGGAGTTTCTTTATTTGCAACTACGCAATTGAAGAATAAGTCATGGTCCAAGATTTCTGAGAAATCCTGTTTCTTAGAAGTCTCTAAAACATCCCACTTTGTCATTTTGATATTCATTTTTTCACACAAATCTATGACACCGCTACCCACTCGACCAAGAGAGCCAATGACGATCGCATTTTTCGGCGAATGCGTGCTTTTTTCTAGTTCGTGCTTAATTTGTCGGTCCAAGCCATCTTTATCTTGATAAGGAGCGAAAGTTTTAGGGCTTTTTTTTGTTTTTTGAGAAACCCAGCACGATATGGTAACGGCTGCGCCCGCGTATCCTGCCCAATAGCCAAATGCGGCTACCCGTCTGCCTGTAGGAGCTATTAAATATTCAATATCGTAAAGAACACCGCCACCTGCTTTAAATCTATTTAGTAAATTTTTAGCTGTTGGTTGACTTTTAAATGCGTGACCAAACATTATATGCCGATGTTTTAGCGGAAAGGGATCGTCCGGTAACTCCTTTAAACCAAAGATGATTGTTTCCAGCGGTGCATTTGGCCAACTCTTTTCTTCTACAATTTCGCATCCTACATCACGATAGTTCGAAACAGGAATAATTCGTGACTTACTTTCCTCAATTGAAACTTTTATTCCGCGATTTAATAAATTCTTAGCTTCTAATGGCGTAATTCCAACTCTTTTTTCATTGTCTCTACACTCTGATCTTATCAAAATATGTGTCATTTATTGGGTCTTCCCTTAAGTATTAGAAATATGTCCGGGATCTAATTCTGCTAGAATGATCCAAATGTGGTAGAGCGTTTATTTGCTCTACGTTAAATTGCCCATTTGAGTAATTAAGAATTGTTACGCCCGTATTCATTGAAGCTAGTAGAAACTTTATCATTATTTTATCACTCAAACCTAAACAATTCTGAAGTGCTTTTGCGATAATACCTCCAGAAGTAATCGCTAATACACGATCTCCACTATTTCTTAAGATTTCGAATATCCCTGATACACGTTCTTCAAAATCCACAAAATATTCCGGTACATTTTCTATTTCGTTTGACTGCCACTTTGACATAATAAACTCAAAATGTTGCTCAAAATCTAGCCCAGTTTTTGGTGGCAGTTTTTTAAACTGTTGCTCCACAAGTGTGGATAGGGTGTAGTATTGGATCTCATTTAACCCTGGGTCTCTTATTATTTCGTTTCGATTGTGACACTCTAATAAATTTGCAGTATCTCTTTGACGCAAAAGTGTACCACTAAAACAAACGTCAAAGTTAATTTCATTTTTCTTAAAATATTGCCCAAGCCAGCCAGCTTGTATCTTTCCTAAGGGACTCAGATTGTCGTAAGACACCTCATCTTTAGCTTCAGAATTTGCTTGTCCATGACGTACTAAGAAAATTTGAACCATTTAAATTTCTCGTATAATTTTTGTTAAAATATTATTTTTAAAAGTCCGATGAAGTTTTTAAAAATGGGAGAAAACAACATAAAGTCTTAGTTGGCAACCTTCTGCCGATATTTTTTATGTTCAATAACCAATATCTCTATTGACTAAATGTAATAACTCTAGACCATTTTCAGCTCTCTTTATGTTCATGGCAATAACTTGGGCTGATGTTCTTGGTCTTGTATCAGAAGCTTTGTGAGGGACAACCGTTACTTTTTTATGTGACCAATATCGGTGACTTTTAGGCAGTGGTTCAATTCTGAAAACGTCTAACGTGGCGTGTTCAATTTGACCACTGTCTAATGCTTCTAATAAAGCATCATCATCAATAAGAGGACCTCTACCAGGGTTAAGTACAAAAGCACCTTTTTTTAGGAGATAAAGTGTATGTTGATTTAATATATTTTTTGTCAATTGTGTGTCGGGTAGTAATAAAATTACTATGTCAGCTTCCATCAATGATGGGTCGATTTGATCGTCACCAAAAAAGCATGAAATGCCATCCACTTTTTTATTTGTGCGAGACCATCCGCGAACATTAAAGCCTAGTTCTTTCAAAGTTATACCGCATGCAGTTCCCAAAGTCCCCAGTCCGAGTATCGTTACAACCCGGTCTTTTGCCAATGGCGGGACATCTGAACGCCAGAGACCATCTTGCCCATGAATATGTTTATCGATCCCAAGGTGGTGACGTAAAGTGTGTCCGGTAACCCATTCCACCATCCCACTTGTTAAGCCTACATCTACCATTCTAGCCAAAGGAACTTTGAGTGTTTTATTGTTTGTAACCCCCTCCACTCCAGCCCATAAGTTCAAAACTGCCTTGAGGTTGGTATATGGTGAAAAATCTTGTAGTGAACTGCTTGGAGCATAAATAATGTAATTTACTTCACTTGGAACGAAGCCTGTCCCTAGATTGTAATTTAAAGATGTGGCACCAAGTGCTTCTTCGAGTGGCGTTTTATAACGGTTCCAGTTATCCTCGTTTGCGGAAAATAATATATTTACTTTCATACGTGACCTCTAGGTCTGTGGACATGCGCTGATTGAATTAAACCAAACGCACCCATAAGAACAAGCATAGCAGATCCTCCGTAACTAATTAAAGGTAACGGCACTCCTACAACTGGTGCCAAGCCCATGACCATCGACATATTTACCGCAAAAAATAAAAAAAAGGTTACGGTAAGGCCTAGGGATAAGAGTGATGAAAACCGTTCTTTATGTCTTAATGCAGAGAACAAACAAAAAATTACAATGGCTACATAAATTGCCAAAATTGAAATTGTCCCGATAAAACCTAACTCTTCAGCTATTGTTGTAAATATGAAATCAGTGTGTTTCTCGGGTAGAAAATTTAGGCGAGATTGTGTTCCCTCCATGAAACCCCGGCCAGTCCAACCCCCTGAGCCTAAAGCAATTTTTGATTGAGTAATGTGATATCCTGCGCCTAATGGATCACTATCGGGGTTCAAAAATGTGTCAATTCTTAAAAACTGGTATTCTTGAAGTAATTGCCATTCTGTACCTCGACTTTTGAAAAGCGCTAGTACAAGACCAGTTGATAACGCCATTACTGTCCCAAAATAAATCCAGTGCACTCCAGCAAGGAACATAACTGTTACCCCCGAGAGAAGTAACAGTATTGAAGTGCCAAGATCAGGTTGCTGGATAACGAGTAAAACGGGTAAAGATATAAAAATTAATGGAACTAAAACCCAAAATGGCCTTGAAACTTTATCAGTAGGGAGCCAATCGTAGTAAGCTGCCATTAGCATCACTAATGCTATTTTTGCTACTTCCGACGGTTGTAAATTTATGAACCCTAAGTTTATCCATCTCTGAGCTCCCATCCCGGTACTTCCTAAGAACTCGACTAGTAAAAGTAATAAAAGAGCTATTAAGTAAATCGGAACAGAAACATTCCGCCAGACCCAAATAGGCGTCATTGCAATAACAAACATTGCGACCAAGCCAATCGAAAATCTTTGCATTTGAGCAGATGCCCATGGGTCAAGACTACCGCCCGCAACTGATATAAGCATTACAAAGCCAGAAGCTGCAGCGCCGATTATTAAAGCAACCAAGCCCCAGTTTATGAATAGAATTTTTCTCCAGCCAGTTGGTACTGTTTTAACCCGATATTCAAGATAGCTCATGCCTGGACTTTCGATGACTTTGTCATTTTCGGCATCAATTTTATCAAGTCACGTTGCTGATTATAAATCCTGGCTCGATCTTCTACAGGGTATGCAGTTATTGGGGGAGTACCCTTGTAGATTGCTTGAAGGGTAATATCCCTAGCAATTGGCGCTGCAACAGTTGAGCCACTTCCACCATGCTCTACGACAACTGAAACTGCTATTTTGGGATCATCATATGGCGCATAATTTACGAACAAGGCATGGTCACGCTGATCCCAGGGTAGATCTTTGTTTTCGAGAACCCCTAGTGTCCTCTCAACTGTAGAGATGTTTCTAACCTGTGATGTACCAGATTTTCCTATAATTTTACTTTTCTTATCTAAAACTCTAGAGTGGTATGCCGTTCCTCTTTTATCGTTTGTAACTTCAAAAAGAGCCTTTCTTATAAGCTTTAAGTTATTTTTATTTAAACTCAACTCACTTGGCACCGCATCACTCTCAAACCCATTTATGGATTTAATCAGTTTTGGCAGAATCTCATTTCCTGTTGCAATTCTTGCCATCATGACTACAAGCTGTAAAGGAGACGATAATACATATCCCTGGCCAATTGATGAGTTGACAGTATCACCTACAACCCATTCTCCAGATCGAGCATTTTGTTTCCAAAGCTTATCTGGTACAATGCCTGACGTGACGGCAGACATTTCAATATTGAAAGATTTTCCTAAACCTAGGATACGGGCTACTTCTGCAATTTTTTCAATGCCTACCCTTTGAGCTAATTCGTAATAGTAGACGTCACAACTTTCTCTAAGGGATTTTACTAAATCTACGTTGCCGTGGCCATCACGCTTCCAACAATGGAATTTTCGGCTTGATACTTCTACGTGTCCATTGCACCTAATTTTTTCTCTGTGATCAATAATACCTGCCTCAAGTGCAGCAAGAACTGTGACCATTTTAAATGTAGACCCAGGTGGATATGCATCTTGCACTGTCTTCGAAGCTAGAGGTCTATGATTGTCGTCTCTTAGTATACCATAATCATTAAAAGAGATCCCGCGTACAAACTTGTTTGGATCATACGCGGGGGAAGAGCAAATAGCTAAAATTTCCCCACTTTTACAGTCTAGAACAACGACGGATGCACTCTCAGTCCCCAATCTTGCTCGTACATATGCTTGCAAATTTGTATCCAAAGTGAGTTTTAAATTAGCACCTTTAGAACCCTCTTTTCGTTCTATCTCTCTCATTACTCGACCTAAGGCATTTACCTCCACCCGTTTAATTCCCGCTTTACCACGAAGCGTAGTCTCGAGCTCCCTTTCTATACCAACTTTGCCAATCTGGAATCTCGGAATTCTTAAAAGTGGATCAGGGTCCTCTCTTATTTCTAAATCGCGGCTACTAACGGGACCAACGTATCCAACAACATGTGCAAAGATTTCACCTAATGGGTAGGTTCTAGAAAAGCCTATCTCTGGATTAATGCCTGGTAGCATTGGGGCATTAACAGCAATTTTGGCAATGTCGTCTCTCTCTAGTCTATCCACAATCGTTACCGGTAGAAATTTTGCACTCCTATCCAACTCAGCCTTTGAACGATTAATATCCTCGGGTGATAATTTAATTATTTTTGATAGGCGTTCTAAAATTAAATCTATATCCCCTGCATCTTCCGCTACCATCGTAATTTTGTAGCTCGCCTCGTTTCCGGCTAATTTAACCCCATTTCTATCATATATTTCACCCCTTTGGTTGGGAATTAAGCGTATGTTTATTCTGTTTTCATCTGCGATAAGCCTAAAGCTTTCTGCCTTCTCGACTTGAAGATGATGCATGCGCCAAGCCAGCAATCCACAAAAGCCAAGTTGCAGGCCACCAACTAATAAACCACGCCTTGTTGTCCGAAAATGTCGATATGAAACTATGTTTGACTTCTGCCACATGTTTAATTCTCTAAATTACGCGCCCGCTTCGGGTAAAATATGGTCTTTTTACACGGAATATGTGGTGTGAGACCAAAACGATAAAAGGGTATATACATATATTAAATATCGTTTGGATTAAGCTTATTCTGAGCTCTGTTGTAGTTACAAGTGATAAAGAGAGTAATAAATGATATATTAATGATATAGCCGCAAAAGCTAATGATACGCGCACCCATTCTGCTAAAAATGATTTATCGTCTGAACTAGCTGTAATAATTTTTATCCAAATTAGGACAATAATAGTTATGCCGGATAATAATCCAGGTGGACGATGCAGAAGTAGGTCATGCAAAAGAAGTATAACGGTAACTAATGGAACTGGTACAAAATTAGGTTCTCTCAGTGACCAACAGAATATAATTAACAATAGAATATTTGGCCAAGGCCAGGCTTGAGGTGTTGTTTGAAGAGGCATCAGATTGGTTAAAATAATGAAAACGGAAAGTGTTGTGAAAATAGTACGGTAAATCCATATACGTTCGCTTGGAATTTTACTCACTGAATGCCTCATCCCTTGATTCAGAACTGTCTGTAAAATTAGATAGGCTTGATGGGCTATCCTTTCGTTTTAATAAACTTCCCAAACCATCAATTTTCTCTGTACCATAATCTCGCAACACTTTGAGGAATTCTAATCGCTCATAGTCAGCGGCTAACCTTGCTCTAAGCCTACCGTTTGGGTCCATGGCGAGCGTTCCAACCAAAAGTCCCGCGGGGAGAACACCCCCTCCACCAGAGGTTATAATTCTATCGCCGGGCCGGACCAGGTCAGCATTTTCTATAAATTCTACTGGAGGAGCAAATGAATTGTCGCCCATAACGATTGCATCTTGGCCAGAAGGCTGAAGTATAACAGGGATCTGACTTGCATTGTCAGTGAGTAAAAGGACTCGACTTGTTGACGAGCCCACACCTGAAATGCGACCGACCAGACCTAAACCATCCATGGCAGCCCAACCATCTTGTATGCCATCTCTTGAGCCAATATTTAATAGAACTGACTGACGAAAGGGAGATCCACTATCTGCCATAACGATACCGCTTACATGGGTAAGTTTGCTATCAAGTCTCAGCTGACTCAGATCCAGTAAACGCGCATTTTCTTGCTCTAATTGCAAAGCTGCCTCTTTCCAACTTTTCATTTGCTGTAGTTCTCTTCTTAATTCTTTATTTTGTTCTAGAAGTTTCTCATAACTTTGGTAATCTTTCGCAAGTTTTACGACTGATGTCATCGGCAGCAACATCCATTCGAAACTAGGTACGAATGTATCTATTACTAGAACTCTAAATTTTTCCACTCGAGGACCGTCTATACGCCATAAAACGAAGAGGCCGAAGAGGCTTAAAAGCAACAAAGCAGTTATTAACCTGCGAAGAGGAGCAAAGTAGTCAGTCTGCGTCTGTCGATCATTACTCAAAAGATAAATTTACTCTTTTTTAACTGTCGTAATCTATTGCATGTCGTAATTGTTTTTCAAACTCTAGTGCTTTTCCGGTCCCTAGAGCCACACAATTAAGGCTCTGGTCTGCTATTGAGACCGCAAGCCCGGTTCTTTCACGCAATGCGAGGTCTAAGTCTCCAAGCAAGGCGCCGCCTCCCGTAAGCATAACGCCGCGATCCACTATGTCAGCTGCTAGGTCAGGTGGGGTCGTTTCCAATGCTGTCATTACTGCTTCACAAATTTGCTGAACAGGTTCACTTAACGCTTCGGATAGATGTAATTGTGTAATTTCAATTTCTTTTGGAATGCCATTTAAAATGTCACGCCCCCTAATCATCATAGAAGATCCCCTTCCATCGTCTGGAGTTCGTGCTGTACCAATAGATGTTTTAATCCGCTCTGCAGTACTTTCGCCGACAAGCAAATTGTGGTGTCTTCGAAGATAATTTATTATACTTTCATCCATTCTATCCCCGCCAACGCGGATAGACCTAGCATAAACTATGTCACCAAGTGATAGCACAGCTACTTCTGTTGTGCCTCCCCCTACATCGACAACCATATTGCCTGTTGGGTCAGTTATTGGCATTCCAGCACCGATCGCTGCTGCAATCGGTTCCGCAATTAAACCCGCTTTTCGAGCGCCAGCTGAGAGAACAGATTGACGAATAGCTCTTTTCTCCACCGGAGTTGCACCATGCGGTACGCACACTATAATTTTTGGTTTTGAGAATGTTGATCTTTTATGAACCTTCCTAATGAAATGTTTTATCATTTCTTCTGCTACGTCAAAGTCTGCTATGACACCTTCCCTCATTGGGCGTATAGCTTCGATGCTGCCTGGGGTACGACCCAGCATTAATTTCGCATCTTCTCCAACGGCCAGGACTTTCTTACTTCCGTCTTTAACATGGTAGGCTACCACTGATGGTTCAGATAAGATTACACCTCTGCCTTTCACATAAACGAGGGTGTTTGCAGTTCCCAGATCTATTGCCATATCTTGTGATAAAATCCCGGTGATGCTTGATAACCCAACCATAAGTTCGTGCCTTTGTTAATTAAGTTTAACCAATTACGATTCTAATGTATCTCTTAGAAACAATCTTATACGCTGCAACCGCTTTTAGATAAAGGTCAAACTAATCACAAAATGATTATTTCACTTTGATATAAGCAATAAAATTTATTGAAAATAGATACTTATCTAGTGATTAATGTAAATCTAAAATGAGAGCAAAAGTCGTATTTTTGTTTTTTAATGTCGGCTGGGCTCGGTGTTTATGTAACATAATGTTGGAGAAAATAATATCTGTAGGAGAGCATAATGAAAACCCACGTAAAAGCAGTCGTAGTAGGTGGTGGTGCTGTAGGAGCATCAATTGCTTATCATTTGGCCAAAGGAGGCTGGAATGATGTTATGCTTTTAGAGCGTGACGAATTAACATCCGGGTCAACATGGCATGCTGCAGGGCTTCTTCCCTTATTCAACATGTCGTATGCAACAACGCATATTCATCAGTACTCTGTCGAATTTTACAAAATGCTAGAAGCTGAAACTGGATTGAACGCAGGGTTCTCTGTGGTTGGAAATCTTCGCATGGCACAAAGTCATGAACGAATGGATGAGTACATGTTATACGCATCGACGGCTGAAACGTGTGATGTACCATTTGAATGGATGACACCAAACCAAATTAAGGATCGTTGGCCGTTAGTGCGAACAGAAGATTTAGTTGGAGCAATTTATCACCCGACAGATGGGTACATCAATCCAGCAGATGTCACAATGGCTATGGCTAAGGGGGCAAGGCAAAGAGGTGTAACCGTTGAACGTAAATTGCAGGTAGATTCTTATCATTGGAATGGCTGCGAGTGGGAAGTCACTTGCAGTAAAATGGTTGAAAAGGGTGGTAATTTAGTTGCTAGTAATGAAAAAATTTCTATTGTTGCAGAGCACGTGGTTACTGCTACTGGAAATCACGCACAAAGGACGGCAGCTTTACTGGGAATTAAAATTCCAGCAATTCCAGTTGAGCATCAGTTCATTGTTACGGAGCCAGATAAAGAATTAGTTAAGTTCAGGGACAAAGGCAACTCGGAACACCCAGTTTTACGAGACGCTGACGCCAAGTGGTATGTGCGTGAAGAACGAGGTGGCTGGATATTGGGACCCTATGAAAAAAATGCACCAGCTCGATTTGAGTATGGAGTTCCAGATAGCTTCAGAGCTGATCTATTTCCACTCGATTTAGATCGTATTGAACATGAATATTTATCAATGATCCATCGAATTCCCTCTACAGAGAATGTGGGGTTAAAGGACGATTTTAATGGACCTATTTGCTACACACCCGATGGAAACCCGTTAGTTGGTCCAGCACCAGGTTTACGAAACCTTTGGCTGGCAGAAGGTTTTAGTTTCGGTATAACAGCCGCTGGTGGAACAGGCTATTATTTAGCGCAGATGATGATAGAGGGTGAAGCTGAGATTGATATGGCTTCGCTAGACCCAAAGCGGTACGGCAAATGGATAACCACCGAGTATGCTGCGCGAAAAAATGAAGAATGCTATGAGCATGTTTATATTCTGCATCATCCTGATGAGGAAAGAAAAGCTTGTAGGCCTCTTAGAACTTCTCCGGCTTATGATCGCTTGAAAAAATTAGGCGCACAATTTGGTCAGGTAAATGGTTGGGAGCGTCCAAATTATTTTGGACCTGTTGATGCAGATGATAACTTTGATCATGACTCTAGGAGCTTTCGTCGTGGTACCTGGTGGAAATATGCCCTTTCTGAAGCAAAGGCAATCAGAAATGGCGTAGGCGTAATCGATGCTACGGCTTTCACAAAGCACATTGTTAAAGGGCCTGGTGCATTGAGCTTCTTAGACTGGTTCACATGCAATGCACTGCCAAAAGTTGGACGTATTAACTTAACATATGCTCTGACAAATTCGGGCACAACCAGAACAGAGTATACGATAGTTCGATTTAAGCACGATGAGTTCTACCTTGTTTCAGCAGGTGCGTGGACGGATTATGATTCTGACTATTTGATAAAATGTGCGGAAGATAAGTCTCCTGAGTTTGGTTATATTGAAATACATGATGTGACATCACAATGGGGTGTTTTTGCTGTAGCTGGCCCTAAATCCCGTGATTTTCTGTCTGAAATTGTTAGAGACGTGGATCAAACTACTGCCTTGTCGAACGCAAGGTTCCCGTGGCTTAGTTGTAAAAGAGTGGAACTAGGTATGTGTTCAGTTAATGCAATACGAGTTTCTTACACGGGAGAATTAGGCTGGGAATTACATCACCCAATTGAAATGCAAAATTATCTTTTTGACCTTCTAGAAACAGCTGGCAAGAAATACGAATTGAAATGGGTAGGTGCTAGAGCTCAAAATTGGTTGCGCCAAGAAAAATCGTATCGAGCATTTGGCACTGAATTGGGTAGGGATGCTACACCACTAGAGGCCGATCTTCCGCGTTTCGTGGACATGTCAAAAGATTTCAATGGTAAGTCCCAAATGGAAAAAATTGGTATAAGGTCAAAATGTATTACTTTGCTAATTGACGGGCCAAAGGATGCAGACCCATGGGGTCGCGAAGCACTTTATGCTCAAGATGGAACCACAAGAATTGGTAGATTAACCTCTGGTGGCTATTCAGTCTTTTTTGAAAAATCAATAGGTATGGGCTATGTTAACCCAAGTTTTGCTGTTGAAGGTCAAAAGTTGAAGGTTAAAATTCAGAATACGTTATGGAATGCTGTTATAACTTCTGATAGCCCTTATGATCCAAAAAATGAAAAACTCAGAAATTGATCATTATATAAATTGCCTTATACTATTTGAGCTTTAACGGTCGTACGGAGTAGATCAGATGGAGCGCACTTATGAATAGGCGTAAGAGATCTGAGAGAAAAAAAAATCAGGAAGTTTTTGGAGGTCCATCTCCATACATAAAACGTAATATTCCCTTTTTTGATATACTTGACGAGGAGCAATTACAAATTATTGAGGGTCAGGTAGACTGGCTTATCGAAAATATAGGTATCGCTTTCCGTGATGATCCAACCGCTTTAAGTATTTGGCGGAAGGCTGGGATAAAGCCTTGCGGTGAGTATGGAGATCTTATTCGAGCTGATGCAAAATTGATCCGGAAATTGTGTTCTTTTGCTCCAAGCAAGTTTACTCAACATGCAAGAAACCCAAACCGTTCCGTAACTATTGGAGGAGTGAACCAAGTCTTTGCGCCAATCTATGGTGCGCCTTTCGTACGAGATTTAAAAGGTGGTCGTAGATATGCCAAATTAGAAGACTTTCAGAAATTAGTAAAATTAACATTTATGCATCCAAACCTTCATCATGGATCTTTTGTAATTGCAGAGCCAACAGACATCCCTGTAAGTCAACGGCACTTAGACATGATGCTGGCTCACATGGTACTTTCTGATAAACCTCATTTAGGCGCAATAACAGAAAAGAGCCGAGCCCAAGATGCTATAGAGATGGTAGAAATAGTCTTTGGGGCAGCTAAGTTACAGAACGATGTCTGTATTATGGCAAATGTAAACACTAACTCACCATTACTAGTCGATAAAGTAGCTTCGGAGGCTATACAGGTATATTCTGGTCGTGGGCAAGCTATGGTCGTAACCCCATTTATCCTTTCTGGTGCAATGGGTCCAGTAAGTACAACAGCTGCAATCGCTCAAGCAATGGCAGAAGTAATGGTATGCTGTGCCTTTACTCAGTTAGTATATAAAGGTGCACCTTTTGTTATGGGTAACTTTTTATCATCAATGTCCTTAAAATCTGGTGCACCAACATTTGGAATGCCAGAACCAGTACTATCTAACTACGTAATTGGTCAGCTAGCACGGCGAGTAGGTTTGCCTTTAAGGTGTGGTGGTTCATTAACCGCTTCTAAAATTGAGGATGCACAGGCAGCGTTTGAATCGGCTGACTCGATGCATTCTACGATGATGGCAGGCTCAAATTTTACGCTACATGCAGCCGGATGGCTTGAAGGTGGATTAGTAACAGGATTTGAAAAGCTGATTATGGATGCGGATAGGCTTGGTAGTTATCAGAAATTATTACACATAGGTCTTGAGACGGATGAGAATGCTCTCGCACGTGAAGCTTATAATCAGGTAAGACCTGGTGGTCACTTTTTAGGATCAGACCATACTATGCAAAATTATAAAGAGGCATTTTATGAACCCAAACTATCTGACAGTGAAAATGTTGAAAGCTGGGAGGATAGTGGAAGTAAAGATATGCGCGAACGCGCTTATGAACGCTGGAATAATATGCTTGGTAACTACGAAGCGCCACTGTTAGATGCGTCAAAAAAGGAAGAGTTACATGAATACGTAATTCGGAGAAAAAAGGAAATACCAGAGGCGTGGTACTAGATTTTTAACATTTTCGAAACTTTTAATGTTTAGTTATATAAAAGAGAACGCCATTAGCGTTTGGCGTTCTCCATATTAATGGCTAAGCCTCTTTTTTATCTTCCACTATTTCTTCGCCCGTGTTTTGATCCACAACCTTCATTGATAGTCGAACCTTGCCCCTATCATCAAGGCCCACAAGTTTGACTTTAACCTCTTGCCCTTCTTTCAATACATCAGATGGGTGATTCAGGCGGCGGTTTTCAATTTGACTTACGTGAACCAAACCATCACGCTTACCAAAAAAGTTGACAAAAGCCCCAAAATCAACCAACTTCACAACCGTTCCGGTGTATATGCTACCCACCTCTGGCTCTGCCACGATGGAATGGATCATATCGTATGCTTTTTGGATAGATGCGCCGTCCGGAGAAGCAATTTTTATTGTACCATCATCGCTAATGTCGACTTTAGCTCCGGATGTTTCCACTATTTCACGAATAACTTTACCGCCAGATCCAATTACTTCTCGAATTTTATCAGTCGCAACTTTCATAGTTTCAATCCGAGGGGCATGAACACTGAAATCACCGGCTTCAGAAATCGCTTTCGACATCTCTTGGAGAATATGCATTCGGCCATCTCTAGCCTGAGATAGCGCTTGTTTCATTATTTCCGGTGTTATCCCAGCGACTTTGATATCCATTTGAAGAGACGTAATACCATTTTCAGTACCCGCAACCTTGAAATCCATATCACCAAGGTGATCTTCATCGCCAAGAATGTCTGTTAACACTGCATAAGATCCGTCATCTTCAAGAATTAAACCCATGGCTACTCCTGCAACAGGACTTTTCAATGGAACTCCAGCATCCATCATGGCTAGTGAGCCTCCGCAGACAGACGCCATTGACGACGATCCATTGGACTCCGTAATTTCAGAGACAACGCGGATTGTATATGGAAAATCAGTTGCTGCTGGTAATACAGCCTGGAGTGCTCTCCATGCTAGCTTCCCGTGCCCAACTTCCCTTCGGCCCGTTGGTCCAACTCTTCCAACTTCTCCAACAGAATACGGAGGAAAATTATAATGTAACAAAAAGTTAGAGCGAAAATTACCGTGTAATGCATCTATAATTTGCTCGTCGTCGCCCGTACCAAGCGTTGTAACTACCAGGGCCTGAGTTTCACCACGTGTGAATAGGGCAGAACCATGTGTTCTTGGTAGGAGACCAGTTTCCGAAATTATTTGGCGAATATCTGTGGTAGATCTACCATCTATACGTTTACCGCCTTTCACTACATCGCCTCGCAAGATACCGGCTTCCAGTTTTTTCATCGCTGATCCAAGATTAGGATCCTCTAATTCTTCATCTGATAATTTTGATTTTATGTATTCGCGAGTATCAGCTACTGCTAATTGCCGTTCTTGCTTGTCAGTGATTGCAAATGCAGTCCGCATTTTCTTCTCACCAAGTTTTTTTACATTTTTCAGTAACACTGAAAAATCTGGTGCCTCAAAATTAAAAGGTTCATTAGCAGCATCTTCTGCTAGGTCAATTATTAAATCTATTACAGGCTGTATTTGCTTATGAGCAAAAGTTACTGCGCCGAGCATCTCATCTTCAGACAACTCGTATGCTTCAGACTCTACCATCATTACAGCATCTTTGGTTCCAGCGACCACTAAATCTAAGCGTTGATCTGGGTTATTTTTGAGGCCTTGCATATCGTCTACTGTTGGGTTCAAAATATATTCACCATTTTCAAAACCGACCCTAGTGGCTGCAATTGGTCCCATGAAGGGTACGCCGGAAAGTGTAAGTGCAGCAGAAGCTGCTATCAGAGCTACAACGTCTGGTGAGTTGACCAAATCATGAGATAGTACAGTGCACATCACCAAAACTTCGTGTTTAAAGCCTTCGACGAACAAAGGTCTTATTGGTCTGTCGATAAGCCTAGCTGTTAAAGTTTCAGCTTCTGAAGGTCTTGCCTCTCGTTTGAAAAAGCCACCTGGTATTTTTCCCGCAGCATAGTATTTTTCTTGGTAGTGTACTGTCAGAGGGAAGAAATCCTGCCCTTCTCTCATTTCATTTGCAAATGTTACATTTGCCATTACGGAAGTTTCACCAAGTGTAGCAATAACTGTCCCATCGGCTTGTCTAGCTACTTTTCCAGTTTCTAATGTGAGAGTTTCCTCACCCCATTCAATTGATTTTTTAATTACATCAAACATCTACGTATCCTAATTAGGCTGAATAGCCATTTCAACAGGGAAGCATTCCCCCTGACCAATAAATTTACACCGTACTGCGGTCACCAGCACAATAGGTTCTTGAAGAGCATATATAACACCGGGAAAAGGATTGAAAGCGACGAAAAATAATTACTCAGAGTGCTTATATTCTCCCAATAGACGATGCCTTGGAAGTGTTAGAAAATAATTAACCTGATTATCTTCGAATACTCAGGCGACTTATAAGATCTTTATATCGCTGCTCTTCTTTGTTCTTTAAAAAATCAAGAAGTTTACGTCTTTGAGCCACCATCTTCAATAACCCTCTGCGAGAATGGTTGTCTTTTTTATGGGTTTTGAAATGCTCAGTTAATGTGTTAATTCTTGATGTAAGAATTGCAACCTGAACTTCCGGCGAACCAGTGTCTCCGTCTTTTGTTGCATACTCTTTTAAAACTTTAGCTTTTTCTTCTGCAGTAATCGACAACGCATTATCCTCTAAAATTATTGTACAAGCCAGGATGTCGTCCAGCAAGACAGTTTCATTGTGATGAATCACTCATAACGAGGCTTCTATTTTAATATACCAAGAATGTGAAGTACTTTAATTAAGTACAAATTGATAGGATTGCCCACACATAATTCGGAGGCTCTTAACTAACATTATCCCCGTTTAACCATATCTGGGGTCTAACTTCATAACTGATGTATAGTGGATGTTTTGGGTATCCTAACTTTGTGAGTCCCAAACTAAATACCCTTAATTTCGCCTCATAAAAAATTCTTTTTACTTCTACATCTCTCGCACGATGGCTTCCATGTATACCCCATGCAGCAATATTAATGTCTGCATTCAAGCATGTTTTTAGAATTATGCTATCATTTTCTGGACCAATTGGGTCAATAGCTCTTTCCATTTTTTTTGGATCTGTATCCCGCCAAGCAAAAATATTAGTAACAGAAAACCCGCCATAGCCGAGTGTTCTTGCGCGTCGTTCACATCGCTCTACCGTAGGATCATTCTGGTACTCGGTCGCGGTCGACGGATTAAGCATTATAAAATGAGCTATTTTTTTAGCAGCATCCCATTCTCTGGAGAGGCAATATCTATATCTCTTACAATTTGAATACGTTGCTTTTGAAAAAGCATCATCTTTCAAAAATTCCTTGGTTATCATTGAGCTCACTTTTAGTTAAATTCAGAACTTTTTTTGGTATAAATATACCGGCTTCATACTTCCCTATCGCAAGAGGTGTTTCACGATAGCTAACCCAGATTTCTTCCCCACATTTTGCATCTTCGCAAAAGATGGGAGAAGAGTTGCCATTCTTAATTTTCTCAGCTGCAGATGAAGTACAAGTCCCTTGTTTCATCGATTTGAGGCCTAGCTCGAGCGGATAAAGGAAATTATTTACAGCTGGTGATTTACTTAATTTTAATATGTCATCTAATTCAGCCGCCATTGATAAGTCAAAAGACCCTGACGATATTCGTCGTAACGACGTAACATGGCCATAACACCCCATTTTTAATCCAAGATCTCTGGCAATTGCGCGAACATAGCCACCTTTCCCGCACTCTAATGTAAAATGAGCGTTATTCTGGCTTATATATTTTTCTAATTTTAGGCTACTTACAAATAAAGTTCTGGGCGCTATATCAAAATCTTCACCCTTCCTTGCCAGCTCATATGCTCGCTTTCCATTTATTTTTACTGCAGAGAATAAAGGGGGTTTTTGCTCTATTCTACCCTGAAATAGAGGAAGTGTACTTAGTATATCTTGCTCTGATGGTCTCACATTGGATCTTTCCATAATCTCCCCGTCTGAATCATCAGAATTTGTCGCTTCACCCCACTTCACTTCAAAAGAATAACACTTTGACTGGTTGGTAACATAAGGGATAGTTTTTGTTGCTTCACCTAGACCTATTGCTAATATGCCCGTGGCATTTGGATCTAAAGTACCCGCGTGCCCTGCTTTTTTTGCGTCGAATGCCCATTTAACTTTATTCACTACGGCTGTCGAAGTTATACCAGTCGGTTTGTCGACTATGATCCATCCATTAATATTTTTACCCACTTTTGATTTGCCCAATTTTTTATCCAGACGATTTTGAAATTGAATAGCTTTTTTATCTGAATATTTTAAAACAGCAAATTGATTTACCAGTATACTGAAAACTTAAACGCTTAAACAAACATATTTCATTTCCAAGTAATCATCTATTCCGTAGTGACTACCTTCTCGGCCAAGTCCGGACTGTTTGACACCTCCAAAAGGTGCTAATTCTGTTGAGATTATGCCAGTATTTACCCCTACAATTCCATATTCTAATGCTTCGGCTACCTGATAGACGCGGCTCAAATCTTTTGCGTAAAAATATGACGCAAGGCCAAAGATTGTGTCATTTGCTAATTCAATAACTTCTTCAACGGTAGAAAATTCAAACAATGGAGCAAGCGGTCCAAAGGTCTCTTCTGTTGCTACTCTCATATTTTTTGTCACGCCGGTTAAAATAGTTGGATTAATAAAGTTCCCGTCTTCCTTTTCACCAGTCCCACAATAGATCGTCTCAGCGCCTTTTGATATTGCGTCTTCTATATGTGAATTTACTTTTTTAACTGCATTCGAACCAATGAGTGGCCCCAATGTGGTTTTAGGGTCAAAACCGTCACCCACTTTCAGTTTAGACACTGCCAACTTTAGCTTTTCCGCAAACTTTTTGTACACACCAGTCTGCACGTAGATTCTATTCGCGCATACACATGTTTGACCGTTATTCCGGAATTTGCACATAATGGCGCCCTCAACGGCAGCATCCAAGTCGGCATCGTCAAACACAATAAATGGAGCATTACCACCTAACTCCATGGAACATTTTAAAACGTTATTTGCCGCTTGCCCCAATAAAATGCGACCAACTTCTGTTGAGCCCGTGAAAGTAAGTTTACGTATCTTTTGGTTTTCACAGAATTCCTTGCCGGTCCCTGAGGCATCTGAGGACGGTAGAATTGAGAGAACACCTTTTGGCAGTCCTGCTCTTTCAGCTAGCACCCCCAGTGCCAGAGCTGATAGGGGGGTCTCTGATGCTGGCCTTGCCACAAACGCACATCCAGCAGCTAGTGCAGGTCCTGCTTTCCTGGTAATCATCGCGTTTGGAAAGTTCCACGGAGTGATGGATGCTGCAACGCCAATTGGTTGCTTGAAAACCATTATGCGTTTATCTTTTTGATGACCAGGGATCAATTCTCCGTATACTCTTTTGGCTTCTTCAGCAAAAAATTCTATGAAAGAGGCACCATAAGCGATCTCACCCATAGACTCTGCCATTGGTTTACCTTGCTCTGCAGTTAAAATTTTTGCTAAATCTTCAGCATTTTCCATCATCAGCTCAAACCAACGCCGTAGGATAGTTGCTCTTTCTTTACCGGTTTTTTTAGCCCACTCTTTTTGTGCTTCATAAGCCATATCTATGGCGGCTGAGATCTGTTCGCGACTAAGATTTGCAACCTTAGCAATAGTATCCCCTCTCGCTGGATTAATTACATCAAAAGTTTGATTTTTATCTCCAGTTACCCATTTGCCTGCCAAGTATCCTTTTGTTTCCAGTAGAGTGTTATCACTTAACAAATTAGCAAGATTTGTGGTTTTGGTAGACATTCGCTTCCTCCGAGTAGATATTCCATACAGCAGTAGTAGAGGTATTCCGTTTTTGGAACGATAGGAAGAGAAAATTTGTTGGAAGTTGACTTAAGTGATGATTACGAGAATGCAAAATATATAAGTAATGCAAAATCTTTTTCGGAAAAATGGCAAAAGAAAGCTACTAATTTTCGAAATGAAGGAGCTTTATTTTCCAATTTAGAGTTAGATATTCCATATGGGCCCTCTGATCGGGAAAAAATGGATATTTTCTATCCAAAAAAAGGAACTACAGGCGTTTTCGTTTTTATACATGGTGGCTATTGGAGGGCTTTTGATAAGTCAAGCTGGTCACATCTATCGTTGGCTGCATTGAATAATGGCTTTGTCTCGGTAATACCTAGCTATAGATTATGTCCAGAGGTCAGCATTGCTCAGATTACATTAGACATAGCTAAATGCATTATCGCGATAGCAAACAGAGTAGATTCGGGTCCTATAGTGCTCGCAGGCCACTCAGCTGGTGGGCATCTCGTATCCAGAATGTTATGTAGAAATGTGTTGCCTGAAAACGTTTCTATTCGGCTAAGGCGCGTAGTACCAATTTCGCCACTTGCCGATTTACAGCCTTTAATTTTTACAAATTTAAATTCAGATTTAAACCTATCATTAGGTTCTGCAATTTCTGAGAGCCCCGCTCTCTATACACCAATCGAAGTAAATACAGGGGTTTGGGTAGGAGCAGATGAACGGCCCGCGTTTTTACAACAAGCTAAACTACTATCAAAAAAATGGAAATGTGAATTAACAATTCAGCCTAATACTCATCATTTTGATGTAATTGATGAGCTTTTAAACCCAAGATCAAAAATGTCTGAATATTTATTTCAACTTATGTGAAGTACTTCTGATTAGATTATCAATTCTTTTTCCATAAAAAGAGAATAATTATTGTCAGTATAGTTAGCAAAGGCTTCGCAATATTTGAAACCATGCTTTTGATATAAAGTCAGAGCGCTTTTTAGTAGCGTCCCTGTTTCCAATTTCACTACAGGCACGCCTTTATCAGATAGAGCATTTAACATATGTGATAGGAGTGCGTCCCCAATACTCTGACCACGATAGTCAGGGTCTACGAACATCGATTTAATTTCGGCATAATCCTTAAAAAGTACAAATGCGCCACAGCCAACATATCTATTATTTTTTTCCTTTGCGGCAAAAAAATGTACTCTCGTGTCTAAAAGACTTTCTACTTCAAGATAGCTGTTTGCCTCATTTGGAAATAATTCATCCATTAACATATGACTTTGGGTCAAAAGTCTGGTTATCTGTGGATGTCTTGGATCTGCATAGTCTATTTGATGCATCATTTATTTTCCGAACGTTATTTTCAGGTTTTCACCGGTAGCTTACACGATATGTACGATATGTTGTGGATAATTGTTTATTTTCTTCCATATGCGGTATAGGATTGGTTGACTTAAACTTAATTGAGCTTCATCCATTTAGAAACAGAATCAATAATCATGGGTATATAATTGCATTTCTCCAAACTGCGTTTGACAGGTTTTAAAAGCTTTGTAGATCAGACTGAATTAGTTATTCAAGATGGACTGACGGGTATTGTAGGCCCTAACGGTTGTGGCAAATCTAATCTACTGGAAGCTATTCGCTGGGTTATGGGAGAAAATAGGCCAACAGCAATGCGTGGCGGCGGAATGGAGGACGTCATCTTCGCTGGGGCAGCAACACGAACTGCTAAAAATTTTGCTGAGGTGTCCTTAATACTGGACAATAGCGAGCGACTGGCTCCGAAAGCATTTAATGATGACGATTTAATCGAAATCGTCCGACGGATTACAAGGGATATAGGGAGTGCATTTAAAGCTTCTGGCAAGGATGTTAGGGCTCGCGATGTTCAAATGCTTTTTGCCGATGCCTCTACTGGCGCGCATTCGCCTGCGTTGGTTCGCCAAGGACAGATTGCGGAATTAATAAATGCCAAACCTCAAAATAGGCGAAGGATTCTAGAGGAAGCTGCTGGAATATCTGGACTTTACCAGCGTCGACATGAGGCTGAGTTAAAGCTTAAAGGTGCAGAGACAAATCTTGTAAGAGTTGATGACGTCTTAGAGCAACTCGCAACCCAATTGCATCAACTTTCACGTCAAGCAAGGCAAGCCAAACGATACCGTGAGATTATGCAGGAATTAATTGATGCAGAAGGGGTACTGCTTTATCGCCGTTGGAAAGAAGCTGACGAAACAAGGCTAAAATCTCAAAAAGAGTTGCAGGAATGTACAATTAAAGCTTCCAAAAGTGAGCAAGCCGTCAGAGAGCTTTCCTCCTTACGCTCCGATGCTGAGGCAAAAATTCCTTCTTTACGAGAAAAAGAAGCAATTGCCTCTTCTTTACTTCAAAGGTTGGAAGTTGAGCGAGATTCTTTGGGTACAAAAGAGGCCGATGCAAAAGCTAGAATAGAAACGATAAATACCCGTCTAAGACAATTAACTTTAGATTTAGATCGCGAAGCAGAGTTAAATAGAGATGCGGCAGAAACAATAAAAAGCCTGGAGTGGGAAGCAGCTCAACTGGAGAAAGCTTCTGAAGGACATGATACGAGAGTAAAGAAAGCCGCCGAACAGGCGCATGAAGCATCACATAATTTGCAAGAGAAAGAAGCCAAACTTTCTCAAATGACAGAAGACGTGGCTCGTTTAGCAGCGCGTCATCAATCTGCAGAAAGGTATTCGCAAGAGATTGAGATTTTAATTAGCAGGCATAAATCAGAGGCGCTTGCTGCAGAGGCATCCAGAACAGAGGCCCTAAAGGCACAAGAAAAAACAAAAGATGACCTGAACCTGGCAGAAAAATCTTTTCAGGCAGCTATGCTTCAAAGTAAGGAGGCTGACGAAAGTTTAATTACAGCAGAAGAGACGAGAAATCAAACACAGGCGCTTGAAGTGGATGCTAGGGCTGCATTGTCTTCAGCCGAAGGTGAAGCCAATGCCATAAGTGCTGAAGTCTCTGCATTAGCGAAAATCCTAGAGAGAGATACTATGGAAGGTGGGCAGGTAATCGATAGACTTCAAGTTGAACATGGTTTTGAAAAAGCTCTTGGTGCAGCATTAGCTGATGATTTAAGATCGCCGCAGGTGCAGGAAGATGGCCCATCAGGATGGATTTTTCTTGAAGAACTTCCAATTGAGCAGGATTTACCGGCTGGCGTTACCCCATTGACCCATCACGTGTCTGTACCAGAGGTTTTAAATCGACGGATTTCCCAAATCGGTCTAGTCGATGCAGATGATGGGCCCAAGTTGCAGCGGCTGCTAAAACCTGGTCAAAGGCTCGTATCTACTGACGGTGACCTTTGGCGGTGGGACGGCTTCAGGGCATGGTCTGAAGATGCTCCTACGGCAACTTCATTGCGTTTGGAGCAATTAAATCGATTAGAGGAATTAAAGCAGCTTAACGAGCGAGCGAATGTTCAACTAGAAGCTGCAAAAGCAGCGCATGAAACTTTGACAAAAAGACTTTTTGACGACACTCAGAGTGATAGGGCTGCTAGGGATCGAATGAAGGACGCAGATAGCAATCTATCAGAAGCTCAAAGGGCTCAAAATCGAGCTGAGGCGGAGCTAAGCCTGGCAGTAAATCTTCTTGAGACATCATCAATGACTCTTTCGCGGCATAAAAAAGATCTTGAAGTAACTGAAACCCAAATGGTCGATGCCAAAAAGGTATTAGATGAACTTGCTAACTTAGAGGATGCAAAAGCTGAGGTTGAAGAAGCAAAAAATAGTGTCGAAGTGCATCGAGCAGCAATGTTGTCGAAAAGAGCTTTTCATGATGAGGTGCGGCGAGAAGGTGATGAGCGTACCAAGCGGATGCAGGAAGTTGCAAAAGGACTGAGTGGTTGGAACTATCGTTTAGAAACAGCAGAAAAACGGAACGAGGAATTAATTCAAAGGCAAGACGATAATAAAGAGCAATTACAAAATGCGCTTGCCGAACCTGAAAACCTTTCAAAGCGACGAGATGAAGTTTTATTATTAATAAAGGACGCAAATAATAACAAAAATGTGGCTCAGAATAATCTAATAAGCGCCGAAAGTATTCTGCGTGACCATGTTGAAAAAGAGCGGGAAGCCGAGCGATCAGCATCAAGTCTTAGAGAAGCCAGGGCACGTGCGGAAGCGATGAGCGAAGCGGCACACGAGAGTGTTGATAGTGCTGTTGAACGTATAGTTGATGAAATGCAATTAAGTCCAGAGGAGTTGCTTGAAAAGTTAGCTAAAGATCCAGAGAAATTACCTAATTCTGAAAAAATTGAGATTGAAGTTAATAGGCTAAAGAGGCAACGTGACTCGCTTGGTGCTGTTAATTTGCGGGCTGAAGAAGATATGCTAGATGTCCAAGCTGAGCATGATAATTTAGAAAGTGAGAAAACCGACCTTACTGAAGCGATAAAATCACTACGGAACGGAATAAGCTCATTAAACCGAGAGGGTCGGGAAAGGCTTCTAACTGCCTTTGAAGAAGTTAATAATAACTTTTCGATATTATTTAAGCATTTATTTGGTGGTGGCGAAGCCAATCTAGTTATGGTGGAAAGTGATGACCCTTTAGAGGCTGGACTTGAAATTATGTGCCAACCGCCTGGGAAAAAATTGTCCACGTTATCGCTTCTATCCGGAGGAGAGCAAACTTTAACGGCTTTAGCTCTTATATTTGCTGTGTTCTTAGCAAATCCAGCGCCGATTTGTGTCTTAGATGAGGTAGATGCCCCATTGGATGATGCAAATGTTTCACGGTTTTGTGATATGTTGGATGAAATGTGTCGGCGGACTAATACACGTTTTATGATAATTACCCATCATGCGGTAACAATGGCGAGAATGGATCGGCTTTTTGGTGTAACGATGCAGGAAAAGGGTGTTAGTCAGTTGGTTTCAGTTGATCTGAAGAAAGCAGAACAGCTTGTTGCTTAGTTAACAGGCGAATTTAAATTTATCATAATTGGTTGCAGAGTAGTTCTGTGCAATAGAAGTTTAATTGAATAACTTTCTTGAGATTTTACTCATTCAAAATATGCCTAGAAACTGTAGATCTTACATTTTTCTAATTACGAATCATTTTTGTGCTACAAGAAAAATTAAAACTCGTTGTATTTGGGTCATATTGGGCAATTTTTCTGATAATTTATAAATTCAACATCTAGTAACAAGAGCTCCTCAAATACGTAAATGTACTCATAATTCTTACTACGGCAGTATGATTAAAAACATTTTGACGCTTTTAAATATCTGCTGTGCAGGTTGGGAAACCTTAAAAAAATAAAACACTTGATTTTTCCTCTCATCAGTCAGACTTTGTGTTGTCGGGAGGATTTATGACAACGTTTTTATCAAAAGAAGTGCATGCTGATCTTAACAGGGCCCAAAAAGATAAAAAGCTGAAAAAAAGCAGGCTCAGGGTGGAGTTTAATGGAGCTCTTGTACCGGTACTGAAGCTTTGGAATAGTGGTTTTTCTATGGACATTGAGCATGCTCCCCACTTGAGAGGTTTGGTAGATATATTTGATGGATCGCGTCACTTATCCCAGTGTCTAATTATAGCATCAACGGAAGAAAATGGTGAGATACATTTCGAATTTAAAAGAAATACTGGTGTTACAGATACAGCTGCTTTGGACTTTGAACTTCCAAAAAATAGGCCTGTAGCCTTACTTAGCTAAGATCATTGAAGATCTGAAAAAGCCTGTTCTAATCTTTTGGTAGCTTCAACAACTAATTTGCGTGGTGTTGCCAAGTTGAAGCGTAGAAAGTTTTCACCACCTGTTCCAAAACTGCTTCCATGATTAACTGCAATATTAGCTTTTTCTTGTACCCTTTTGATGAATTCTTTTTCCTCCATCCCAGTACCTGAAAAGTCGACCCAGGCTAAGTATGTTCCCTCTAAGGGCATAGATTTTAAGCCTGGTATCACATTAATTGCTTCGTCGAAAATAATACGATTTTCGTCGATATATTTTATAAGCCTTTCAAGCCACTCAGCTCCTTCTGATGAATATGCAGCCGTTGCCATAAATAATCCAAAGCTATTTGGACTAATGCCAAGAGCAGCAATTCTCTTTGAGAATTTTTTGTGTAAATCTGGATTGGAAATAATAACATTCCCAGAATGTGCGCCAGCAATATTGAAAGTTTTTGTTGTTGCAGTCATCATTACCAAACGATCGCATATGGCTGGTTCTGCTATTGGCATAACTGTGTGTTTGTTTTGGGGATATACAAGATCATGATGTATTTCGTCGGACACTAATATAAGGTCGTTTTTTATTGCAAATCTAGCAACTTCCTTAAGTTCGGTCTCTGTCCAAACGCGTCCACCAGGGTTGTGTGGAGAGCTGAGAATAATCATCCTTTCATTACCTGTTAATTGTTCCTCATAGGTGTCAAAATCAAATTGGTATTGGTTATCAATTAATTTAAGTGGGCACTCCACCACTGTTCTCTCAGCGGCTTCGATTAGATTAGAGAATTGATAATAAACTGGAGTAAAGAGAATTATACCGTCTCGATGTTTTGTAAATGCATCTATGCATAATGCTGTTCCATTAACCAATCCATGTGTTGTGAAAATCCAAGAGGTATCAATCTTCCAACAATGCCTATTTTCCATCCACCATTTAATCGAGTTTTTGTATTCTTCTTGATCTCCGTAATACCCGTAAATACCGTGAGAGTTAATTGAACGCAGTTTTTGTTGGATAATTTCAGGGGCGCGAAAATCCATATCAGCCACCCACATGGAAAGACCATTATCAGGAGATACACCATAGAGTTCGTCCATTGTGTCCCATTTGCTGGAGTGCGTTCCTCGGCGATCTATTATCTGATCAAAATCCATAATTCACCCGTAGTAGTTTAGGCTGTCATAGCTAAGCTAATGGAAAGTGTAAAACAAGCTCTTGATAAGCAATAAAACCATAGGACGTTGCATGTAATTATTTTTTAACCTAAATGAGAAACATGCTTAGACCTATATTATTACATCCAAATCCTAAGTTAAAAAAAGTATGCGAACCTGTCGTAAAGATCGACGATGCGCTTATTAAGCTTTCGGCCGATATGTTGGACACCATGTACCATGCACCGGGTATTGGCTTAGCTGCACCTCAAATTGGTATTTTAAGTCGAATTATAGTTATGGATTGTGAAAAGGAAGAATCGGCTAAACGTAAGCCAATTGTGATGATAAATCCTGAAATAGTTGCTAGTTCAGATGAAGAAAACATTTATGAAGAGGGATGTTTATCCATTCCTGAACAATTTGCTGAGGTCAAGCGGCCCAGTTCTGTCCAAGTTAAATGGCTGGATAAAGATGGAGCGGAGCAATTGCAAGAGTTTGATGGCCTATGGTCCACATGTGTACAGCACGAGATTGATCATTTAAACGGTAGACTTTTTATAGATTACCTCGGCGCAATAAAGAGACAACTCATTACGAGGAAAATGCAAAAATTTAAACGAGAAATAGCGCGAGAAGAAAAATAGATGGTTGTTAGAAAACTATTAAAGTGGCCTGACCCAAGACTTAAGCAAGAAGCGCAGCCTGTAGAGAAAATTAACAATAATATAGAAAAAATCTGGTTGGATTTAACTGACACTATGGAAGCTCTGTCTTGTGTTGGACTAGCTTGTAACCAGTTGGGTATAATGTCGAGGTTAGTCGTTGTTGACGCATCAACTAGCCGAGGTCAATTTGTACTGATGGCAAATCCAGAGATTTTACAAGTATCTAAAGAAATGACTGAGCATATTGAAGCTAGTCCCAATCTTCCGGGTGTATCTGCAGCAATTAAGCGACCAAAAAAAGTAACAGTTAAATATTTAGGTAAAGATGGTATCATAGTTAGAAGCGATTTCGAGGGTCTGTGGGCTACTTCCGTTCAGCATCAGATTGATCATTTAAATGGCATAATGTATTTCGACAGGCTGTCTTCTTTGAAGAGAGATATGCTAATTCGAAGGGCTAAGAAAATAAAATGAAAATAGTATTTTTGGGCTCATCAGATTTTTCTATTCCAACATTTAAAAAACTAATTGAAGCTGGTCATGAAATTGTGTGCGTGTATAGTCAGCCGCCAAGGCGTTCAGGAAGAGGTAAGCGAGTTAATGAAACCCCAGTGCATGAATTGGCATTGAAATACGGAATACCTATTAGAACACCTGAAAGTTTCAAATCGGATGAAGAGCAATCAAAATTCTTTAACGTCAATGCGGATCTTTCAGTAGTAGTAGCCTATGGCTTGATACTCCCACCAGAAATTCTCGAAGCTCCTAAGTATGGCAGTTTGAATGTCCATGCATCCATTTTACCTAAATGGCGAGGAGCTGCACCAGTCCATAGAGCTATAATGTCTGGGGAAAGTGAAACTGGTGTTTGTATCATGAAAATGGATATTGGCTTGGATACGGGACCTGTTGTTGCGAAAGAAATTATCTCAATTGAGCCTCATGATACAACTAGTTCCTTAACTGAACGCTTGGCTGCCCTCGGAGCAGTTTTATTGGTAGAATCAATTAAGAAGATTGATCATTTACTTCCAAAGCCTCAGTCGAGCAATGAAATCTCATATGCTAAAAAAATTGATAAACAAGAAGCTAAGATTGATTGGGCATTGGATTTTCAAAAGATAGGTCGACAAATCAGAGCTCTTTCTCGGTTCCCAGGTGCATGGTCATACTATAATGGAGAGCGAATAAAATTTTTAAATGTAAGAATAGTAAGTTCAGCGAGTGTTGATTCGGTAAAACCCGGCACAGTGATAAAAGCACCTTTAGTAATTGCTTGTAAGGGAGGCGCACTCGAAATTGACTCACTCCAGAGGCCAGGAAAGTCAATTCAGACTGTTGACGAATTTTTACGCGGTTTTCCTATAGAAATAGGCAGTGTGTTTAACTAGTGTTCGATTATAAAAAGAAGTTATCGCCCGCTTTGTTTAGTAATTTATGCGCCATTTCAATGCCCATCAGTGAGGCGTCTTCTGTAGAAGCGACTTGCTCATCGCTATAAACCTCTGTTCCATCAGTTTTTAGAATTTCACCCCTAAACCTAAGGTCGCCACCTTTTAATTCTGCCAGTCCAGCAATTGGCGTTTCACAAGAGCCATCCAAAGCTTCCAAGAAAGCCCTTTCAGCAGATAAAAGCAGTCCGGTGGTCGAATTATTAATAGCTTCTAACATTGTTGCAATTCTTACGTCATTTTCGCGTCTCTCAATGCCGATTGCTCCTTGCGCGACTGCTGGTAGCATCTCGTCTGTTGAAATAGGCGCAGTAATAATGTCTTCCATTTTAAGCCGATTTAAACCAGCTACTGCTAAAAATGTGCACTCCGCCACCCCATCGTCTAACTTTTTCAACCTTGTTTGTACGTTTCCACGAAATTCAACGATGTTTAAATCAGGGCGTTTCGACATAAGTTGAGCTTTTCGCCTTAGGGAAGAGGTTCCAACTGTTGCTCCTGCTGGAATATCTGCCAAACTTTTGTGGATCTTGGATATAAAGGCATCTCGGACATCTTCTCGAGGTAAGAATGTATCTAAAACTAAGCCCATTGGTTGCTGGACAGGCATATCTTTCATAGAGTGAACAGCAATGTCTATGCTTTCTTGCAGTAAGGCTTCTTCAATCTCTTTGGTAAAAAGTCCTTTTCCACCAATCTCCTTGAGAGGGCGGTCAAGAACTTTATCTCCAGTTGTTTTAATCACAATAATTTTAAAACAATCTAGCGACAATTCGAAGGCTCTGCTAAGTCTTTCGCGTGTTTCATATGCTTGCGCTAATGCAAGAGGAGAGCCTCTAGTGCCAATACGCAAAGGTGATTTTGAATTTGGTAAATTTAACATCATAAACATGGTGTAAGCGGTGTTTTGCATCAAAGCAAGATACCAAGCTTGACATTTATTTAAAGAACGTGAACCAAGTACTGAGAGAAAGGCAAAAGAATGATCACTGAGAAAAAGATTTTAAGAGCTCTTGCTGGCGAAGTGCTGGATACACCACCTGTTTGGATGATGCGCCAGGCGGGTCGCTATTTGCCAGAGTACAGAGCGACTAGAGCACAGGCAGGTGATTTTTTATCACTATGCTATAACAGTGATCTTGCCGCTGAAGTAACTTTACAACCAATTAGAAGATATGGATTTGATGCAGCAATATTATTTGCTGACATTTTACTTCTTCCTCAAGCACTGGGAGCAGACTTATGGTTTGTAACTGGAGAGGGCCCCAGGCTGTCTACAATTGCTTCGATGACAGAAGTGAATGCACTGAAACCGATCAATGATATTCACGATGTATTAAACCCAATTTATGAAACCGTCCGAATATTATCTAAAGAATTGCCAAAAGAGACAACTCTAATTGGCTTTGCAGGAGCTCCATGGACGGTGGCAACATATATGATTGCAGGTCGAGGTACGCCTGATCAAAAGCCAGCGCATGATCTTAAAAATACTAATACTTTGGCTTTTGACGCTCTTATTGAGATTTTGACTAAAGCGACAATCGAATATTTGTCTGCCCAAATAGATGCAGGTGCGGAGGTAGTAAAGATATTCGACAGTTGGGCTGGATCCTTAAAAGGCAATGATTTTACTAAATATGCTCTCGAACCAACAAAACAGATCGTAACTCAGCTCAAAGCTAAATACCCTCATGTGCCTGTAATTGCCTTTCCCAGGCAGGCGGGTGATGCTTATAAAGGATTTTTAAAATCCACTGGTGCAGACTGTCTCGCTATTGACGATAGCATAAGTCCCTCTTGGGCAGCGAAATACTTACAGGAAGATGGTTGTATTCAGGGAAATTTAAAATCTTCTCACATGGTTTCAGGTGGACAACCAATGATTAATGAGGTCAACACTATAATCTCAAATTTATGTCGGGGTCCTCATATATTTAATTTGGGCCATGGGATTACGCCTGATGCTAATCCCGAAAATGTAGCGTTAATGATTGAAACAATTAGAAACTTTAAAAGTTCCTAATTATAATTTTTCGAAAAGAATATTTTAGTATGACAGATATGTTGTCCATAACTGGACTTTCAAAGGTATATAACGACGGTCTAGTTGCTCTTGATGATATTTCCCTAAATGTAAGCGAAGGTGAAATTCTTGCACTACTTGGGCCGAACGGCGCAGGAAAGACCACACTAATCTCCGCAGTTTGTGGTCTAGTTGTTGCCACTAAAGGAAAGATAACAGTTGGTGGGTTTGATACGAGATCAAACTATCGGTTGGCGAGGTCACTTATAGGTTTAGTGCCACAGGAAATCTCATTAGAGCCGTTTGAGAAAGTTATAAATACAGTGCGTTTCTCAAGAGGTTTGTTTGGGAAGAACACTAATGACAATTGTGTGGAAAGAGTACTTCGTCAATTATCCCTATGGGATAAAAAAGATTCAAAAATTATGCAGTTATCAGGTGGTATGAAAAGGCGGGTCCTTATTGCTAAGGCCTTGGCACATGAACCTAAAGTTTTATTTCTCGACGAGCCGTCTGCAGGCGTAGATGTGGAGTTGAGAAGGGAAATGTGGAAACTTGTAGCTGACTTAAAGTCTCAAGGTGTAACAATTATATTGACCACGCATTACATCGAGGAGGCGGAAGCAATTGCAGATAGGGTCGGAGTGATCTCAAAGGGTAAATTAATTTTGTTGGAGGAGAAGAAAGCGCTGATGAGTAGAATGGGGCAAAAGAAACTTCAGATATCCCTCCAATGTCCAATTGATATAATCCCGAGCAAACTGCAAAATTTGAAGTTATCCCTTTCAGATGATGGGTTGAGCTTAAATTATCTCTATGACACTAAAGGATCTTCGACTGGAATTACCAAATTGCTAAATAAAATTTCGAGCGCTGGTTTGCAGATGAGTGATTTGAAAACTTCACAGTCCTCTCTTGAAGAGATATTTGTTTCGTTAATTGAGGAGCCTTTGGAATGAATTTTCAATCTATTCGGGCAATATATGTTTTTGAAATGTCGAGATTTTTCAGAACATTATTACAGAGTTTTGTTTCCCCGGTAATCTCGACCTGTCTTTATTTCGTGGTTTTTGGAGCAGCAATTGGTGGCCGAATTGATGCTGTTGAAGGTATTAAATATGGTGCATTTATAGTGCCTGGATTGATCATGCTAAGTGTAATGACGCAGTCAATTTCTAATGCATCTTTTGGTATTTATTTCCCTAAGTTCATTGGAACTATTTATGAAGTTTTATCTGCACCAGTGAATTTTTTAGAAATTGTTATTGGATATGTCGGTGCTGCAGCATCAAAAGCATTATTCATAGGGCTTGTGATATTAATGACTTCATTGTTTTTCGTTGACATACAAATCGTACATCCAATCATTATGATTTTATTTTTGATAGTCACGTGCATTTCTTTTTCATTACTTGGATTCATTTTAGGAATTTGGGCCAATAATTTTGAGCAACTGCAATTGGTACCTTTATTGATAGTTACCCCTCTAGTTTTTTTAGGTGGGTCTTTTTATTCTATATCTATGCTGCCAAAATTCTGGCAATTTGTGAGTATGTTCAATCCTGTTGTTTACTTAATTTCGGGTTTTAGGTGGGCCTTTTACGATAACTCTGACGTGCCAATAGTGACAAGCTTGCTTGCAATAATGGTATTTACAGGGCTTTGTATATTGATAATCTTTGTGATTTTTAAAACTGGATGGCGTCTAAGGCCATAGTTTATTCAAAACTTGTGTTGGATAAATGTCGCTTTTGTTAGATTAAGGTTTCTTATATATTGAAGTGGCTGATCACCTTGCCTAGACGTTACTCATGCTAAAAATACCTTTTTTAAAAAAGTTGAACCGACGAAAGACAGTATCTCTAGTTCGTCTCACAGGTCTCATTTCATCGGGATCGCGGGGGGGCATTTCTGATAGTGCGCTTGGCTCAACGCTTGATAAAGCTTTTAAAAAAGGGAACCCTAGCGCTGTCGCTTTAATTATAAATTCACCCGGCGGATCGCCCGTCCAATCTTCTCTTGTTGGCGATAGGATTAAAAGGTTATCGAAAGAAACAAATGTGCCTACCATCGCATTTGTAGAGGATGTGGCCGCATCGGGTGGGTACTGGATAGCGTCAGCAGCAGATGAGATTTATGCAGACCACGCCTCGATTATAGGTTCAATTGGTGTGATTTCATCGGGGTTTGGCTTACATGAGCTGCTTGCGCGATATGGTGTTGAGCGGCGAGTTTACACGGCGGGTCAATCTAAGTCTATGCTTGATCCGTTCAAAAAAGAAAAAGCAGAAGATGTGAAAAGACTGAAAGATATCCTTTCGCAGTTACATGAAGTTTTTATAGCTCACGTTAACACCTCTAGAGCCGGAAAATTATCTGCTGATCAAGATTTGTTTACAGGAGAGATCTGGCTGGCTGCTCGTGCAAAAGAAATCGGCTTGATAGATGGGATAGGGCATGTTGTTCCGGTTCTTAAAGAGCGATTTGGAGAAAAAACTCGTTTTAAAGAATATAGTCAGAAAAAATCTCTATCTCAGCGGTTTGGGGTAAGTATAACCAAGGATGCTATAAGCTTAGTTGAAGAAAGGGCAGCATTTTCAAAATATGGGCTTTAAAATATGATACTAAAAGTTGTGGTTCTTTTTTTAATCGTCGTTGGTGTTATGGCAATGTTTGGAAAGTTGCGTATACCGAAGGTTAAGTTTTTAAATTCAAAAAGATGCAGTAAGTGTGGCCAATTTCAAATTGGTAAAGACTGTCAATGTTCTAAAACATCTGGATAAATATGGTTTGGCTTCAAGCACTATTCGGGCTGATTGTTCTGTTAGTTGCCGGAGATCTTTTAGTCCGCGGTGCGGTAAATTTTAGTTTAAAGATTAAAATCCCAGCATTTATAGTATCGCTAACAGTCGTGGCATTGGGTACTTCGGCTCCTGAATTGTTAGTAGCAATTAGAGCAATTCTCGATAATTCCCCAGGAATTGCGTTAGGAAACGTAGTCGGCTCAAATATCGCTAATGTTTTTCTTGTACTGGGTATTCCCGCCTTAATTGCCGGCATTAATACAAGAGAATGTAACACTAGAAAAAACTACGTGTTTATGATGACTGCAACTGTTATATTTTTCTCATTAGCATTTATAGGTAATTTCTCTTTGCCGCAGGGAATTTTATTCCTAATTCTCCTTTTCTTATTTTTACTAATAACTGCTCGAGACACGTTAAAGATACAGGATAAAAGTGCAAACCTTGAAGTGGAAAATTCTGACCCAAATTTAGTTTTCTGGAAAATAATTCTCTTTCTTTCTATAGGGTTTATTGGGTTGCCAGTTGGCGCTGATATATTAGTTAAAAACGCATCTCTGATAGCTAAATCTTATGGATTATCTGATGAAGTCATTGGGTTAACACTTGTTGCGCTCGGCACCTCTCTACCTGAGTTGGCGACAACACTAATGGCTGCCCTTAGAAAACAGGCTGACGTCGCTCTCGGTAATGTCATAGGTTCAAATATATTCAATTTGTTCGCCATCGTAGGCATTACAACAATGTTTGGAGATATTCCGATTGCATCTTCTTTTTTTAATTTTGATTTTTGGATAATGTTTGGAGCTGGAATCGTTTTGTTTCCATTTGTTTATATGCGAGTGAACATCAACAGGCTTTGGGGTGCGTTCTTGACGCTCACGTATGCGGCCTATTTATATGTAACAGTTCAATGAAAGTGAAAATTACCAATGCGTGCACTAGTTACCGGTGGAGCTAAAAGGCTAGGTCGTGAGATTTCGGTTTACCTGGCCAATCGTGGTTATGATGTTGCCATACATTATAACAATTCTGAAAGTGAGGCGCTAGATTTGGCTAAGGAAATAAATAGTCTAGGCCAAATATCCGAATGTATAAAAGGTGATTTACTGGTTGAAGATCAGGTTAAGGATCTTGTGCCTGCTGCATCTGAGGCTATTGGTGGGCAGATTTCGTTATTGGTCAACAACGCCTCAATATTTGAATATGATAGTTTTGAGGATGCAACCCGTGAAAGTTGGGACCGTCATATCGAAAGTAATTTACGAGCTCCCTTCGTATTGACACAGGCATTTGCACGACAATCTCCAAGCCCAGTTTTGGATAATAAAAATGAGCCAATCTCGCAGGGTTTGGTTCTCAATATGATTGACCAGCGAGTTAAAAAGTTAACACCAGATTTTGCAAGCTATACCGTTGCGAAGATGGGTTTATGGGCTTTGACACAAACAGCCGCGAGAGCCTTAGCTCCTGAAATTAGGGTGAACGCAATTGGTCCTGGGCCCACTTTAATTGGTGCCCGACAAAAAGAGTATCATTTTGATGGACAACGAAAAAATACAATTTTACAGCGGGGAGCTAACGCAGATGATATAACATCTGCCGTAGGTTATTTCATTGATGCTAAGAGTGTTACTGGACAACTCTTGTGTGTTGACGGTGGCCAGCATTTAGGTTGGAAAACCCCTGATATTCAAGGCGTTGAATAGATCATAACTTATTTTTAGCCAATAGTTTTACACTGTATCGTCAAAAATATAGCCCTCTGTAGCAAAAATGTAGTAATTTCAAATATTTGCTTGAAAGACAAAAAATAAAATGAATAAAAACAATGGGTTATTTTTTTGCCTAAATTGTAGGCAAACCAGTGAAATATCGGAAATACAACAAAAAAATCCTATTTTTCAAAAGTTATCTCCAGGTTTATCCACAGGAAGCGTGGAAATGTTTTCACTTGAATATCACGTGTTATCATTGCAGCCAAAAAAGAATCAACCTTGAGTATTTGAAATCTATTTGAAATGAAACCTTCGCAGCCACTATCTGGTTATACGTTAATACATTCCTACTTGAAAACTTTAGATAGCTCTTCAGGTGTTTATCGTATGCTTGATGACCAAAATAGGGTGCTTTACGTTGGGAAGGCGCGAAACCTTAAGAATAGGGTTTCAAATTATTCGCGCTATTCATCAAGCCACTCATCCAGAATTACTCGGATGATTTCTGAAACTACGTCGATGATGTTTTTGACGACAATTACAGAAACTGAGGCCCTCCTGCTAGAACAAAACCTTATTAAGCAGTTAAAACCGAAGTACAATGTCCTGCTAAGGGATGATAAATCATTTCCCTACATTTTCATATCTGCGGAACATGAATTCCCACGACTAGAAAAGCATCGCGGTGCCAAGAATAGATCTGGTCGTTATTATGGACCATTTGCAAGCGCTGGGGCAGTCAATAGAACTTTGAATACCTTGCAAAAGGTTTTTTTACTAAGGTCTTGTAGTGATAAAGAGGTTGAGGCTGGCGATAGACCTTGCTTGAACTATCACTTAAAACGTTGTTCTGGTCCATGTGGTGGAAAGATCAGTAAAGCGGATTACAAATTGCTAGTACAGGCGGCGGACAATTTTTTGACTGGTAAATCCACTAATGTTCAGGAAAAACTTTCGTTACAGATGAAGCAAGCCTCTGAGGAAATGGAATTTGAGCGTGCGGCCGCTTTACGTGATCGCATCCGCGCCCTTACGCAAGTACAGAGTAATCAGGGTATAAATCCTCGGACAGTTTCAGAGGCAGATGTAATTTCCCTGCATCTCGACGCGGGTCAAGCTTGTGTTCAAGTTTTCTTCATCCGTGCAAATCAGAACTGGGGTAACGTCGATTTTTATCCACGTGTAAGCTCTGATATGTCTCATGATGAGGTTCTTGAGGCGTTTTTGGGTCAATTTTATTCTACCAAAGAGCCACCTCGACAAATTATATTATCTCATGGGATTAAAAATCTTGGCCTTATGAAAGAATTACTGACTGAGAAACTGGGCCGCAACGTTAAGATAAGTGTTCCGCAACGTGGCGAAAGCTTTGATTTGATGGCTAGTGCACTGCGCAATGCTAAAGAAAGTTTGGCACGTAAAATGGCGAATACCGCATCCCAGCGAAAACTGCTTAAAGGACTCGCTGAAGCGTTTGACATGGCAATGCCACCCAAAAGAATAGAGGTTTATGACAATTCCCATATTCAGGGAGAATTCGCTGTAGGGGCTATGATTGCGTCGGGTCCGGATGGTTTCATGAAAAATAATTATCGCAAATTTAATATTATTGGTGATAATCTTAAGCCTGGAGATGACTTTGGTATGATGAGAGAAGTTCTCTCGCGTCGCTTCAAACGCCTGTTAAAGGAGGACCCAGATCGAAAACAAGGGCAATGGCCGGATCTTTTGTTGATTGATGGGGGTGCTGGCCATGTCTCTGCTGTCTCTCAGATTATGAACGATTTTGGTATAAAAGATATTGCAATGGTTGGTGTCGCAAAGGGGATAGATAGAAATCACGGTAAAGAAGAGTTTCATATAACTGGGCGCAATCCGTTTGCACTTCGGAAAAATGATCCCGTACTATATTTTGTTCAGCGTTTGCGAGATGAGGCACATCGATTTGCGATTGGCACGCATCGCGCTAAACGCTCCAAAGCTATTTCTGCCTCTCCACTGGATGAGATCCCAGGGGTTGGTGCCTCTCGCAAAAGGGCACTCTTAGGGTATTTTGGCTCATCCAAAGGTGTTAAACGTGCCCATTTATCAGACTTAAAGTCAGTTGAAGGTGTTTCATCTGCACTAGCGGAACGTATCTATAATTATTTTAACGAAAACTAAATATTTTTATATGCTTCTTTAAAGCATTTCACAGTATCAGTCGCATCTGAAGAAGCATGATATATAGCACGGGCTATCGCTCTAGACATTGTAACACTGGATGCATGACATAGTTCGGCAAAATTCTCATTGGAATTAGCTCTATCTTGCTCCCCAGTACTAACAGCAAAGATTAAATCTCCATCATAGGGTAAGTGTGATGGAATAATGGCCCGAGAAAAGCCATCATGTGCAGAAGTTGCAATACGCTTAGCTTCAGCCTTCGTTATTTTACTGTTAGTGGCGACAATCCCAATTGTAGAGTTGGCGCCTTCTTTCACGGCGTTAATCTTGCTATATTTTAGCATAGATCCTTGAATAGCGTGTGGTGGAGGACCATACCCTCCATATTCATCTTCAAATTCAAAGGGTGCAGCCCAAAATTTTCCGGAAATGGGATCAATAATATTGCCCATTGCATTAACGATTACCAAAGCCCCGACTATTGTTCCGTTACTCAGTACTGAAGACGCGGATCCTAACCCTCCTTTTATTTGGCCAGTAGTCGCACCAAATCCGGCCCCATAGCTGCCTATGCAGAAATTTTCAGACGCATTTTCAATGGCTTGTCTCCCTAACTCAGGATACGGATTTTTACTCCAACTTTTATTCCCGCCATTTCGTAAATCAAAGATAATTGCGGTCGGTACAATCGGCACGTTGACAGGGCCCATAGCAAACCCTCTGCCCTTTAGGCGCAAGTGGTCAGCAACACCGTTAGTTGCATCCAAGCCAAAGGCAGAACCACCAGAAAGAACTACAGCATTTATTCCATGAACTGTCTTGTCCGGCTCCAGCAAATCAGTTTCTCTGGTTCCTGGCGCACCCCCCATAACGGAATATGAGGCTGTCATTGGCTTTAAACTTGTTAAAACGCTTACGCCTGATTTCAGAACACAATCATCTGAATTCCCAACTAGTATTCCCGGTACATCTGTGATTAGATTTTTTGATCCTGGTTCCCACGTCATATACAGCGCCCTCCGTCCACTTCTAGGCATACGCCAGTAATCATCGACGCCTCATCGGAGCAAAGAAAGCAAGCAGCATTTCCCATATCCTCAGGGGTTGAAAATCTCCCTATCGGTATTGTAGACAAAAATTTAGCTCGCATTTCTGGACTATCTTCGCCCATGAACGTCGCCAGAAGTGGTGTTTCACCTGCTACAGGATTGATTGCATTAACGCGTATACCGTGAGAAGCCAGCTCAACGGCCATGGTTTTTGTTGCAGTATTCATCCATCCTTTGGAAGCATTGTACCAATTCAAATTAGGTCGAGGTGAAACACCCGCAGTAGAAGCTACATTTAGGAAAACTCCAGATTTTTTTCTTTTCATTTCTGGAATAAAAGAGTGAGCCATTAGGTAAACAGATTTACAATTAACAAAGAAGACTTTATCAAAATCATCTTCTGAAATTTTTTCTAACGCGCCAGGTGCATGTGTAATTCCTGCGTTATTTACTATAATGTCAGCAATGCCAAAATGTGATAATGAAAAATCTTTTAGCCTGGATACAGAGGCGCTTTTTGAAACGTCCACAAAAAATGCATGAGCGCGTGCACCGAGATCTAGAACTGTCTTATGTGCCGTTTTTTCGTCGATATCTGCAACAATAACATTCGCACCTTCTTCTATAAATTTTTTTGCAATGCCAGCTCCGAATCCAGAAGCAGCTCCGGTGATAATAACTTTTTTGTTTTCTAATCTCATGTAAATTTCCTAACCATGGTAATGAGCCACAGTTTTAAGTGTTGTGAAACCAAACATTGCCTCAAAGCCTTTTTCACGTCCATGACCTGATAAACCACGCCCACCAAATGGAAGTTCAACTCCGCCACCCGCCCCATAGTTATTAATAAATACTTGTCCGGATTTTAAACGTTGAGCCATTCGCATTTGGCGTGAACCATCTTTAGTCCAAACTGAAGCCACTAAACCAAAACCGGTGCCATTCGCAATTTCAATTGCGTGATCCTCATTTTCGAAAGGCATAATAATTTGAACTGGTCCAAATATTTCATTTTGAGCTAAACTATGATTAGCTGGAACGTCTACAAAAAGATGTGGTAAGCAGTAGAACCCACCTTTATTTATTGCCTCATTGAATATGCCTGTGGCTGCTAATTCCAGGTCTTTACCCTGCTCGATATAGCCTGAAACAATGTCATACTGTTTCTTTGATATTAGAGGCCCAATGTCTAAATCATCCATTGCTGCCCCGACTTTAAGCATTTTATACTGACTGGTCATCATTGAAATAACTTTTTGGTAATTTTCTTTTTGTACCAGTATACGGCTTGAGGCTGAACAGGTTTGTCCTGCGTTTTGTATTCCTGCATTAACTAAAAAAGGTAAAGCGGCATCAAGGTCAGCATCATTAAAAACAATTTGGGGAGATTTCCCTCCGAGTTCTAACGTAACGGGAACAACATTTTGCGCAGCGGATTGTTGAACTTTAATACCGGTAGATACTGATCCAGTGAAGCTAATATGATCTACTCCTTTGTGCTGGCTGAGGCATGCTCCTGTTTTTCCTGAACCGGTTAAAATATTTAAAACCCCGTCCGGGAAACCAGCTTTTTTTGTTAAGGCTCCAAAAGCTAATGCCGTTAAGCAGGCTTCTTCAGCAGGTTTAAGAATGCAGGTGTTGCCCGTTGCAAGTGCTGCTCCCACAGATCGTCCAATAATTTGCATTGGGTAGTTCCAAGGTATTATGTGCGCGCATACTCCGTGAGGCTCTCGCAAAGTATAAACCGTATAATCTTGAAGGTATGGAATTGTTTCGCCATGCAATTTATCCGCAGCACCAGCATAAAATTCCATATAACGGGCCAACGCCTTTACGTCTGCTTGTGCCTGCCGTAGAGGTTTACCGACATCGGTGGCTTCCAATGTTGAAAGTGGTTCAATATTCTCTTCGATCAAACTCCCAAGCCTATATAATAGCGTACTCCTTTCGCGAGCAGTTATATTTTTCCAAGTATTTTCTAGTGCATCTCTTGCCGCGCCCACTGCATCATTCACATGTTCCGTACTTGCGACAGACACCTGAGCAATAATATCCCCAGTTGATGGATTAGTAAGGTCGATTTCTGTATCTGAGCAGACCCATTCACCATTTATTAGTAACCTTTTGTTTGGGAAGTTTGCACTCATAATATATTCCTTTTATCAGGCATGCAAAAAATCAGGAAACTTTGGTGCAGCATTGATAAGTGATAGAGTATACTCATTCTTTGGGTCACACAAAATTTGCTTAGTTGGCCCTCTTTCAACAATTTTTCCACTCTTCATAACTAGGCATTTTTCAGTAATATTTTCGATAACTTTAAGGTCATGACTGATAAACAAATATGATAAATTATGACGTTCTGTTAAATCTGAAATGAGTTTCAAAATTTGACTTTTAATTGATACATCGAGAGCAGAAACGGCTTCATCAAAAATTACTAGTTTGGGTTTAGTTACAAGTGCCCGCGCTATAGCTATGCGCTGTCTCTGTCCGCCAGAGAATTCATGAATATATTTTTCTGTACTTTCCGACGGCAGACCAACTTCTTCGAGCATTTCCTCTATAATAATTCTCTGCTCTGTTTGGGGTGGTGCCAGTTCACCTAATGCGAAAAAGGATTCTGCAATTAATCGTAAGATTTTGTGCCTTGGATTAAAAGAACCGTAAGGATCTTGAAAAACTACTTGTACATTTTTTTTAAAACTACCATCACTTTTTGAGATTTTTTTCCCTTCAAAGTTAATGTAGCCAGATTCAGGGGGTTGTAATCCAAGAATAGTTCGGGTCAATGTTGATTTTCCGCAGCCTGACTCCCCTACAAGTCCTAAGCGTTCTCCTTTATTGATATTAAATGAAACATCGCTAACTGCTTCAAAAGACGCGCCTTTTAAAAAGATCCCTTTTTCATGAGACTTATAACTGACAGATATAGATTTTACCTCTAATAATTCTTCTCCACTATAGTCTCTCTTTTTCAAAACTAAACTTTGACTCGATGCTGAAAATAATTTTTGTGTATATGGGTGAGAAAGATCTTTGAAAACCTTTATTGGCTTTCCTTGGTCTACTAAAATTCCGTCTTTCATAAGTAATAAGTAATTTGCGATATTTGCTACAATTGCTAAATCATGCGTAATAAGAATGATGCTTATGCCATCTTTTTTTGCAAAGTCTCTCAGAAGGGCTAGGATTTTTGATTGTGTTGTAACATCCAACGCAGTTGTTGGCTCATCTGCTATTAAAACCTTTGGTTCCAAGCAAACGGCCATAGCAATGACTACACGCTGGCGTTGTCCTCCTGATAATTCATGAGGAAAGCGTGAAGGCTTGATATCTTGCAAGCCAACACGATCCATAGTTTTGCGAACAAGATTTTTCAATTCTTGTGGAGCACAGGCTTTATGATGAACTAATGTCTCGGCGATTTGCTTCCCAATGCTTAGAACAGGATTGAGGGCCGTCATTGGTTCCTGAAAAACCATGCTAATCTTTTTACCTCTGAGCTTGCAAAAGTTAGTCTCTGTTATTTTATTTAGGTCCTCTCCTTCAAAGTTAATTATCCCCCCTTTTTTTGATCCATAGGGTAACAAACCCATTAGAGCCAAAGCAGAGACTGATTTGCCAGAGCCACTTTCTCCCGTCAGAGCCAGAATTTCTCCAGCGCCTAATTTGAAAGAAACATTTCTGATTATAGGTTTTCCGTGAATAGACACAGAAAGATCTTTGATAGATAGAAGCGTCATTTTTTGATGCTTCCTCTCAATTTAGGGTCAAAAGCGTCCCGCAGGCCATCTCCTAAAAGATTCAATCCTAAAACTGTTATTATGATTGCTACCCCTGGTACTATTGCCAATCTAGGCGTTAATGACACCATTGTTTGGGCGTCTGCAAGCATCCTACCCCAACTCGGTGTGGGAGGCTGGGCTCCCAATCCTACGTAACTCAGTCCAGCTTCCGCAAGAATGCCGAGCGAAAATTGAATAGTAGCCTGTACTATAAGTATGTGCATCAGATTGGGTAGTATGTGTTCTATCGAAATTCGTAAACCAGTTTTCCCTGAAACCCGGGCGGACAAAATAAATTCACGTTGCCATAGCGATAACGCAGCTCCTCTGGAAACACGCGCAAAAACTGGAATATTAAAAACTCCTATTGCAATAATTGCATTAAATGCACTTGGCCCAGCTATCGCAGTGATTAGAATTGCAATTACTAAGCTTGGAAATGCAAATACTAAATCATTAAATCGCATGACAGCGTCATCTATAAAACTACCCCTCCATGTCGCTGCAAATAATCCTAATGGAACTCCAAAAAGTACCCCGATGCCGACAGCCACGAATGCTACGGCAATTGATGTGCGAGCTCCTACCATTATCATAGACAGCATATCTCTACCAAAATGATCTGTGCCTAAAGGGTGAGTTAAACTGATCGGTTTTAAACGGTTCGATATATTTAGTTCAGTTACATCGAACGGCTGCCAAAAATAAGAAACGGTTGCCATAATTAGTGGCAATAAACACAAGATAATACTAAATTGTAAGGTCGTATTTAACCTGATCATATGCTATCCAGTCTCAATCTTGGGTCGGCCAGCATGTAAGCGATATCAACGATAAAATTGATTAGTATCACTGCAGAAACAAGAAGCATAACAACACTTTCCACTACGATTAAATCTCTCTGGGTTATTGCCTGAAAAACGAGACGGCCCAAACCCGGGAGGTAAAATACTTGCTCTATGATAATTGCGCCTGCCAGTAAAAATGAGAATTGAAGTCCAATTATTGTTAGGACTGGGATCAAGGCATTTCGAAGTGCATGCCTCCAGATTGTTTGCCAGACGCTTAGGCCTTTAGCGCGAGCTGTGCGAATGTAGTCCTCCCCAAGTGTTTCAATTAACGCACTTCGCATAATGCGAGACAATATGGCTGCTTGAGGCAGCGCAAGAGCAATTGCAGGCAATGTCAGTGAGGTAATCCCATTAAACAGACCATGTTGCCATCCTGGGAAACCTCCCGCAGAAAACCATTGTAATTTAATTGCAAATATTCCCACTAATATTATCGCAAACCAGAAATTTGGAACTGCTATTCCAAATTGAGTTGCACTGATTACAGCAACATCCCCAGTCTTTCCTCTTTTTGCAGCGGCATATATGCCTGTAGGAATGGCAATAACTGTAGATAAAACGAGTGAATAAATTGCTAATGGAAGTGAAATCCACAAACGATCTCCCACCATTTCTGTAACGTTTGTTCGATATGTGTATGAAATACCAAAGTCTCCAGTAAGCATTCCGCCTATCCATGAAAAATATCTACTGATTTTTGGTTGATCTAATCCCAGTTCGGCACGAAGTGCTGAAATAGTGTCCTCTTGAGCATTGATACCCAGCATGAAGCTTGCAGGATCTCCTGGTGCAATTTCTACGAGTGCAAAAATTACAATCGAGGCCAAGGCAAGGCTCAGCACAAACGTAAAAAGGCGTTTGAAAAAATAATTAATCATTTATATGCCAATTTAACTATACCCCCACATTTGAGGGCATAGAGTTCAAAAATTAGTCAGCCCATTTAACATTTGTTAGATCTGTGGCTTGCGTCGGAGCGTTCTCCCAAAGCCCAATAATTTTGGCATTTGCTACAGTTGGAAAAGCTAACTCGAAAAGGTAGCCATTCACATAATCCTCCGAGATAAGTTGTTGGGCTTTTTTGAGAAGATTACTTCGTTCTTGGGGGTTACTTTCAATATTGAGAGCTTCTATAATCGCCTGAAATTCGGAACTATCATATTGAAAATAATATTCTGGCCGAGCGTAAATACCGATATCCATAGGCTCTGTATGGCTAACAATCGTTAAACCAAAGTCTTTCCCTCTGAATACCTCCTCTAACCATTGAGCCCATTCTAAATTTGAAATTTCTGTCTCGATGCCTACGGCTCTTAATTGGGATGCGATTATTTCTCCACCCCGCCTTGCGTAAGATGGGGGTGGCAATTTCAAAGTTGTGGTAAAGCCTGCACCAAATCCAGCTTCAGATAGAAGCCTTTTAGAAAGCTCAGGATCATAATTTGAGTTTGCTCTTAAATCCACATAATCCGGGTGATGTGGAGCAAAGTGGGTTCCAATTGGAGTGCCATAGCCAAACATTGCCCCATCTATAATAGCCTGCCGGTCTATTGCGTGTGCAATAGCTTTTCTAACCTTTACGTTATCTAAAGGTGGCATTTTGTTATTTGTTGATAGAATAGTCTCACCTTCAGTATTCCCAACCAAGACCTGAAAGCGACTGTCCGCTTCAAACTGTATTAAATTTTCAGGAGCTGGAAATCCGGCGAAGGCATCAATATCTTGCGCCATCATTGCGGAAAATGCAGCACTGGGGTCGGAGATAAATTTGAATGTTGCGCTCTCTAAATGAGCAGGCTCACCCCAATATTGATCATTGCGAAGCAGCTCAATTTTATCGCCTTGAACCCAGTTGGAAAATTTAAATGCGCCAGTCCCAATTGGATTGGTCTTTATTCCATCGACTGTTTCTGGAGCAACAATAACTGCATCTCCCCAAGCCATGTTAAATAGAAAACTACCGTTTGGAGAAGCTAATGTAACTTTGACTTTATCATTCGTTAGAATTTCAATATTTTTGATACCAGAAAAAAGCGCCTTCTGAGCATTTGTACTATCTTCAGATCTAGCTCTGTCTAGTGAAAATTTTACATCGTTTGCATCCATTGTGGAACCATCATGGAACGTCACATCAGAATTAAGTTGAAAGATATATTCTGTACCATCATCGGATATCTCCCATGATTTAGCTAAGCCGGGTATTACCGCTCCATCAGAAGCAAAACGAGTTAGGCCTTCAAACACATTTGAATAAAGTACGCTGTCTATGGCACCAGCCGCCGCACTCGTTGGATCCAAATGAGGGGGTTCGAGCTGTAACGCGATTGTCATGCTAGTTTTGGCTGCTTGTACTGTTTGAATACCCAAAGAAGCAGCTAGAACGCCAGCGGTCATCAATAGTTTGAAATGATAATTCATTTTAGTCTCCCTTTTTATTCCATGATTTAAGTATACCTACAAAAATAAAAAAAACTCTAAAAATTTTAATTAGGGATTTTAGTGTTTCCTGACCCAATGTTTATGTATTATTTCTATGCAATAATGGGGTATAGAATTTATTTGAATAATAAATACGCGGGTCTTGAAAATAGAAATTCTTGATTTCCAATGAAAAAACTTTCAACAGTTTGTTGTTTTTTTTGATTAATTTTGGTCCAAGTATTTGGTTGAATTATTGAGTTTACAAAATTGGTAAGATTTAGCTTGGGTGAACCCTCAAGATTTAAATTAGCCTCCATATGCAGTTTAGATTTTGTTCGTTTTTTTTCATCTTTGATCCCTGACAAATCAAGTATAATCTGCGACTTAAAATCACTCAATTTCTTATGCAAGAGTGATATTTGAAGTTTCTTGGCATGAAAACGAAATCCATTTTCCCCCTTAATTATTAAATTTTCTGCCTCTAGTATAATTCTGTCTTCGACAGTCTCTTTAACAATAGAAGCTCTCGCATTCTCCCAATTAAAATTAAAATTATAGATAGATAATGAATTTGGTAGAATAATTATCTGGTGGCTACTATTATACGTGAGCCTCATGATTTGAATAAATGGAAGATTTATTATTTGTTGTCCAGTTGGGCTATCAATTGAGATATCATTGATCGTTACATCAAATCTATTTGGGAAACCAACTTGGCTAACCGTTCCATAGTTTATTTTTGTTGCGCTGTTAACAGAGCTTTCGAGGTTTTTATAAGTATTTTCTAAGTTACGTTGAGCACTCCAAAACCAATAGCTACTCCACGCAATCACTATAAGCAGTATTGGTACTAATGTGCGGAACAAAAATCTCTCCTAGTATAGCTCGCGAAGTTCTGTTTTAAAGCGGGTTAAAACTAATTACTAGGGGTGTGTAATGTATGTTTTGGCTATGGATCGTTAATTTGGGATCCAGGCTTTGTATTTGAAACTAGTGAGATTGCAGAACTAAAAGGTTACAAACGCAGTTTCTCAATGTGGTCTATTCACCATCGAGGGACAGTCGATAGGCCTGGCTTGGTTCTGGCCTTGGAACGGCACATGAATAGCAGCTGTAAAGGAGTAGTCTTTGAGGTTAGTCCTAAAAACTCGTCACAAGCTTTGCTTTATCTCCGAGAGCGTGAATTAGTCTCCTCTGCGTACCAAGAAACTGAAGTAGAAATCAACTTACCAAGTTTGAAGCAGTCGATAAAAGCAATTACCTTTGTCATAAAGAAAGATCACGGTCAGTACTGTCAATTAACGCTTGATGAACAAGCGCGAGTTATTGCCCAGGCTGAAGGTGGTCGGGGCCGGAATGAGGAATACTTGTTTAATACTGAGGAAAAACTGACGGAGCTTGGTATTATCTCTTCAGACATGCGCTATTTGGTGCAACAGGTCCGGAAAAATAAGAGCTGATACTTTCAATTTTATTAACAGAGCGCTAGTATAATAAAAAACTAAATGAGCCTTATTTTATGGTAAAATCGGAACACGAGGTCGAGCTGCGTTTTTCTCAGCCTATACGCCAAGTTCTACTGATGCTGAGCGTTTTGGTGCTAACGAGCTTTGGAACAGTTGTCGCTGCACCAAGAGTAATGGCGGTTTTTACAGCAAATTTGTGGTTAAACGGGTTTATTCTCTTTGTATTTTTCGTCGGGTTAATTAGCTGTTTTGTGCAAGTTGTTCAGCTTATTAAGTCGGTTCGTTGGATAGAGGAATTTGTAAATAAGACAGACAAGGGTGCTGTAAAAGCACCCCAGTTGTTGGCCCCATTGGCAGCCTTATTACGATCACGCGGAACGAGTATTCAAATATCATCTTCGTCCTCTCAGTCAATTTTGGAGTCCGTGTCTACTCGAGTTGAAGAAGCACGAGAAATAACCCGCTATATTGTAAACTTGTTGATTTTTTTGGGGTTGTTGGGGACTTTTTATGGCCTGGCAACAACAGTCCCAGCATTGGTTGAAACGATTAGGTCGCTTGCGCCTCAAGAAGGTGAGACAGGTTTTGAGGTCTTCACACGACTAATGAGTGGCCTCGAAGGTCAGTTAAGCGGTATGGGTGTTGCTTTCGCCTCGTCGTTACTTGGGCTCGCTGGGTCCCTGGTAGTTGGACTTTTAGAATTATTTGCAGGTCAAGCACAGAATAGATTTTACCGAGAACTGGAGGAATGGCTCTCTACGATTACCAGCTTCAATCTGACAGTGGACGATCGAAACTCTTCAGCAGAAAACATTGCTCTTATGGGCATATTTGAACGTTTAGGAGATCAATTACAATTAATGGAGCGGATCCTAAATAAAGATCAAACAGCTAAAGTACTAACTAATCATGATTTAGAAGATATTCAGGATAAATTTATAAACAATATCGAAGAAAATAGATCTAATATAAACGTTTTACTAGAAAGTTTTAATCAATCGCAAAAGCAAATTGTGGATTTTTTAAAATCCAAAGAAACTACTGAAGGTGGGATCGATGCCGAGAGTAGGATGCGGCTAAGGTCTATTGATGTTCAAATGCTTCATATTTCAGAAGAAATAGCTGTTGGCAGGCAGGAAGCAATCAAAGCTATAAGAGAAGAGGTAGCTAATTTAGCAAGTAGTATTCAGTCCAACAGCGCACAGAGCCCTGATCGGAAAACATAGGCATGGCTCTATCCAGACGCACAGGGCAAAGGTTCCAGGCATCTATTTGGCCTGGTTTCGTTGACGCAATGACTGGTTTGTTGCTAGTTCTTATGTTTGTTTTGACCATCTTCATGGTAATACAATTTGTATTGAGAGAAACCATTACTGGTCAAGAAAGTGAACTTGATGCACTTGCTGCTGAAATTGTTGCCATTTCAGAGGCGCTTGGCCTTGAAAAAGCTAAAGTAGTTGAACTTGAAGGTGAATTAGGAATTTTAACTAGTACACTTGACGCCACTGAAGCGACGAATAATCAGCAAAGTTTACTAATCGAAAGTCTGAACTCAAAAAACCAAGAAAATAAGGCAGCACTTGATAGTGCTCTAATCCAAATTACACAGTTTGAAACTGAAGTAGCAAAGCTACTTGCAGCCCAAGCCGCCTCAAGAATGCAAATTGATCAACTGCAAAATGAGCGTAAGTCAATGATCGACGAGCAAGAGGCGTTGGCTCTTACGTTGGCTCAAGCACGCGATGAAATTAATCTCGCTGAACAAGAGGCGCGATTGAGAGCTGCTGAACGAGAAGCACTACAAGCTTTAATAAGGTCGTTAGAGAGGGAAAAAACGGAAGCGACGAAAGTTTTTGAGGATCAATCAAACGAGATTCAGGAATTAAAAGTAGCACTCGATGATGAAGAGGCTGCGAAGCTGATCGAGGCAGCAGCGGCTGCCGAGCTCAGAAGACGCTTAAAAGAAGCTGACACTGAGCTTACAGCTATGACACTGACCTTAGAGGAAGAAAGAAAACGTGCAGAGCAAACCCTCACACTTTTGGCAGCAGTTGATGCAGCAAAATTAGAAATAGAAGATAATTTGCGACAAACCATTATAGCTCTTGAGGCTGCCAATCTGAAAATCGGAAATAATGAAACTGAGCTAAAAATTTTAGAAGAAAATGCTCAAAGTTCTGACGCAGAACTCGAAGAAATAAAAGTGGCACTGGCTGCTTCTTTGGCAAGACAACAAAGGCTAGAGTTAGAACTATCCAACTTAGGCAAAAATATTAGCCAGCAAGCAGTAGCGGTTAAAGATTTTAATGAGAAACTAATGCTTGCTGAGAATGATTTGGCCGTTGCATTACTAAACTTGGGGGAGGAGAGACTTAATTGGCAAGCGCGAGAAGCTGAGAGCATTCGAGAAATTGGAAATCTTCGTTCAAAATTATCAGATGCTTTGGCCGCTAGATGGGTAAGCGCCCAATCTCAAAAAGAAGCGGTGGATAATCTAAAGAGAGTGCTCGCGGCCAAGCTTGTTTCAGATAAGCTAAACGAAGAAAAAGTTTCAAATTTTAAACAAAAAGAGATTTTATTACAAAAGGCAGAACAGCAACTTCAAGAACAATCAAAGAAACTATCTAATACTTCTGATAGTCTGCTAAAAAGTCAACGAGAAACAGCACTTCTAAACCAGCAAGTTTTAGAACTTCGTCGTCAGCTTAGCTCCCTGCAGTCACTTCTAACTTTGTCCGAGGAAAAGGATAGGGATGAAGAAATTCAACTTCAGAACTTGGGCAACAGGCTTAATGCTGCACTTGCTCGCGTAGCATCTGAAGAAAGAAAGAAAAGGCAATTGGAGCAAAGTTTGCGGTTAGAAATAGAGGCCAAATTAAATGAGATTACGATCCTTAATTCAAATCTCATTTCGTCCAAAGTAGATTTAGAAAGAGCTGAAACAAAAGCTCAACTAGAAGAAGACAAGCGAATAAAGCTAGAAATTGCTGAGTTTCAGAGATTGCAAGCTGACCGTGAGCGTCTCAAGACCCAGGCGACAGAACTAGAACGTTACAAATCGGATTTCTTTGGGCGGATACGAGAGTTGGTTGAGGGTAGAGATGGTATCAAAATTGTTGGCGATAGGTTCGTTTTCTCTTCAGAAGTTTTATTTGATGTTGGAAAAGCTAATTTGTCGTTGCCCGGTAGGTTGGAAATCCAAAAAGTTGCTGTCATTTTAAACCAGATAGTTGAAGAAATTCCTAAAAATTTAAACTGGATTATAAGAGTTGACGGCCATACTGATAATACTTCCATGGTTTCAGGCGCTGAATTCAAAGATAATTGGGAACTGAGCCAAGCACGAGCTCTCTCAGTAGTTCGCTTCATGATTTCTGATCTGGGACTTCCAAAAACTCGATTGGCGGCAACTGGTTTTGGAGAATTCCAACCTATTTCTTCCGGCTCATCACCGGAAGATTTAGCTCAAAATCGTAGGATTGAGATCAAGCTTACTGAAAAATAACATGGAAACCCAATTAATTAAAAATTAATTAGCAGGAAGTAGCCTTGGTTTAGTTTTCGTAATGCGAGCTTTTTGAGGCGGTTTAAGTTCCAGATCTATTTTATCATCCTTTACGCCAACCTTCACAAGACCACCTTTTGACAATTTGCCAAAAAGAAGCTCTTCCGCAAGAGGTTTTTTAATATACTCTTGTATCACTCGACCAAGTGGGCGAGCCCCCATTTTCTCGTCATATCCTTTATTCGCCAACCATTCGGCTGCTGCTTTGGAGAGTTCAATTGAAACGTTACGGTCCATGAGTTGAAGTTCCAACTGAAGGACAAATTTTTCGACGACCTGGAGTATAACTTTTTTGGGAAGTGGGCCGAAGCTAATGGTCGCGTCTAAGCGGTTTCTAAATTCTGGGCTAAAGGTACGTTCAATTGCTGCTGTGTCCTCTCCCTCTCTGCGGTCCCTTCCAAATCCAATCGCTGCTTTAGCTTGCTCAGAAGCACCCGCGTTTGTTGTCATTATAAGAATGATATTTCTAAAGTCGACCGACCTACCGTTATGGTCTGTTAAGGTGCCGTGATCCATAACCTGTAGCAGTATGTTAAAAACGTCAGGATGTGCTTTCTCAATTTCATCTAATAGCAAAACAGAGTGTGGATGTTGATCAACTGTGTCAGTGAGTAGGCCACCTTGATCAAATCCAACGTAACCTGGTGGTGCGCCGATTAGCCTGCTGACAGCATGCTTCTCCATATACTCAGACATGTCAAACCTGTGCAGTTCCACGCCCAAAGTGTCAGCGAGCTGTTTAGCTACCTCTGTTTTGCCAACGCCAGTCGGACCAGCAAATAAGTAATTCCCAATGGGCTTACCGGGCTCTCTCAATCCAGCTCGGGCTAATTTTATCGCACTTGAAAGAGCTTCGATTGCTTCATGTTGACCAAATACTACACGATTTAGATTTTTCACTAAATCTTTCAAAACAACCGTATCATCTTTAGAAACGTTTTTAGGTGGTATTCTTGCAATTTTTGCTACAACTTCTTCGATTTCTTTGACACCAATAGTTTTACGTCGTTTATTATTAAGCAAGTGCTGCGCGGCTCCAGCTTCGTCTATCACATCGATTGCTTTGTCTGGCAACTTTCTGTCTGTAATGTATCGATCAGACAGTTCTACTGCTGTTTTTATGGCATCTGCGGTATACTTTAGATTATGATGTTCTTCAAAATAACTTTTTATACCTCTGAGTATCTTAATTGTATCAGGAACGGACGGTTCATTCACATCAATTTTTTGAAAACGGCGGCTCAAAGCCCTGTCCTTTTCAAAATGCTGTCGGAATTCCTTATAGGTTGTGGACCCCATAGTCCGGAGTTTTCCACCCTGTAAAGCAGGTTTAAGCAGATTAGAGGCATCCATCGCACCTCCAGAAGTGGCTCCAGCTCCAATCACGGTATGAATCTCATCAATGAAAAGCACTGAGTCTGGATGAGCTTCTAGTTCTGTCACTACTGCTTTTAGTCGTTCCTCAAAATCTCCCCTGTAACGCGTACCGGCTAGTAACGCTCCCATATCAAGTGAGAAAATTGTAGTTTCGCTCAAGACGTCAGGTGTGTCCTTCGAAATTATCTTTCGTGCCAACCCCTCGGCAATTGCAGTTTTTCCAACACCGGGGTCGCCAACAAGTAATGGGTTATTTTTTCTTCGACGACAAAGGACCTGTACGCACCGTTCTACTTCAAAATCTCTACCAATTAACGGGTCTATTTCGCCTTCTAAAGCTTTCGCATTCAGATCAACGCAATATTTTGACAGCGCACTTTCTTTTTTATCTGAATCTGACTCTACACTGGATTTTGCGAATTGCTCCCCGTCTTCATCTGAGCCTTGGACAGATCTCTGCTCACCAAACGCAGGATTTTTTGCAACACCGTGAGCAATAAAATTTACTGCATCATAACGTGTCATTTCTTGTTCTTGTAAAAAATATGCGGCGTTTGATTCTCTTTCCGCAAAGATTGCCACTAAAACATTGGCGCCAGTTACTTCACTTCTGCCTGATGATTGTACGTGTATAGCTGCCCGTTGTATTACTCTTTGGAAAGCTGCCGTTGGTGTGGCCTCCAGACTTTCATCTTCTTTAGCCATGGATGACAATTCTTCATCTATAAATTCGGCTAAAGCTTCTCGTAACGTTTCTAAATCTACATCACATGCCTGCAGCACCCGTTGCGCATCTGGCTCATCAATTAGTGTTAAAAGTAAATGCTCTAAAGTGGCAAATTCGTGTAACTTGGAGTTTGCCAAAGCTAGTGCTGCGTGGATCGAATGCTCCAAAGTTGTTGTAAAAGAAGGCACGTGATAATCCTTTTCGGCGTTTACTAACTATACTCTTATAGTGTGGGTGAGATTGCGCACTATTCAAGTCAATTATGCTATTTTTATTCCAAAATATTAACTTTGTAGAATAAAAATCAAAAAATTTAACTAATAAGCGTCTTTCAGCGCTCGTATCTTCCCAAAAACTTCCTCGTTAGTCGCATCAAGCATACCAATCTTGGTGCGAATGTTTTTATTCCAAGGGCGTAAAAATGGATTGGTCTTTTTTTCTTCTCCCAGACTGCTTGGGACAGTTGGTCCGCCTTCGGCTCTTATTTTCTTCGTAAATTGTACTCTGTTAACCAATTCTTGATTTTTCGGATCTATAGTGAGCGCAAAGTCAGCATTTTTTTCAGTATATTCATGACCTGAACACACAAGCGTGTCATCTGGTAATTTGGACAATTTTTGAAGCGAGTGCCACATCTGTTCTGCTGTTCCTTCAAATAATCTTCCACATCCTAGCGCCATCAAAGTATCTGCACTAAAAAGCAATTTACTCGCTTCAAAATAAACTGAAATGTGTCCAATTGTGTGTCCTGGAGTATCAAATACTGTACCCTCATTACCTCCAATTTGTATTTTATCGTTTTCGGTAACCGGCAAATGGAGTGGAGGCAAGCGCTTCAGATCGGCAGCGGAACCAATTATTTGAGGTGAATGAAACTCTAGCAACTGTGGCAAACCATCTACATGATCCCAATGATGGTGTGTTAATAAAACATGACTTAAGCTCCATTGTTTTTCTTGCAGTTTGGCGAGGACAGGATCTGCTTCTGGAGCATCAACAAGCAATGTCTGTTTGCTATCATTATCATGAGCCAAAAATGCATAGTTATCTGATAGGCAAGGTACTGTTAAAAGTTCAAAAGACATGACGTTTCACCAAAAACTGTGTTAGGTGTGGTCATGCTGTCCTAATTAAGAGCTTTATGCAATGCACCTTGACGTTCAAGATCTAAAAAACTTTTATTACAGATCAGCGTTAGGCCGCTCAGCTCAGAAAGCTATAAGTGCGCAAGTTCTAAATATGTGGCCGAGTAAATCCGGTTACAAAATGATGGGATACGGTTTCGCAAATCCTATTTTGCGTCATTTTTATGACGGCTCTCGAAAAATTATATCACTTATGCCGGGCCCTCAGGGGGCATTGCATTGGCCGGTAGGACACCCAAACCAATCAGTTCTTACTCATGAACATCAATGGCCAATAGACACAGGATTTGCTGATCGATTGATAATTATGCATGGGCTGGAAACTTCAGAATATCCCTCAATGATGCTGGATGAAGCGTTGCGAGTATTGGGTCCGGGTGGCAAAGCTTTATTTATAGTGCCAAATCGTGCTGGCTTTTGGTGTCGCAGTGACAAAACCCCATTTGGCTTTGGGCGACCATATTCCATTGGACAACTAGAGGCACAATTAAGGTCACAGTCATTTATACCAGAAAGGCACACGATGGCCCTATATCAGATGCCATCGCACAGAAAAAGTTTGCAAAGAATCGGTCCGTTTTTTGAGGGATCAGGGAAATATCTCCCTCTACTTGCAGGTGGGGTCATTATAATTGAGGCAAGTACTAGATATCCACCAGTGCATAAAATAAAGAAATCAGCAAAAGAGAAGGCTTTAGGCTTGTTAGGGGGACTTGTTGAGCCTAAGCCCGCAGGATAACCCGCTGCTTTATTAGAACAATTGGCCCCAAAACGTCCTTATATTTCTTTGAAAAACGAAACGCTCAAACACTATCCCAATTAATAAATGAAATTTAGTTCCATTAAATGTATTTTAGTATGTTGCTAGAAGTGCATACCTCTGTTAATACCGCATCGATTTCATTTTGTGTTGCAAGTAAATACACGTAGCCATGTCAGCACAATGAGACGATTGGCGTAAAATTAGACCGGAAGGATAAACGTGTCTGAAACAGCTTCAATTTCAACCGGCGTGGCCTCACGGTATGCTAAAGCTTTGTTTGATTTGGTTCTCGAATCAGACGAAGTGAGGAAATTAGAGAAAGATGTTGAAAGCTTGTCTGTTGCATTAGAAATCAGTCAAGAGTTGAGAGACCTCATTTCTTCGCCGCTTTATACAAGACACGATCAGAAAAGCGCGATAGTTGCTATTTGCGAAAAAATAAAGTTGCTTTCCAACCTCACTAATACTTTGGCTTTGATGGCCTCCAAGAGGCGGCTTTTTGTTATGGAGGCGTTTCTTGATCATTTGAATGTTTTAATCGCTAATCATAAAGGCGAACTTACCGCCGATGTCGTGAGTGCAAAAACTTTAACTAAAGTGCAATCTGACAAAATAGCAAAAGCTATTAAAAAACGTGTCGGAAAAGAAATTAAGATTAATGCCTCTGTTGATGAGACGATCATTGGTGGCGTTATAATTAAAGTTGGGTCGAAGATGATAGACACTTCCATTCGTTCCAAACTGAATTCCCTTCAAACTGCTATGAAAGAGGTCGGGTAATGGGTATCCAAGCAGCAGAAATATCTGCGATTTTAAAAGATCAAATTAAAAATTTTGGGCAAGAGACCGAAGTCGCTGAGATTGGTCGCGTCTTGTCAGTGGGTGACGGTATCGCAAGGGTACACGGCCTAGACAACGTCCAGGCAGGAGAAATGGTCGAGTTCCCAGGAGGAACTCGGGGTATGGCTCTTAACTTAGAAAGTGATAATGTAGGTGTTGTGATTTTTGGATCCGATAGAGACATCAAAGAAGGCGATGTTGTCAAGCGCACTAACTCAATCGTTGATGTCCCAGCAGGTGACGCACTGCTTGGGCGTGTCGTAGATGGTTTAGGGAATCCAATTGATGGAAAAGGCGCGATTAAGGGTGGCGAGCGGCGGGTAGCTGATGTCAAAGCTCCAGGGATTATTCCCCGAAAATCAGTCCATGAACCCATGGCGACAGGCCTAAAATCAGTTGATGCAATGATACCTATTGGAAGAGGTCAGCGAGAATTGATCATCGGCGACCGCCAAACTGGTAAGACAGCGGTGGCTCTTGATACAATCTTAAACCAGAAGAGTTACAATGATGCAGCTGGTGATGATGAGAGCAAAAAATTATACTGCATTTACGTTGCTGTGGGTCAGAAAAGATCAACGGTTGCTCAACTTGTGAAGAAACTTGAGGAAAGTGGAGCGATAGAATACACCATCGTCGTGGCAGCCACCGCATCGGATCCAGCCCCAATGCAATTTTTAGCGCCTTACTCAGCCACATCCATGGCTGAATATTTTCGTGATAATGGCAGGCATGCACTTATAGTATATGATGATTTGTCCAAGCAGGCCGTGGCATATCGTCAAATGTCACTACTGCTTAGACGTCCACCAGGGCGAGAGGCTTATCCGGGCGATGTGTTCTATCTGCATTCGCGCCTACTGGAAAGATCGGCTAAATTAAACGAAGACAATGGAGCAGGCTCCTTAACAGCGTTGCCCGTGATCGAAACGCAAGGTGGAGATGTTTCAGCATTTATTCCAACAAATGTAATCTCTATAACTGATGGTCAAATTTTTCTAGAAACAGAGTTATTTTATCAAGGTATTCGTCCGGCAGTTAACACCGGATTGTCGGTATCCAGAGTAGGTTCATCCGCTCAAACTAACGCCATGAAATCAGTAGCTGGCCCCGTCAAACTATCTTTGGCGCAGTATCGTGAAATGGCAGCGTTTGCGCAATTTGGCTCGGATTTGGATGCGTCAACTCAACAATTACTTAATCGTGGCGCCCGGCTAACTGAGTTAATGAAACAAGCTCAGTACTCCCCTTTAACGAACGCCGAAATAGTTTGTTTGATCTATGCAGGGACGAACGGTTTTTTAGATAATGTAGAGGTCAAACAAATTGGTTCTTTTGAAATCGGTTTGTTGGCGCATCTTAGAAGTAAGCATGCTAGCCTTCTTGATCATATCACTAAAGATGATCCTAAGATCAAAGGTGAAGTTGAAGATAAAATTCGGGCAGCATTAAACGAGTATGCAGCAGATTTTGCTTAAGGGGATGCGGCTATGCCAAATCTAAAAGACTTAAAAAACCGGATTGAGAGTGTCAAAAACACTCGAAAGATCACTAAAGCGATGCAGATGGTTGCGGCTGCAAAGTTAAGGCGTGCCCAAGATGCTGCAGAAGCTTCTCGACCATACACTAAAAGGTTTAATTCCGTGTTAGGTGCATTGGCTTCCGCTAAGGGATCAGAAACTGGTGGACCCATTTTGTTAGTAGGGACAGGCAAAGATCAAACGCATCTATTGATTGTTATGACGGCTGAAAGAGGTCTGTGTGGCGGTTTCAACTCAAATATTGCCAGATTGGCGAAGTCGCATGCGAATAAACTTATCGAGCAAGGAAAGACGGTCAAAATCGTTACTGTAGGTAAAAAAGGCCGTGACGTAATAAAAAGGGATCTGAGTGAGCATTTCATCGATCACGTTGATTTATCTGAAATAAAGTCAATTCGATATACTGATGCTGTAGCAATATCTAAGACAATTTTAGATAGGTTTAATGCTAAAGAATTTGACGTCGCTACCTTGTTTTATTCAAAGTTTGTCAACGTGGTTACACAAATTCCTACACAGCAACAGATTATTCCTGCAAACTTCGGCGAGAGCGAAGAGCCCAGTGGATCTGCGCCCCAGTTGAGCTATGAGTATGAGCCTACAGAGGAAGAAATTCTTGCCGCTTTATTACCAAGAGGTGTTGGTACTCAAATTTTTGCAGCGTTACTTGAAAATGGTGCTTCTGAACAGGGAGCTAGGATGTCTGCAATGGATAATGCGACACGTAACGCTGGGGATATGATTGATAAGCTTACGATACAATACAACCGATCACGGCAAGCCGTGATAACAAATGAACTGATTGAAATAATTTCAGGCGCTGAAGCGCTCTAAGAATCGGAGAAATAGATATGGCAAATGCAAAAGGTAAAGTTACTCAGGTAATTGGTGCTGTGGTGGACGTCCAATTCGATGATCATCTACCAGCGATCTTAAACGCTTTAAATACCGAAAATAACGGGAAAACGCTAGTGCTAGAAGTATCTCAGCACCTTGGTGAGAACACCGTACGCACAATTGCTATGGATGCGACTGAAGGCTTAGTGAGAGGACAGGAAGTAACAGACACTGCAGGGCCGATTTCTGTACCAGTTGGAAACGCTACTTTGGGCCGAATTATAAACGTAGTCGGAGAACCGGTTGATGAACAAGGTCCTGTTAAATCTGATGCGCGTCGCGCAATTCACCAACCGGCTCCAGAGTTCTCCGAGCAATCGACGGAGTCTGAGGTATTGGTAACTGGGATTAAGGTCGTCGATCTGTTGGCGCCTTATTCTAAGGGTGGTAAAATCGGGTTATTTGGCGGTGCTGGTGTTGGTAAAACGGTTCTTATTATGGAATTGATCAACAATATTGCAAAGGTGCACTCTGGGTTTTCCGTTTTTGCAGGCGTCGGTGAACGTACTCGTGAAGGTAATGACCTTTACCATGAGATGATCGAGTCAAACGTTATTAAACCAGATAACCTTGAAGACTCTCAGGTTGCTCTGGTTTACGGACAAATGAATGAACCTCCAGGTGCCCGTGCCCGCGTCGCACTGACAGGTCTTACATTGGCAGAACAATTTCGCGATCAGTCCGGAACGGACGTATTATTTTTCGTAGATAATATTTTCAGATTTACACAAGCTGGATCTGAAGTTTCGGCGTTGCTGGGTAGAATTCCATCTGCTGTTGGATACCAGCCAACTCTCGCTACTGATATGGGTGCAATGCAGGAACGTATCACGTCTACAAAGAATGGCTCTATCACATCAATTCAAGCCGTTTATGTACCTGCGGACGATCTGACAGACCCCGCACCGGCAACAACCTTTGCTCATTTGGATGCCACGACAGTCTTGTCTCGCGCTATCTCTGAGCTGGGAATTTATCCTGCAGTGGACCCCCTAGAATCATCTTCAAGATTGATGGACCCTGCTGTTGTGGGTGAAGAACACTATGAAGTAGCTCGGTCCATTCAAGAAATTCTTCAGCGCTACAAATCACTTCAAGATATCATCGCCATTCTTGGTATGGATGAGCTTTCTGAAGAAGATAAGCTGACGGTTGCGCGCGCTAGAAAAGTACAGCGGTTTTTGTCTCAACCTTTCGACGTTGCGAAAGTATTTACTGGGTCAGACGGCGTACAAGTGCCGTTAGAAGACACGATCTCATCATTTAAAGCAGTGGTCAACGGTGAGTATGATCATTTACCCGAAGGTGCATTTTACATGGTTGGTGGAATAGATGAGGTAATAGCAAAAGCAGAAAAAATGGCAGCAGAAGCAGCATAAATAATTAGAAAAGAGTTATAGAGACAATGCAAGTTGACGTAGTGAGCCCAGAAAAACTTTTGTTCTCCTCGGAGGCAATATCTGTCGAGATTCCAGGTGCGGATGGGGATATGACAGCAATGGCTAACCATGCTGCATTAATAACGACCCTTCGCCCAGGCATTCTCCGAGTAGTGCAAGAAAAAAATACCAACGAGTATGTTGTAACCGGTGGCTTCGCAGAGTTGGGTGAAGGTGTTTCTGTCTTGGCAGAAAAAGCGGTTTTAAGAGCTGACTTTAATAGAGAAATGTTCGATGAAACCTTGCTTGTGGCAGAGAACGCTTTGGAGTCTGCGAGAGCTAGCTCAGATGGTATTGCAGTAGATATGGCCGCGAAATCGTTGTCAGATTTTAATACCTTAGGTGAACAGCTTGGATTTAAATAGCTTTAGCGTTTTGCAAGCATGGCAACCCTAATTAAAGTTCTCTCAGTAATGGCCTCTACCGGAGATTGGGTTGATATTGATCGCAACCCTAAGTCTAGTTCTACAAAATAAGCCAACGCCGTTTTTAAATTTTTAACATTCCATAATTTTAACTGGTTGAGAATTATATTTCGCCTTGGACCAAATATCGGAGGCTTTTGGTTAGAAATTGCTTCTGATTGAGTGCCTTCGTAGATGCTGAGCCTGAGCAAAAGCTTGAAATGCCGTTGAAACGAAAGGCAGAGTGTAACAGGTTGGACGCCTTGTGCTTTAAGTCTGTTGAAGGTAGCACTTATTTTATGAGTTTTTCCATCTGCTACTACATAAATCATATCATCCAGATTTGCCTCGGCAGATATTGGCTTACAAGCTGATATATCCTTTGCGGTCAATGGAGATTTGTCATTGAATTTGTAGAGGTAAATCTTTTCGAGTGTATTGCGAAAGTCACCAGGCTCTAAATCCTTTGAAAGTCCATATACGATATCTATAACGCCGGGATTTATTATTTGTATCTTTGCTCTTGATAATTCTTTTTTAATTTCCATTTCCGTCATTGGGTTATCATAAATGGCTGCAGCTAATATTTGCTCGTGGTTTTCAAAGCTTTTTCTTAACTGAGAGCTGGGCTTTAACGTTCCGCTAGTAATTACAATATGCGCATCATTAGGTTGCCATGCCTTAATACAATCAATTATGATTTTTGATGCCTTATCAGGTGTGCTTTCAACAAGAATAGCACGTTGCCCAGGGAAAAAACCGGTTGCCTTAATAGTATCAAATATAACCGACTGATTTTTTAGGACTTCATCCCCAGTCAGTCTTGTCAATCGCATCTCCTGCTCTGCATTTGCTCCTAAGAGGTTTTCTAAATACTCTTGTCGCTTCAATGCCACTCTCATTGTATCAGCGCCATAAAAAAGAATTGCAGCTCTAGATGGATCAGGTTTATCGATAAATTTTTGTAAATTTTGGGGATTAAGTTTCATCGTACAAAGTCTCAGAACTCAATAACTTGTCAACTATCCGATCGCCTAATAAAACCATCAAGCGTGCGTAAGCGTCACGTTCAGATGCTTCATCGGTTACTGCTAGTATTGCGTCTGAGTAGGCAGCGCTGTCTTTAACGCTTGAAGTTAATAGAATTGTATTTTCACTATTTTGAATTAAGCTAAATTTAACTTCACCATGGATGCGAATTCGAAATGCTTTTCCATCGAAAGAAAATGCACTTCTTTTTGTCTCCGTAAAAAGTTCGTATTTTAACAACAATTCTGCATTAGTGGCTTTCCCCAATCTTGTTGCTAAGTAACGATTTAGGCGAAACTCATTACTGGTTTTTGCCTCTATGAAGTCTACACGCTCCCACAATATTTCTGCTTTTTGGTTTTTTGCTACCCAGGCGGGTTGGAACGAGCAACCTACGAGAAATACACTTATTAACAAAGTAAAAAGATACTTTTTTTTCTTAAACAACGACATTTACAATCCGTCCTGGCACCACAATTACTTTTTTCGGTAGTTGGCCATCGAGAGCTTTTACTACTTCTTCACAAAGAAGAGCAGTTCGTTCGACCTCCGCGCTATTAGTATCTTTTGGCACAGTAATTTCGGTTCGCCGTTTGCCATTGATTTGCACAGGCAGAGTAATTTCATCATCTACTAAAAGTTCAAGGTTAGCTTTGGGCCATTTGGCAGAAACCACCAAGCCGTTTCCACCTAATTCCCTCCACAGTTCTTCCGAGAGATGTGGTGTCATTGGCCCCATTAATTGAACTAGGGTCTTTGCTGCCATTTGTTTGGCATGGCCACTGGCTTTTGATTTTGCCAAAATATTTGTAAATCCATAAAGTTTTGCTATTGCTGAGTTAAAACCAAATGATTCGAGTCCCACAGTAACGTCGTGAATTGCTTTATGTGTTTCTTTTTGTAGAAGTACATCATCTTCATTGGGAGGTGTTGTGTCTTTGAGTGTGTCCAAAACAATTTTGTAAACTCTTGTAAGATGTCTGTGTGCAGCTTCCACACCAGATGCAGTCCATTCTACATCTCTTTCTGGTGGGCTATCGGAGAGAACAAACCAGCGTGCCGTATCTGCACCAAAGGACTTGATTATTGATACTGGATCTACAACATTATTTTTTGACTTAGACATTTTTGCAGAGGGAGTTATTTTCACTTCACTGCTATCACTTTTTAAAAATGCCTTACCATCTTTTAATTCAACTTCTTCAGGGAAAAAGTATTTTGAGCGTTCACCTGTTTTTGTCTGCTCGTATATTGCGTGAGTAACCATTCCCTGGGTAAAGAGTGCATCAAAAGGTTCGGTTGCGTTTAGTGGCAGGTGGCCACAGTGGTGCATGGCTCGTGCAAAAAACCTGGAGTAGAGGAGATGCAATATAGCATGTTCAACACCACCAATGTATTGATCTACATTCATCCAATAATTTATTTCATTCTCATCGGTGGGGGTTGGAGAGTTATGGGATGTGAACCTTGTAAAATACCAACTTGAATCCACAAATGTATCCATTGTGTCCGTTTCCCTTAATGCCGTTCCTCCACACGCAGGGCATTTACATTTGCGCCAACCAGCATGTCTGTCTAATGGATTACCTGGTTTATCAAATGTAACATCATCGGGTAATTTTATTGGTAAGTTTTCTTTCTTTTCCGCAACTAGTCCACAGCTATCGCAGTGCACGACTGGAATTGGGCATCCCCAATATCGTTGTCTGCTAAGCCCCCAGTCTCGTAATCTATATTTAGTAACACCTTTCCCCCACCCCTGTTTTTCAGCAAAACGAATGGTTTTATCAATCACCTCTTCTCCAGTTGCTTTTTCAACACCGGTAAAGTGATTTACCCACTTCACGGGTTCTGACTTTGGTGGAATAAACGCTATTGCTTTTACGTTTTCTTCATTTTTGAGTGAGTAAAATGTGTCAATTACTGGTAGCTGGTATTTAAGCGCAAAATCTAAATCTCTTTGATCATGCGCCGGACAAGCGAATATAGCACCTGTTCCGTAATCCATAAGTATAAAGTTTGCTATCCAAACGGGAAGTTTAACTTCTGGGTTCAACGGATGACTAACTAAAATACCAGTGTTAATTCCTTTTTTCTCTGCTTTCTCCATTTCGGCTTCTGATGTAGACATTTGCCTACACTCATTGTTAAAGGCAGCAATTTCTGAATTTACTTTTTCAAGTTCACGGGCAAGCGGGTGATCGGATGAAATTCCAACAAACGAGGCGCCCAATAAAGTATCTGGGCGGGTTGTATAGACGTCAATTTTGTCAAATCCATCTGGCGCATTCGCGGTTTCAAAAGAAAACTCTAGTCCTTTGGATTCGCCAATCCAGTTTGATTGCATCAACTTTACTTTTGCTGGCCAGTTATCTAAATCTGCGATAGCAGATAATAATTCCTCTGAGTATTCAGAAATTTTAAAAAACCATTGAGTTAGCTCTCTTCGTTCAACGACCGCGCCAGATCTCCAGCCTCGACCATTTTCTACCTGTTCATTTGCAAGGACTGTCAAGTCTACTGGGTCCCAGTTAACCACTGCATTTTTTCTATACACCAAACCTGCGTCTAAAAAATCAAGAAATAGGGCTTGCTGTTGACCGTAGTATTCGGGATCGCACGTCGCAAACTCTCTTTGCCAATCAATGGATAAACCGAGTGGTTTCATTTGCTCTTTCATGACGGCGATATTTTTATAAGTCCATTCTTTTGGATGCCCATTTGACGCCATTGCTGCATTTTCTGCAGGCATTCCAAATGCATCCCAACCCATTGGATGTAATACGTTAAAACCATTACTCATTTTGTATCGTGCCACCAGATCACCCATCGTGTAGTTACGCACGTGGCCCATATGAATTCTTCCAGAAGGATATGGAAACATTTCTAGCACATAATATTTTGGCTTTTTTACATCTAGTGTGGAGTTAAAAACTTTTGAATCTTCCCACATAGTTCGCCACTTTGGTTCAATTTCTGATGGGTTATACGCAGTCATCGATTTTCCCTTGCACTTAGCGGTGATCTTTTTATTTGTGATAAATCTAAATGCATTCAGCGTCCATAGATAGAACCTATAAAAGTTATAAGGGAGGTGTCATTTTGAGGGAGTATTCACTCTATGCTTGTCGCAATATTGATAGTTTGAGAAAACAAATTCGAGGCATCTGATGGTTATGATAAACCATCCGCCTTCCGCATTTGCCTGGCTCTTGAAAGGATTGCATCTTCAATTTCTTTCATCGTGGCGGTGCTCACTGGGCCTGATTTTGTTTGTATTGAAACTCGTAACGAACGAGCTTCCAATGCGGGGTCAATTACGTAAATTGTAGCGCGGTATTGTGTTTTTCCTCCCGGTGGTGTGCCGAAGCCTTTTACAATGACGCCTGAGAATGGGTCTATTGTTTCGATTGGCATGAAGTCTAGGACATCTAAAGCTGCTTGCCAGATATAGCGATTTACTTTTACAGGCTCTCGCGTCGCCTCTCTATTGAAAGCATCCCATATAGTCTCTCGCTCACCACTTTCAGCAGCTGGTAATGATGACTTATAATCTTCATCATTTTTTACGCCAAATATATTAGAATCGCCAGAGCAGCCGAATAGGAAAAAAACTGTTAGAAGTGATAAAATAGTAAAATTTCGGTTATTCATTGGATCCTCTTAAAAGATTGTTGAGACCTACATGACCTATCAACTTTGAGCAAGCTACTATTACGTAGGCTTAATCTTTACTATAATGCTTAACGATTAGTGGCAATCTGTGGTGTGGCAAACCTGCACCATATTTTTGGATCCTCGGCCCTTATGATGAGATTAGGTTGCGCAGTGGGGTATAAAGTTGGCAGAAATAGATATTCCTGCGTCGGAGATTCTGTCGTAGGCCAATTTGTTTATTATAACCCGAGGGATTAAAAATGAAAAAAGTTCTACTAGCGACAACAGCGCTGACACTATCAGCAGGTTTCGCATCAGCAGACGTCTCCATGTCAGGTACAGGTGGAGCCGGTGTATTCGGTGCTGCGGGCGCAGACCTTTCAGTATATTCAGGCGTAGATTTAGGCTTCGCTTTAAGTGGCGCATCAGACAACGGCATGACTTTCTCTGCTTCATTAGACATGGGCGGCGGACAAACTCTTGACGTAGGTGATTTTGAATTAGACACGCAAGATATGGGGACTGACGACAACGCATCAGTTGCTATCGGCGTAGCAGGCGTAACAATTACATTGTCTCAAGGCGGTGTAGACGATCTTTATGATGATGATATCGCAGGTGACATCGGAGTTTCTGGTGCCATGGGCGATCTTACATACAGCGTTGTTACTGGTTTGGAAGACGCAGATCCAACATCATTGTCAATTGGATACAGTGTTGGCGCGATTTCAGGTTCTGTGGCTACTTCTGACGAAGGTGATGCATCAAATATGACTGTTTCATATGCTATGGGTGATATCACTGTTAGTGCAGAGGCCGACACAGACCGTACAGGTGCTGATACATCTGCAATCACAGTATCTTACGCAATGTCAGACGGTATGACCATTTCTCTTGAAAACTCAGAGGACGTGAACGAAGTTTCTGTTGCCTACTCTTCAGGAGCAATTTCAGTAGGTTTAACTGCTGACGACGCAGCGACTGAATCTTGGGAAGCTACAATGGCTTATGATTTAGGTGGCGGAGCAACGTTTAACTTAGGTACTAACCAAGATGAAACTACTTTCGCAGGCGTAGGTTTCTCATTCTAATTATTTAAATATAATTAAAGATTAAGGCGATCTGCTTAGATCGCCTTTTTTATTTCCTTTACTTGTCTTACACACCGACAAGTAACCAACATATTTAATATGAGTTCTTTGGATGTCACTTTCTGATATAAAATCACGAATAGCTGATGCAGAGGCAAAATATTCAAAACCTCTAAATTCTACTTCTTTGATTGCAGTCTCTAAATTACAGCCAAATGAGCGTGTCTTAAAAGTCCTTGGCTCCGGGCATCGTGAGTTTGGTGAGAATTATGTTCAGGAGGCTGCATCGAAGTGGCCCACTTGGCGAGAGAATTACAGTCAATTAAAATTACACATGCTTGGTCCGCTACAAACGAATAAGGCAAGACAGGCTATGGAGCTATTCGACTGTATTCATTCTCTTGATCGACCAAAGCTTGCAAAATCAATAGCAAGATTAGCGCAAGAACTCGGTAAATGTCCGGAATTATTCATACAGGTGAATACTGGCGCTGAGGTCCAAAAGGCCGGTATCTTGGTGCAGGATTTGGAAAGTTTTATAGTTGATTGTCGAGATAAAGATCTTCCTATTAAAGGCTTGATGGCGATCCCCCCAGTTGACGAGGAAGTTAGTTTACACTTTGCTTTATTGAAGAAGCTGGCTGACAGCAATGGATTGACATGTTTGTCAATGGGTATGTCTGATGATTTTGAGAAAGCTATATCCTTCGGCGCCACACATGTTCGTGTTGGGTCAGCTATTTTTGGGGCACGGCCCAAATAATTTATACCACTATTTTCGTTCCGTACGTAATCTTGCTTGCAAGCCATCTTAGATCTCGGCGAGACATCGCTATGCTTCCTTCAGTAGGAGTTTTCATGTGCCTCCACTGATGTATAAAAAACGCGGATCCTCTTCCCTTTACCGCTGCTGGCCAGTTCCAATCAGTAAGAATAATAAGATCATACGATGGTGCCGAAATACGCAGCTTTTTCCTAGAGTATTTGGTTGAAAAGGGGACCATTAGATTATAGTCAGGGTCCTTTACATCGTTAGACCAAAACGAATTAAGTAGTATCGGCATCGCCCAGTCTCTTGGCTTTTGCATCCTGTCAGGCCGGTAAAGCATACCAATAATTTCATGCTCACCCTCGGGAGTAGTTGGGTCACGCTCTTTTGGCCGCTTTGTTATACCGCCTTTTCCAATAGAAACAGGGATCATCCGATCAGGACAACTCAAGCCTTTCGGGGTTAAAAACAGACTTACATTTCTTCGCATTATAATAGATGACCAGATTTTTTAGCTTTAGTGCCGAGATAGTGAGCATTTAATTCGTTTTCTTCGGTTATAAGAGCTAATCGTTCTGCAACATTAACATCGTTTTCTTCTAATAGTTTAATTTTGTTTGGATTATTTGTCATCAGTCTAATTGAAGCTATTTTTAGCTCTTTGAGAATAGAGGCCGCGATTTGAAAGTCACGCTCATCATCCTCAAAGCCGAGACGATGATTAGCTTCAACTGTATCAAAGCCTTCGTCCTGTAATGCATAAGCCCGCATTTTATTAGCGAGCCCAATACCTCTTCCTTCTTGATTAAGATAAATTAAGACACCCGAATTATTCTTATTTATTTGAAGCATAGCTTCGCTGAGCTGCGCTCCACAGTCACATTTAAGACTACCTAAGACATCTCCTGTGAAACATGCGGAATGTATTCTCACGAGGACAGGAAAATTTCGGTCGATCTCTCCGTACTCCATAGCGTAGTGCTCAGGACCGTTCAATTCAGGCCTGAACACATGAAGCTTGCCCGAATTTGCAGTTTCAGTTGGAAGTCTTGCAGAAATAACTTCACGCGAAACAAAATCTTTTTCAAAAAATGATATTAAATCGTCGATATGGATAGAAGTGAGGTCATCGCTGTCAATCTTTGGGTCTTTCAAATTGATAGTTAAAATTGCCGGCAAAAGCTCTGCAGTTTTACTTAGTAGAAGTCCTATATGTTCTACTCTGGTGTCGCCTCCCCTCATTTGATTAAAAGGACCTTTTATTCCATAGATTAGATCCTGCGATGGGTCAGCTACAGCTCGAAGCCATTCTAAATTGCGGTCACTCGGAACCTTGATGCGAGCCAAATCTTTATCATAAGACGACATCTTCAGGGTTTTTGCCCGTCTAGACGATATAACAAGTCTTAAGTCTTCCAGATGTGATCTAATAACATTAAAACGTGTCTGATTTAAAGTTTCCACTGGTACAATTAGATTTGACTCCTCGTCGTGGATAATGATTGGTATACCCAAACGGAAATCGCTATATATCCTAGAAACCCGTTCTTCCAGTGTAATACTTATGCTACTAAATCTACTCATTACGCAAAGGTCTAGCGCGTTTCTTAGGGTAGTGGAACGCAAATTTGAAATTTTCTTAAAGAATGTTCACGTAGATCTTTGGTTAAAATTTTGATATTAAAATTATAATTGGTTTTGTTGCTAGGTGAAAATTCCAATAATTTTAGGAAATATACTCGCTCATGATACAACGCAAAAAACTATTGTTGGTTGAAGATGACGAAATAATACTAGCTACGCTATGCAAATTGCTCACTTTGAGTGATGAATATTATCTAACTAAAGCAATGACCTGCAAAGAAATTGACTTGCTCCTTCAAGATAAACATTTTGATTTAATGATCTTAAATCCTGGACCTTTAAAAGGTCGGATAGAAAATTACTTAGACACAATTAGTCAGACGGGGTTTTCTGGTCCTATTATATTTACTAGTGAAGTTAAGGATATTTCTGCGCTGGAACTAAAAGATATGGAGCGCTTGTTAGTCTGTATCCAGAGACCATTTAAAATTGTGTCGCTGTTAGAGTGTATTAGACATTTGTTGTCAAAGTACGAGTTTTCTTCCGAAGTTGTAATTAACTTAGGTGATAATAAGTTTTATCCAGGGTCTAAGTTTATAATACTAAAGAACGGACAAAAAGTTAGCTTAACTGAAAAAGAGACAAATATATTGAAATTCTTATACCGATCAAAAGGCCACTTAGTTTCTAAAGAGGTTTTACTGAACGAGGTTTGGAGCCATACCACAAATCTTACAACGCATACACTAGAAACATATATATATCGACTTCGTAAGAAGATTGGTACCAATTTGGGTCACCAAAATATAATTGTTACGAAAAAGGGTGGCTATCAGTTGTTGGTGTAGCTAGCCTTTTAATAATTGATACATCTCAGTGATATTGGGGATCAAATGGTTTTAAAAATTACAACATGGAATATCAATTCCATCCGACTAAGGGAAAGTTTAATAGTAAAATATCTACAAGAATATTTACCCGATGTAATTTGCCTGCAAGAATGTAAATCGCCAGTTGAAAAAATGCCATTTGCAACCTTTGAGGAACTTGGTTACTTATACTATGCTGCAAGAGGGCAAAAAGGTTACAACGGTGTAGCTATCCTGTCTAAATTACCAATCAGAGAAGAATTTTCAGAAGACTTTGCCAATCTTGGCCATGCTCGTCACGTGGCTGCAGTACTCGAGAACGGGATAACGATCCATAATTTTTATGTTCCAGCTGGTGGTGATGAACCCGATCCAAACACAAATGAAAAGTTTTCTCAAAAATTGAGCTATTTGACCCATATAGAACAGTATTTTGATAATATTGATGTCAAAAAGTCCATACTCGTTGGTGACCTAAATATTGCACCAAGACCAGATGATGTGTGGGATCACAAGAAACTTTCTGGGGTTGTCAGTCATACGCCAATTGAAATTGACTATCTCAAAAAAGTCCAAAATTCTGGTCGATGGGTTGACGTTGTAAGGAGGTGTATTCCTGATGGGTTGCTTTTTTCTTGGTGGTCCTATCGGGCAAAGGATTGGAGTGCTGCAGACAAGGGTAGGAGGCTTGATCACGTTTGGGCTACTCCTGATATTTCAGACCGTGCTAGGTCCGCAATAGTAGCGCGCGATGTGAGAGGTTGGGAACGGCCGAGTGATCATGCCCCAATTTTTGTAGTTTTTGATGTTTAATTTTGATCGTAAAAGCCCATATAAGAAGAATACAATTATTTAGAGGTCAAAAATGTTGGAAATAGGTGCGGATAACTCTAATCCCGGCGATTTAATTAAAGATGTTAATGAAGATACTTTCATGACGGATGTTGTTGAGGCCAGTCAGGAAGTGCCTGTGATAGTAGATTTTTGGGCTCCGTGGTGTGGTCCGTGTAAAACATTGGGACCAATGCTTGAAAAGGCTGTACTTGCTTCCAAAGGCGCTGTTAGAATGGTAAAAGTTAACATCGATGACAATCAAGCAATCGCTGCTCAACTGCGGGTACAGTCAATTCCAACTGTTTTTGCTTTTCACAAGGGTCAACCAATAGACGGTTTTCAGGGAGCTCTTCCAAATTCTGAAATAGATGCTTTTGTGGGCAAGGTTGTCGAGACCGGCGGTGTTGACGGTAGTGGAGGCCTTTCTGATGCACTTGATAGTGCAGAGGAAATGTTAGAAGAGGGCGCTGCTGGCGATGCGGCACAAGTTTTCTCTGCCATAATCGAAGAAGACAATCAAAATGTAAAAGCGTACAGTGGACTAGCAAGAGCCAAATTAAGTTTGGATGATATTGAAGGGGCTGAGGCCGTTTTGAATGGTGTGCCTGCAGAAATCTCTGAAAATTCAGAAATTGAAGCTGTATTTGCTAAAATCGCTTTAGCAAGACAGATGCTTGCTGTCGGTCCTCTGCTAGAGTTAGAAGCAGCAGTCACTTCAGATCCAGCAGATAACAAAGCGCGTTTTGAATATTCGCAGGCTTTATATGCCGCTGATAAGTTAACTGAAGCTGTGGCTCAATTACTTGAGCTTTTTCGCAACGACCCAGATTGGAATGATGGCGCCGCGAAAACTCAATTGTTTACCATATTTGATGCTCTTGAGGCTAATGATCCAATAGTTTTAAACGGCAGGCGAAAATTAAGTAGTATGATATTTGCTTAAGCTTTAGATTGGGCTAAATACCGGTTATGACTAAAAAATTTGAACTACCTGACATTATTCCGGTCTTCCCATTGCCGGGAGCTTTACTGTTGCCAAGAGCAAGATTGCCCTTACACATTTTTGAACCTAGGTATCTGGCCATGATTGATGATGTTCTGAAGACGTCTGATCGCCTTCTTGGAATGATCCAACCTAGTGAATATGACGGTAAGGAGCGCTTGAGTGCAATAGGGTGTGCTGGTAAGTTAACTCAGTTTTCTGAGACAGAAGATGGCAGATATATGATAACCATAACTGGTGTCTCTCGATACAGGATTGGTGATGAAATAGAGGGCTTTCATCCATATAGAAAATTCAAAGCTGACTGGAATGGTTTTGATCAAGATCACGGTGCCACTGAAAAAGATCCAAAGTTGGATAGAAATGGTTTTTTCGACCTTTTGTCAAAATATTTGAAGAGGAGAGGCTTATCGACCGATTGGGAGTCTCTGCGAGATGCAGACGACGAATTGCTAATAAACGCATTATCTATGATGCTAGATTTTGAAATTGAGGAGAAGCAAGCATTATTAGAAGCCCCATCATTAATAACAAGGCGTGAAACTTTGGTAACCCTGCTTGAATATAACCTGAGAGGTGGAGCAAATGAGGAAACTCTTCAGTGAGCAAAGTTGATGTGGAAAAAAGTCTTGACCAAAAGTTTGCCTCGTCGATGCTTGAGTCGCTCGTTTGCCCAGTTACGCACTCCTTGTTAGAATACAACTCAGATACTGAGGAGTTAATATCCAGAATGGCTGGATTAGCTTTTCCAATTCGCGACGGCATACCTATTATGTTGGTCGATGCCGCTAGAAATATTAATAACGATTAGTGCATTAACCGAGGTAATTCCCCTGTTATACCTGCAGCCTCTCTTATAATACTCCTTTTTGCGGCTGGCATACTGTCTAATATTTTTATTCCTATATTACGTACCAGTTGCAGTGCTTCATTTTCATTTGAAAATAGTCTGTTGAAAAGGTCAGTACTGTACGCGAGTTGCACACTATCAAATCTGCGCCATTCCTCATAACGTTTTAGAACCCCTAAACTTCCAAAATCCTCCCCTCGCTGACATGAATCTTGAATTACATGGGCCAACACTGCTACGTCTTTAAAGCCTGCATTCAAACCTTGACCAGCGATGGGGTGTACGCTGTGAGCTGCATCACCAATTAATGCTAATCTATTGTCTATAAATCGATCTGCTACCCTTAATTCTAAAGGAAATGAGTGTCTACCACCTATTAGTTTAGATTTTCCAAGAAAATTTCCAAGACGTGAGTTAAGTATTTCCATATATTGATTGTCATCTAACAAGTTTATAGCATCTGCGGCTTTTGTTTTCTCAGTCCAAACTATAGATGAACGGTTGCCGGTCATAGGTAAAATAGCAAGGGGTCCACTCGGCAAAAAATATTGCCATGCTAACCCTTTATGATCAATTTCGTGTTCAATAGCACATACAAGTGCATTTTGCTTATATCGCCAGCCTGACTTTTTAATCTTTGCCCGTTTAGCTATGTCACTATTTCTTCCATCAGCCCCTACAACAAGCTTAGTTCTAAGTTTTTGACCATTATCAAGCCTTACGCTTATGTAGCTGCCTTGCTGGTAATGTTCTGTAACTTTAGAGTCGAATTTATAATCTATTCGGTTGTTTGCAAGAATCTCAGCAAAAAGTGCTTTTTGAATAACTCTATCTTCTATCATGTAGCCCATTGGGCCATCATGAATTTCATTATTGTCAAAATGCAAACTGAATTGCGATGGTCCTTGGACTAGTTTGCCATCTAAAATCTCAATGTCTAATATAGGCTGTGAACAATCTCTTATATCTTCAAAAATATTAAGGTTCTTTAATAGACGAACTGAACTTGCAGCTAAGGCGTAGCTTCTACCGTCAAAACTATTTAATTCATCACTATGAGTTTCTTTAGAGTCTAACACAATTGTGGAAAAACCTATTTTTGCCGCAGCAATTGCAAGCAATGACCCATTTAGCCCTCCACCAACAATTATAATGTCACTATCTAATTCCATAATGCAATAATGACGTTTAGATTAGATTTGTCCATGAGGTCGATTGCCGCTAAATTGTATTGAAGGATATAAAGATGACTGACCCGTTAAAATTGAGTGCCGCTGAACTGGGACATACCTTTGAGATTAACCAAAATGATCCCGTCGAAGTAGTTGAGGCTTTTTTTGATAGTATACAAGATAGTACTTTGAAAAATCGCATTTATGTAACGCTAACTAAGGCACGAGCAGTTAGTGAGGCAGAAGATGCACGAAAGAGGCAAAGACAAAATTCACGACTGGGGCCATTGGATGGTGTTCCTGTTAGTTGGAAAGATTTGTTTGATTTAGCGGGTTATGAAACCAATGCTGGGTCTAATTTACTGAAGGGAAGGGTGTCAAAAAATGACTGTGCCGCTCTGAAAAATACATCAATGAATGGGTTGGTAACCCTCGGTAAGACTCATATGTCGGAACTGGCATTTTCAGGATTAGGCCTTAACCCAATAACTCAGACCCCCCCATGTGTTAATGATTTAACTGCTGTGTCAGGTGGCTCTTCTTCTGGAGCGGCTGCTTCAGTAGCTTTTGGACTGGCGTCAGCCGCCATTGGTTCTGATACAGGTGGCTCTGTTAGAATTCCAGCTGCTTGGAATGATTTAGTTGGCTTAAAAACCACGTTGGGCAGAGTACCTATGCAGGGAGTGGTTCCTTTATGTAAAAGTTTTGATACCGTAGGGCCAATTACAAAAACGGTAGAGGATGCGGCGCTAATATTTTCAGTCATTACTGGAAATAAGCCAGTGAGTCTGCAATATCGGTCAATAGTGGGTGGAAGGCTTGCTATCCTCAAAGGTACTGCACTTGATGATTTACACCACAAGCCAGCGATTGCTTTCGAACAAACTATAAACACACTATCAAAATTTGGCTTTGAGATAAAGGAAATTGATATCGAAGAAGTGGAAAGTGCGTTAGCTCTCTCTAGTGTTCTATACCCTTCCGAAGCTTATGCTGAATGGAAGGAAGAGATTGAGGCATCACCTGAACTTATGTACGATGAAATACTTCAAAGGTTTCGTGCCGGCAAAGATGTTTCGGCTACTGACTATTTAAATGCTAAGAGAGATTTAGAGGTTTTTAAAAAGAAGTTTTATGACAAAGTTTCGTCGTTTGATGGCGTTATTTTACCCACTTGTTCAATATTACCACCAAATTTAGAAAGATTGAAATCTGATAACTGCTACTACGTGGCACAAAACCTAATGGCCCTGAGAAATACTCGTATTGGCAATTTAATGGGCCTGTGTGCCCTTACTATTCCTACTAACCACAGTAGCTGCGGATTATCTATTATGTCTTTACCTAATACGGAGGAAAAACTCCTGAGAATTGGGCGAGTAGCCGAAAACGCAATCTTGAAGTGATTGAGCCTTTATCATCACAATTTTTGAATTTCATAGTAGTTTTTGTGGACGTATTCACCAGTCTTGGCTATCATACGAAAAGTAAAAGGGCGTAAGACCCAATAATTGAGGCAAATTTTATATGTACCCCGAGCGGTTTTCACACCTCCCGGAATATGCATTTCCGCGTTTTCGTGCTCTGTTAGATGGGCATGATTTTGCTGGTCCGCAGTTTAATATGACGATTGGCGAACCGCAGCATCGTTATCCGGCTTGGATCAAGGATGTGCTTTTGGAGCAGATCGATGGATTCAATCGTTATCCAGCCAATGATGGTATTGAAAAACTTCAAGTATCTATAGTTAAATGGTTTTATCGACGTTTCGGCTTAGAGCTAACTTCAGATAAAAATATTGTACCTTTGAACGGTACCCGTGAGGGTCTGTATAATGTTAGCATGGCATTATGCCCAGAAAGCCTGAACGGCAAGACACCATTTGTCCTCATACCAAATCCTTTTTATCAAGTTTATATGATATCGGCTTTATCGGTGAATGCGGAGCCACTCTTCATTCCAACAGATGAAAATGGTGGACATTTACCAGATTATTTCAGTTTGACAGCAGATATACTGAACAATACTTCGGCAGCATATATTTGTTCACCATCAAATCCACAGGGTGCAGTAGCCACGGTGGAATACGTTACCGCACTAATAGAATTAGCTGAAAAATATGATTTTATAATTTTTGCAGATGAATGCTACAGTGAAATTTATCGAGATACTCCTCCTCCTGGATTCATGGAAATTTCAGATAAGGTGGGAGCTGACCCTAATAGAGTAGTCACATTTCATTCACTATCCAAGCGTTCCAACCTTCCGGGTTTAAGATCAGGCTTTGCGGCATCTGGCGAACAAAATATAAAGCGAATGAAACAATTACGGGCTTATTCGGGATCACCCATTCCCGAACCCCTACAACATATTTCAGCATCTGTTTGGGACGATGAAGAGCATGTCATAGAAAATCGCAAGATTTATAAGAAAAAATATGACTTTGCGGATAAAATTTTTGCTGATTTTGATGGATATTTAAGCCCAGCTGCTGGTTTTTTCCTCTGGTTAGATGTTGGTAGTGGGGAAAAAACTGCTCTACAGCTTTGGCAAAGTTGCGGAGTACGGGTTCTTCCAGGTAGGTATTTATCTAAAGATTTTGACGGTCAAAGCCCGGGTGACCGATACATTAGAGTGGCGATGGTCGCAGAGCCGGAAGAAACCAACAACGGATTAATAAAAATACGAGAATTTCTTCGTGAGAAATGAAACAGGTAATATAAAATGGCATATAATCAGGCGCCTAGTCGCAGTCCCTTAATAGACAAAAGTGTGAAAGAAGCCTTGGAAAGGCGAGGGGTGGAACTGCTGGGACTAATTCTTATTGTTATTGGGATAAGTATATTCTTGTTGCTTTGGTCTTATTCGCCTGACGATCGAAGTTTCTGGTCCATTAGCGATGAGCCTACGCAAAATATACTTGGTGTTATAGGCGCATCAATAGCTGCACCTCTCATACTCATTTTGGGTTGGGGAAGTTTTACCATTTCTCTTTTCCTGGTAATTTGGGGTTTTAGATTTTTATGCCATATCGGCGTAGAGCGTGCTATAACACGCATGATTTTTTTTCCAGTATCAACGGGTTTTTCCTCTGTTTTTTTTGCGACCTTAGTTCCCTATAATATGTGGGTTCACCAATTTGGTTTGGGCGGATTATTTGGTGAAACATCCGTGGGTATTATACTAAAAGCTATCCCTGAGGTTTCTACAACATCAGTAAATACCATCACTTTATTAATGGTAATTGTTTCATTTTTGTCTCTTCTATTTGTGTGTGGTTTTTCTCGAAGAGAAGTAAGTGTTGCTCTAAAATTTTTATTTACATGTACTATTTTGTTCTGTTCGCAGGTCTTTTCGTTACTTGCAAAGTCTACTATTTTACTGATCCCAAGAAAGGTTTCAAATGCGAATGGTTTTCCAAATCAGGATAACGTTTTAAGCCAACAGAAGTGGGGAGTTATCAGCAGAATTCTTTTTAGAATTATATTATTGTTTGGCAAAAATACGCCTCAATCAGTTAGGCAGGAGCCAAAAATTGATAACGAAGGTCACGATGAAGATAATCGTATAAGAAATAAAATAAGCTCAATAATAAGGGATCGCAATCCCCCACTGACAAGTAGAGTTGCAGACACTTCTGAAGTAAAAGGTAATGAAGAAGCATTTTTAACCTCCCTTCCTTCATTGGACTGCGCAGAGCCTTCAGTTTCGAGCGATAGTCAAATTTTTAATGCTGAGCTTAAACAAGATAAATTTAGTGAAGATGGCTATAACGAGCCAACGATTTTCGAGGAAAAATTTAATCCCGACCCGTCAATGAATGGTTATAATTTTCCAAAAGCACAAGCCAAAAAGCTTGTGCATCCGCTAATTTCAAAAACATTCAAAAAATCAAAGCGTGCAATTGAAGAGGCGGAACCTCGACTAAATTTTGATGATGGAAAAGTAGATTTTGAATTCCCACCACTGAATTTATTAGCAACGCCTGTGGCTATTAAAAGAACATACCTATCTGACGAGTCTTTAGAAGAAAATGCACGGCTGCTTGAAGCGGTGCTTGATGATTATGGTATAAAAGGTGAAATAGTTAGTGTGCGTCCAGGGCCAGTTGTCACCATGTATGAGTTAGAGCCAGCTCCAGGATTAAAAGCGAGCCGGGTTATCGGGTTGGCAGACGATATAGCACGATCTATGTCGGCCCTTGCTGCAAGGGTCTCCACGGTGCCCGGTAGGACTGTGATTGGAATAGAATTACCCAACGAAGATCGAGAAAAAGTTATTCTCCGTGAAATTTTTTCTAGTAGAGCCTTTGGTGATGGCAATCAAAAACTTCCTCTTGCATTAGGCAAGGACATTGGTGGTGAGCCAGTAGTAGCTAATCTAGCTAAGATGCCACATCTCTTGATTGCGGGGACAACAGGGTCTGGAAAATCGGTAGCAATAAATACTATGATCCTTTCTCTTCTTTACAAACTTACCCCCGACGAATGTAAGATGATAATGATTGATCCTAAAATGCTAGAATTGAGCGTTTATGATGGGATTCCTCATCTTCTAAGTCCCGTTGTCACTGATCCTAAAAAAGCGGTCGTAGCGCTTAAGTGGGTGGTAGGTGAAATGGAGGAGCGGTACCGAAGAATGTCAAAAATGGGCGTTCGAAACATTGATGGGTTCAATAGCAGAGTCTCAGACGCATTACTGAAAAACGAGAACTTTTCTCGCACAATACAGACGGGTTTTGATGACGAAACTGGTGATCCAATTTTCGAGAGGGAAGAGTTTGAACCTGAGAAGATGCCCTACATAGTAGTTGTGGTAGATGAGATGGCTGATCTTATGATGGTTGCGGGTAAGGAAATAGAAGCTTGTATTCAGCGTTTAGCACAAATGGCACGAGCTTCTGGCATTCATATAATTATGGCCACCCAGAGGCCTTCGGTTGATGTTATAACCGGTACAATAAAGGCTAATTTTCCAACACGCATTTCCTTTCAAGTTACTTCAAAGATCGACAGCCGAACAATTCTTGGTGAAATGGGTGCAGAGCAATTACTTGGAATGGGGGATATGCTTTACATGGCGGGCGGCTCAAAGATCATTCGGTGTCACGGTCCTTTTGTAAGTGATGAAGAAGTTGAGGAAGTAGTGAGGCATTTAAAAGCTTTTGGTCCACCAAACTATATGTCTGGCGTCATAGATGGTCCCGATGGGGAAAAATCTGATGGGATTGATATGGTACTAGGGCTTGGTGGAAATACTGAGGGTGAAGATGCAGTCTATGACGAAGCAGTTTCAATCGTGCTTAGAGACCGTAAGTGTTCTACGAGCTACATACAGCGTAAACTTTCTATTGGTTATAACAAAGCTGCACGGCTTGTGGAACAAATGGAAGAGCAAGGTTTAGTTTCATCTGCTAATCATGTTGGCAAGAGAGAAATATTAGTACCGGAACAGTAAATTATAAGAATTTTTAGTATGGGGATACAAATAATTTCATGAAGTTAATTAGGTTGGTGGTAAGCTTTAGTTGCATCTGGTTTTTCGGGACAATACCTGTGCTTTCCGAAAGGTTCTCCTTAGTTGAGCTGTCTAACTACTTTAACCGATTGAATACGTTTCAAGCTAATTTCCGTCAATTTGCTGATGATGGTTCTGTAGCTAATGGTATTCTTTTTATAAAAAAGCCGGGAAGATTAAGAATAGATTATGATAAACCAGAAGATTTGCTGATACTTGCATCTGGCGGTCAGTTGGCTATTTTTGACCCAAAAGGAGATCCAGAGCCAACTTCTTTTCCTTTAAGAGTCACTCCCTTGGCATTGCTTTTGGCGAAGCAGCTTAATCTGGTGGATTCTTCCAATATTCTTTCACACGAGTATACCCAAGGTGAGACGTCTCTCTCACTATTTGATCCTGAGCATCCAGAGCGTGGGCATATTGAGTTAATTTTTTCAGGCAATACTCCGTCTTTAGATCGCTGGGTTATGCATGATGAAAGTGGTAGCATTACTTTAATGAGTATTGAGCAATACAGAGAAAATATTTCTCTCAACGAGATGCAATTCAATATTCAATTAGAAATAGAGCGTCGAAGAAATTGATTTCTTTAGGTTCGGATGCAGCTTGCGAGCTGCCTTTTATAGTTTAAGCTACGATTTTGAACGTTATTGGCCTTCTTGATTAACCAATGTTTTCTTTTGTATGAACCTTTTTTGTATCCTACTTGACCCTCATGATACGCTAGGTATTGGTTTTTTGCATCACTGAGTGAAATCCCGGTTAATTTTCTAGTCTTTGTCATATACCAGCCCATAAAATCTGCGGAGTCCCTAATACTGCTTCTTCTTGCTATTGAGCGCCCAGTAGATTTTTTATAGTCAGCCCAGGTCCCATCTAATGCCTGTGCATATCCGAATGCAGAACTCTCACGCCCAAGTGGTATTATGCCTAAAAAATATCTCATTGGTGTTTTAGCTCGGTTTTGAAAACTACTTTCATAATAAATTACTGCCATTTGCACGTGAATAGGCACTCCCCACTTTTGATTAGTATTTTTGAACGCCCTGTAATAATGCCTTTTACCAGCTAGAATTGAGCATGCATTTTCATAGTCTATTGGTTTCCTTAAACCGCCAAAGCTACAGGAAGATACAAAGCATATAATCAATAGAGTGCGAAGAATTGTGCCCATTGCCCCTCGCTTTTTTTATTACCTTCACACGATAAATAAAAACTTTTTAAATGTAAAAAACAAATTTAAATTAAAGTTCTAAAATTGATAATAGGCTCATTTAATATTTGTTTTATGTAATCGTCCTTAATCAAAAGTTTACTAATTGATGTTTTTATCACATTAAAAAGCTCTTGAAAGCCAACAATTTCAGAGTTAGGGCTTATTATCATGTATACTAAGTCAGCTAAATATCATCTTGGACAAGTGGTCCGCCATAAAAAGCATCCCTTTCGTGGGGTAGTATTTGATGTGGACTCAGAATTTAATAACTCGGATGAATGGTATGAAAATCTTCCAGAGGATGGTCGCCCTTCAAAGGAACAACCGTTCTATCACTTGCTTGCTGAAAATGAGAATACGTTTTACGTAGCATATGTATCAGAGCAAAATTTAATTGAAGACCCATCTGGTGAGCCTGTTGAGCATCCCGATGTACAAGACCTGTTTGGTCCTTTTAAGGATGGCCATTATCCTCTATATTTCCACTTGAACTAAGTATGTAATCGTTTGAGTTTACCTTATAATTATCCTAATAAGTTCCCTGCAATTAAAATGGGATGGGACCTTATTATTAATTGCTTTTAACTCTAGCAGTTTCAAAGGCGAGAAGAGATTTTTTTATTTTGAGACCCCAATGATATCCTCCTAAACCCCCAGATTTTTGTATTACCCTGTGGCAGGGAATTAAAAAACTTATGGGATTACGTCCGATTGCAGTTCCAACAGCACGGGCAGCGGATGGTTGATCAATAGCTACTGCTATGTTTGAGTAAGTTGAAACTTGCCCATCTGGTATTTCAAACAAAGCCTTCCAGACCTTTATCTGAAATGATGAGCCTATTATGTGTAAGCGTATTCTACCCGAGAGACCGACTATTTGATCAGAAAAATCCAACAAACGTTCTTCATCATGTATAAACTTTGCTTTTGGCCAGCGCTGCGTCATATCCTTCAGAACTTCTTCACTCCCAAGTTCATCTGCAAACGCCATTCCACAAATACCTCGATCAGTACTCATAACCAAAGCACTTCCAAAGGGGCTTTCCGTCCAGCTATAATAAATTAGAAACTCGGATTTTATAGTTAACGAATTTTGCTCTAATAATTCGATTGTATGGTTTGTTTTTTGTATGAGCGTTCTTCTTCCATCATCAATATTTTGATTATACCTAAAAATTCAACCTTTACGGTGGAAACTTTAGCCCGCACCCTTGTTCTTTTAGATAAATAATTGCAAATGTAAATACATGAATAGTTGGCTCAATTTTTATATTAGAAAAGACGTTCTAGAGCGCTTTATGGAAGTTTATTTCAAAGCAAAAACATCTCTTTTTGTTCGCTAAGTCATAAGAGTTTTATCTATGCTTGAGGAAAAATATTAATGAAAAAATATGACGTTGTGGGTATTGGAAATGCTGTTGTTGATATAATTTCTCCGTGTGACGATGTTTTTCTAGAAAAAATGGGTATTGAAAAAGGTATCATGCAGCTTATTGAAAAAAGCCGCGCTGAATTGTTGTATAATTCCATGGATGTCAGAACAAAGGCAGCTGGTGGTTCCGTAGCAAATACAATTGCTGGAATTGGTTCTTTAGGCCGTAAAACAGCTTTCGTTGGACGTGTTAGTGACGACGAGTTGGGTAGATATTATGCTGATGCCACCTCAGAGGGGGGTACAGATTTTCTTAACAAACCGGTACGTGATGCCAAACTACCGACATCAAGGTCAATGATTTTTAATTCTCAAGATGGCAATCGATCTATGAACACCTATCTGGGGATATCTGGTGATTTGAGCACCGATGATATACCGACTGATCTAGCTAATCTTGCAGCCATTGTATTTTTGGAGGGGTATCTTTTTGATAAGGATAAAGGAAAGCAGGCCTTTGAGACTCTCGCCAAAGAGACAAAACTCGCTGGTGGTAAAACGGGAATAGCTATATCTGATCCATTTTGTGTTGAACGGCATCGGGATGACTTTTTAACTTTGATAGAAAATGATCTTGATTTTGTTATTGGAAATGAAGATGAAATTAAGGCCTTGTTTGAAATGGAGGATCTGGAAAAAGCTTTAAAACAAATAGCTAAAATTTGTCCTTTGGTTGTTTGTACAAAAGCACATGAAGGCGTCACGGCAATCCAAGATTCTAACAGGGTAGATGTTGGGGTTAATCGAATTTCGGCTGTTGATACAACTGGTGCTGGAGATCAGTTCGCAGCGGGGTTTCTATATGGCTTAGCGTCTGGCTATGATCTAGAAACAAACTGTAAGATGGGTAATATTGCGGCAGGAGAAGTTATTGGGCATATTGGCCCAAGGCCAAAGGTTTCAGTCAAGAAGTTGTTCGTGCAATCTTCACTTATTTCGGATTTAAGTGACTAAGAAATGTAAACTTGGAGCTGTCTGTTTACTATAAGAGATAATTGGAAAAAAATGCCATATATTTATGATAGTCAAAATATTTTTGCAAAGATTCTACGTGGTGAGATCCCCTGTAGTAAGGTTCTAGAAACGAAATATAGTTTAGCTTTTCACGATATTAATCCGGCCGCCCCAAAGCATGTTTTGGTTATTCCAAAGGGTGCTTATGTGACATATGATCATTTTGCTCAGACCGCGAATGACGCTGAAATTATAGATTTTGTCAGAGCGATTGGCCAGGTGTGCAAAATCTTACAGGTGGACCCTGCACAGGATGGTGGTGGGTTTAGGGCCATCTCCAACGCTGGTGAGGCTGGACTTCAGGAAGTACCACATTTGCATGTCCATATTCTTGGTGGGCGAAATTTAGGACCTATGTTATCAAAAAGCCAATAGTCGTTTAGTATAGGATTGTTTTGTGAGTTTGTATTTGAGTAGGATGAAAATATGGTAGTTGATGCACCGGAAACAATAATAGTAGATACATTTCGCATAGCGTGTGACGGGGGTGGGGGAGCGCTTGGCCATCCGAAGGTTTGGCTGCAGATTCCAACGGATAGGGGATGGGTTGAGTGTCCTTATTGTGACTGTAAAATCATTCACCGAGACTTTGAGGCTAAATTGACCTGATAGAAATATGGGCTACTGAATTGAACTTGAATGGATAAAAAAATGAAATTTAATAAAGGTCATCATCTCCATTTAATTGATGGCTCTGCATTTATATTTCGTGCCTATCATGCACTACCACCACTCACGCGGTCTTCTGACGGACTACCCGTAGGCGCTGTTAGCGGATTTTGTAATATGTTGTTTCGCTACATTCAAAACAATACTGGTGTAGATGCTGCGACCCACGCTGCAGTGATTTTTGATCACTCTGGCAAAAGTTTTCGAAATGAAATTTACAAAGATTATAAGGCCAATAGGCCTCCAGCTCCCGAAGACCTCGTGCCGCAATTCCCCTTAACACGAGATGCAACAAAAGCATTCAACATTTCATGCAAAGAAGTAGTAGGTTTTGAGGCTGACGATATCATTGCCACGCTTGCTTGTAGAGCTCGGGAGGCTGGAGGTCGAGTTACAATCATTAGTTCTGATAAAGATTTGATGCAGCTAGTGGGTGATGGTGTTGAAATGTTTGACGCGATGAAAAATCGACGAATAAATCGTGACGCTGTAATTGAAAAGTTCGGAGTAAATCCTGAGCTAGTGGTCGACGTACAAGCATTAGCAGGTGACAGTGTGGACAACGTTCCAGGAGCACCCGGTATCGGCGTAAAAACAGCCGCAGAATTAATTAATGTATATGGGTCATTAGAGAACCTTCTGAATAAAGCACACGAGATAAAGCAGCCAAAACGCCGGGAAACCTTAATTAATTTTGAAGAACAGATACGAGTTTCGAAGCAGTTAGTGGAACTGGATTGCTTAATGGAATTAGATTTTTCGATTGAAGAACTGGTAGTTTCTCCTCCACAAATGGATGAGCTTGTTGGATTTTTACAAAAAATGGAGTTCCGTACAATTCTTAAGAGAGTTTCAGAACAGTTCAATGTTGATTTGGCTAAATTCCTACCTCATGAACAGAATTTTCACGAAGATTCTGAAGAAAACAATTATGGTCCTGTAACAAGTAGTAACTACGAAACTGTGAGGACGATTGAAAGGTTTAAAGAATGGACCGAAAATATTCGTTCCTATGGATATGTCGCTTTTGATACTGAGACTACAGGTCTTGATGAAATGACAGCGGAATTAGTTGGAGTATCGCTTTGCGTTAAGCCTGGTAATGCTTGTTATGTTCCAATTGGGCATAAAGAAGGAGATCCGACAGATGGTTTATTTGGTTCAAGTAAACTGTGCGCTGATCAAATTCCAATAGATTTAGTCATAGAACTATTACGTCCTATTCTGGACGATCCGTCAATTCTCATAATTGGTCAAAATATAAAATACGATATTAAAGTCTTATCTAAATATGGTCTGGAGGTTAATGCAATTGATGATACGATGTTGATGTCCTATGCAATGCATGGTGGTCTTCATAGGCATGGTATGGACATGCTATCTGAAAAATATCTGCACCATGTGCCCGTTTCTATAAAATCTTTGATTGGAACTGGAAAATCGGCAATTACTTTTGACTTTGTTCCAATTGATGAAGCTTCTAATTATGCAGCGGAGGATGCTGACATAACTATGAGGTTATGGAAGTTATTCAAACCTAAGCTTCATATGTCGAAAGTAACTAAAGTCTATGAGACTCTGGAGCGTCCTTTGGTGCGAGTGCTATCCGATATGGAGCTTTTAGGGATTAAAATTGATAGAGATACGCTAGTTAGGATGTCAAACTCGTTTTCCCAAAAAATGGTGGTTTTAGAAGAAGAGATTTACAATATTGCTGGGGAAAAGTTTAACGTAGGGAGCCCAAAACAGCTCGGGGAAATTATTTTTGATAAACTTGGTTATACTGGTGGAATTAAAAGTAAAACTGGTGCCTATTCAACAGGTGCTGATGTTTTAGCTGATCTCGCTACAGAATATGATTTGCCTAGAAAGGTCTTAGACTGGCGACAGTTGAGCAAGTTGAAGTCAACCTATACTGACGCTTTGCAAAATCATATAAATCCATCTTCTGGTCGTGTTCATACATCTTATGTTATAGCTGGAGCAAACACAGGACGACTGGCATCTACTGATCCTAATTTACAAAATATACCAATTCGATCAGAGGAAGGCCGCCGCATTCGAGAAGCCTTTATAGCCGAACCTGGAAAAGTTCTTGTAAGTTTAGATTATAGTCAAATTGAGTTAAGAATATTGGCACATATTGCTTCCATAGAAAGTTTGAAGCAAGCATTTCGTGATGGACTAGATATTCATGCGATGACTGCTTCAGAAATGTTCCATGTACCTTTGGCTGAGATGACTCCAGAGATCAGAAGGCAGGCAAAAGCAATAAATTTTGGTGTAATTTATGGTATATCAGGATTTGGCTTGGCACGAAACTTACGAATTCCGCGTTCAGAGGCCCAGGCTTTTATAGATAGATATTTTGAGAGGTTCCCTGGAATAAAAGAATATATGGATGAAACTGTCCGTTTTGCTAAGGAAAAAAATTATGTTAAGACTCTGTTTGGGAGGGTTATTCACACTCCTGAAATAAATGCAAAGGGTCCAAACGCTGGCTTTGCTAAAAGAGCAGCAATAAATGCTCCCATCCAAGGAACGGCTGCTGATATTATTCGGCGTGCAATGATACGCATGCCGATTGCAATATCGCATCTTAATGCGAGGATGTTACTACAAGTTCATGACGAATTACTATTTGAAGTGGATGAAGGTGAGGTTGGGCAACTTGTAGTTCTAGCTAAGTCTATAATGGAAGAAGCCTCTACTCCTGCTGTTAAGCTCGATATTCCTCTTGTTGTTGATGCAGGACATGGTGACAGCTGGGCTCAAGCGCATTAAAAAAATTAGAAGTCTATTTTAACTCAGAAGCAAGAATTATAGGAAAGAAATTTTTATTTGACCAAAGACCGAACCATTCTTCTTTATTATTAGTATTAGTAGAACAAATTTCGATTAACCTGTAGAAACTCTTTCTATCAATCAGCGCCTCTAAACCAGATCTTACGTGTATATAGGGTTTTGGCTCTCCGCTATTTTTATCAATTAAAACGCGTAGAGAGTTTTCTTTATTTAGTTGAACTTTGTCCCCAACGTGGGTTTCAAATATCAGCGTTTGGTTGCTACCTTTGCCAATAGTTACAAAATCCACAGCCACAAACGGAGCATCGTCAACTTTTATACCCACTTTTTCTGCAGGAGTTACCAAAAAATATTTATCTTCATCTTTTCTTATGATTGAGGAAAATAGCTTTACAAGTTCAAATCGTGCGATAGGAGTGCCGAGGTAATACCAAGTCCCATCTCTTGCTATCCGCATATCCAGGTCGCCACAAAATGGTGGATCCCATAAGTGAACCGGCGGGTGTCCTTTCTTCGTAAGCTGCCTAGCAACTGAGGCAATACCTTCGGCAGTTGGCGTGTTACTCTGAAACTCTTTTTTAAGTGTCATTGTCAAACCTTATATAGTTTCCATGAAGAAGAAACCTTTGAAACTGAATTTGCACTAAACTATGATTTTGATAACCTTTATATGTAAAATTAAAGTAAATGTTACTTGCCAGTTATATACTTGGACTGTCTACTCTGTAAAATTGGTTGTGAAAAGTAATCAGAAAAAGCTTGCAAATATCTACCCTTGAAAAGGCAAAATCATTTCCCATCTATAAGTCATGGCTGCCTATAAAGGGGCCTTAATTAAGACACGCCAGACGACTGGGCGTTAAACAAGTTATTGCTTAAGAAGGATGACGACTATGCAACATTATGATTTATCACCGTTATACACCGCCAGCATTGGATTTGATCAGGTCTCTGATTTGATAAACCGCGTTATAACCAACAATTCAACAACAGCTTCTTATCCTCCATATAATATAGAAAAGACTGCAGATGATTATTACAGAATTTCCATCGCAGTTGCTGGCTTTTCTGACGCTGATTTGAGTATTGAAGTTAAAAATAAAACTTTGATCATCTCCGGTCAAAAGGATGATGATAAAAACAAAAGAAATTTCTTACACAAAGGAATAGCTACAAGGGCATTCAAAAGGAAATTTCAATTGGCAGATTATGTTAAAGTAAAATCTGCCGACCATTCTGATGGTATGTTGCATATAAATATCTTTAAAGAAGTGCCAGAGGAACTTAAGCCTAGACAGATAGAGATTGCAGTTAAAGGCACAAAAACTCCGGTACTTGAACATTAACTTACGATATTCTTGTAGTGTGCTCAGTTTAATTATTTGAGCGCACTACCGCTACTATGGGCCCCATTGGCCAACCAAAGTCATGTCTATTTAGCTGTTTCGAATATAATCTAGAAATTTTCCCGTCCAAATATAAAGCATTTGGAACTTTTAGCTTTTCTTTAAATATCCGCGCGAATGTATATAAATTTACGGCGTTTTCTGCTTTCACAAAGTACGCATATTGTTTGTCCGCACTAGTTCCCACACCATTCCGTATGAATTTTGATTTGCTATTTTTAAGAAAACGGGGATGTAATCTATCATTCCAAACGAGCAATGGGCCCGACTGTGTGGCGTATGTACATTTGGGGGCCTTTACTAAATAGTCCAACGTTTCATATACATTAAATTTATTAGAGCCAATACAAAAGATGCCATTAGGTAACATTCCGAAGTTTCCTGGGACCGGACTTGAGATGACGGTTTTCTTTTCACTAGACTCTTCTTTGTAATGTCCAACGGGGCTTAAATCAGGGTGGTACATACCTCCGTTCATAGCAAATAACAGCTCTTTCCCGTTGTCATTTAGATCTTGCTGCAAAGCGTTGAAGTTGCCGTAGGGCACCCCATGTTTATTCTCTGAATATAAACGTAGGTCATCGGTAAAAATAGAAGTCTTACAGATAGTTAACTTTATATTCTCGAATTCATCTTTCCTGCAATCTAGCGCAAATGCCTTTGAAAAGAGTAGAATACATATTAAGTATACTGCTATGAACCTCATCACATATCCAGATCTCTCTTTACCTTTTCCAAACCAAATAATCGCTTAGTTTCATCCATACGATCATATGTCTCGTCCAAACGAAAGCGAAGATCAGGAACGTATTTAAGTGTAAGTTCTTTCGAAATAGCCCGTCGAATTTCATACTTATTTTTAGCTAAAAGAGCTATGGTATTGTCACCCTCTTTTCCGCCGAGTGGGCACACATAGGCTGTTGCTATCTTTAGATCAGCTGAAGTCGTAACTTCCCCAACGGTGATAGATAGACGATTCAGGTCAGGATCGTGAACAGCGCCTTTGAATAGAATATCAGAAAGTGCTCTTCTTATTAATTCTCCCACCCTTAGTTGTCTTTGGCTTGGCCCCAGGGTGGTTTTGTCAAATTTGTTTGCCATAAATGTTTATTTAAGCTGTAAATTGGCCTTTGCCAAGAGGTCCAATTGAAGCTAAATAGCTAGCAATGAGAATGGAAGTTGAGTGATGAGTAAAAATATTGGGGTTGTTGTAACCGGCGTTTCTGGTCGTATGGGGCAAATGATAGTTTCTGGAATTCTGGACAGCGCGCAATTAGAGCTTGTTGGTGCACTAGAAAGAGAAGGCCACAATTGGGTTGGGCAAGATGTCGGTCTGGCAAGTGGAGGTAAGAAACTAGGAATAAAAGTTTCTGATGATCCAAAATCTGTACTTAAAAATGCTCTTGCGATTATTGATTTCTCCGCCCCAAAAGCATCAGTCCAATTTTCTGAATTAGCGGCTGAATTTGGCATAGTTCATGTTATTGGGACGACTGGTTTTAGTGAGGAAGACCTAGGCTTAATAATGAATTTCGGCAAAAGAGCAACTATTATCAGAGCTGGAAACATGTCATTAGGTGTAAATCTGTTAGTGCAGCTGACCAAAAAAGTTGCTGCCGTTTTAGATGATGATTTTGATATAGAAATCATCGAAACGCATCATAACAAAAAAGTTGATGCTCCGTCTGGTACAGCAATTATGTTGGGAAATGCCGCCGCGGATGGAAGAGAAGTATCACTATCGCAAGTACGTGATGGTGGAAGAGATGGAATTACTGGATCACGAAATAAGGGCGATATAGGGTTTGTTTCTGTGAGAGGTGGGGACGTAGTGGGTGAGCATGACGTATTGTTTGCAGCTGATGGTGAAAGAATTTCTTTGCGTCATGTAGCTACTGATCGTGCCATTTTTGTAAGAGGTGCAATAAAGGCAGTTGAGTGGGGTATTAACCAAGCTCCTGGTGAGTACAGCATGGAGGATGTTTTGGGTCTGTAAAAAGTCCTTTGAACAACTTTTAGATAATTGTTTGGGTATCGACGAAAATATAAAGCTATAAGTATAATGAAATTTATACTGCTACCTATTTTTATATTCACAGGGTTTAAGGCATTTTCAGCTGATAAATTTGATAAAATATCTGATAAAGATGTTTTTTTAGAAATTGTAGAAGGTACTACTTTAGTGAGGCCACTCATTAAATTGGTTGTACAAAATGACGGTTCGATATCCGGGAAAGCAGCTTTTCGCTCAGTTAATGGAAGTTGGTTTTGGGATAATGAGTTGTTTTGTCGAACTCTATTTTGGGGTGAGCGTGATCTGGGTTTGAATTGTCAACTAGTGGAATACAGTGGAGAAATTTTGCGCTTTACGGCAGATGAGGGAGCAGGCGCTTTTGCCGACTTTACGATTGAATAAAATTAGTTTAGGGACCATTATTTTTTTTGTACGGTTCCATTGCGCTTCTGGCTAATTCATCAACTCGTTCGTTGCCAATGTTTCCCGCGTGACCTTTAACCCAATTCCAATCAACCTTGTGTTGCTGACATAATTCGTCCAGTTGTTTCCATAATTCTTTATTTTTGACAGGTTTCTTACTAGACGTTTTCCAGTTATTTTTCTTCCACCCAGGGAGCCAAGTTTGAATGCCATTCATGACATATTTGCTATCTGTAAAAATTGTAATTTCACTGGTGTGTTCTAATGTTTCTAAAGCATTGATTGCTGCAATTAGTTCCATTTTATTGTTTGTTGTAAGTTTTTCTCCTTCAGATAATTCCCGTTCCTTCACAACTTTACCATCTGAAATAGCTTGAAGAAGTACACCCCATCCGCCTGGACCAGGATTTCCTGAGCAGGCACCATCAGTATAAGCTACTAGTCTAAGCTCTGGCATATGCAAATACCCACTTTGACAGAACACCATCTAATCCGATGTCTTCGCCTAATATATGATTAAATACATTGAAACCACTGTCTTTCAGCAATTGATCAAGTTCATTTTGGGACACGTAGGTATATCTTCTACCCAGCTCATCTCGCTTTTCTCCCGTCCCTAACTTCAAACCTATTGAGAAAAGCCCGTTCGGCTTAATTGCTCTTTTGATACAAGCAAGTAAGCGTGGGAAATCTTTTCTTTCTGCATGTAACAGTGAAAAACTCGCCCAGATACCGTCAAAAACTCTATTGTCCGAAAAAGTATCAAATGTCGCCTGATAAGATCTTATTCTTTTATGCTTCGGTACTAACTGAATCATATTTTGGGAAGCGTCAAATGCTGTAACATTATGACCGAGGTTTGCTAAATATTCTGCACACAGGCCTGGACCGCATCCATAATCCAAAACATAAGATTCCCCAGGAAGGTTCGTCTCAAAATATTTTAAAGTTTTAGAGGGGTGTTCCTTTGTTACATTTTCTAAATAGTCAGAACTTTGTGTTTCATATACTTGCAGCGTTTTCATATCATAAGTCATATAATGATCCCAAGCGCCAGCAAAGATATCACAATGAAAGTGAGTGGGATCCTTAAATTCATCCACCAAAATGGAGTCAATTTTAAAAGATAGAAATGTCTGTCGATTAATAAAACTGCTAGAAATCCAACAATTAAACTGATTGAGTCACTAATTGGCCCTCTGCCCATTGAAAGGAAGGCCCATAATGCTGGAAGGACAGATAGAATGTATCCCAGGCTTCCATTTTTTTCGTCCATTTTTGTGGCGAAGCCCCAAAGAACACCAGACATAAAGCAAAGAATGATTACGCCATATGAGAGTTGTATCAAAGGTCCAACAAAGCGTGCTCCAAAATTTTCTATTCCAAAATTAAAAGCTTCTTCAGAAAGCAACGTTACCGCACCCCACGCAAAGGGTAGCACCCCAGAAAGCCCTAAAATCAGAGCTCCTGTCGGTATTTTTAAGATCATAAAGTTTCCCGTAGTATGCGTGGCACCTTAAAATTCACATTTTCAGTAGCTGTTTCAACAAAATGTGTTTTTACTTCAAATCTCTCTTTTAAAGCATCAACGACTTCTTTTACCAGTATTTCTGGGGCAGAAGCTCCTGCGGTAATACCAATCGACTTGATATCTATTAGTGAACTCCAGTTGATTTCTGCAGCCCTTTGAACCATTTGAGAGTTATTACAGCCAGCTTTTTTTGCTACTTCCACGAGCCGTTGCGAATTAGAAGAATTTGGTGCACCTATTACCAAGAGAGCGTCAACATCTGGAGCAATTTCTTTTACTGCAGCCTGTCGATTACTCGTAGCATAGCAAATATCTTCTTTATGAGGGCCTACTATTGCTGGAAAACGCACTTTTAGCTCTTCAACGACCTCGGCTGTATCATCAATAGATAAGGTAGTTTGAGTAACGTATGCGAGCTTGTTAGGGTTGCGAACAATTAGATTTTTTACATCTTCAGTATTCTCAACGAGCAAAACACCTCCTTCAGGTAATTGTCCCATTGTTCCAATAGTTTCTGGATGTCCTGCATGCCCAATCATAATTATCTGAAGTCCATTTTCAAAATGCCTATCCGCTTCGATATGAACTTTACTGACCAAGGGACATGTGGCGTCAACATAAATCATATCCCGGGTTTGTGCTTCTAGCGGTACGGATTTGGGCACTCCATGCGCAGAAAAAATTATTGGTCTATCGTTTGGTGCTTCCTCTACTTCTTTTATAAATATAGCACCCTTTAATTTAAGCTCATCAACAACATACTTATTGTGTACTATCTCATGTCGGACATAAACGGGTTTCCCCCATTTTTCTAACGCCATTTCAACTATTTTGATTGCACGATCAACCCCTGCACAAAATCCTCGGGGTGCCGCCATATAGACAGTTAATTGTGGATTGCTCATATTGTACTGACCGCCAATTTACCAAGACATAATACCTCTATGATTGTCATCGGTAAACCCTTATATTTGCCCGTAGGTATGGTTCAGAGCACAACAATAGATTAGTGAGTTTTTCTTAAAACAATTTTATTTTGTTTATGTGGATTTATGATTTTGCTTTGAAATCATAAAATAAAAAAGAGTTTTGTGAACCTGAAATAGAAAGATATTGATATGTCCAGCGCAGCCTTCATAGCTCTCGGTAGTAATTCAACTCTCGGAGGCCTTTCTTCTTTGGATTTACTCAAACAAGCTATACTGGAAATACAAGGCTCCAATCTTCATCTGCAAGCAATATCACGTTTTTATAAAAACCCTGCTTACCCTATTGGTTCTGGCCCTGATTTTGTAAATGCAGTGGTACAAGTCTGTACCCATGAAGAAGCTCAAAACGTTCTGGCGGTTTTGCATTCAATCGAAAAAAAATATGGGAGATTACGGTCAAAAAGGTGGGGGGAAAGAACATTAGATCTGGATCTGTTAGCATTTGGTCAAACTGTTGTACCAAATGAGTCGGTGTATATTTATTGGCATGATTTAGATCTACAAAATCAGAAGTGTAAAATACCCACAGATTTGATATTACCTCACCCGAGAATGCATGAGAGAGCATTCGTTCTTATTCCGTTATTAGACATTGCACCGTATTGGATCCACCCCATCCTGAACAAAACTACGAGTGAACTCTGTGATAATTTAAGTAGTGAGGAAATCTCTAAGTTAATATGTATATAAACACCTCTTGTATTTTTTAGATTGATCTACTAATTGTCTGAGTCTGCAGAGGTTTATCAAGGAGAAGTCCATGGCACGGGTCACAGTTGAAGATTGTGTAGATAAAGTTCCTAATAGGTTCGAATTGGTCATGCTGGCAGCCCACAGGGCTAGGGAAATTTCTTCTGGATCATCTCTTAGTGTTGAGCGAGACAATGATAAGAATCCAGTTGTATCGCTCAGAGAGATCGCAGACGAGACACAAACTGCTGGTGAGCTTCGCGAGAGATTAATTGAGAGTAACCAGACCCAAATAGAAGTTGATCTTCCTGAAGATGATTCAATGGCTGTTCTGATGGGTGGCGGTAATGATAATGACCGCGCTGAAGATGATGAAATGAGCGAAGAAAAATTACTTCGCGCTTTAATGGCCGCTCAAGATAAAGGGTAGTCTGAGGCCCGAGGGTCTAGATCATGATAACCGCAGAAGAGCTTGCCACTCGAATACAACATTATAATCCTAAATCTGATTTTACGATGATTGTGAATGCCCATAAATATGGGCAAATTAAGCATGAAGGACAGTATAGAAAATCAGGAGAAAAGTACTTTTCTCATCCAGTTGCTGTAGCTGAAATTTTGGCAGAGCAACAATTAGATGATGCTACAATCGTAACTGCCTTGTTGCATGATACCATAGAAGACACGACTTCTAGCAAAGATGAAATTACTAAGCAATTCACGCCAGAAATTGCTGATTTAGTTGACGGGGTAACTAAATTAACAAACATGCAATTGACCTCTACAGAGACAAAAGAGGCAGAAAATGTGCGTAAATTGCTCATGGCAATTGCGCAAGATGTGAGAGTAATCTTAGTTAAATTGGCGGATCGTTTGCATAATATGCAAACAATAAAATCAATGAAGCCTGAGAAGCAGCTTCAGAAGGCTCGCGAGACCATGGAAATATATGCGCCTTTGGCTGGCAGAATGGGGATGCAATCAATAAGACAGGATCTGGAGGATCTTGCCTTTCGTGTCCTTAATTTTGAGGCTCGAGCCTCAATTATAAAGCGCTTTGTTGTATTGCAAAAAGAAAACGGCGATGTAGTACAACGAATTACTGATGATATGCATTCGGAACTAAAAGCATCTGGGATACGAGCTACAATCGAAGGAAGAGCAAAGAAACCGTATTCTATTTGGCGTAAAATGCAGGAGAAAGCCCTATCATTCTCGCGTCTTTCAGATATTTACGGTTTCAGAATCATATGTAGTAGTGATGAAGAATGCTACCGCGTGCTTGGTGTAATTCACAAACGTTGGCGGGCGGTCCCTGGGCGTTTTAAGGATTACATTTCTCAACCTAAATCGAACGGATACCGCTCAATTCATACAACAGTTTCAGGGCGAAATGCGCGGCGTGTAGAAGTCCAAATTAGGACACAGCAAATGCATGACGTTGCTGAAAGCGGAATAGCAGCACATTGGGCATACAGAGACGGGGTTAGAAGTGAAAATCCATTTACTGTTGATCCGGTAAAATGGATAACGACCCTAATAGAAGAGTTTAATGCAGAGGAGGACCACGAGGCATTTTTAGAGGCTGTGAAATTGGAAATGTACTCGGATAAGGTATTTTGTTTTTCACCAAAAGGTGAAGTTATTAAGCTGCCAAAAGGCGCCACACCCATTGATTTTGCATATGCGATACATACTCGGATTGGAAATTCATGTGTTGGTGCAAAAATCGATGGACTGCGTGCACCGCTTTGGACACGTTTAAGGAATGGCCAGTCTATCGAAATTCTTACTGCGATCAGGCAAGAGCCTCAAGCAACATGGCTTGAAATGGCAGAGACTGGAAAGGCTAAAACAGCAATACGGCGTGCGTTACGAGAAGCAGATCGTGATAAATATATTATTATGGGCCAACAATTGTTAAGAGCAGCATTTGAGCATTTTGGTAAGAAAGCTTCAGATAAAGCTTTAGAAAACGTAGCTAAGAAGCTACGGGTTAACGACGTTCAAGAGTTATATGCCAGATTGGGTAGTGCTGAGTTGCAACCAAGGGATATAATCAACGTCATATTTCCAGATTTCTCTGCGACTAAGGGACCTGAAATTGATCAAAAACTCGCAGTAATAGGTCTTGCAGAGGGACAGTCATTCAATCGAAGACCTTGTTGTCAGCCCTTACCCGGGGAGAGAATTGTGGGGATAGCTACAACTGGTAAAGGCGTATCAGTTCATTCAATTGATTGTCCCACACTGGTAAGTTTTGAAGATAATATGGATTTGTGGTTGGATTTGCACTGGCATGCCGGTAAGCATCCCTCAATTTATCCAATTACCCTTGAATTAACTATCAGTAATGATGCTGGCGTTTTAGGAAGAGTATGCACAATTGTCGGCGATTTGGGCGCGAATATATCTGATATGGAGTTTCTAGATCGCAAGCTAGATTTCTTTAAATTAATACTTACTATCGATTTGCGCGATGTTGAGCACTTACATGCGATCTTATCACGATTAGACGGAGAGCACGCTGTCGCAACTGTATCCCGCACCAGGAGAATTGGAAACCAGAGTGGTTAATCGAGTTTTGGAGGCCTATCTTGGTTTTTAAGCGAAGAGAAAAGCGTTCATGGGGTTCCCTACTCCAATTCTTGTTATGGCCGAAGGGCGGTTGGACTAGAGCAGCATTATATGTGAAGCATCGCTTACATCGGTTGCCCGATAACCCAGAAAAAATTGCAAGGGGGATTTGGGCAGGTGTTTTTACAACTTTCACACCATTGTATGGAATGCATTTTATAGTTGCAGGAACATTGGCGTTTGTCGTGCGAGGAAATGTTTTGGCTGCTTTGCTTGCTACATTTTTTGGGAATCCCCTTACTTATATTCCTATTGGAATAATATCTCTCCGCACCGGTGAATTCTTGTTAGGAAGTGAAGGATTGGGTCATGACGGCGAAAATTTAGTATCATTATTTTTAAGTGCATTCTTTGACTTAAAATCTAATCTTTCTTCATTCATCTTTGGCGGCCCAGTAGAATGGAATTATCTAACATTATTTTACCAAGATGTTTTCTTTCCATATCTTATTGGCGGCGTTTTCCCAGGCATCATAATAGCTACAATTTGTTGGTCGATTAGCTTGCCATTAATTCGTGCGTATCAGAACAGACGCAAAGGCCGACTACGTGAAAAACTGCGAGAAATTAGAGAGAAAAGCACTAAATTTCGCAAATAATGCTTTATTGAACCTAAGATGGAGAATTTTATATGATATCGAAAAGTTATGTCAGGCTTGGTGTGAATATTGATCACGTTGCTACAATTCGAAATGCCCGCGGTAGCATGTATCCTGACCCTGTAGAGGCAGCTATTCTGGCACAAAATGAAGGGGCTGATGGAATCACAGCGCATCTTAGAGAGGATCGGCGTCATATTCGCGACAAGGATATTGATGGATTGATAGCAGCCTTGAATATACCATTAAATTTTGAGATGGCCGCTACCGAAGAAATGCAGAAAATAGCCTTAAAGCATAAACCCCATGCGGTATGTCTTGTCCCAGAGAAGAGAGAAGAGCGGACTACAGAGGGTGGCTTGGACGTGTTGAGGGATGAAAAAAACTTGAGGGCTTTTATCGAACCTTTAAATGAGGCTGGGTGTAGAGTTTCATTGTTTATTGCTGCGGTGCCCGCTCAAGTTGATGCTGCGAAGAGAGTTGGTGCCGCTGTAGTTGAACTACATACAGGTGCCTATTGTGATTATTTTTATGATACCAGACATGCACAGTGCGAATCTGAGTTTGAAAATTTAAAAAATATGTGCGGCTATGCGAATTCTCTCGGCTTGGAAGTTCATGCAGGCCATGGCTTGACTTACGAAACTGTTAAGCCGATTGCTGCATTTTCGGAATTAAAAGAATTAAACATTGGCCATTTTTTAATAAGTGACGCCATATTTAATGGGCTTGGGACTTCGATCAAAAAAATGAAAAAATATATTGAAGAGGCTCGCACTAGTTGATTATTGGTACAGGAACAGATTTAGCTAACATTGATCGGATCAATAGGGTTCTGCTCCGTTACGGTGATAGGTTTCGCAATAGAGTTTTTACAAAGAACGAGCAAGCCAAAGCAAAAAAGCGAAAAGATGAGGCTGGTACACTGGCAAAACGTTGGGCAGCGAAAGAAGCTTGTTCAAAAGCACTTGGTACCGGTCTTAGGATGGGTATTTCATGGAAGGATATGGCAGTAAGTAACATTGATACAGGACAACCAGTAATGACGCTAACTGGTTGGGCGAAAAAGCGCCTTTTGGAATTAACTCCCGAAGGATACTTATCAACTCTTCACGTTTCACTTACCGACGATCATCCATGGGCACACGCTATTGTGATAATAGATGCACAGCCTTTAGCTTGACACAATCCCATCAATAGTAGCATTAGCAAGTAACAGTCGAAGGAGCAATTGGGATGACGAAACCCAAAAAGAAAGAAGGTTTTTTAGAAACCATAAAAACAATAATATTTGCTCTCATTTTAGCCGGTATTTTTAGGACCTTATTCTTCCAACCATTTTGGATCCCATCAGGTTCAATGAAGGATACTTTGCTAATTGGTGATTTTTTGTTCGTCAATAAAATGTCTTATGGCTATTCATATGCATCTTGTCCTACGGTCAGAATAGCAGCAATTGGATTAAATATTGATGCAGAAGATATATGTGGCTTTTTGCGTGGTGATAACAAAAGGATTATAGGAGCAGAGCCTACACGGGGCGATGTGGTTGTGTTTCGCCATCCCACAAACGGTCAGGATTACATAAAAAGATTGATAGCTCTACCTGGTGAAAAAGTACAAGTAAAAAATGGGCTGGTATTTATAAATGATACCCCGGTGAAAGTTATACCTGACGGTACATTTAATGAAATTAAGGCCCCGCAGGGACCATTTAGAAATATGCCTAGATGTGCAAATGAGGTTGTTGAGCAAAATGGTATTTGTGAGAAAGAAAAATTCATAGAAATTCTACCGAATGGCGTTTCGCATTCTATTTTAAACTTTATGCGGCAGACAGTAGACGACACTCCAGTTTATCATGTGCCTGAGGGCCATTATTTCTTTTTAGGAGATAACCGGGACAATTCTAGCGACAGTCGCATATCTCAATCGAGAGGTGGTGTAGGTTTTGTACCGTATGAAAACCTTGTTGGCAGAGCTGATAGAGTACTCCTTTCTTCAGCGGGGAAGTCTATGTTTGCATTCTGGACATGGAGAAGAGATCGCTTTTTTGAGGGTATTGAGTGATAAAATCGGTTGATATTGAAAAATTTGAGAAGCGTCTAGGTTACGCATTCAAAGATCCAAAGTATCTTTTCGAGGCACTGACACATCCTTCTTTTTCCTCAACAAATAGATCAGACAATCAGAGGCTTGAGTTTATTGGTGATCGAGTTCTGGGGTTAGTTGTAGCGGAGGCTATAGCAAAGCAGGATCCAAATGCATCTGAAGGTAAATTAGCACCCCGTTTCAATGCCCTTGTTAGAAAAGAAGCATGTTCTGGTGTGGCGCAAGAAATTGACCTGGGCTTAGTTTTAAAACTTGGGCGTTCGGAGATGATTACAGGTGGCCGACGTAAAAATGCTGTCCTTGGAGATGCGATGGAAGCTGTGCTGGCCGCAATTTATTTAGATGGTGGGTTCCAAGCCGCAAAAGATATTATTTTGCAACTATGGGAAAAAAGAATTTCTAGTGTGGAGTTAGATGCCCGGGATTCAAAAACGCGTTTACAGGAATGGGCTCAGGCTAGACGACTTGAACCACCCGTTTATACTTTAATTGATCGTACGGGCCCCGACCACTCGCCTATTTTTAACATAGAAGTAGAACTTAAAACTGGTGAAAAAGTGAGCGCGCAGGCCGGTAACAAAAGAGATGCGGAGCAAAACGCGGCAAAAATGTTATTGAAAATTTTGAAGGATAACCAATGAAGAAAGCAGGCTTTGTCGCTTTAATAGGGGAACCAAATGCTGGAAAGTCTACACTTCTAAATCATTTTGTAGGTTCCAAAGTTTCTATAGTTACTCATAAAGTTCAAACAACTCGGACGAAAATTCGTGGTATTGTAATTGAAAATAACTCTCAGATAGTATTTGTAGATACTCCGGGTTTGTTTAAACCAAGACGCCGGTTGGATAGAGCCATGGTAGCAGCTGCTTGGGGTGGTGCAGCAGATGCCGATGTGATTGTGCTTCTTATTGAGGCAAATCGAGGTATAACTGATGGTGTAGAAAAGATCGTGGGAGATCTCTCAAGGTCGAGTGAAGATAGGATAGTTGTACTTGCTATCAATAAAATTGATAAGGTTAAGTCGCCAGCGCTTTTGTCTTTAACAAAGCAAATGAATGAGCTGTTTGATTTTTCAAAAACTTTTTTAATTTCCGCTGACCGGGGATTTGGAGCAAAAGATCTAAAGATATGGTTAGCAGATAAAATGCCAGATGGTCCATGGTTCTATCCGGATGATCAAATTGCTGATCTTCCACTTAGAATGATTGCAGCAGAGATTACGCGTGAGAAACTTACTCTTAGACTACATCAAGAACTTCCTTATCAATTAACTGTGGAAACAGAAAATTGGGTTGAAAAAAAAGATGGAAGTGTAAAGGTTGACCAAATTATCTACGTTTCTCGCGGAGGCCACAAAGGCATCATTTTGGGTAACCGCGGTGAAACCATTAAAGCTATTTCTATAGCGGCGCGAGTAGAGCTTGAGGCTTTTATAGGAAAGCGCGTACATTTATTTTGTCAGATTAAGGTACGTGAAAAGTGGCTAAACGAAGCAGAGAGATATACCGAAATGGGGCTTGATTTTAATGATGGAAATTAATGGCACGCTTAAAAAGTAAAATTTGGGTACAAGCTTATATAAAAAGGCTAGAGCTTCAAACTACAGCTGCATATGTTACGGCTCACGGCGATGATCATTCAGGAGCTATCTTAATCAAAATAGCGAAAATGGATGGATTTGCACAGCTATATCAAAAGACCTTTGATCTTCAAAATAATAAAAATGAATGGATAAAAATTTCGGAAGATACGGAGATAGTCGTAGATGAATTACTCGAAAAGCAAAAAGCTAGCGACCCAGATTTGTGGGTAGTTGAAGTGGAGAGTGCAAACGGTCAAAATTACCTGGACGAGTTTTACTGAGTGTTCTAGTTTTACGAGATGGAATGGCGCTCAGACGGAATATTGTTGGCTACGAGAAAACATGGCGAAACATCATTAATTATAGATACTTTTTGTCCTAAACATGGCCGATATTTGGGCGTTGTTAAAGGTGGAACATCTCGAAAGTTTGCACCAATACTTCAGGTGGGAGCACAGCTGGATCTGACTTGGAGAGCGCGGTTACAAGATCACCTTGGTTCATTTAAAGTGGAATTAGTCAGGGCTCGTATTGTTAATGCTATGAGCGATCGAGTTCTAACTGCTGGTTTGATGGCTGTTAGTACAATTTTGTCTGGTGTATTACCTGAAAGACAAGCTTACGATGAATTTTATAGAACAACTGAAGATTTACTCGACCTTCTTAATCAACCTGATATTTGGCCTCTGGCATATCTTCACTGGGAACTAGAATTGCTGACTGTACTTGGTTACGGACTAGATTTATCTAAATGTGCCGTTTCCGGAAATACTGACAACCTGCGATATGTCTCCCCTAGGACTGGTCGTGCCATTAGCGAGGAAGCAGCAGCAGAGTGGGCGCCAAAATTATTATACCTTCCACCTATTATTGTAAAAGGTCCTGACAGTGCCGATGGCATTTTAGATGGTTTAAAATTAACGGGCTATTTTTTGACAAAAAAAGTTTTCAACGAGTTATCGGTAAAATCCCCAGTTGCTGAGAGACAACGATTTATTGATTTGTTACGGCAAAAAGTTTCTTAAGAATTTTGAGTACTATTGTTCAGAAGAATTTTTGGAAAATCAAATTACGCTACTAGACAACTTGTTTGCTTTACCATACACACTGCCCACCTATGACCTTTTGTCATAAGTGCCCGGGTAGCTCAGGGGTAGAGCAGTGGACTGAAAATCCTCGTGTCGGTGGTTCAAATCCGCCCCCGGGCACCATCTTTCAAAACGATATCAATGACTTATTTTTTTGCTATTAACGTTATGCGTGTGTATTTCAAAAGCACACCAAACACACACTTTTTTGCGTGTTTGTGGGGCTAGATTTCGGGCTCAACCACTGTGTCTTAAACCTATTGGGAGAACAAAGTCTTTTTAGTGTCCCATACCTCCGAGATGCAAATAGCTCTCATTATTCATCAGGTAGACCATCGTATGAATATTGTTTTTTCGATAAATCACCAGCCCACAGATAGACCGACATAAAGGCGGACTGTTCAGTTTTAGTTGCATGGGGTAACATAGATGGGTGATATGATCGCCCTCCAACGCCCGCTAACTGGTAGGCCTGAGCGCCACGCTTCCAAAGGCAATTACCCGCGAGCATTATATATATTTCTTCAGCAGGATGTGTTCGGATGCCATATTCTGAATTTGGCAGCATTCCATACAGGCCTAGCCGTACTTTATTTGAATGAACTAAGCCATCAGGCCCAAGAAGTTCCACATGGGCTTTGAAAATACTATGTCGCTTATATAATCTACTATTTGAGGTTTCTGGTGGGGTCCAATCAAAGGGTATTTCCCTGATCAGAGAACAAATGGGATGAGTGTGCTCTGACTGCATCGCACTGATGAAGTCTGATGCTAAAGGTTTTCCTAGTCCTAGAGTGAGTGGGGCATGCGCGTTCTTAATCAGTTCTTGCGAGGCTAATCTTTCTATTTCTAGATTTCCGTTGAATACTTCAGCTAATTTTAAAAAGAGATTTTTGTGGGCCAACTTTGCATGTCCTGTGATTGGAGACAGCTGTAAAATCTATGCGTTTAAGATTTTGATGTATTTTATTTATGCATCGTTTTCTTGCGTTCACGGGTGACACGCGTTGCTTCATCCGTTCCGTCATTGAACGTTCCAAACCATCTATCCCAAGGCATTTCTTGATTGCCGTAGTTGCACTCGTAATATCGGTGATGCAGTTGGTGATAGAACGTCCCTAACGCTAATCGGCGTTTGTCTTTAATCAGCAGATCTTCATAACCAGTATGGGTTATAGCGGCACCAGGCCCTTGGTAAATAATATGGAAAATCAAGTGTATTGGGTGGCTGGCAACAAACCAGTGAATGCATAGGGATGACAGATAAAGAAAATGCTCAACTGGATGCATGGAT
>Ga0222718_10000027_pt1 | contig 161158 bp, 198 predicted proteins | sample C33_27DmetaG_FD_165045 | JGI IMG/M metagenome (GOLD analysis project Ga0222718, IMG submission 165045) | Estuarine water microbial communities from San Francisco Bay, California, United States - C33_27D | ecosystem: Environmental > Aquatic > Marine > Unclassified | place: USA: California...
TGAGTTGTCTGTTAGGACTGAACTTGTTGGTGGCGTCGGCAAATATGGTCGTCTTCTTGGTTGGTTATACATTGGGGACGACAGTGTGTCCCTTAACGAGCAAATGATTGCCGAAGGACTAGCGTGGGCATACGATGGTGGTACTAAACAAAAAGATTTTGAAGAACTTCGTGAGATTCGTAGAGCACATGGAACTTTAGTAGAATGATGAGTGGTTTATTTGTATTTGGATTTATAACGTTACTTTGTTATACACTACATATTACATGGCCTATAAAAAAGGGTAAAAATTAAAATGCAAAAAGTAATCAACACAATCGCACTTCTTTCTGGACTTGTATCTTTGTCTGTTCTTGCCTCTGCTGGATATCTTTATGTAAATAAAGATGCTTTACTTGAAGATGCACGTAGACGAGCAACAGAAGCAGTTACAAAAGCGATAGCAGATACTCTTCCTAAAATGATAGATTCTGCAATGCCAGAGATTCCAGAACCTCCTAAGTTTCCAACAGAAACTGGTGGAGTTATACCACAATATAATGTTAAATAATAAATATTTAAAACCAAAAAATATAATGATATTAAAATCTGAGATCAATATTGATGTCTAAAAAAATAAAGTCACCTAAAGAATTATTTGAACAAAAGAGGCAGGATCTTTTAGATAGATTGAACAGCCAAAAAATAATGGAAGAAGAATCTCTTAAAAATAAAGAGATATCTAGGAGAGTATTGAGTCCAAGAATATTATTTGGTGACCAGGATATAGTTGAAGAACCCATACGAAAGGATGTAGTTGTAGAAGAGATACAGGAAGAAGATTTTGAGGAGAAGTTTAATCTTCTTCTCAGCGATGTAGATTACCTAAAAGAATGTATTGATTCTGATAAAAAATACGGTAAGGAAATAAAGTTCTTAAAAAGATCTATTGATAACTTTAAGAAAGAAATTGACGAAGAAGAAAAGTTTGATGCAACTTACATTTATAGAAATATTTGTGATTTAAAAGAGACTATTGAAAATATTAGAAATGAAATCCCAGAAGTTCCAGAACCTATTAGATATGATAATGATTTAAATGAACTTAGAAATGTTATTATAGAAGTAAAAAAATCTATTCCAGAAGTTCCAGAAGTAAAATATTATGATGATCAGATTGATGAGTTATTAAACAGTATAAAAGATGTTAGGAGTCAAGTAGAAAATCTACCAGAAGTAAAGTATTATGATTATCAACTAACTAAGATTGAAGAAAAGATTGAAGAAGTTAATAAATGTATTCCTGTAGTACCTGAAATAAAATATTATGATGATGATATAACCTATCTTGAAGATAAAGTTGATTCTGTTAAAAAATCTATACCTGTAGTGCCTGAAGTAAGATACTATGATGGTGAGATCGAACTCATTGAAAACCAGATAGAAAATCTAAAGAAAAGTATTGATACTTTACCTGAGGTAAAGTACTATGATTCTGATATAAAGTCGTTGTTAGAAAAGATTGGTCATCTTAAATCTTCTCTTTTAGATTTACCCGAACCCAAATACTATGACGATGAAATAAAATCTTTAGATTTCAAACTAAAAGAAATCAAAGAGTCTATTCCAAAACCTCAGGTTATTCCTGAAGTAAAATACTATGATGATGAAATCCGTACATTACAATCTGATGTTAATGATTTATTTAAAAAAGTTTCTTTGATTAAAATAACTGATGGAAAACAGATTGAAAAACTTCAAGATGATTATCAAAAAAATAATGAAATATTAAATGAAAAGATTAAAAACTTAGAAGAAATCTTTGAGTACTTTAATAAGTCTCAAGAAGAGGCACTAAATGAAGAGCTTGCTGAACCTCCTGAGACAAAAAATAGTGATCCATTAACTCCATTAAACCAAGAGTTCGTAACATTCAAGCAACTGCAAGATCATTACAGAACTTTTATCAATAGGATTCAACAACAAATATCTACACTAGGAGGTGGCGGTGAAACGCAACTGAAATATTTGGATGATATTGTTGGCATTTCATCTAATCCAGAAGCATACGATGGTAAATATCTAAAATATAATCATGCTATTCGTAAGTTTGAGTTTAGTACTATTGTTGGTGAATCGGGAGACTTTACTGGAACATTGACGGGTCTATTTGATGTTGATGAAACTGGATTGACTGATGGAGACATAATAGTTTACAATGCATCTTCAGAAAAGTTTGTATTTATTTCACCATCTACGCTTGGCATTAATGTGGATGCTAACCCAGATCCTAATATTGACGACTATGGAACTTATAACTAGGTATAAATAAGATAGATATAATTCATAAGAGACTATTTTACCATGGCAAATAGATTACAACTCAAAAGAGGTACAGGAGTCCCTGGAAGTATTTTTTATGAGGGAGAACCAGTATTAGATTTATCTGATAAATCACTATATGTCGGTGATAGCGATGGCAATGGTACAGGTGCTGGAACATCTATTGCCAATGCTGAAACATTCTTAGCAAGTCTTCAGATCCTTTCTAGAGCAACGACTGCTGGTCCAGGTGCTGTTAATTTTTATGAGGATGCAGATAACGGAACTAACAGAGTTAGTTTGATTGCTCCTGCCACACTGGCATCTGATCTGGATCTCACACTTCCAGCAACTGATGGATCTGCATCTCAGGTTCTGGCAACAGATGGATTAGGTAATCTTTCATTCATTGATGCTGTCGCATCTTTGTCGGTCGGTGCAGATAGTGGAACTAATGACTCAGTTTCTCTTCTGTCAGATGTTCTCACATTTACTGGTGGTGAAGGTATTGACACCACAGTAACTGATAACACCATTACTATTGCTGGAGAAGATGCTACTGATGCAAATAAAGGTATTGCATCATTCTCCGATACTACTGACTTCAGTGTATCTTCAGGTGATGTATCTCTTGCAGATACAGTTGTCAAGACCGTAACCACTGATAGTGGTGCTCTGACTCCTTCTTCACATGGATTCAGTGTTCTAGGTGGCGAGGGTATGAATGTTACCCATACTGGAACAACCATTACTGTAGCTGGTGAAGACGCTACTGATGCAAATAAAGGTATTGCATCATTCGATTCTGGTGACTTTGTTGTTACATCTGGTGCGGTTGCTCTTGGTGCAACTTTTGTTCACTCAGTAACAACTGATTCTGGTGAACTAACTCCATCAAACCATACATATTCCATTCTTGGTGGTGAAGGTATGGATGTTACTCATACTGGAACGACTATTACTGTTGCTGGTGAAGATGCTAGTGACAGCAACAAGGGTGTTGCTTCATTCGATTCTGGTGACTTCTCTGTTTCTTCTGGTAACGTAACTCTTGCAGACAGTGCTGATGGTGCTGTACTTGCAGTCAGTGGAACTACAAACGAAGTAGAAGTATCCAGATCAAATGGAACTGTAACCATTGGTCTTCCTAATGATGTAACTATTGGAAATGATCTGACTGTTTCTGGTAATCTTCGAGTTATTGGTACTGCAGTAACATTCAGCGCAGAGACCACAAAAATTGAAGATAGATTAATCGAACTCGGTCTTGTTAATGGTGCAGCACCAAGTTCTGCTACTACATGGGATACTGGTATTGCATTCAACTATCATGCAACTAGTGCTAAGAAGTCGGCACTTGTATGGTTGAATAATCAGTTTATGGTTGCTGCTTCTGAGATTTCTGAATCTTCAGATGCTGGAACTGCCGATCCTCAAATTTCTATCACATCATTTGCTCCATTGGCATCTAATGGACTCTACATTGGTGGAATCACTGCTGGAGATGAAGTCATAAATAGTTCCAAAGAGGCAGTGAACCTTATTTTTGATGGAGGAACTTATAGCTAATGAACTTTGAAGTTGAGTACACTGATATCATTAGAGCATATCAGGCGAGAACCACTGATTTTTTAAATCAACTGATTACTGCAGAGGCAAAACTTCATGCCTCTGCAGATTATATTAATAAACTAGAACAAAGAACTAAAGAGTTGGAAGCAGAAAACCAAAAACTTTCTACTGCAAAACCAACAAGAACTAAAAAGACGGAATCAAAAACTGATACTGTAATCGATTATAACTGAAAAAATATTATCTTTTAATAATGGCAAACATACTAAAACCAAAAAGATCTGGCGTAGCATCTTCTATACCAACAACCAGTAATCTTTCTGACGGAGAAATCGCTATAAACAGTGCAGATAAAAAAATATATCTCCGTGATGGACTTAATATTTTAACCATCGCAAACAAGTCGATTAGTACATACGGTATTCAATATAATTTTGATACCGCTACTACATCTTCAGATCCTGGAACTGGTGGACTCAAGTTTAATTTTGCAGTCACTAGTGGTACTTCAGGAAATTCTTATGAAGCATATGTGAGTGAGAGCGATAGTAATAGTGTCGGTATCATTGGTATCCTAGATACTCTTACAGAATCTACTAATGATAAGAAGGCACTCATTGTTCTTTATAAAGAGGATGATCAATCAGTAAACTTTAAGTTTTACGTAACTGGTCAAACTGATAATGGTAATTATAGGACCCTAAATATTGAATACATTGATCGTGATGGGTGGAATCAGGTGTCCGATGGTGACCAAGTATTTTTCTGCATCTCTCTAATTGGTGACAAAGGAGATGCTGGTGTTGTTCTTACATCTCCAAATGGAACCCAGTATCGCCTTGTCGTTGATAACTCTGGGAATTTGACGACAACATTGGCATAAGGCAGGCAGGGGGAGTTGACCCCCCTTTTTTATGCCCTATAATAAGCAGGTCTTCGGGACATCCCCAAATCAAATCTCCAAGAGGGGTTGACAAGGGCGAAAAACCGTAGTAACATAAATACATCAACACGTTAAGGAATGTAACGTTTCTTAAATCGTTGTAAACACTTGCTGAAAACGGACTAATCTCCTTACCGAGGCTAAGCAAGTAAAATATGCCTCTCATATCCTGGACTGAGGGTGTCTAGGAAATAAGTACCTCCACCATTTCCCTGATGGATCTACTTAACGTACATTTCAATGACTACTCTTTCACAACAACGACAATCAAATACTTGGGAACAGTTTTGCAACTGGGTTACCTGCACCGATAACCGTCTTTATGTCGGTTGGTTTGGAGTCCTCATGATTCCTTGCCTACTTGCTGCCACTACCTGTTTCATTATTGCCTTCATTGCTGCACCTCCTGTTGACATTGATGGCATTCGTGAACCAGTTGCTGGTTCACTTCTCTACGGTAACAACATTATCTCTGGTGCTGTCGTTCCCAGCTCCAATGCTATCGGTCTACACTTCTACCCCATCTGGGAAGCTGCTTCTCTAGATGAGTGGCTTTACAACGGTGGTCCTTTCCAACTGGTTGTGTTTCACTTTCTCATCGGTATCTATGCTTACATGGGTCGTGAGTGGGAACTCTCCTACCGCCTGGGTATGCGTCCTTGGATTTGTGTTGCATACTCTGCACCTGTTGCTGCTGCATCCGCAGTCTTCCTCGTCTATCCTTTCGGTCAAGGTTCTTTCTCTGACGCCATGCCTTTGGGCATCTCTGGAACCTTCAACTACATGCTTGTCTTCCAAGCAGAGCACAACATTCTGATGCACCCCTTCCACATGCTGGGCGTCGCTGGTGTTTTTGGTGGTTCTCTGTTCAGTGCAATGCACGGTTCTCTGGTTACTTCCTCGCTGGTTCGTGAGACAACTGAAACGGAATCTCAGAACTACGGTTACAAGTTCGGACAAGAAGAAGAGACATACAACATCGTAGCCGCTCATGGTTACTTCGGTCGTTTGATCTTCCAATACGCTTCATTCAACAACTCACGTTCACTGCACTTCTTCCTTGCCGCATGGCCGGTTGTAGGAATCTGGTTCACTGCATTGGGCGTAAGCACCATGGCATTTAACCTCAATGGATTCAACTTCAACCAATCAATCCAGTCCTCCGATGGACACGTCGTTAACACCTGGGCAGACATCCTCAACCGAGCAGGTCTCGGAATGGAAGTCATGCACGAACGTAACGCTCACAACTTCCCGCTCGATCTTGCGTCAACTAGCTCCACACCTGTGGCCCTAGTTGCACCATCTGTCGGTTGAGTTAGTTAGAAAAACTGAATAACAAGAAAGAGACCTTTAGGTCTCTTTTTTATTCAATATTAACCAATCCCCAAACCGTCCACCTCTGCTTGACGGGGGTGGTTTTTTATTGTATAATGACCTCATACAACACAAAAGAATGTTTAATTTTTTCAAAAAGAAACCTCTTATTGGATTAGAACTGGCTGCTAAAGTCAAAGAGCTTGGGCATTTAAGTAAAACTGAGATTGCTATTGCTTGTGGTTACTATCGAGTGGTGGGCGGTGAACCCATAGCACTTTTTACTGATTTTTATACTGCAATTCTAGATTCTAGAGGTATAGATTTAGGACCCCACCGCAAGCTTTCTTACATAGCAACAGTTCAGGGCAACGGCAATCTGCTGATCGGTACGGCATATACGGCTATGATGGGGTTATATCCTGGTGATCATCTTGAAATCAAACTCGGCAAGAATGAGATCACATTGACTCGTATGGGTCCACTAGAGGATCCATGGTTCCCCTAAATATACAAACCAATTCTCAAACTGTCCACCACCTCCTTACGGGGTGGTTTTTTATTATATAATACTCTCATACAAAACAAACACAACATGATCATCAACGGACTCAAAATTAAATCAGGTGCTAACCTTAAGGGTGCTGACCTTACTGGTGCTGACCTTGAGGATGCTAACCTTAGGGGCGCTAACCTTAGGGGCGCTAACCTTAAGGATGCTGTCCTTTATGGTGCTAACCTTGATGGTGCTAACCTTAAGGATGCTGACCTTACTGGTGCTAACCTTAAGGATGCTGTCTTTTATGGTGCTAACCTTGAGGGTGCTAACCTTAGGGGCGCTAACCTTGATGGTGCTGACCTTGAGGTTGCTAACCTTAAGGATGCTGACCTTGAAGGTGCTAACCTTAGGGAGGCTGATCTTTTCGGTGCTAACCTCACTGGTGCTGACCTTAGGGACGCTGACCTTGAGGATGCTGACCTTGGGGATACTGATCTTAAGTGTACTGACCTTACGGGTGCTAATCTTAAGTGTGCTGACCTTGAAGGTGCTGATCTTTATGGTGCTAATCTTAAGTGTGCTGACCTTACGGGTGCTAACCTTAAGGATGCTGACCTTAGGTACGCTGACCTTGAAGGTGCTGATCTTTATGGTGCTAACCTTGATGGTGCTAACCTTAGGGGAACTATTTTAGAAGATAAGGATCAACGAGAACTATTCCTAAACTGACCACTGAACCCCCACAGGGCACTCAAATGCCTTATACTAAGCACATAGCAAACCAGGATTACCAAATGAAAATCAACGGACACGAAATTAAATCAGGTGATAACCTTTATGGTGCTAACCTTAAGGATGTTGACCTTGAGGGTGCTGATCTTAGGTGGGCTAACCTTACGGGTGCTAATCTTGAGGGCGCTGACCTTAGGGGTGCTGTTCTTAGGTGGGCTAACCTTAAGGATGCTAACCTTAAGGACGCTGACCTTACTGGTGCTTACCTTAGTGGTGCCTTCCTTGAGGATGCTTGCCTTGAGGGTGCTAACCTTAAGGATGCTGACCTTAGGTACGCTGACCTTACTGGTGCTTACCTTAGTGGTGCCTTCCTTGAGGATGCTTGCCTTGAGGGTGCTAACCTTAAAGGTGCTGACTTAAGGGGTGCTGACTTTAGGAGGGCTAATCTTACGGATGCTAATCTTATGTGGGCTAATCTTAAGAATGCTGACCTCAGGAATGCTGACCTTAAAGGTGCCGATATAACAGGAACTATTCTTGAGAAGAAAGAAGATGATAAAGACCTTAAGATTAAAGAACTTGAAGAAGAACTGAAGAAATATAAAGATACACTTAAGTCACTAAAGGGTCTTATGGACACCTGAATAACCGTCCACCTCCTCTTCACAGAGGCGGTTTTTTATTGTATAATAACCTTATCTACATCAGACATCATGACTTACAACGCTGAACTGACATTCAAATTTGATGCTACCTACACTCATGATTACAATCGTGGGTTTGCATCTCACCTTGGTGCTGATGATTTTGTTCCTGAAGAGCATTTCCTGATCACAGCACCTGCACAAGATCTCAATGCCAAACAGTATTTCAAACTCTTTGAGAAGTTCATGCTGTGTGTAGGTATGGACCCCGCAGCTATTCGCTCTGGTGCTATGTCACTGGTGTTTAATGAGTTTGTCCGTGAAGAAGAGCAACGTAAGGTCTGTAAAGAGTATGAACTGACTATGGATGAAGACCTCCGTAGTAAGTATGAAGAATTCAAAGAAGCAGATGAAGCATGGGCAAATCTCAAGAAAGGTCCTATGGGTACTGTTATTGAGGAAGACTGATGGGTATGATGGACTACTTCCGATCTTCCTATGATATAGGAGAATCATTTACTAATGTTCCTTGTCAAACAAAAGACATTGAAGATGGTATTGGTGGCACGATGACTCAATACTGGTTGTCTCCTGATGGGCAACTGTATTGGATTGATTACTCACATACTGCCGACTTTGTAGAACTCAAAGAAGGTGATGAGGGATATCAAGAAGGTAAGTTAGCACTTCTAAACTTTCAGTGGATTCCTAATGGAACTCATGGTAGAGTAAGACCGATGTATCTTACCAAATATATTACTGTGTATCCTGAAAGTTGGGATGGTGAGTGGGAACACTGGCCTGAGTGTCGTATCCACTTTAAAGGAGGTGTGCTACAAGACTATGAATGTTCATCTAAAGGAGAATGGAAGCATGAAACTAATTAAGTTTGGTACTCTTGAAGACTACGGCACAGGATACTATATGACTGTGCTCACAACTAAAAGTTATTCCCTACTTCAGGTGGCATTTGACATTGGTGAGTATAGTAGATGGATTGAGTGGCCTTATCTCCAAATTACTATGGGATATGGTAAACTATTCTCATTCCTATTCTCCATTGGTAAGTTGGGATTTACTTTTGATATCTGTGGACGCAACTGGCGTGACACATCGTTCTATGATACTGGGAGTCAAGTAGCATGATTACTACTATTATGGCAGGATTTGCCTTCGGATACTGTGTGATGGACATCATCATGAATTATCGTACTCGTCGTGCTGTTGACGAGATGCTCAAATCTACTCTGGAGAATGACAAATGAACAAACAAAACGGATTTATTGAACCTGCTGCTGTTGTTGTAGGTGCTATTGTAATTATTGGTGTGGTCACTATCATTGTGGGTGGTCCTGTCTATAATGTATGGGCACGAGGACTTGCTGGTAAAGCACAACTACAAGAGGCAGAATATACTCGTCAGGTAGCAGTGCTTGAGGCACAAGCAAAGAAAGATTCAGCACAACAACTTGCTGATGCTGAAGTGATTCGTGCTCAGGGTGTGGCAAAAGCAAACTCTATCATTGGTGAGAGTTTGAAGGATAATCCTGCTTATCTTCAGTATCTCTGGATCACTGAAGGTGAGAAAGATTCTAACCGCACAGTGTATATGGTCCCCAGCAATGGTGGTGCTCCCGTTCCTACATTTGACATTCAAAAATGATCTTCAGTAGAGCAGTGCTTGGCACAGGTAATAAGAAAACTAAGTTAAGTTGGTGGGACTACTGGATTGGTCACTGCTGGATGACTGGTTGGCAGAGCATCAAACATTCATTCCAAAACTGGGCAGATCTGATGACTGGCAACTGGAAAGATTACGCTCTCATGTTCTATGATGATCCATATGAAGAGTGTCGTGATTGCTTCTGGTCTTATCTGGGAGAAGATGACACTCTACCAAAAGAGTTTCTTGAGCATCTACAAGATATGGTAGACCGCATTGATCGTGGTGAAGAGAAACTCATACCAATGGACTTAGACCAACTGAACCGTATTTCTGATTTACTTGAGGATGTAGAATGACTTACACTATCACCAAAGAAATGAAAATCATCAACGATGAAGATGGTTTCAGTTATCATTTCTCATCGGATGAGTATGGAACTGTAAGTATGCAGGATGGTAATGGAGAAGAAGTTGAAACCATTCACATCCCCAAAGATTGTATTCAGTGTGTGATTGATGTATTGGAGCAATTCAAATGACTGACAAAACTAAACTACTCAAGATGATTGAGAATGCTCTACAAACAGCACCACCTAATGAGGAGGCAGAAGCACAAGCAGTAATTGATGCCACTGCTGATTGGTTTGAAGAAGTTTTGGGTCAAATTGGTATCACACCATCTTGTATTCCCACACTTTTGAGGTGGCAGGCTCATCAACACGAATATTATGACTGAACGCAACTTCACTCAAGAACTTCAACACTGGACTTATAATGACCCAGAATATGGAGACGATATTGAGCATCTTGATTATCGTGCTTTGATTGGTGTTATTACTGAATTGTGTGATAGAATAGAGCAGTTGGAGAAGGACAACGAACTTTTGAAATCTTATGCTTGGGAACAATGACTGAACAACATCCACTGACTGACGAGATCTGCAAAAGTATTGCTGCTTCTTATCCTTACGAAGTAACAGAGGACATGCGTGCCGCTGCTGATTGGCAGTTGGACCAGGTGATTAAATGGGCACAAAGAAATTGCTGGTGTTGGTTTGAAAAATCAAGTCAAAAAAAATCTTTTATTGTTGAACTTGAAAAAGCGATGCGCCCACAACAACAGGAGAATAACAATGACTGAAACTTGGTATCTTTTGTACGGTGGCGATTCAGTAGACGGCTGCGGGCCGGGCGAATACGAAGGTCGAACCCGTGATGTCTCTGCTGCGGCCAAGCACCACATAAAAATCAGCAATAACCCTTATTCGACAGGCTATGTCCAGGTGATTACTGACAAAGAAGTCGTTCGGTATTCCAGCATTCTTGGCTATAGCCCTGCTACCTCAGAACTAAAAGAAGCGATTAAACAACAACAGGAGGACAACTCATGACTGAACAACACCCACTGACCACAGCACAGATCAAGAAACTCGTCAGGAGATATATGCTCGACATGGAGAGCGGTGAGTATTCGTTTGGGGAGGATGCTGTACGTGCTGTTGCTGATTGGCAGTTGGACCAGGTGTTGATTTGGCTTAATGACAACCTTGCTTGTGGTAACTATCTACGTCCCAAGGGCTACTCTCACCATAAGATTGACGTTAATGAAGTTCTTTATGACTTAGAGGAAGCAATGCGCCCACAGGAGGACAACTAATGGAAACCTTGGCTGAGAATACAATGCAAGACAAAACCTGGACAGTAATGAATGACCTTGAAGATGCATTCAGTCAAATTACAACATTTAGTTTTCTTCTTAATCAACTGCAAGAAGCAGTAGACTCTGGTGATCAACAACGAATTGTTGATACTACAGCGGCACTCAATGCATTTTATCTTCCCTATTGCACCAACTGGGACATCAAGTTTAATGCTGCATGGAAGCGTGTTGTAAACGACGGAAGCATTTTGTGAAGAGAGAATGGTGGAAGTCAGGAAGTCAAAACAAGTCCTTGTTACAATCAGATAAAGTTGATAGTAAAAATACTACATACAGTAGTCACATTAAGACTTATGAAGTTTTTCTTTGCTTTATTTGCCGCACTATTTTTAGCACTCCCTGCTTGGGCTGTTGACGTTCAAATGGGTGCAAACGGTAATCTTGTTTTTGAACCTGCTGAAGTTTCTATTGCTGCTGGGGAGTCAGTTCATTTTGTTAATAACATGCTTCCTCCTCATAATGTTATTGTAGAAGATCATCCCGAACTATCGCACGAAGGTCTCTCTATGTTACCAGGCGAAGACTTTACTATTGACTTTCCTGAGGCAGGAGATTATACTTACTGGTGTGCTCCACATAAAGGCGCTGGTATGATTGGAACTGTTCACGTATCTTAGTTATGACAATCCCATATTATATTGATGACCCTATTACATTTAATAGGGTAGAAGTTCCACAAGAAATTGTTTTTTATTGTGACTCTTTTACTGTCTATGCTAATCGAAATGACTTACGTTACTATGATTGTATTTCTATGCAGATGGGATATTATGGAAATTCAAAACATCATTTAAAAGAAATGAGAGATAAGTTTTTTGATAGTATTCCAGTCCACAGTATTTTTGAATAATGAATCACGCTGATCACACTACGTTGGAGCATTTATTCCATATGTTTCTTTGTTGTATTGCTGGTTTAGGAATCGGCACCTTAGCCATCTGGGGTTATAATCAAATCAAATCAAATAAAAATCATAATCCATGAAAATCTTTTTAGATACCGCTGACACTCAACTGATTGAAAAATATTTTGATACTGGATTAGTAGATGGTGTCACTACTAATCCCACACTAATCATGAAGAGTGGTAAAGATCCCAGAGATGTTTACCAACATATTAAAGACATTGGTGTTCAAGACATTAGCATGGAAGTTGTTGGTGATTTTGAACAAATGTATTGCGAAGGATACAAACTAGCACAAGAGTTTGGATCTGTTGCAACTATCAAAGTTCCTTGTACTAGAGAAGGTTTACACATATGTAGAGCACTCTCTAGAGAAGGGATTAAGGTAAACGTTACATTAATCTTTAACATTGCTCAAGCAGTTCTTTCTGCTAAAGCAGGAGCTCATTATGTATCTCCTTTTGTTGGAAGACTTGATGATCAATCTATTGCTGGACTTGAAGTTATACGGGGTATTTCTGAAGTCTATCGAGTTCATGGAGTCAAGACACAAGTTCTATCTGCATCAATCCGCAGTGTACATAGAGCAGTACGGTCTTGGTATAATGGTGCTCAGGTAGTTACGATGCCACCAAAAGTATTTAATGATATGTATGATCATATTCTTACTGACAAGGGACTTGAGATCTTTAACAAAGATTGGGAATCCGTAAATGCAAAAGTTTAACGAAGTAATACTAAACATTACTATCGCAATCATCGACTTCCTCTATAGAGGAAGAAACTATCAACGTTTTTGGGTGCTTGATGAGATTGCTCGGGCACCCTATTTTGCGTTTCTGAATACGGCAATGGGAGGACTAGAATCATGAAAGGGTTAGTTATCTTTGGTGCTACTGGAGATTTATGTAAACGAAAACTTATTCCTGCACTTTATAATCTTCATAAGAAAAATCTTTTACCAAAGGATCTTGTGATTGTAGGTTCTGCAAGAAGAGATCCAGGAGTAAAGGCGTGGAAAGAATCTTTAGGTGAATATCCTGAAGATTTTATGTATCATTTAGATTATCAATCATCTGATCTTTCAACAATCAAGTCTTTGAAAAATCTAGGTGACTATGAAGATACAACTTATTTCCTCTCTGTTCCACCAGAAAGGTATGGCGATGCGGTTACCAATCTAAAAAAAGCAGGTAAGTTAAATGACCCAGAAACATCCCGTGTGGTTATCGAAAAACCCTTTGGTTACGATCTTCAATCTGCTAATCGTCTATCATCTGTGGTGGCTGGACATTTACGCGAGAAACAAGTCTATCGCATTGACCATTATCTTGGTAAAGATACTGTTAATAATATCCTTGCCACCCGTTTTAGCAATATATTATTGGAACCTCTATGGAACAGGCAGTACATAGAAGAAGTTCAAATCTTTGCTACCGAAACCATTGGTTGTGAAGGTCGTTCACAGTACTATGAGGGTGCTGGAGTTGTCAGAGACATGTTACAGAACCATTTGCTACAGGTTCTTGCATTGATTGCTATGGAACCTCCATGCAAAATTGATGCGAGAGAAATTCGCAGGGAAAAAACAAAAGTTCTTGCTGCAACTAGACTTGGACAAAGACTTGTTTGTGGGCAGTACATTGGATATAAAGATGAAGATGGTGTAGATCAAAGTTCTATCACTCCAACTTTTGTTGCTGGTGATCTTTATATTGATAACTGGAGATGGGAAGGAGTTCCATTTCATTTTATGACAGGTAAAAAACTGCCTGTTGATTGTGTTGAAGTTATTATTAAATTTAAATCACCACCACAAACATTATTTGAAGGTCATGATTGTAATGATCGTATTGTTATGAGATTGCAACCAGATCCTCATTTGGATATGCGGATTGATATTAAAGCTCCTGGTCTAAATGATTATGTTGAACCAGCAATATTACAATATCATTACCCACTTGAAAAATCTGTTGATGGTTATGAAAAACTTCTTTATGATGCAATTAATAAAGATCAATCTCACTTTGTACATTCTGAGGAAGTGTTGGAATCTTGGAGAATAGTTGATGATCTTTTATGTAAGGGTGATAGATGTCCTATAAGAACAGTGCCTTATGTATACCATAGCGGTCTTTGGGGACCAGAATGTAAAACTAATCTCATTACTAAATGGGATTATCCATTAAAACTTAAGTAGGAGGATCTATGAAAGTAGGAATGAGGGAATGGAAACCGAATGAGTAAACGAAAAAGTATTTGATTATGCTCGTATTAGGGCAACGATGTAATAAATATTTTTATCGTCCCTTTTTTAAAAAAATGGCAAAACTTTCAGAAAAGATTACTGATGAACAGGTTGAAGAGTTTGATCTTAGAAAATCATTAGAACTTATTGAAAGATGTAGGTTTAAACAAGAAGATAAGCCTGGCATTGTTACCTATCATGATATTGAGTTGAATAAAAAGTATAGGATCAATAACCCAGGTCATAAAGGAACTCATAATCAAATCGTAGAAGTCACTAGTTTCTTATACAAGTGGAACGTTGATGAAATGGTAGAGCAACCCCTTGGTGTTGGAATAAAGTTCCAAAAAAATAATAAGAGTGGAACTTACTACAAGATATCACATTTAAATGCAGTTGATTAACTATTATGGACTTTGTTATTTACACTAAAAATGGATGTTATTATTGTGATCAGATAAAAAAGGTATTAACGCTTGCAAATATTGAGTATTTGACCTATGATTTAGATAAAGATTTTACTAGAGAGGATTTTTATTCTAAGTTTGGGACTGGTGCTACTTTCCCTCAAGTACTTCTAAATGGAAATCCACTTGGAGGATGTACGCAAACAATCAAATATATAAAAGAAAACAACCTTTTTTAAATGTGGAACAGGAAGTGTATTACGACGTAGAAAAATCTATTGATTACGCTTTTGAGGGAAAGTTTGTCATGAAGTTTTATGATTATTTGAAGGTTCGTAAAACTTTAAAACGAGAAGTAGAAGAGTTTATTTTAAGTGAAACTGCACAAAGTATTTCTTATATGATTAATGATCTTGAGGAATATATTAAAGGTGGTTCTGACGAACAACATAAACAACTTCGTGAGGGATATGGACATATTCCTAAACCTCAGGCAAGAAAAATTAAAAACTATCTTAGTGAAATACTAGAAGATGCGGAGAAGTACAACTATGAGAAGAGGAGAGGAAGACGAAAAAAAGCAACTAAATAATACAGATGATCCTTTAGAGATTAATAAAGGATTTGAGTTAATGCTAAAACGGAACAGGAGGGAATCACCTAAGCCTAAAACCTTTCAAGTTAGGTTTGGTAAGATGATATCTCTCTTCGGAAGAGAGATTCATTTTAACTTTAACCTAGAACTTGATATTAAAAAATCAAAGTAACTCTCGGGAGAAATAAAATGGAACAAGCATTAATACTCACCATGTCTGTAATGATGACCTTGCTATTCTTTTTAGTTGGTGGTATAGTAGGTTGGATCGCAAATAGAACTTATTTGGAGCACCAACCGATCAACATGCATCCCGAGTTTTTTGATCAGGATGGCAACATTATTCCAGATGAAATCCTAGCAGTACGTTTTGAGAATGACAATGACACAGAAGACTACGACGACGAAGACTAACCGAAGAAAACCAGCGATACAACCTACCAGTCTAGATTCAAACTGTTTTCAGCATGAGATTCTAGAACTAGTAAGCAATCAAAGGAGTGCCAGCAAAAAAATCCAATATCTACAAGAGTATCGTAACAATGCTCTTGTATCTCTTTTTATTTGGAACTTTGATGATTCTGTAATCAGTCTTCTTCCTCCTGGAGAAGTTCCTTATGCAGATATCAAAGAAATGAGTTCAGTTGGAGGCACTCTTTCTGATTCTGTTAATAGACAACTTAGTGGACAAGGAAAAGGTGTTGGATATAATGGAGTTGATGGCGATATTCGTCAAGGAAAAACTTCATTGAGAAATGAGTACGATAAACTTTATAACTTTGTAAAAAATGGCAACAAAACATTGTCATCTATTCGTAGAGAGACTATGTTTATTAATATGCTTCAAGGATTGCATCCAAGTGAAGCAGAACTTCTGTGCTTAGTAAAGGATAAGAAGTTGACTGACAAGTATAAAATTACTTGGCAAAATGTAAAAGACGCTTATCCAGATATTCGATGGGGAGGTCGTTCTTAATATAAACCCGATTTATAGTATTCATGGCAAATAAAATTAATCCAAGCGACCCATCATCATATGGGTGCCAGATTCTTCTCGAAAAAACGACCATTGAACAAGCAAAAGATAAATCTTTTCCAAATGATGCTCGATTGATTTGGTATGTTGTAGATGGAGAACAACATATGGATCTGACAAGATGTAAAAAAGTCGCAGATCTTTTTGATCTTTATTATGACAGATATGGGAAAGGTGCTGTTCAAAAAATAGATTTTGGATATGGTACTATAAATCCTAAACTCTGGGGTAATACAAATAAATCTAAGAAGAGTAAAAAATGAGTGAAGGATTTAAGGATGAAAAAGTTGAGATTGAAGTTCAACTTAATAAAAATGAGATCAACAAAATCTTGAAAAAATACAAACAAGCAAAAAAATACATGAAGTCTTCTTTGTATGAAGTTAAAAAGTTGAATGGAACTGAAACATACATAACTAATCTTATTAAGGAAGCGGAGGATACTCCTTTGTAAATGGGAAAGCATTATTTGTTGAATCTCTATGGATGCCCTTTTAAACTTTTAGATGACCTTGCTATCTTGACAGATCTATTAGAAAATGCTGCTTATGCTAGTGGTGCTCAAGTCATTCAGAGCATCCATAAAAAGTTTAAACCTCAAGGCGTAACAGTATTAACATTACTTTCAGAAAGTCATATTAGTATTCATACATGGCCTGAAGATGGAAATGCTGCGGTTGACATCTTTACTTGTGGTGATTGTAATCCAAAGATTGGATGTGATATTATTATCCAACAACTATGTGCAACCGATTATACACTAAGTTATATTGAACGCTGACTAAAATCAACTTTTAAATCCAAAAAAGTCGGAAAAAAAATCCCAGCAAATTTTTGGTCTGTAGGGTCGAAGCAAAACTTTACCCTCCACTTGACTAAATAAAATATGAGATCTATTATGACTCATACGTTCATCCGATTCGCTGTTTGCGAATAGCGAATCGGACGCAAGTAAGTCGCGGAACGGAGTTCGTTCATCCCATGTTAGAACTATTATTCTATACAACTCTCACCTGCCAGCAAACTGATGCTATCATCCTGCGTATGCAGAAAAATGAGAACATTAGTAATGCCCTTAGGATTGAGTTAGTTGAGACAATGAAGGAGTCAAATCCTGAATGTTATTGGGACGCAAACGACTGAAGGAACGGGGCAACAATCCCATTCTTTTAGGAGTAGACTAATGCTTAACACACTTAATATGATTAGAACGCAGATTCAAAAGCAATCTGCTCTCCATGACGCTCAGATTTCTCATACTGCTTATCGTGGTATTGAGTATAACATCTGTGGTCATGAACCCAAGGAAACCCGCGGTACATTCTGCTATCGCGGCCATACTTATAATAAGTGAGTTACTTGTAAACGTATGGAAGAGGGTTCTTGACGAACCCTCTTTTTTTGTGTAAAATATGGGAGGTTCTAAAAAGAAAATGAACAAAGAAAAAGTATCACTCATTATCAAAAATATGGAATCTCTTGTTCGACTCCTTAAGATTGAGATTGAGCAGGAAGAAGAAAATGTACTTGGAGAATATGAACTGTTCCCCGGTTATCCAGTAAATCTTCCAGATTCGAAATATGAACCAGACTACTATGAGGAACCGTAATGGGAATGTATGAATCTTTAAACTGCTTTGAAGAAGCACTTAAACATTTCGGTACTAGAGTAGAAATGATTACTGCCATGGAAATGGCAAGAAAGATATCTGCTGAGGATGCCTATCAAATGATTAAGGATGAACTCAAAGAAGTAAAAAAATGTCGTAAACAAATTAAAAAAGGAAATCAAAATGAATGTTCGTCTGATTAGTGTTACACCTGATTCCGAAAAAACTATGGGGTATGTTGCCCGTGTTAGCAACCCCTCTAACCAAGAGAATCCAAAGGTTGCGGGTCTTCTTAAGTATTGTGTAAATCATCAGCATTGGAGCGTCTTTGAGCAGGCATTCATGACGCTTGAGATTGAGACTACCCGTGGACTAGCAGCTCAAATCCTGAGGCACCGTAGTTTCACATATCAAGAGTTCTCACAACGGTATGCCGATAGTTCTTTGTTGAGTTCAAATATTCCTCTTCCTGAACTTCGTCGTCAAGATACAAAAAACCGTCAGAATTCTATTGATGATATTGATGAATTTAAAGTTCAGAAGTATCAAATGTTGATGCAAGATTATTTTTCCAGAGGTATGGAACTATATCAAGAAATGCTCACTGATGGAATTGCAAAGGAATGTGCTCGCTTTGTGCTTCCTCTGGCAACTCCTACCCGTCTTTATATGGCAGGTAGTTGCAGGTCTTGGATCACATATATTGCACTCCGAGAAAAAAATGGAACGCAAAAAGAGCATATGGATATTGCTAAAGAATGTAAAAAAATCTTTGCCGAGCAATTTCCTATCTGTACAGAAGCACTTGGGGGGGTAGAAAATCAATGGGTTCTGTAATGTATCCATAAATAAATTCATATCATTAAGAGGTGAAAATTTTGGCAACATATCCCGTCGTCAATAAACAAACAGGTGAACAAAAAGAGGTTATCATGAGTATTCATGACTGGGGTCAGTGGTGTAAAGATAACCCAGATTGGACACGCGACTGGTCTGATCCTTCTACCTGTCCTTCTGCTTGTGAAGTGGGAGATTGGCAGAATAAGTTAGTCGCTAAAAACCCTGGTTGGAATGAAGTTTTGGATAGAGCTTCTAAAATGCCAGGATCAAAAGTAAGTAAAATCTGAACCCTATGCCCGCAAAGAAAAACAAAACAGGTATTGGCATCGCAACTCCAGTTCCATTTGGTATGAGCAATCGCGTTATGAAAAGAAAAAAACCCATTAATACCAGTTTTATCAAAAAAATTGAACCTCTAACGGACAATCAAGAAACTTTATTTGATAAGTATGCACAAGATCAAAATCTTGTTGCTTATGGTGCAGCTGGCACAGGTAAAACATTTATTACCCTTTACAACGCGCTTTTAGATGTTCTTAATGAAAAAACACCATACGAAAAGATTTACATTGTAAGATCTCTCGTTGCTACTAGGGAGATTGGATTCCTTCCTGGAGACCATGAAGATAAATCATCATTGTACCAAATTCCATACAAAAACATGGTCAAATACATGTTTGAAGTGGATGAGGCATCAAATGAGATGCTATATGCAAATCTAAAGACTCAAGGGACTATTTCTTTCTGGTCTACTTCATTTATTCGTGGAACAACTTTAGATAAATCAATTATTATTGTGGATGAGTTCCAGAACCTTAACTTCCATGAACTAGATTCTATTATTACTCGCGTTGGGATAGACTCTAAGATTATGTTCTGTGGAGACGCTACTCAAACAGATTTACTTAAAGAAAGAGAGCGTAATGGTATTATTGATTTTATGAGAATCTTGCAATCTATGCCATCTTTTGATATTATTGAGTTTGGCGTAGAAGATATTGTCCGCTCAGGTCTTTGCAAAGAATATCTGGTTGCCAAAGAAACACTAAAAGCTGATTTGGATTTATGATTTTTAATCATGTTGATTTGGAGCTCCCTCGTCTTGAGAGGGAGCATATCGATGGAGTTCGTTATTATAAAGTACATGATAATGATGAACTCCATCGCTTTGTTTCTATTACTTCTGTCATCAGTCATTATAAAAAAGACTTTTTTAATAAATGGAGGCAGCGAGTTGGTGTAGAAGAAGCTGATAGGATTACTAAAAAAGCAACTAGTCGAGGAACTGACGCTCACACTTTAATCGAGCATCATTTAAAAAATGAATCGTTACCTAAAGTTCGACCTATTTCCGAACTTTTGTTCAAGATTGCTAAACCAGCTTTAAATCGTATAAATAATATTCATACTCTTGAGGGATCACTTTATAGTACATATTTTGGTATTGCAGGTACTGTGGACTGTATTGCCGAGTTTGATGGAGAACTCGCCATTATTGACTTTAAAACCTCAGTAAAACCAAAACCTAGAGAGTGGATTGATGGTTATTTCGTACAATGCTGTGCTTATGCATGTATGTTGTATGAACTTACTGGGATTACGGTAAAGAAGTTTGTTATTATCATGACTTGTGAAAATGGTGAAGTAGAAGTATACGAAGAATACGACAAGAAAAAATATATTAAACTATTAACTCAATATATCAGGAAGTTTGTCGATGATAAGACTTCTTGACATTGATGTGTTATAATGATAACATTGTGCAAGTATTATGGAGATTAAATGTCACTCAATCTATTGAATTTAATGCAAATAGACTACAAACAAGAGTTTTCAAAAGAGATAGAATCAAAGTTTATTCTCCCTGCAAAGTTTGCACAAGAGATAGAAACTATAGTAAAAAATGAAGACAATATGTCATATATTGATGCTATCATTTTTTACTGCGAAAAAAATAAAATAGAACTAGAATCTGTTCCTAAACTCATACCAAAACCTCTAAAAGAGAAGATTAAATATGAAGCTATGGAACTAAACTTTTTGAAAAAAACCTCTCGAGCTAGATTAAAGATTTGAAATTGGACCCTCACGATTGCTTCAAAACCTATTTGTCAATCAAAAATCATTTTACTCAGGAAAAGTACGATTATCATAAGTACTGTGGAAAAACAAGATCGTCTTTGCAATCTTTTTACAAGAGAAAAGATAGATTCTTTTTTGAAAAAATGAGTCGTCAAAAAAGTGATGAAGAGATCTTGAGTTTTTTTGTTGCAAACTTTTCAAGTGCTGAAGATCCACAATCTTTATGGATTGGTGACATTATCAAGGAAGGTGAATCAGTTTATTTAAACTGGCAGAAAAAATCACAATCATTGAAATATTGTTTTGAGCAAGAAATAAATGATCTCTTTTTGGATGATGATTTTGTCTCATTGTTTAAAATCAATGGTTCTTCCCATCCAAAGATCTTAAAAAAGTTTTTAAGAAAAGAAGTTTCTTTAGAAACACTAGTGATTCTAGATAAAATCTTAAACTTCAGACAAAGATTTGACAAAAAACTTACTGATCCAGTATGGCAGTTTGTTTCTCTCAAGATCAAAAAGTATTCATCATTTATACATATTGATATATTTAAGTTTAAACGTATTTTAAAGGAGTGTTTAGAATGACATTTTTCGATTCTGATCTTGTTAGGGCAGAACTAGCAGAGATCTCTGAACTTCAGGAAGATCTTTACAGAAATGTGTTTAACTTTTATAGGATGGATAAACAACAGAAAGTTAATCATGTTGAACTCCTCCAAAAGTTGCTGGAGAAACAGAGAGTATTGTATACTCGTATGAGTCTTTCTGATGATCCAGAAGCACAGGATATTAAAAATAAAATCATTGAGTCTGCTAAACTGATGGGTCTGGACGAAGGGGTTGACATTTCATTCATGTTTGGTAACATGGAAAAAGCACTAGTCCAGATGAAGAAGGACATTGACAAGCACACCGATCACTAATACACTATTCTTATGCGGCTAGGGAATCCGCACCAAAGCAAACCCAAACAGGCCAAATACTTACAAAAATACGAGGTTCACATGTCATTTGAAACCCTAAAAAAACAGTCCCGTCTAGGAACTCTTACTGAAAAACTTGTTAAAGAAGTTGAAAAAAGTTCCGCCCGTGGTTCTGTTGATGACCGCTTTTGGAAACCAGAAATGGACAAAGGTGGTACTGGTTATGCCGTAATCCGTTTTCTACCTGCACCAGAAGGTGAAGACATGCCATGGGCAAAAGTCTTCAGTCATGCTTTCCAAGGTCCTGGTGGTTGGTTGATTGACAACTGTCTGACTACTAACGGAGGAAAGTGTCCAGTTTGTGCAGAAAATAACAAACTATGGAACAGTGGTCTAGAGTCTGATAAAAATATCGCACGTAATCGTAAGCGTAAACTGTCTTACTATTCTAATATTTACGTTGTTAAGGATCCACTTCACCCAGAAAACGAGGGCAAAGTGTTCCTCTATAAGTTCGGCAAGAAGATTCATGATAAGATTCTTGCTGCTATGCAACCAGAGTTTGAAGATGAAGAAGCAATCGATCCATTCGACTTCTGGCAAGGTGCCAACTTCAAACTGAAACTGGCAAAAGTTGATGGTTATTGGAACTATGATAAGTCTGAGTTCGCTGCAACATCTGCTCTTCTGGATGATGATGATGCCTTGGAAGCAATCTGGAATAAGGAGTATTCTCTCCAAGAACTGGTTGCTCTCGATAAGTTCAAGTCTTATGACGATCTCGAAAAGCGTCTAAATGTAGTTCTTGGAGTTGGTAAGGTTGCGCCTAAGTCTCAGTCTTTTGATGAAGAGGAAAAATATGAAGCATTCTCCCCCAAAACCACTAAGACTGATAACGTAATGGAGCAACTAGAAGAAGCTGCCCGTTCTGCCCGAGCACCCGAACCACCTGAAACCATGAAGCGAGAACTTGCTAATCTATCTTCTATGGTTGATAAAGATGAAGATGATGCAATGGCAATGTTTAATGCTCTAGCAAATGATGATTTTTAATCAAATAGTTTAGCATTAAATCCTTTCTTGAGGGTTCTGGACACATATTGTTCAGAACCTTTTTTATATTCCATTATTTCTTCAATGTCATCAAATAGAGTAGTAAGATACTTTGGTTTTAGTGTAAATATGGTTCTTTTTTTCTCTTCTATTCTTGTCTCATATTCATAGTTTGTCACTGGTACTGTAATATTTTCTTTAAGAACCTGTCCATCTCTAGTCGAATAGTATTCCATAGAAAAAGTTCTATCTACATGAAGACCACCAGGAAACACTACTGTACCAGTCTCATCTTTTTGTTCTATTGATTCATAGTGATGAACTTTATAAAGATTTTCATAACTACCATATTTTCTTAGCATCAGTTCATCAAAACTTTCTTGTGGTAGTGGCCATTCATTTTGTAGGTTTAAGATGTTGTTTGATAGTAAAACTACCCAATCCAAAGTCGATTCGCCATACAGATCATATGCCACGTTATCTGGTCTTTGGTTGCCAACTATAAAATACTTAGTAAAATAGTTGACGTTTTTGAAAATCTCGCTTCTGATTTGTCCTCTTTTAAAGAGATTTTTTACTGTGATATAGTTTCTAACACTATCATTACTTGGGTTTACGTTGACGTAATCAAAGTTAGGAACTTGTCTAAAGTAAGGTCTTAATGCCATTTTTAGTACCCCATACCGCTAGCTTTTTCTTGGTCGTCTCTATAGATTGGTTCGAGTTCTGAGAATGTTAGACTGAGATTATATGATGTCATTGATCCATCTGGATATGTCATGTAAGATCCATCGGGAGTATAATCAGTAGTGATGTTTGTTAGGGCACAAGTTTTGATGTTGTTTAAGAATGGATGAGGTGCTCCAGTTTCCCCAAAGATGTACTGCAAATCAAACACATTTGGAGATTTTAAAAATAGTCCAGTGTTTGCTTTTTGTACGGCAGATTCTTTTTTCAATACTCTTATAATATTTCGTATATTATTTGCTTCTGCTGGTTCTCTTGGAGTAAACTTGTAGTTATATGAGAATGTTCTAAGTGATGGACCTTGGAAAAGCATTTCAAGATTATTATTTAAAACTGCACCAGTTGTTCTTGTAATCACATTTGCGCCAACTGCTTGACCAGCAAAATATGCTGTAATATATGCCCCAAGACCTTCCGTTGCTAAAAGATCATCGGCAAATGCTTTGCTATCTGTGATAAGACCTTTAAAAGCATCTGCAAATTTCCCATCACCTATACTATTGATAGCATTTGTTGCTGCTCCTGCTGCCCTTGCTTGGAAAACATTCATTTGATCTTGATTCCAAGAGACTGCGTTAGTGTCTCTAATCCCTGGTTGCATTGGTAAGAAAATGGTTGTCCCAAGTGATTTTTTTCTTCCAGGAGATTCTGTGGATGCAGTATTAAAATCATCTCTAGGTAAACCAGGAGGAATATATTCAATAACAGTTATTTTTAAATAATCAAGTTCAGAGTCTCTTTTAAGTGGATATGATAGAGATGTTATTGGTGCGGTTCTTCTTTCGACTGTTGGCGTAGATTGATTTAATTCACCAGTTGAACCTAGATTAAAAGAAGCATCATTTTCAGAAACTGCAAAGTTAGTATTTGACCAATAATCCGATGCATTTTTGATTGTATTAGTATAAACTGGATTATTTACTAGTTCTTCCATAAAGAAATCTGGAGCGCCCAACTGAAAAGCATCTCCAGTGTTTAAGTTATAATCTGCCCAACTTATAGATCCATCAGAGTTAAAATAGTTTGCACCAGCAGATACCTCATTATTACTTAAAGGTATTTCTGGTGTTCGATTTATTTTTACCTGAGACCCAGAGTCATTTTTTGCTTCAACGTTAAATGATAAACCATCAATAAGGGTTGTGGGACTTACACTACCTTGACTTAATGCCATTTACACTATTTTTAGTTATTTATAGGGGTTTAGTTCGTCTTCTGTTATAATCTTAAACTCTACCATATGGTCTTCGCACCATTCCCTAGCAGCTTTCCATTTTGCAATATTTTTAGTATACATCATAACTTCATTAATGAAAGTTTTCTTTTGCTTTCCTTTTGTCTGCTTTGGTTCTATGGTTTGTTTTTTCGGTTTAACTTCTACAACGTATTTTTTAATATTGCCACTATTTTCTTTAATCTTTACAATAAAGTCAGGAAAATATCTACGGACTTTTTTTGTCGTAGGATCAAAGTAAGGAATAAAAAATTCTTCACTACCCCATTCCATTATCTTCTCGTTTAGATCACAGTACCTCATGAACTTAAGTTCCCAAGAAGATCTGTAAACTATGTTACTTGGGTTTCCTTTATATTTTTCTGGATGCTTAGGATGAAACTTTCCCTGATGATATTTACTTTCTCGCATACATAATATATAAGATCAAAAAGTATTTATAAATGTCTGCTGTACCCCCAAAGAGTTATAGTATAAGTGACTTTAAATCTAGGGCATTAAATCTTGCACAGACCTCGTTATACCAACTTACCATAGTTCCTCCACCAAGAATATTTCAACAAACTGAGAATATTAGTTTGCTGTGCCATGAAGCAACTTTGCCTGGTTCATCATTAGCGACTCATCAAGTAACTAATGACCATCATGGTGTTACTGAGAAGATGGCATATAGAAGAATGTATGATGAATCATTTAACCTAACATTTTATGTTGATCATCAATATAATGTAGTTGATTTTTTTGAAAAGTGGATTGAGTTTGTTGTTGGACAAGGATACACTCAATCACGAAATGCTTATAGAGAAGATACTGCATTTTATAGGATGACATATCCTGTAGACTATAAGCAAACAATCTATATAAGTAAGTTTGAAAAGGATTACTTTAGACCAACCAAAGCACCATTAGATCCAAAAAAACGTGGTGGATCTAACTTAGAATATGAACTTATTGGAGCTTTTCCTTATAATATAGTTTCTATGCCAGTATCATATAATCAAAGTGATATTTTAAAGTGTTCTGTTGGTTTTTATTTCACACGTTATGTTGTTGAGAAGAAAGGAACAGTTACTTACGGATCACCTGGATTTGCAAACTCAGGAAATCCCACTGCTCAAAGAACTCCTCCAACTACTTCTCAACAACCAATAAATGCTTTTGATTATAGTAAAATGACTGGATTTAAATTCGATAACTATTATAATAACTTTGGTGTTGATGCTCAAGATAATACTAACTTTGGAAACTTCTTTAATGGTAGAAGAGTTGATCAAGGAGTATTTGGAGCAGAAGCACAAGCATAACCCTACTAAATACATGTACTGATACATCAAATTATGCCGTTACCAAAAATTGCAACGCCAACTTATGAACTTGAGTTGCTATCTACAGGAAAAACTGTTAAGTATAGACCTTTCTTGGTAAAAGAAGAAAAAGTCCTTCTTATTGCTATGGAAAGTGAAGATGTTAAACAGATTACTAATGCACTAAAGCAAGTATTGAAGTCTTGCATCTTAACGAGAGGTATTAAAGTTGAAGAACTTCCTACTTTTGATATTGAATATTTGTTTTTAAACATTAGAGGGAAGTCTGTTGGTGAAGAGATTGAAGTAAATCTGATCGCTCCAGACGACGGAGAAACCTCAGTGTCTGTAACTATAAATGTAGAAGACATTGGTATTGAAAGATCAGAAAATCATGAAAAAACTATCAAACTGGATTCAAATCTACGAATGGAGATGAAATATCCATCTCTAGATGAGTTTATTAAAAACAACTTTGATTTTCAAGAGCAAACCTTAGAGCAGTCATTTGATCTTATTGCTGGTTGTGTAGATAAGATTTATAATGAAGAAGAAGTTTGGTCTTCTGCTGACTGCACTAAAAAAGACATTATTGAGTTCTTGGGTCAAATGAATAGTATTCAGTTTAAGGCAGTTGATGAGTTTTTCAATACTATGCCAAAACTTTCTCATAAGGTAACTTTTACAAATCCAAATACTGGGGTTGAGAATGTTGTCAAGTTGGAGGGACTAGCAAGTTTTTTCGGTTAGGAATGGTTTACATGGATTTAGAAAACTACTTTCAAGTTAGCTTTTCTATGATTCAGTACCATAAATATTCATTAACGGAATATGAAAACTTAATGCCTTGGGAAAGAGATATTTACGTTGGAATGTTGATTAATCATTTAGAGGAAGAAAAACTAAAACAACAACAGTCCACATGAAGAAAGAAGAAGAACAAAAACTAGATTCTCTTTTAGATAGCATAAGATCCGAAAATAGTGGGTCGAAGAATGTTGTTGTAAAAAAGATTGATCCAAAAAAACTTTTACCAGATGCTTCCAAAAAAACTACTGGCGATCAAAACTCTGATGATAAGGCGCTTAAGTCCATACAAAAAGAGTTAGTTGAGATAAAAAAAAGTGTTAATGCTATAGTAGAAGCTTTTAAAAAGCAAAATCAACTTGCTAGATCTTCAATGGAGAGACAAAGGCAAGCAAAAAATACTAAAAGAAAAAAGGATAGAGAATCGTCTTTAGAATCTAAATCTAATGCAAAACGTGAAGGTGGTAAAATAGAAAAAGCAATATCACCCTTTGCAGAGTTTTTTGAAAAAATAATGAACTTTTTCAAGTTCATTCTTCTTGGGGGATTTCTTAAAGGACTTCTTAATATTATAAAAAATCCTAAAATATTATTAAAACCATTACAAAATATTATTAATAGTATTGTTGGATTTTTTAATGGTATTATTAAATGGATTGATGATAATGTTATTGGTCCAATAAGAACTCTTATTGATTATATAAATGGCGGAATAAAAAATGTAGTTAATACTATTAATGATATTATTAAAGCATTACCAAGTTGGTTGCCAAAACCAGACCCAATAGATAATCCGCCAACAATACCACAGATACCAAATCTTCCCCAGATACCTGAAGCGACTTTTGCTAATGATCCAGTAAAGACTATACCAGTAGTTGCTCAGTTTGAAGAAGGTGGTGAAGTACAAAATATCAATAATTATAACAACGCCAATAACGTCACTAATAGTACAAACAATGTCACTAATAGTACAAACAATGTCACTAATAACACTATTAAGGCTGGATCGACTGTTCTTCCGAGAAATAGATCTGTCAATGTTAATGACTTGTCATTTGCAAAAGGTGGTCAAATCGAAAATGATACTGGACTTACGATTAGTGGTCTGGGTAAAGACACTCAGTTGATTGCTGCTCAACCTGGAGAGGTTGTTATTAATGCTAAAGCAGCTGAAAACTTTGGCGTTGATAAGTTATTGACAATCAACGCCAAATATGGTGGACCAGTAGCAAACAAACCTAGAGATGTTGCTTCCAATAAGATCAAAGCAATGGCAAGTGGTGGTTATGCTGGTGGAAAGATTAAATACTTTAGTGTTAATGGTGGAGGAAATAAACTTTTAAACCCTGGTCAAACTTATACTTATTCTGATTTGAGAATGCATCATAGTGGTCCAACTACTAGAAGAACAGATGGATATCCAAAAGACTATACACTATTACATGGAACTGATTTATCATCAGCACCTAATGCAGATATTCCAGTACCACTAGATTCTGAAGTTATATTTAAAGATAAATCTGGGGGATATGGAAGCACTGTAGTTGTCAAGAATGCCACAGGAAATATGCTTTTTGCCCACCTTAGTAGAATGGGCAACTTTGGGGTGGGGGATAAAATAAAAGCAGGAACTATCATCGGTACTCAAGGAAGTACTGGTGGAAACTATGCTGACCATTTACATATGGATGCAGAACCTGCAGGACATGAAGCATTTGTTAACTACATTACTTCAGGAAAACCAACGTTCGGATCAACATCTGCAGCAGGCAAATCTTCATCGGGAGAGATTGAGACTGAAATGAGTAGATCTGGAAGTCTTCAGATTCCATCTGCAGAAAATGTTGATAGTGGAATGAATTTTCTTAGATCTCTTGGACCTATGTCTGGTCAGATGAAATCTGGTGGAAGTGTAGCAAATACACCGAACCAGAAACCTGTTCCATCATTTAGTTCTATTGATCCTGCTAATCCATCTTTGTTGGTCGTAAAATCTATCTATAATCTTGTAGGATAATGGCATTACCACAAATACTAGGAGTAGCAGCAAGATTATTAGCAAAAGAGGGGGCGAAAGGTCTTACAAAATCTGCTGCCAAAAAAGTAGTTCAAGGAAAAGCTAAGAACTTGGCAAGAGAGAATGTAAGACAATATGCCAAGAAAAAGTTGAAAGAGAGGATGGTTTCTGGCGGATCAGGACAATCTGTAGGACCAAATATCCAAGAGAAAAAAGTATCAACAGCAAAACTGTTAAACATACCCAAACCTAAAGCACCAAAACTAGGGAAAGGATCTACTGGTAAATCAAAATATTCTCCAATATTAAAAGAGTTATCTTCAATAAATCAAGCACTAAAATCACTGCAATCTACTTTAAAAAACTCTCAGAATATTGCAAAAAAAGAAGAAACTAATAGAAGAATACAACAATCCAGACAAAGATATTCGGATAGGGAATCTTCATTAGAAGATAAAGATTCTGGTAGCGAAAAATCTGAAAAGGAAGAAGAACAACAATCTCTTGGATTTTTTGATATAATCAAAAGATTTTTTGGAAATATTTTAGCTGGTGGATTATTAAAGCTACTTCTTAATAACAAGGACAAGATATTTAAAGGTATCAACCTCGGCATTAAAAACTGGAGGCATATAACCAGATTTTTGCTGGGACCAGAACTTAGAAAACCTTTATCTAAACTATTAAAGTTTACTGCAAAGTCTTTATTAAATCCTTTTTACCTTCCAGGCAAAATACTTAAAGGTAGTATAAAACTATTAGGTAAAGGTATAAAACTAACCTTTAAGGGAATAGCGGGTGCAATAAATCTTGCTATAAAATCTGCATTAAAGGTTGCTAAAGGCATTATAGCGTCGATTAAAGCTGGTGCTAAACTTGGAGGAAAATCACTTAGGTTGGGTGTTAAAGGTGCTCAAGCAGCAGCTAGATTTGGTAGATCTGCTCTAAGATTTGGTAATAGAGCAGCTAAAGCATTTACTGGTGCTTTGAAGGGTGGACAAGGATTGAAAGGAGCAACTCAGGCAGTTGGAACTGCCTCTCAAAGATCTGCTCGTCAATCTGCTGCAATAAGGGCACAAGCACAAAAGGCAAAGGAAGCAAAACAAGCAGCGGAAAAAGCAAAGAAAGCGAAAGAAGCAGCAGATAAAGCAAAGAAAGCAAAAGAAGCAGCGGAAAAAGCAAAGAAAGCGAAAGAAGCGGCAGCTGCAGCACAAAAGGCAAAAGCAGCATCTAGTGCAGCAACAACTGCTGGAACTGTTGCTAAAGCAGCTAGAAGATCTATAAGAATACCTATTATTGGTCCACTTCTAGTTGCACTTGACTCTTGGTTAAGTGGAGATCCACCAAGTCAAACATTGTTCAAAGCTGGTGGCGCTGCTATTGGTGGATTACTTGGAAACTTTATTCCCATTCCTATTTTAGGAATGATGCTTGGTGAATATATTGGTGAGTATGTTGGTAATCTATTTTATTATGGTATCAAAACTCCAGGTGGTTGGAAAAAGGCGGGTGAGATTTTATTTGATGATTTAAAGAAGGCATTTAATACTGGTAAACAAGTTCTAGATTGGTTGGGTAAAGGTGTTACCCGTTATGTAACTAACTGGCCAAAACTAAGAATCCCAAATCCAGCTATTCCTGGTCCATTAAGAGCGGCATTAGAAGCAGCTACATTATGGAGATCTGGTAAGTTTGAAGGGATGCATGATTTCTTAGGTAAGTTTCCTTTAAGTCCGTTTAAGTTTATTTCTGATAATCAGTGGTTTGGAAACAAGAAAGGTAAGTTCTCACATATTCCAGATCCTTCATTTATGGTTAGAGATCCTGTGGCATTTCTTAAGCATGTTAAAAACTCATTTATGGGAACTTCTAACGAAAAACCAAACTATACACCACCACCATTAGGTGATATGAAACTTCCTGGTGATGGAAGTGCAACTCAACCATCGGGAAGTGATGGCAATACACCAAATCCAGCTGCAGGTTTAGATACAAGACTTAGTGTTGGTACTGGGGAGTTTGGTGAAGGACCACTTATTAAAGCAGCAACTGCTACTGGAATCAAAGGAAAAGAACTTGCTGCTTTCTTAGCACAAATGTCTCATGAAACTGGAGGTTTTCAGTTCCCTAGAGAGTTGAGTGGAGGAGCATCGCATTATGGTGGTGGTGGTCCTTGGACAGCGCCTAATGGAAAAACTTATAAAGCAAAGTTCCATGGTAGAGGTTATGTTCAACTAACACATGACTACAACTATGAAAAATATGGAAAAATGTTTGGTGTTGACTTGCTAAGCAATCCAGATCTTGCAATGGATGGTGAACTTGCTGCTAAGATCGCAGTTGCTTATTGGAAGTCAACTGTCAGACCTGTAGTAAATGGTAACTGGGATAATGTATTTTTACATTCAAAAGCGATCAACTATCCTGCTGCGACTAGAGAAGATCAAGTTAATGGGATGGAAGATAGAAAAGCAAAATATAGAAAATACGTCGAAAAGTTAAATGCTGGTAAGATAACAACACCTGAAGCAACTCCTAAATCACCTACAGTTCCTTCGCCAGAGCAACAAGATAATGAAACTGAAAACCCTCGCAGAGCAACTGATAAACTAAATCAATCTACTTCATCTGCGTTAAGTATGTCTTCTCCTTCGCAAAAAATGGATACTAGCGTATTGAGTCAAAAAGCATCTTATGAACAAAAACGTGGTGGAATGACTGTACTACCTCTTCCTATGGGAAATGGCGGTGGAGATTCTTTTGGTGGAGGATCTTCAGTTTTACCATTACCTCCAGGATCTACATCTAAGATGTTAAATAGTTATTATAAAAGTCAACTCTTAGGCAACTTGTATAAAAACGGATAATGGAAAATAAAGACGTACTATCTGGTAATATTGAAAAGTTTCTTATAACAAGTTTTAAGACCAATGCGTCTATTGATATTAGTGCTGGCATAACCGACTTAAGATACTATGAAAATATTTTATCCAATACTATAAGTTTGTCTGTTGTATTTACAGACACTGGATATAAGCAAAATTCTAATGTTAAAGAATCTATATCAGTTTTAGATGGATTGCCATTAAGAGGTGGAGAAGAAGTTGATATAGTCATAGAAGATGCGAAGGATAATCCAACAAGGTTAAAACTAAAACTTTATGTTAATAGAGTTAAAAGTGTAAACTCTAACACCAATACTGAAACTTATATAATCGATTTTTGCAGCGCAGAGACATTTGCCAACGAACAAAGTAGAGTAGTTGAAAGATATAGTGGTAAGATTTCTGAGAATGTTAAAACTATTTTAACCGATAAACTAAAGACTAATAAAAATATTATTCTTGATGATACTCTTGTTGATTATGAGTTTATTGGTAATGATAGAAAACCGCTTCATGTTTGTACTTGGTTAGCATCAAGATCAGTTCCTTCTGGATATGGCAAAAAGAATGCCTCTGCTGGTTACTTTTTATATGAAACATCAGACGCATTTAACTTTAGATCTATTGATGGACTAATGAGTCAAAAACCAAAGAATCAATATGTTTACAGTGATACTGCTGAAAAGAAAGATGGTTTTGAGAAAGTTTTATCATATGGTATTGATAGAAATATTGACTTGCAGGAGCAACTAATACTTGGATCTTACGCTAATAGATCAATATTCTTTGACTTTTATGCTATGGATTATGAGGTTAGAAACTATAGTGTCGATTCAGATCAAAATGGAAAAGCAGTAAACCTTGGAAAGGATGAAAATAATCATGTTGCAGATCAGTTTAGACAACCGATATCGAGATTAATGTCACATATTCTTGATGTTGGAACTCTTCCTCCAGGTAAAACTCCAGTATCTCAGTTAGAAAACTGGAAAACTAGTCCATTAAATCCAACTTATGATGTCAAAACCACAATGGTTCAATCAGTCATGAGATATAATCAAATGTTCTCTATTAAGATAAATATAGTAGTAGCTGGAGATTTTGGTTTAAAGTCAGGAGATGTAGTTTATTTTGAGTTCCCTCAAGTAAAAGCGGGAGATCCTGATGTTGATGTGTTGTCTTCTGGCAAATATGTTATTTCCAGTTTATGTCACAGAATAACTTCTGCCGACACATTTACTAGTATGACGCTAGTAAGGGATACATTTAGAAAACAAAAGTAAGGAGGAACAAATGGAAAAGTCAATCGAAGATCATATTGAAAAGGATAAAAAAATCCTTGAAAATCCAATGATCTCTCCACAAATGAGAAGACACACCCAAGATGAGCTGGAACATCTGGAGTTGTATCATAAAAATCATCCCGAAGACCATCATGATCCAACAGCATTAGAAATGTATTGTGACGAAAATCCAGATGCTAACGAATGTAGAATTTACGAAGACTGATGATTCAAGAAGGGTTTTTAAAAAGTCAGCAAGTAGGACGTGACGGATTTGTATGGTGGATTGGTCAAGTTGTTCTTGAAGATCAGTGGGTAGTTAATATTCCTGGTCGTAGAACTGCTACCACTTCAGATCACTTGGGATTTGATTATAGATACAAAGTTCGTATTATGGGATACCATACTGCGGATGTTCAAGCACTTCCCGATGAAGATCTTCCTTGGGCAGGTGTAATGCTTCCTGTAACTGCAGGAACTGGTAATGGTGGAGCTTCTCAAACACCAAGCATTAGGCAAGGTGACTTTTGCTATGGTTTTTTCTTAGATGGTGAAAATGCTCAACATCCAATCATTATGGGTTTGATTGGATACAATCAATATGTTTCTATTAGCAAACTTCCTGCTGCTGCCTTTCAACCTTTCAGTGGATATACCAGTAGAGATCTTATCGCAAGGTATAACTTAAATGTTGTACAAGAACCCGCAAAAGCACAACAAAACCCAGAAGGAGTAACACAACAGCAAGGGCAAGAAATAAATCCACAAGTTAATAACTCCAATATTCCAAAAAAGGATGGCGCTTCTGCTGAGCAAGCAATTGATGGATATGAAGCTGAGTATTTAGATTCTGAATGTGAACCAATCGCTATAAGCAAAATGCAAAGGGATATTAAAAATGCAATCCAAAAAATTGAAAAATATAAAAAAACACTATCAAAATGGGAGAATGCTGTATCTACAAAAGTAAATGACATTAGAAATGATCTAAGCACCACAAATGTAACTAACTTTCTTGACAATCTTATTCAGTTTGAGATTGATGGATCAACAAAATCTCTTAGCGAAGTAATAAAATGGGTTTTTGTAGAATCACAAAAGTTTGTTACTAAAAAAATAAATGACGCTGCTAAAGTATCTTATTTCAATCTATTTCCAAATCAAAGACCACAATTAAAAGAAGGTATTGAGAAAGCTAGTGAAGCGGTAGTTTGTCTTTTTAGAAACTTAATATCCAATCTGTTAAAAATGATTGGTAACTTCTTAAAAGATTCTTTGAATAAGTTTGTAAATGTTCCTCTTTGTGCCGTTGAAAATCTATTGGGAGGAATTTTTGGTGCTATCACTGGTCTTATTAATGGTGCATTAAATAATATTTTAGAACCTATTGCATCTTTACTTGGAAACGCTTTTGATATTGCTGGAGATGTTCTAGACTTTATTACTGAACTTTTATCATTTATTCTTTGTGACGAAAAACCAGATTGCGCTAAAACAACCGAATGGAGTATATGGGATGGTCCAGAACCATCTGCAAATCTAGACGTTGCTTCTATTGTTGATAAAGTTAAAGGTATTGCATCTGCTGTTTCTAACTTTGATATTGATCTAGATTTTATTGGAGACGTAAATCTTGCTGGAATAATTGATAATGTTGCAGGTTGCTTTACTGGTCCTATCTTGTGTGGTCCTCCCACTGTGACTATCTTCGGTGGTGGTGGTTCTGGGGCGACTGCAAATGCAATCGTTAGCGGTGCAGGAAAACTGATTGGTGCTGATATTACTGTACCTGGATCTGGATATACTTCTGCACCATTTGTTAAGTTCCAAGATAACTGTGGAAAAGGTAAAGGTGGATTTGGAAGAAGTAAAATAGATGATCAAGGACGTGTTGCAAGTATTCAAATAGTTACCTCTGGAACTGGATATTTACCTACATTTGACGGAAGTTATGGTGGTGATGGAAGAACTTGGGCAGATAAAGATGATACGATTGTTCAGAGAGCAGATGGAACTTGGGATTCTCCTTATGGACCAGGAGAAGAAGTTATATTAAATCCAGGAGATCAGGTTCTTTTCCCTGGAAATGATACATATGAAGAGATTACTGATGGATCAGTAGTAGTTACACCTCAACAACAGGATCAAGAACAACAGGATCAAGAACTAGTTGAACCTATTTCAAGTGATGGATCAGTAGTAGTTACACCTCAACAACAGGATCAAGAACAACAGGATCAAGAACTAGTTGAACCTATTTCAAGTGATGGTCAATATCCAGTTGTTTTAGAGTTGATTGATGTTATTATAGATAGTCCAGGATATTCTTATAGTATTTCAGATGAAATAACTGTAACACCAGATAATGGTGTCAGAATATTCCCAATAATCAGTCCTATCGGATCTATTATTGGTGTAACAGTGGCAAGTGGTGGATTTGGATTCACAGACATTCCTGAGATAACAATTAGTTCTCAAACAGGATTTAATGCAAGACTTACTCCAGTACTAGGAACTAAGTTTGTTGGTGAGCAAGAGATTTCTGAGATTGATGATCCAGAAATCATAACAAAAGTGGTAACTGTAGTTGATTGTGTAGGTAGATTCTAATGGCAGAACCAGTACGTTGCTACCATACTATTAGATATGGTAATGATCATGGAGAAATAATTTTTGGACACGTTCATGACGATGAGATTATTTCTGGTTGTCAGATTAGAACTGCAAATGATGGTGGGCGTCATTATATAACTATGGATAGTTCTGGTCTTTCTGAGACTGGTAGAAAAGGTGGAACTATAATGTCATCACCAGGATCCACTCAGATTGTTTGTGGTATGGATGTCGCAAAAGAAATACCAGCATTTATTACAATAGCGAAAAATGGTGATATTGTTTTTAAAGCAAAACGGGGAAGGATCAGATTTATAGCAGAAAATATTGATTTGATTGCTAGTGGATCTGATGGAAAAAATGGTAGAATCTTACTAAAAGGTAATGAAAAGGTTAGTATTAAAACTCAAATGTTTGATGTTGATGCTAATGCTTCGTGTAAAATAGTTTCAGAAAATACTGTAGATATTATAGGAAAATCTATATTAAATGTTTATGGTGGTTTAATAGATTTTGCTGATGGAGCAACATCTATTAAAGGAGGAAAAGCATTGGGTGGATCATTCCCATTCAGTAATGAAATTAAAAACTCACCTATTATTGGAGACTTTTTATAAATGGCGAAACTACCTGATTGTCATATAACTAAGAGACTCTTTGTTGGCGAAGGTTTAGCCGCATGTCTAGGAGTATCTGCAGCTGAGATTCGTGGTTCTGCATATATTGAAGGTCCTGCCGTTGTAGGTGTCCCATTAAAGTTTCTTCCATATGAAGCTGGGGTGATGATCAGTAATGTTCAAAATACTGATATGCTTGCAGTACCAGCTCCAAGTATTGTAAAAATACGATCTACATCAGTACCAACACCGATTGATGTAGTTATTGGAGATATTGCTGGACCTGTAGGAGTTAATATCTTCTGTGGTCCTATGCCATTTGTTGTTTCATCAACATCTATTTCTTTAAATACTTTATTGCGATTTGATGTTTCTAACTTTGACTCAAAGGTTGCATCTCTAAAATCTGATATTGGAGCAAAGTTTTTTGCAGGAACAAAACTTGAAACTGGATTTGATTCTAATCTGGGATTAGCATTTAATGCGGCACCTTTATTTGGTGAAGCTCCAGCAGCATATCCAGACTTTGCTAGTGATGCTACAACTTTAAACACAACTTACGGTATTGCTCTTTCTAAAAAACCATTTGATATTTTACACCCAACTAAGGATGGACATAGACTTAGATATGTTTCTTTAGAAGGACCAGCAGCAGAAGTATATTGTAGGGGTAAATCTACTTCTGATGTTATTGATCTGCCAGATTATTGGTTGGGATTGGTTGAGGAAGATTCTATAACCGTTAACTTAACTTCAGTTGGTAGTGATCAAAATCTATACGTCAAAGAAATTGTAGACAACAAGATTTATGTTGGTGGTGGAGTATTGATGAATGGAGAAAGATTATTTAAGTACCACTATACAGTATTTGCAGAAAGAAAAGATACTGAAAAGAATATTCCAGAATATAAAGGGTTGACACCAGATGACTATCCAGGCGATAATAGTGAATATAGATTGAGTTAGAATGAAAAAAGTTCATGAGTTATTTCCTCTGGTAATCTACCAGGGAAGTTTGGATTGCCATGAAGAGTTTAAAAGAGATAATATAGAAAGTTTAAAGAAGTATTGGTTTAATGGTTATGAGCATGAATCTCCAGAAGCGTCGTCAAATATTTTTGCCCATTTAAATACTGACTATTCTGTGTTCTTCAAATCACTTAGAAAGGTATTTGATGATTATTTTGATACGTTGAATATAAAATATGATAGATTAAGTTATCATATATGCAAATCATGGGTTGTTTATCATAGAGATGATACTACTCCGCCAATGGCACCACATAATCACAATGAGGCAAATATAAGTTTTGTGTATTATTTAAATACTGACGAAACTTCTGATAGATTTGTTGCTATGCAAATGAATAACAGTAATGAAGTATGTCAAGGATTCTTTGATACTGCTGACGTACATAACCTCATGACAAACTTCAATAGATATAACTGCAATAACTATACAATAACTCCTATAGAAGGTTCTGTTATTGTAATGCCTACTCAAACGTTCCATAAGACTATTAAAAAGAAAGCTAGAACAAATGAAAGAATTGCTATTGCTGGAGATGTTCGGGTTACTTTAAAACCAGAACATTTTAAACATCATCAAGGTTGTACACATCCCTCACAATGGTTGGAAATATGACGTATAAGATTGTAAATGATTCTAGAAAACCTATTTTAATAAAACATTCTGAAATATGTTCCCCTCCACCAAATGATCTTCTCATAGATGATGTTGATACATCTTATCCAGGGATTGTTATTAAATACGAAAATGGTTATTTGATTGAAGATGGTGTTCATAGAATGGCAAAACTTCAAAAACAAGGAATATTTGAGTCTCTATTTTATGTTGTAAGTATTGAAGAATATAGGAATGGAATGGTTTCCATGAAGTATCGAGAAACTTTTATAACTCTAGGTGCATGGAATCATAACTTTTTATCGCCAAGACCTCACAAATAAATAAACCATAGCAATGTTATGCGGAAGAAATGGCTAAAAAAAGGAATGTTGAATCTATCGATAAGATTACATCCCAACTTATTACTGATAAGGTAGATATTGATAGATTTGCTAGAGAGCAAATAGTTACTTTAGAAACTGCTAAAGTACCCTATCAAGAGGCATCTAAAAATTTAGATCTTTATTTGCTTGAAAGTTGTCAAGAAGTAAATACTGCTTATGAAAATGTAGAAAAATCTTATCAAAAGAGAATAGATGCTGGCGGTGCCAGTGATTTATTTTGGAGGATTGTGGGAGTATCTAGTCTTACTTCTACTACTCCAAATCCGAATACTGGACCACAAACAAAAGTTGTCGGTGTTTCATATGAGTTAAGATGTGAACGTTTGTCGAGAACGTATGATGCACAAGAAAATGTTGGATCAGGTTCTTCCACTTTTGATTTTAACCCTTCTAGCGTTCAAATATATCTTGGGAGAGAAGCGGGTATTGGTGATCAGCAACCATTAACGTCAGCTGGTAGTGATATGGATAGTGTTTTTAAACCTGTCAATCTTCATGGGATAAAGATAGATATAGAACCATATAGTAGAGATGTTCTCGAAACTTATGTAAATGTTTCGATTGGAACCGCTGATCTTGGAGGAACAAGACTATTTTTAGGTGAAATATATGATGATATTGAAATTGGACAGTTAGTTTCTTCAGAACCACAAATCTTATTTCCAGACTCTGGTGTTAATATTGTAACTGGCGTTGGTACTGCAATCGCAAATCTTACAGGAATACCAAATACTTCTGGTGTAAATGGTGAGATAGTGACCTATGTTGATTTACGAGACCCCGTAACTCAACTTGTAACTGCTCCATTATTTGATGGGCAATATCCGACATTCACATTTTCAATATCTCCAGATCAAGTCTCTGATAGTATTTCTGTTGGTGAACGTGATAGTCCTTATGAGCTTCAACAAGTGAAAAAAATGGTTGCATCTGATGCTGGAACAGGTGTAGAAGTAGAATACGATAACTCTGGGGTGGAAGTGTATAATGCAGAATGGCCACATTTTATGGACGGATATCCAGACCCTAAGAATGTTAGTCGTATTATTAGAGAACCTAAAGTTGGAAGTGGAAAAGTATATTATCCAATTGGATTTGATAGAAAACCTTTGAAAGCTAGTGGTGGTAATGCTGCTGAGGGAGATACCAGAACAATATCGGAGTATATTTCTACATTTGGTGGATTTTTTGATCCTAACTCACCACAACATCCAGATTTTGTCCCCGCATATAGTAGTCAACTTAACAATACTCCAGAAATAGATGCTGAAATAAAATCTAATGAAACTGAAGCTTTACAAAAAGAGAGTTCATTGAAATATAATGATGAGTTTTATAATAGTATTTCTCTTGCCAACAAAATAAAAAAGGAATATAATGATTTTAATATTAGAATATGGGCATATAGAGTTCAAATCGGAAAAGCTAAACAGGAAAAACTAGAAAAAGAAGAGTTTAAAACTCTTATCAATAATGATACATATAAACCTGTTGCCAATACTGGAGGGCCTCCAGTAGTAGATAGAAACTATCCAATGTCTTCTAATACCACTTTAATGACTTCGGCAGTTTTGACATTTGATATCACTGTATAAATAATAAAAAATCGCCTCAAGATAGTAAAAATATTATGTCTAAGTCTATTATCAATGTCGGTGCATTTGCTAATGACGCTAATGGAGATAGTTTAAGAGCAGCAGGTCAAAAAATCAATGACAACTTTACTGAGATCTATGATTATCTTGGGAATGGATCTGCAATTTCTGGCACTGTTCAATCTGCACAAACTGCATATTATTCTGAGATATCGGGAATCTCCACTTATTCCAAAGGATTAGCAGATAGTCCTCAGATTGCTGTAGATGGTGTTTCATGTGCAGGTATTGTTACTATGGCAAATAGTAACATTGTTGGAACTGCAGCAACATTTATTGCTGCAGGTATAACTACGGTAAGTTCTTCTTTACAAGCATTTCATAAAGTTGATTATAGTAATAACGACGTACAAGTACATATTTCAGATTTTAAATCAGGATCTGTTTTTGAAGTTATTCTTAGAAACACATCTGGTGGTTCTAGAAATATTCAAATTTTCACAAGTGAAACTGATACTGGTCATGTCGCCGTTCCTTTATTAGGATCACCCTATGATACTTTAGTTACTACTGGAATTATTAGTCTTGGTGCTACCAGAATGATGAGTGTACGAATATGGAATGAGAACGGTTCCGTCTACGGCACGTATGGTTGACAACTGCCCTCCACCCTGCTAAGATATATGGGTAATCGAGAACAGGACAACGAAATGCAAAATGAGTACCTGACAAGGTGCGTTGTAGATCCATCTCGTAAAACAGTTTATATCTATGGGAGTGAAGGAAACGAAAATGAAATCGTTTGCGAGACCATTGATCAGTTTATGAACATGCTTAAGTTTATTCGTGCTACAGTTGATGAAGACATTTTAGGTTACGCTGAATGAGACCAGAAACACGAGAAGCAATGGAAATGTTGTTCTCTGCTAAATGGAACTTGCCAAAAGCAGCACAACATGCTAATCTTACTAATAAGGAGATGAAGATTACTTTTAACGAGTATTGCAACTTTCATCCTCCATTATTATATGAACTTGATTTAGAAAATCCCGAACTATTACCTACTGACTAATGAAAATCAATCTTTGGTATTCCGAACAAAAAAAACAATGGAGATGGGTGTTGTGTGATGATACTGATAGAATGAGACAAGAGTCTGGTCAACAACCATTTCTAAGAGATGCAATGGAAGACGTTACAAATACTGTAGAATATATGCTTAAAACAATGCAATCTGAGTAAAAAGAAGAGGCTGTGTTTATTCACAGTCTCTTCTTTTTTTGATTGATAAATAACTTATAACGGAAACTATAATGTAAATAAAATGGGTCTCTCCAGATTAGATAATTTTCTAAAGTCAACTCGCGGAACTATTCTTTACGTTGACCCAAATAGTCTTGACTCAACTGATAGCATTGAAAATCAAGGTAACTCTTTGACCAGACCCTTTAAAACTATTCAAAGGGCATTGGTTGAAGCATCTAGATTCTCATATCAAAGGGGAAAAGGTAACGATAGATTCGGTAAAACAACTATTCTACTTTATCCAGGCGACCACATTGTAGATAATAGACCTGGATGGATTCCTACTAGTAACTCATTCACCCTAAGAACTAGTGAGGTTAGAGACGACTTTGGTGAATGGACATTAGACACTAACTTTGACCTAAACTCAGAAAGAAACGCTTTATACAAACTAAACAGTATTCATGGTGGTGTCATTGTACCTAGAGGTACTTCTATTGTTGGTTTAGATTTAAGAAAAACTAGGATTATTCCTAGGTATGTTCCAAGTCCAACAAATGATCAGATTGAAGCATCTGCTATTTTTAGAGTAACTGGTGCATGTTATTTATGGCAGTTTACTATTCTAGATGCTGATCCAAATACCACATGTTATGCTGATTACACTACTAACCAGTTTATTCCAAACTTCTCTCACCACAAACTGAGAGTATTTGAATATGCTGATGGTGTTAATAATGTAGTCATTAATGATGCGTTTATTAATGGTACTGCAGGTGAGTTCGATAGAACTGATCTTGACATGTACTATGAGAAAGTTGGTATTGTTTACGGTCAGAATGCTGGTAGAGAGATTCCAAATGACTATCCACCATCTGATCTAGTTGATATTGAACCAGTTATTGATGAATATAGAATCGTTGGTCCAAAGGGTGATGAAGTAGGTATTGCTAGTATCCGTTCTGGCAATGGAACACTTTCTTCAACTCTTGTTACTGTTACAACATCTGAACCACTTGATGGTATCAGTGTGAATACTGCTATCGAGATTCAGGGCGTATCAACTCCTGGATATGATGGTAAATATGTAGTTTCTGGTGTTAATAGTCCAACAGAATTTGAATATAAGGTACAAAATCCTCCTCCAGAAGCATTAGGAAACGTAACATCTTCAACTGTCAATCTGATTGTTGATACGGTATCATCTGCATCACCATATGTCTTTAACTGTACGCTACGAAGCGTATATGGTATGTGTGGTCTATTAGCAGATGGATCTAAAGCAACTGGTTTCGTATCGATGGTGGTTGCTCAATATACTGGTGTTGGTCTGCAAAAGGATGAGAATGCATTTGTTAAGTATGATACTACTTCAGGTACATACAAGGATGCTACATCAAATCTTATCAATCTTTCATCAAATACTTTATCGCAATATAAACCAGATTATGAGAACTTCCATATTAAAGCGACAAATAACTCTTACTTACAGTTAGTTTCTGTATTCGCTATTGGATTCTCTCATCAGTTTGTATCTGAGAATGGTGCAGATATTTCTCTCAATAACTCCAACTCAAACTTTGGTAATAAAGCACTTGTTTCAAAAGGATTTAAACAGGATGCATTCAGAAAAGATGATGTTGGATATATCAGTCATTTAATTGCACCAAAAGAACTAGAGTCCGAAGACTATACAGTAGAGTTTTATTCTATTGACGTAAATACTACAGTTGGTGTTGGAAGTACATCAAGAATGTACTTATATAATCAAACTAACGAAAACATTGTTCCAAATACTGTATTTGACGGATTTAGGGTTGGTGCTAAAGAAAATGATAAAATCTTCTTAGATGTATTTGATACGGCAGGTATTAAGAGTACCTATTCGGCAACTATTGTTATGCCGAATGCAGATTTTACTGATGGCATTTATGGCGCATATAGAAGAGACGATTTAGAGTTTTCATCAAAGAAACAGTTCTCAGTAAGAAGAACAAATAATGATACTGAGAATGACATTTTCAATAATGTCATTTCTTTCAATGAACCTCACCAATTCTTAACTGGTGAATCTGTAAGAATATTATCTGATAATGGTAACTTACCTGATGGTATTGAAGAGGATAGAGTTTATTTTGTTATTACAGATTCTCTAGATCCAGTTGGATTAGGAACTACACAGATCAAACTGGCAACATCACTATCAGACTCCTTCCAAGAAAATGTGGTATCTATTAATGAAAAAGGCGGAAACTTAAAGATTATCAGTAAAGTATCTGATAAAGTTGCTGGAGATTATGGACATCCTCTCCAATGGGATGATCAATACAATCAATGGTATTTAAATGTATCAAAGATTTCTGTCAGTAATCTAGGAGAAAATGATCTTTATAATGGTATTGTTGGACTTGGAACGACATCTCTTGGCAATGCTACATCCAGAACTTACTTTAAGAGAAAGATTGATAATAGATCATATTCTGACAACCTCTATAGTTTGAGATTTGTTATTCCAAAAGATTCTAACATTGAATCTAGAGATCCACTTGATTCATTTATTTTACAAGAATCTAGTGCAGGCATTACAACATCTACAGAAGTTGTAAAGTATTTTGATCCAACAGGATCACTATCACTATCAAACTCAACAGAACTTAGAAATCCAAGATTTATTTCCACATGTAGTTGGAGTGCTGGTCAAATCACTGTTGGCACAGAACTACCACACGATCTTGTTCCTGGTTCTGAAGTAACTATTATTAATGCTATCAGTGCTAATAATACTGATGGAACATTTAATAAAGGTTATAACGGATCATTTACTGTTACTGGTGTCAATAACTCTAGAGAGTTTACCTATAACTATGAATATGATCCAGGTGCATTCCAAAGTGATGTAAATACGAGAGACGAAAATCTTCCACGTTTCTATAAGAGTAAGTTAAGAAATACTTTCCAAGCATATAAGATTGAGAATGTTAAGCAATACATTCCAAGTTATCAGGATGGTGTTTATCATATTATTCCAATAAGAGCTTCAGAGTCTCCTATTGTTGCACCATTTACTGATAAGAAATATACACAGTCTTTAAGGAATCTATATCCTAGACTTGATAGAGACAATCTAGTATCAGATCCAAAAGAAGCAAGATCATTTGCTACCTCAGAGAAGATTGGTATTGTTGTTGTAGATGATCCACACAATAGTTTGACTAAAGAATCATCAAGATCATTCTTAAAAGATCTTGGTGTGGGTGTTGGAGTAACAAACATTGTATCTGATAGTGTGGGAGTATCCCATACAATCTTTACTGATATTGATCATAGTCTTTTTGGTATTACAAACCTAAGTATCCAAAGTATTGGATCTCAATATATTCCAGGCATTTACTATAATGTCCCATTAACATCTGGAGTATCATCAACTACAGGATTTAATGCAACTGCTAGAGTGAGCGTTAGTGCTGCTGGTACTATTACAGATGTTACTATCATGAATCCTGGTAGTGCATATGGTATTGGTAATACATTATCACTTGCAACAAATATAAGCAGACAGGTTGGATCGTATGATGCGACAGTAAGAGTTGAAGGTATTAATGATGCAACTGGCGAAACTCTAGAAGTTTCTGGTATTGGAACTGGTAACTATACAAATCTGTATAGAATCTCTGGATATGAAGTTGGAGATGCTAAGAAGGTATTTGCTTATTCATCTGAAGATATTATAGAACCAAATACTGGTGTAAATAGAATCATCGTTAGATCTACTGATAATGCTTCGATGATTAATGTTGGTAGATCAATCAAATCTTCCAGTGTCATTTATGATAATAGAGTTGGAGTTGCTACCTTTACATTCCCAAGAGCTCATGGTTTCTCTTTAGATGATAAAGTTAGAGTTGGTGGAGCAACAACTGAAGTATTCAATGGAGACTTTATTGTTAAGTCTGTAGAATCTACAAGTTCTTTTGTTGCACCAACAAAGTTAAGTATCAATGTTAAAGGGTGGGATACTATAACTCCTATCGGAACTCCTATCTTCCATCCACATGGTTTAACATCAAGAGGAGGAACAGTTTCAAACGAATCTGAACTATATTCTTCAAGACTATTCACTACTTATGCTGGTGTTTCTACACAAATCGGAAATACTATTAATGTATCCGACTCTAACAATGATCCAATCACTATTAACAGCGCAGTAGAAAGAGGGTTTAAACTTGGGGATTATGTTCAGATTGGAAATGAGATTCTAAGAATCAGATCTGGAGTTTCCAGCGATACTGTATATGTTTTTAGATCTCTACTAGGAACTGCAAAAGAAACTCATAGAGATACTAGCGTAATCAATAAGATTAAGGTACAACCTATTGAGTTTAGAAGAAACTCTATTATTAAAGCTTCTGCACATACGTTTGAATATGTTGGTTTTGGTCCTGGTAACTATTCAACATCACTACCAGATAAGCAAGATAGAGTTCTAGGTTCACAGGAAGAAGTTCGCGCTATTTCTGAAAAGAATGAAGGTGGCGTGGTATTCTTCAGTGGAATGAATAGTAATGGAGATTTCTATACTGGTAACAAGAAAATCAACTCTTCTACTGGTGAAGAAAATCTGTTTGATCTACCTGTACCAACAGTAACTGGTGAAGAACCAGATAAATCTAAATCAATCTTTGGTTTTGAGGTACTATCTCCAATGGAGATTAGTATTGGTAGAGCTATTAGAGTTGAAGGTGGAAAGGACAAGAACGTTGTATCAAGATTTGATGGTCCAGTAATCTTTAATAACAAACTCACATCATATTCTACTAAAGGTATTGAAGCAAACTCCTTATATCTCCAGGGTTCTGAAAACGTATCTAGAAAGTATACTTTATCTGGAACAAAACCAGATTATACTGGAAACTATGGTGATATCGTATTTTATTCAGATCCTAAGGATAAGGGATATACTGGATGGGTTTATACTCAAGAAAATAGATGGATGAATTGGGGATTTATTGGTGGACCAGCAATCCAACTATCAACAAATAATAATAATGTAGGATTTATTTCTGCAATCAATATTGTTGGTCTAGGTCTGACATTAACCACTCAATACACTTCAGGTGCTAATGGTGGTATTTCTACTATTATTATTGATGATAATCCACTGATTGCCATTTCAACTGGTCCTTATAACCAACTTGTTGGTAATGCCAATCAAATGAACTTTGTTGGTGGTGGTATTACACTATCACAGATTGGACCTGCTGGAATAGTTACCGTCTACATGGAGAAGATCAATGTAGAAGCACTAGCACCATCTGGTCCATATCAGTCCATTCAGTTCCATGAAAGCGATGATACATTTGGCGGTGTTCCTTATTTTGCGTATAACAATGTAACTGGAACACTTGATATTGGTCCTACATCTTGGACAAGTGATGGATTTGTAAGCTTTGGAACTACAAATCCAACATCTAAAGTTGAGATTTATACTGCTGCTGAAAGAGCACTTTATATTAACTCTACTTCTGGTACTGGTGAGATTGTAAGGATTGAAAACGTTGGTAGTGACCTGAGTCCATTCATCATTGATATTGATGGTAACGTTGGTATCAATACTGGAAATGTTCTAGCAGGTATTTCTCTACAAGTTAATGGTAATATTGGTGTTGTTGGAGATATTAGATTCTTCAATCCAAATCAATCATTCTATGCTGGATTTAAGGCACAGGATGACCTTAGTACTAATCTTGTTTGGGAACTTCCAAAGATTGTTGGTTCTGCTAAGAGTATTATGATTAGTGAAACTTCTGGAACTATTGGATGGTCTACAATCTCAGATCTATTAGCAATAACATCAACCGATGCTCTACCTGAAGGAGATGCAAATCTTTATCATACTGTTCAAAGAGTTGTTAATGCTTACATGAACTCTTTAGGAAAACAGGTTGGTATTGCAATCACGTATAATCCAACTACACAAAAGATTGATTATGAGACATGTTTAGAAGAAGGTAAATATTTCTTCTCTAGTTTTGGAGTTATGCTTTGATAAAAAAAAGGGAGGGTTTGATCCCTCCCTTTTTTATTAACACTCAGGCATTACTAAGACGTTATATGTGATTTGTTGTTTTGTTGGAGAGAGTGATGCTCTTGTTCTCCAATCCAGAGCATTCTTTCTTCTAACTGCAAACTCGATAGATTGTCCTGGTTTTAGGAAATACTCAGTTGGGAATGGAACTTCTTGCAGTCTTCCCCACTTTCTCCACCAGTTCCAACCATATCCATAGAAATAATATTGTCTGGTGTTTAAGATTTCTTCTTTTGAAAATAAGAACATATATCCATTTGGATTATCTCCTCCACCATCTCTATTTCTTTGGAATCCCCACCAATATCTCCAATACCATCCATAGTTTAGACTCAATGAAGAAAGGTTCCTTCCAATAATACCTTCAATCCAGTCAGTGTCAATATCTGGAAGGTTTGGTAACTGAATGTAGTTTGCAACAGTTCTAGTGACTGTTCTTCCAAAAGAATCTACTTCTGGTCCAGGAAAAGTTTCTCCAGGAGTTAGGATTCTAATCTCATTAGTTCCTGTACCTTCAATAGAAAGATAGTTAAAAATAACCCTTACATTTCCACCAGTATTATTGGTATACAGTGTAAAATCGTTCTGCTCACAAAAGTAACCAGTCAATACTTCAGTAATCGATGCCATTTTATCTTTAGAATACTTCTTCTATATTTATTTAGAGATATAAATAGTTAAAAATTTCAACTAAGAGGGGAGAGTGAACCTCAATGGCAATTCAGAAGAACTTTGTCGTTAAAAATGGTCTTGAGGTAAGTGAAGCTCTAATCTATGCAGACAAAGTTGCCGATCAAGTAGGTATTGGTACGACAAGTATTGACGGTAACTGCAAAGTAGAAGTTAGGGGCAATATTAAGGTTAGGAACTTATACCTTGCAGAAACGCTTGGTATTGGATCAATACCAAATCTGCAAGGAACAACGGTAGACTATGGATATGGTCGAATACTATCAGGTATTGTAACGTCTATTGTGGGCACGTCTTTGACGTACTCGTCGGGTGTAATAAACAAGTTTTATTCAGTATCGGGATTTGTAACATCTCTTGCTGGATCTGGAGTAACGTATACAAATGCGTATCTCACAAATATTGAAAACACTCATTTAAAAGTATCTGGTATTTCAACCTTTGATGCTGATGTAAGATTTGAAGATACCAGAAAACTAAAGTTTGGTAATAGTGATGATTTTGAGATTTATCATGATGGTTCAAATTCTTATATTCGTGATGTAGGTGCTGGTAACGTCTATATTGATTCTGTTGATGGTTCTATCAATCTTAGAGTCAATGGTACTGAAAATGCTATTGTTTGTAATGAAAATACTTCTGTAGGTTTATATTATAATAATGTCCAGAAACTGTCAACCACAGCTGAGGGTATACAGGTTGATCCTGGCGTTTCTGTTGGGAATACTGCTGGACAAGCATATTCTTCACAAGATATTGCTGTATTCCGGACCACTAATCCAAATCTATCCAAGTTAAGAATCGTTGAGAGTAGAGATGTAACTGGAAATACTTGGAAATCTGCAAATACAAGGATCCAAAAGACTATTGGATCCACTGACATGGGTTATATCCAGTTTAATGGTGAGGGAAACTCCAAAGGTATGGAGTTTGGAACAGAAAATGATGAAAAGTTTGCTCAGTTTATCAGAGAGGGATCTGTAGAACTTTATTATGATAATGTTAAAAAGTTTGAAACTATTTCGGATGGTATTAAAATCTATGATGACACAGTAAATGCTGGCATTTTAGATTTCTCACCAAATGGAATCGTAACATCAAGATCTGGAATAGTAACTTATTACGGTGATGGTAATAACCTAGATCTATATTACAATGATGCTACTGGTATTGGTATCGGAACAACAGGTGGACTTGTAGGTTATGCAGTAACATTTTTAGACCTTAAAGGTGATGGTATTTCTACTGCATATTATGGTGGTCCGCAAGGCATTACAACCATTTTCTTTGAAGATAAGAAAGCAGGTACAGTTGCAATCGGTACATTACCACCACCAAATCCCAAAAATGGTCAAACTTGGTATAGTACAGAATATGCTAGGACATTTGTTTATATTAAAGAAGATGCTCTGGGATATGGTGGAGCAGCAAATGTCTGGGTAGATGCAGCACCATTTAACGTTGGTATTATTTCTGCTCTATCCAGAGTTTCATTTGATCCAGGAACACCATCACAACCAGCAATATATTTCAGTGGAGACACATCAACTGGAGTGTACTCTCCAAGTTCAGGAAACTTTAATATAGTTTCTTTAGCAAGCACTATTATAAATGTTACTCCAAAAGGAGCAAATGTTTATGGTGGAGATGGACGTGACGGATATCTAACCGTAAATGAATCGGGTATAAACGTAGTTGGAGTTGCAAGTGTCAATAATAAAAAGATAATAGATCAAGTAACAGCATATGCTTATAGTGTAGCATTATCATAATATCATTTCATCCCATAAATAACATTCAAGGAGTCTTAACACAATGGCAAAGAAACTAGTATACAACTACACATTTAACCCAGGTGCTGCTGGTGTTGGTAATATAGTCATACATGGTTACTATCCACTAAAAACATTATTATTGGTTACTAATGTAACTGATAGTCAGATTATCTTTAGTTTTGCTGATCCCACTTATGCAGGATCTGTAGATTATAGTGATGCTACTGATGAAACCACTATTATCTTCAACTACGATACATCCAGCATGGATGCATCTGATCAAATTCAAATCTTTGTAGATGAGCAAGAAGCAAAGATTGATTTTTCAGAAACATTTGTTGATCCTGTAAATAAACTAAGAGTTTCCAATCCACAAAACCTCATTGATACTGACTTTGAATATGGTCTACAACCAACTAAATGGGAAACCATAGAACTTGTTAATAATATACCATCATTTTATTCAAAAGACTCCCAATATTCGATTGAAGATGTTGCTATTGTAGAAGCAATCAATAGATCTTCAACTGTTACAGTTACTACATCAACACCCCATGGATTATCTGTTGGTGTTCCTATTGACGTTCAAGGACTAACAAGTCCAACAGCTGAAGGAAAGTTTTTGATTACATCTGTACCTTCACCAAGTAGTTTCACTTACGTTGCAAAAGAGAATCAGATTTTAGAACAAGGTGCTGTCAATATTAATACCTCGTATACAACTATTAGAACTGGCGAGTTTTTTATTGGATCCGATGTTAAGTTTAGAGAAGATGATGGATTAAGTTCAGATAATAGATCCAATAGTACAATCAATGTAACAACTACTGATTATGTTCATGGATTCACTCCAGGATCAAACTTTTATGTTACAAACACTGTAGGTTCAAAGCAATATAGACTGGGATATGTAACTAACGATCTTGCTTCTGACGATAGACCTAATGTTGATTTTGAAGATACCATTGAAACTAGCGGTACTATTACTCCAGCATTAACAGAAACAAAGAAAATGACGGGCACATACGCCCTAAAGTTTGATGTAAACTCTGTTAGTACTGTTGATAATAGCATTACTTGGCCAAATCATAGATTAAGAGCAGGTGACGTTTTATTATATGTTCCTCCTTCGAATGATACTGAAATCGGAGGACTTCAAAGATTTCAACTCTATTATGTAAAGCAGGCATTGACTGCGGATAAAATCACTCTTTGCGAGACATCAACTTCAACTACTGTTGCGGTTAATCCAGAAATCAATCTCACTTCTACTGGCACTTCTAACTTTGGAAGGCACCAGTTGATTTTAGCATATGAGTATTATTATCTTAGAACTTGGTATAGTTCCTGGATAGGTCTTATTCCAAGACATGTAGGATATGGATCTGGATCTGGATGGGATAGAATACCCACTTCTCCATTCCAACCACATGGATTAAGTGGTAGATTAGCACAAAGATGTAAGTTTATTTTTAAAAATTATGGTCTAAACAACAATTGGACTGGAAATAGATCAGTTTATGCAACAAATCGAAACGCAAACTATACTTTAGGAAAATCAGGAACAACTCCTGATGGATATGATTTTATTGAAGATTTCTCTAGATTTGATCTCCCACATCCATTTAACACTGCTACTAACACATCAGAACCAAACTATAATTGGGATGCAACGTTTAGATATTTTAGAAGATATAGTGATTATAGTTATCGGAACACGCAACCTGGATTTGGATATATTTTCACAGTTGATTTGGATTTTGATACTGAAGGAGACTCAATTTATGTTGAAAACCATGGCGTGAGTGTTGGTTCGGCAGCAACTGCATATTTCGAAAAGACTGGCGGCGGAAATGCGGTAACAAGATCTGATGTTGTTACTACTGAGGGCGTGGCACCAACAACGACAGTATTTTCTGGCGATTTAAATGTCAATGTAACTGCTATATCACCAGATAGATTGAGAATAGGTGATCTGAATAGATTGCAACAATGGAATGGATCTTATAATCTAACATTATATAGAAATAATGGAACAAAAGATACCTTCTATGTTCCTGGTATTTCTGTGATATCTAATAATGAAACTATATTTGTTGAAACAACAGGTACAGCAACTTTGCCTACGGGATTAACTGGACCAGTTAAACCAGAAAAAGGCAATGTTCAAGCGGTATATAATGCTTCTACAAGAGCATTAGATACTATTAGAGAAACACTTACTTCAAACTCACTATCTACACTTTTAGCATATAACAATAGTCAAGAGTATTATCCTTTTGTTAATAGTAATATAACTGTTGATGGTGGCATACAAAGATTGGGTTGGAGAAGAACTGCACTTACGGTTGCTGGTTATTATCCAGAAGGATCTGGAAATGATGCAAATATTTGGTCAACAACTAGCAAGGACTTTACATCACTAACTGGATGGGCAAATGGTCAAGCATTTGATCCTTTCGATACTACAAATCGTGCTGGTGAAGGTTGGTACATGTGCATCACACCGTTTACGGGTCAAAATACAACCATTCCTTACTGGGTTAGTGTAAAGCAAATACCAGAATACATTGAAGATAATCCAGCAGTAGGTGCAAATGCATTCTTCTGGTCCAATAGACCAAATGAAGACTTTCCACCAACAAACTTATCAAGTGAAACAAACAATGCCAACTCTGAAGCAAACTGGACTGATGTTACTGGTTCTCAAGCAGGGCTAGGTTGGAGATATACTCATGAAGGAAGATGGTATCAACCAAATGCGAACAGGCATGGTTATATCTTCTTACAGGTAACAATAGCAAATAACACCTGGCCACAATATAAACCACAAAATACTGCTTTTGATATTTCTCCTATTCTACCATTTGAATCATTAGGCAACGTATCTGGACAAAGATATATTATTTGCTGTGTTATTCCAGTCAAAAACAATACTGCTGCTGCAAACTTTGGTCTTACTGGAAATATCTACACCTTCCAAGAACTTGCAGATATTGTTGCAAATGAAGTAGCAGAGACTCTATCCAACCCAGTATTAACTGTTGGTATAAACACAGTAAAATCTAGAGTCGTATCAAATACTAGATTAGCACTGCAAAATGATGATGGAGTTCTTTACAACCTTAGTGGTTTTGGAACTGCTTCTCCTGGTGGAAATATCGTCATCAGCACAGAAGAAAAAACAGGTGGTGTTGATGGTTACTACCAAGCATATTCTGTAGATAGTAACTCATTTAAACTGGGCACAAATACAGGTATCGCTGAAAAAGTAGTCGAGTGGGATTATCAGAATGTAAATTCATTATATATTACTTCGGTTAATCACAAAATACCAAACACCCAAAAAGTAGTATATGATGAAATATCTGGTGGTATTCCTGGATTAACAACTAATACAGAATATTATCTCGATGTCACTGGTCCAGATACATTTGGATTTAAAAATAGTATCAGTGGTGATAGGATTACGATGGGCAGTACTTTGAGTGGTTCATTCAAACTAACTGTCAATAGTATTGCAGGTATCTCATCGATTCCAGGAACGGTTTCTATCTCAACTATATCTAAAGTTATTACTGGAACTGATACTGATTTCCCAAGGTATTTTAAAGTTGGAGATGATTTTATAGTTGAAAATACCACTGTATCACCCTCAGAATACGTTAGACTTACCGTTGATTCTATCGTTGATAACACTGCTTTAACAGTAAGAGAATCTCCAGGAATATCTAATGAGACTGCAAGACTGTTTGTTCCAACAAAAATCAATGTTAGACCTGATGGGACAAATGTTCATAGACCTTTCGATGGTGGCGTTGAAATAACAGCAGGTAGTTCACCTAATAGCAATATTGTACGTCAAACTCGTAAATACTTTAGATATCAGTCAGGTAAAGGTATTCAATGTTCTCTTGCTATCAACTTCAATCCTCCAAGACAAATCGTATCTATGTTCGGTCAAACTAACGGAACATTAGTTGACAATCAAGACTATGAAGTTAATATAAGAAATAGAGCATCTTCTGCATATATTTCATTTGGGGAAGATAGAAATGGTAATGTCTTATCTGATAACTCTAAGATTACTGTTTATGATATTGACACCTTAACTCTTAATGTTGGTGCTCCAGGACATCCTCTTTGGATTAAATCAGCACCAACAACGGGTATAGGTGATTCTATTTCACAGACATATGTAACTAATAATGGAACTGATGAAGGAAGCATTGTATTTGATACCACTACAGTTGGTGTAGGAACGTATTATTATCAGTGTGAAAATCATTCTCCTATGGGTGGTGAGATTGAAGTTCTTCCAACTCCTTCTGCTGGTCCAGGTGAAACTTTTGTTAAGTTCTCTACATTAACTCCTCATGGATTATTGAAAGGAAATGATGTCAAAATAAGAGGTGCTGGTGATTCTGCATACGATGGTTCTTATGAGATTGTGGCAGTAAACAATGAAGATGCATATTATATTTCTTCAACAACATCTGCAACTTCTATTGTTTCTTCCCCATCATTAGAATACAATATCCAAGAGTGGAATAATAGTGCAGTTAGATGTGGATTGTTTGATTTCCAAAATGGATTCTTCTTTGAATATGACGGATCTACATTGTATGCGGTTAGAAGATCATCAACTTTCCAACTTCCATTAAGAGCAGATGTGACTTTCCATAGTCATATTGTCAACTGGACAGCAGGCGCTAAGTTTACTAATAAAGTAGACGTTAATGATTATATTGTTATTAGAGGAACTTCATATAAAGTGACTTCAGTTACTGATGAACAACTTAATATTCAACCTGCATATAGAGGTACAAGTGATGTTGGTATTACTATTACCAAGACAGTTGATACTAAAGTAGCACAGCAAGATTGGAATATTGATAGAGCAGATGGAACTGGTCCATCAGGATTTAAACTTGATAAGACCAAAATTCAAATGGCATATTTAGATTATTCTTGGTATGGTGCTGGTAAGATTCGCTTTGGATTTAAAGATACTTATGGTCATGTTAAGTATTTCCACGAGTTCATTCATAATAACCTCCTAGATGAAGCATATATGAGATCTGGTAACATCCCAGGTAGATATGAAATCACTAACTTTGGTGGGGTTGTTCCGTCATACATTCCATCACTATTCCACTGGGGTACTTCAGTCATGATGGATGGTGGATTTGATGATGATAAAGCATATCAGTTTACAGCAACTTCCAACTCACTTGTGTTCACAAACGGTGATGGTGATTCTGCGGATACTGTAGCAAACTCCGTTGTTTATTATACTTCGAGAAATGGTAGAAGAAACTGGTATTTGAGACTATTTGTTGCTCCTGTTAACTTGAGTAAGTTTACTAGTGGTTCTGCACTTTATACAGTGGATGGGCAACTAAATGGAGAGACTGTTAACAGAACAGGATTCTTTGGATCTGCTGGTTTTGTTGACATCTTCATTGGTCAGACAAATGGAGGTCAAAACTTAGATATTACACCAAGTATTGTTTCTAGCACAACTATCTACATTGGTGCTCCTCCATCAGGAGGTACTGCGGTTGAACTAGGTCCAGATACTGAGATCCCAGTTATTAGTATTAGACTTGCTCCATCTGTTGATAACAACCTAACTGGTCCTGTAGGTTCAAGAGATATTATTAACCGAATGCAGTTACAGTTGAAGTCATTAGGTATTACATTAACACATGATTGTAATGTTGACCTGATCTTAAATGGATCTATTGATAATAAAGATTTCGCAGCAGTTGATACACCTTCACTATCCGAACTTATTGTTCATGATGGCGGAGATCAACTAAAGAATGGAACTAAGGTGTTCTCATTCAGAGCATCTGGCGGTGCTGAAGATGCAACAGGTGCAAGACTTGGATCAACATCTGACTTTGATTTGAGCAACATTACTGACTTGGGTAATAGTATCTTAGGTGGGGATGATATTTTCCCCAACGGTCCTGACCTATTGACTATTGCAGTTTCACCTATTGATACCTCTGGTGTTAATGCAACTTCTCCTCTGAAAGTTTCTGCTAGAATCACCTGGACAGAATCTCAAGCATAATAATCCTCAGAGGGTATAAAACTGTTTTATACCCCCTCTTCATAAATATTTCAAAAGCAGATAAAAATGTCACCTATCAACTTTCCAGATAGTCCTACTCCAGGAGATGTCTTTAGAGACTTTGATACTGGGTACAAATATGAATATGATGGCGTAGTTTGGAAAAGTTACGTCGATGGATCATCATCAAGTATCAAAGTTATTGATGATGTTTCATCACTATTTGATAGTTTTCAAAGAACTTTTGAGTTGAGAGTTGGTGGGACGTTATTTTATCCAATCAGTGCTCAACATATTAGAGTAGCACTTAATGGAGAACTGCAAACACCATATACAGATTATACCGTATCTGGAGCACAGATTACATTCGATGTTCCACCAACACCAGGAACTGAGTTTTCTGTTGTCAATCTTCTGGTCACAGCAGGGTCTCCATACACTGAAAGTTATCTAACCAATCTAGACGTAGAGAATAAAGTTACAGCATTATCTGGTGTTGTAACTACTATTCTTGGAACTAATATCGAATATGTTGGGGTTGGTTCTTTTGGTACTGTTGCGATTGGAGAAACTGTTGTTATTAACTCTGATCAAGGATTAGAGAATATCCTTTCTATTGACCCCACTACATCACAGACAATCTATGATGCTCTATTAGTAAGTCCAACTCAGAACTTTCCTAATATTAACGTAGCAGGTGTTTCTACATTAGGTTTTACATCAACTAGTGGATTGTTTGCAGCATCAAATACTACCACGCCAGCTGCAATAATATATGGAAATGTTGGCATTAACACTGATAATCCTGGTAATACTCTAGATCTTACTGGTGATGTAGACCTTTATGGAAAGGTTATTATTGGTCCCAAGGATTATGCTGATACACTAGATCCTAATGTTGCATTAGGAGGTACTTTTGGTCTTAGACCACTTAATATCGTTGGTTCTGATGCATCAATAAAAATTGCAAGATATGAACCAATACCAGGTACTGTTGGTCCTATTATAGAACTGCAACAATTGAATTCTAGTACTTCTGATGTTGTAGGCAAATCTTACATATCAAGTTCGAAAGGTAGTATTAGACTGGGTAATGTTATTGGATATGGAAACACTCTTATTTCATTTGAAACATTTGATGAAATAACTGGGGTTACAGAATATCTTGTTCAAATAAATGAAAAAGGTAATACAGGTATTGGTACAACTAATGCATCCGAAAAACTGGTTGTTGTGGGTAATGCCATTGTCAGTGACAGAGTAAGTATTGGTAGTACACTCAAAGTTCTTAAAGATGCTTGGGTAAGAAATACCTTAAGTGTTGGAAGTTCAGATGTTTCAGGTAGCGTTCCTACAGATGAAGGTGTAATCTCTGCTGTTGGTAATGGTAAGAATGTTATTATCATCCAAGCAGATGAAAATACTGGTGATAGAGGATTAGCATTTAGAAATGAGTTTGATCGTTATGCTGCATACATCAATCTAGCACCAAATGATACTCCAGATCAAGGAGATCTTGTATTTGGACATGCAGTAACCAACGTTGCTAATGTTGATGACGTTGATGAAGTAATGAGATTAAGTAATGGTGGTGTTGGTATTGGAACCACCATTGCAAGAGAGTCTCTGCATGTTTTTGGTGGAACAAGACTTGAAGGTGATGTATATCTCAGGGGAGGTATGTTGGTTGAGAAATCAATAACCTCAAATGGTAGTGTTGGAAATCAAACATTAACTCCTATAGGTCTTTCTACGGGAACAAGTTTTTTCTATGATGCTGTCGAACTTGGAGAAATGATACCTCACTTCAGATATGATGCATCAACAACATTGTATGATTCGTTAGATATTGGCGAATCTGTTACAGTTTCTATATCTGCAAATACAAATAACATAGGATTCTGTACAACTATCTACATTGATGGTGCATTACAATATCTGTACTGGCCAAATGGTGTAGTACCAACAACTACCGCTGCCCAATCACGCGACAAATATGTATTTAATATCATGAAGACAGGTGTTCCACCAAATGAATGGACAGTTATGGCAACAGTTTCCAACAACATTCTAGTCTCATGAATCTAGATTTTAATACTAAGCAGAAACCTTTCGATACTTTTGGATCATTTTCTTCTGGAAGTATAACTCCAACCTCACAAAGTGGTAGAAGTCCATATGATCCTGGGATTAGTGCTTATGATATCAAAAGAAGGTATCCAGATTCTCCTAATGGTTTTTATTAGATTAAAGGTGCTAATGGGAATGCAATACCTGTTTGGTGTCAGATGATCGATAATGGTAATGGTTTTGGGTGGATGTTAATCGCTACTGCTCAAGGTAATGGTAATACTGCTGCTGGAAATGCAGCATCATCAGCTATACATACTACCGCCGCTGTAGGTGAAATTGATCTTTCTACTGGCACTATTCCATCAGCATATAAGATTTCAGATGTAGATATAAACTATTGGACATCTAGAGCACGTCCACAACTAGATCACCCAAAACTTGTAAGTACACCAGTTTTTGGACTTGCGTGTCCTGCTACAGTTCCTGCTAATAAAAATCTATGGTATGGAGAAGTCATTGAATGGTTCATTCCAGATACTAATTGGACTAATAATAACATAGATTTTAGGGGGAAAAACACTGGGACATTTAGTAATAGAGGTTATGATACCTATAGTCAATATTTTTTAGGAACACCACTTAATAATAACTCATACCTTTCTGGAACATTTACTGGATTGGGTCCAACTCTATTTGAAAGTTGGAATTCATGGGGAAATCAAATAGTATTTGGTGCAAATATTGGTGGTGGTTTTTATCAAGTGGAATGGAGAACTAATGGATTTTGTTTCTATCGTGCAGGATAAAACCAGTTTATAAACTGTCCACTTAACCCCGCAGCAACGCTGTGGGGTTTTATACTATATGGGTATCCATGAGGTGAACATGTCAACCACAGATAAAATCATTTTTGTGGGATCCTTTTTCATTTTAATGAACTGGGGTGTTCGCGTTACTAATGCAACCTTTGAGTTTTTGTTCTGATGTTGTACTTAGAACAGTCAGGAAAAGGGTCTAGAAGACTCTCTAAGGACGTTGTAACGTGGTTTATGTGGAAATACCTTCCTAGACACAATATAGAGGTTTCTTTGCTTCATAGAGGTCTTTTAAGAGAAGGTGTTTATGGGTGGTGTAGCGTACAAGATTGTGATCATCGACCAAGATCCTTTTTGGTTGAGGTTCATAATAAACTAGACCAAGACACTTTCATTAAAGTTTTACTACATGAACTTTGGCATGTCAAACAGTTTGTTACTGGTGATATGAGAGACAAAAAAGGTAAAAAACACTGGAAAGGAGTTGACATCTCTGATGTTGACTATGATGACGATCCTAGTGAGATTGAAGCAACTGAAATGGAAAACCCATTGCATTACGAGTACAGTCTTGACAGACTCATCGGATCCATTGTATAATCGCTTTGTCAGTATTGGAGTTCATTAAAGACTAATCTATGAAAAAGAAGTTTGTTTCTCTTGTTCCTTTGAGTTCAGCAGCAAAGTTTCGATTTGCCACTGAAATGGATCATTTTCACGCATGTATGGTTTTAGGAGAGACTGATGACATGTTTGATTTGGTTTCTTTGAATGGTCAGTATTTGACTAAAGTTCCTAAGAAAGGGAACTCTCACTGGCAAGTTGTTAAATAGTTTTACATTAGAGTATTCTAACTATGAAAGATCAGTACACCATTGACGACGGCGAATCCAAACAAGACAAATGGAATCGTGGTCTTGATATTTTTATTGAATCAGTGCATAAACCAGATCCTGCACTAAGGCAATGTGCCCATAATCAAAAGTGTTACCATGAGTTAATGGAAGTGAGAGATAATGTATTGAAATACTTAAATACACTTAGATGGCATTGAAATGAACTATAAACCATATAGTCCTGAGTGGCACAGATATAGGTATTTGAAGGAAGCGATTGATAAGTACCTGGATGATTATGTTGATAATCAGGATATCATGAATGATATTTTAGATATTATCTGTGATCGTTCAGAAATAGCATACAAAGAGTTTAGTAAACTCAATGAACTAGAAGCAAAATTGCGTAACTAAAATGCTTTCAACTCAATACAGACTAAAACTAGAGTTTATTTGCAAATGTATTGTAAATGGGGAAGAAGTAAAACTTGAAGATATTATTTGGGCAGAGAAACTTGCTAAAGCAAATACTACTGCAAGGGATTGGTTAAACAAAGCACGCAGAAAGGCAGCAAATCCTGATATGCAGGAGGGAAGTATGGATGATTTTATGAATAAAATGGGTTTAGGAGATCCTGACCCATCAAATCACCGCACTGGTTTCGGTAGTGCTGATGAAATAGTAGACTGGTTTAGGCAAGACAAACCAGATGATTGGCGCACTCGTGATTGATGGTGGGCAGCAACAGTAAGTCTTGGCGGAATTATGTTGCGTAAGACCCACCCATATGTTATGATAAATAATAATAGTCACGCCAAGACTTACAATGAAAGTATCACAACATCCACTGTATCATACTTGGAATGGTATGGTTCGTCGCTGTAAAGACCCCAAAAATATAAATTATCCAGATTATGGTGCTCGTGGAATAGAAATTTATGAAGAGTGGTCTGAAAGAGGGTTTCACGGCACCACACAAACTCCGCCAGGTTTTATAAAGTTTCTAAAATATATTGATGAAAATTTGGGTGAAAGACCAGAAGGATGCTCTATTGATAGAATAGACAACAACTCTGGATACATTCCTGGTAATATAAGATGGGCGGATAACTATACACAAAATATAAATCGTAGATGTCCGAATGGTTCTTTGAGAAATATAAGAAAAGTTCCGTCTGGTAAATATCAAGTTAATATGTGGTATAAAAAAACTAACTATTATGTTGGAACTTATAACACAGTAGATGAGGCAGTTATTGCCAGAGATAAGTATAGAAAAGAATTATAGGAGGCAACGTGACTAAAACTGTAGTTATCTATTCTAATGGTAGTCAAGAATGTGAACGTATAAAAATGCTTTTACAAAGTCTTGATGGAGAATTTCATGAATATCTTGTAGATTGTGATTTCAGTGAAAGACAGTTTCGGATGGAGTTTGGAGATGAAGCAACATATCCACAAGTTGCGATAGGTAACAAACACATCGGAAATATGAATGAAACTCTTAAATATATGAAACAAAACGGAATGATTTAATGAATACTTACAACTCAACACTTCTAATAATCTTTGGTGTTATTGGATACATAATGATAGTTGACAAAAATGTTGCAGACTATTTTATTCTTTTAACTAAGATTATTGGGTTAAATGCTGAGAGATTGTATTGGATGATACGGTTGCATCCTAAAAACTTTGTAACAACCTGGATCAGCAACCGAAAGTATGATAAGATTGCAAGGCAGATGCACAAGGAGTTCCAAGACCGCAGTGATCAGTGACAGCATTTACAAACTTGCTATTGAAGTTGCAAAATCATCACGCTCAAAAAAGAAAGTTGGTGCAGTTTTACTAAACAAAAGCAAAGTAGTTGTTTCTGGCACTAATCTAGAAAGAAAATCACATCCTCTACAGGCAAGATTTGCTGAACGTGCAGGACTCAAAGAAAAGATTTATCTTCATGCCGAGATTTCCGCACTTGTCAAATGTAGAGAAGAATGTGATACTATAGTAGTTGCACGAGTTAATCCTCAAAACAAACTTCGAATGGCACGTCCATGCCCAATCTGTGAACTGGCACTAAAAGAAGCAGGGATTACAAAAATCCATTACACTACAAACCAAGGTTTTCTTTACGAGTATCAATGTTTGACAAAACTGACCATGATGAGATGAAAGAGCGTCTTAGTGATGTTGTTTTTGAATATCTTTCCGATAAAGAATCACTGCCACTATTTCTATCAGACTTAAATGAAATAGTTAAAAGTAACTATGACTACTTCAAAACTTATGCAGATGGGTGTAAAGAAGTTTTAGATAAACTTCCTGTTTATCACAACGATCTTGTTGAGTACTCCAAGTATTATTATGATCGAGATCGTAATCGAAGCACCTCAATCAATAATGCTTCTAAAAAGGATTGGGATGACTTTTGGGAAGGTTTGTAATGGCAAATAACAAATGGAACATTGATGATGATGAGAGTCTATACGAGATCATCATGAACTTAGAAAAAAGAGTAAATGAGTTAGAAAAAGAAAATGTGGGAACCACAAACACACTTTACGAAATCTTGAACACTTTAGAAACAATCCAATGGCACTATCAAAATCAGTAGAAGAAAGTTTGAATGAAGCGGAGAGTAATCTTCGCAATGCTCTAGCATTTGCTGCTAGACAAGAAAGACCTCTTGTTTGTAATAACATCTCCAAACTTATTTTGGATATTGAACATATCAAGTCTTTTGATGAACTACTAGATACTATTGATCAATCTATTCAGATTGACAAATAAACTACAAACAAGTAAACTTACGGAGTAACCTAAAGAAGAAATGAAGTACCTCTACGTTGTCGATCATTTTGTTCCATTCCCATCCTCTGAATATGGTGGTATTTGGAATGTAGTCGCTTCAAATAATGAAGAATGTTTTGATTTGATTACAGATTTTGATGCAGATGATAATGTTGGGCATTATTCTGATCTACGACAAAACATTATGAAAGCAAGGGTATTTCCTCTTGCACAAGATATTGAATCATCAGTAATCGCTGAGTTTACAACATGAAGTTTTCATTAAAATCTGAAGTCTGTTACAAAGATTTGTATGGATTTGTAGATTTTATTGACAGTGAGTGTATAGTTATTCAACTACCAACACCACCAGGTAGAAATCCTCCAAGAGTTGTTGTTTATCACTGTGACTTTGATAAAGTCAAAGTTTTGAAAGATAGTGATAAATAATAAAAAAATACTATTACTAAAATGGCAAGATTAATGGCAAAACTAGGACTAGGTGTTTCCGTTGCGGATTTCAACAACGATGAACACGTTGAAGATAGGACACCAACAGTCACTGCTGTTGCAGATGATATCTCTGTGTCAGAACCTGAAAGTAAACTTAATCTAGGTATTTCTGTAGATACTGATCTTGATGAATGATTAAAAAACGAGTTCAACCAGAAACTCCAACAAAACCTTTCCATGAAACCTTTCCTTTTGGTCTAAGTTGGACCACAAAAGAAGGAAAGAAAGAACTTGAACACTTTGCTTATTTCCCATACGATGACTACAGATCAAGATACATGCAGCGATTCAAAAGTGAAGGAGGTAGAAAGTTCAAGCGATTCAAAACCAAACCAAGAGTATGAGTGGATTGATGATGCTTTCCGCGTAGAAGAAACACGTTTTATGTGGAAAAGTGTCCGTAAAGATAATGGTAAAGACTTTTTATTTGGTGTTACTAAAGAAGCGGTGATTCATATGTCACGCTGGCATCTTAAATGTGAACAAGAAGGAACTCTTGAACAACATACAAGAGTAGTTGGAGATGGTTTTGTTGGTGGAAAACTATAAATAACACTAAACTGTGTTTATATAAAAATGAAGTCTTACAAAGAGTTTGTTTCTGAAGCATTCAAAAGAACTGGCAAGAAAATATCCTTTGTAAGACTTCATCATGGGTCTGATGAAGACTCAGTAAAATCAATCAAAAAGAGTGGTCCTAGACCTTCACCTAAAGGTAGTGAGGGTCCAGGACATTATGTCACTCCAGATAAAAAGAAAGCATCAAAATATGCTGAGTTTACTTCTAAATCAAGAAAGAAGAAACCAGCAGTAGTATCATATAGAGTTTCAAAGAAAAGGATTACTAATACAGATAGTATTCCAAAAGGACTTACATCTCAAAAGAAAACTACAAGTGAGAAACCAGTTGTAAGAAATACACGAACTGGTCATGTTGCCATGGACGCTGACTATGCGAATAAGAAAATGATTCGTAAGACAGAACCTATTATTCGTAGAAAAAGGAGGTAAGTATTATGGCAGATCCAAAAACTGATATAAATGAATCTTTATGTTGTATTGCTTTAAGATATATTGATAAGTATCCAACAAATAGTGTGGATGATTTTGTTGACATGATAACTACTGAGGGTAAAAAACCAGAGGAGTGGAGTGATAATGGTGTTCTGGAAAATTTGGAAATAGGAAGAGGAAAATATAGAACACATTCAACATATAGATCTGCTTATGGTCAGAAAGATTCAAATAAAAATTTAAAATATGAAACTTGGATTAAAGGGTCATTTTATAGTGCTCAAGCAATAAGGAAAAAGTTAAATGTTGTTTTAAGTCAATACATCATATCAAGACCAGACGAAGAAGAAAATAATAAATCTTATATAATTAAAGAGAAATGTGCTTCTGCAATCAAAAATTGGTCAAATGTTTTTAGCAGGACTGATGTAGCAAAAGCACAAAAATGGTCTCCGGGAATTTTATCTAAGTTAAACTCTGATAAAATTAATATTGCAGATATTATGTTAATACATAAAAATCCTGAAGTTTATGATGAACTTGATGAAATTCAAGAAATAACAAATAAAGTAAAATGGAAGGATGTCTGTAATAATCCATCAATCATTAAAAATTTACTAACACCCAAAAAATATAATGAATACATGAATAGAGCATGGTTGATAAAAGATATATTCAACATTTCTTTAAAAAAAGTATTGTCTGAAAATTTTCCTGTAAAACTGATAAACTTAGACAGAAACTCTGCCAAAGAATATGATAGTGATATTGACGAATTTCAATTTTTGCTAACATCATTAGTTGGTGCTGCTAAATCTGGTTCTCTTTCTAATTTTGAAAACCTAATTAAAGAAACTATTGATTTAGAACCTGTTATTTTTTCTGCAAATGATAGATTGGAAGTTAAATATAAACTTAATATCAAAAATCTTAACTTGAATAAAGTAAAGTCATATGATTATACAATGTGGACTAATTTTGGTGGAGGTCAAAATTCTGTTTACTTTTCTCAAGCAGGCAGTAAATCTGCTTCTGGAGAAGGAGGAATAACACTTACTTACTTTTCAAATTTGGTTAAAGATATTCCAAAGTTAAGAACGTTCCTAACATATATGAAACTAAAAAGAAAAGAATATTTTAATGCAGCATGTCAAAAATATGGTTTAAATTTTAGTGATTCTAAAATGGGAGATTCTTCACTATCAAATGCCAAATATAATTCTATTCTTTATACATCAAATGATTTCAAAAAGTTAGTTCATGTTCTATTGACTGATGAACCAGTAACACAAAAAGATGTAATCACGCCTATAAAATATATCACCAAAAGTACTGGAGAGGTGATTATAAATGATGGTCAAAAATTAACCAAAATTGATTATAAGTCAATGTTAGTCTTGGAAGATTTTTTTAAATCATATGTTAATTTTTTATCAAACAATAGTAGTCAAATGGGAACATATTTTGGTTTGAGTGAAAAAACGAAAAAAAGTTTAATAACTCAAGGAAGAAAAATGTATCAAAAATTTGAACAAGTTTATAATAAAGAAGTTTTATCAAAGAAAAAGAAAAAATTAGATCAAAAAAAATATGAAACTTTGAAAAAAGACATTGGTAAAATTAAAGGCATTAGTGGAACAGAGACAACAAAACTAAAAAATGAAAGAATACTTAACGCAGTTTCTTTGACAGAGAGTGAAATTAAGTCAATAAAACAATTTTCTGTCTCAGAAGCAAGAAAATGGAAAAGCAAAGAATATAAAAGTTTTAAAGAATCATATAAAAAAGGATTTGCACTTCTTGCAAATGCGGAGTTTGGTTATATGTATTCTGAATACGCAGATAAAATTAACGAATTGGTGAAAAAACAAGTATTACTATCATTATATGCCGCAGCAAGTGGTAGAGGTTATATTATATTTGAAGGAAAAAAATTTGAAATGGATGATTATTTTGAAAAAGATGTAAAAGGTGCTCCTTATCTAAAAGTTGGTATGTGACACTACACAAAGTGTCCATTGTATATTGATTTTCCTAGAGAATATATTATACTGTCTTCATACTTAGAAAAAATCCATGTCCAAAGATTTTAAAATCAATCTTGATGAACGAGAAATCAACACTATCTTGTATGCTTTAAGTTGTCTTTCCGATACTACACAAGAATGGACTGCATACAACGATAAGTATGAATATTCCGTATATTTGAAAGAAAAACTTGAAGAGATTATTGTAGAATAGACAATCAAAAAACTGACGCCAGTTTTTTGATATGATTCCATTGTTGACGAATGTCAAGGAGTTCAAATCAAATAACAACAAATCAAAATAGGACCTTGCCTAGCGGTCCTTTGGGTGCTATAATTCATTCATACGCAACAGAGACTACCTTGACCATCTCCCTTCGTCCTCACCAGCAACGTGCTTGCGATGCTATGCTGGCATTTGACAAGGGTCAAATCATTGTTCCTACTGGTGGAGGCAAGACTCTTGCCATTATTACTGATGTCAAAAATATCTTTGATTCCAACGATGGTGCTAAAACTATTGTTGTAGTTGTTGCTCCACGTATTCTACTTGCAGAGCAACTTTGTTCTGAGTTCCTTGAGCATATTGATAATGTTGCTGTGATGCACGTTCACAGCGGTGATACTAAGCATTTTAGTAGCACCAAACCAAATGCTATTCACAATTGGTCATATCGAGCATACAGTAAGCAACTAATCTTTACCACATATCATTCCCTGCATCGTATTAAAGAAGCAGGTCTAAATGTTCACACCATTCACTTTGATGAAAGTCACAACTCAGTCCAGAAAAGTTTCTTTCCTGCCACAGAGTATTTCTCTGCTAATGCTAACCGCTGCTATTTCCACACTGCTACTCCCGTTCATTCTGCGGTTGCTAACAAACCTGGAATGAACGATGGTGAAGTTTATGGGGATGTAATCTACAAGGTTCCTGCACCTGAACTTGTTAATGGTGGTTTTATTGTTCCTCCACTCGTCAGTGTGAAGCAACTTGACATTGCTTCCTCTAACGTGTTTGAGAGAGATTGTAAGCACCTTCTAGAGACCATTGAGAGTGAATCTATTCACAAGGGTCTTATTTGTGCAAAGTCTACAAAAATAATCGTTGGTCTTGTTTCTAACACTAGTTTTGTGGAGGAAATGAAAGAGCGTGATTATTCTGTACTTTACATCACATCTAAGACTGGTGCTGTCATTGATGGCAAGAAAGTGAAGCGTGATGTATTCTTCAAGACTCTAAATGCTTGGGGTAAGGACAACGACAAAAAGTTTGTTGTCCTTCACCATAGCATCATTTCTGAAGGTATCAATGTCAGTGGACTAGAAGCAGTTATTTTCATGCGTTCTATGAACTACATTGGTATTCTTCAAAGTGTGGGACGCACATTGCGTCTACATCTTGAAGATGCTCAAGGTATGCGAGATGGTACTATTCCTGCTGGACAGTACCATCTTTATCGCAAACCTTTTGGTAAAGTTGTGATTCCTGCCCATGATAAGGTTGGCATCACAACTGCCAAAAAGATCCAAAACGCACTTGACATTGTATTCCAGCAAGGTGAAGTGTGCGAAACCATTATCAAACGATGATCATGTTTAAGTATTCACCAATCATTAACATATGTCAAAGGGATTTACTATAGGAAAATGGGAATATGATACATTATATGCTGCTGTTCCTTTAGCGGGAAGCACATCTAAACTTGTAATAATACATCAAGGTCAACAAATAAAGGTGTGTAGAAATGAACAATCTGCACGAAACTTTATTGAAAAGCATAGAAAATCAAAATCAAAGGGTGTTCTGCCAGTTGATTAACTGTTCACTCATCACCCTGCTGTCGCGGTAGGGTGATATTATTAAAAGGTCAAAGCACACAACACAAACACATGGCAAAAGTCGTCTACAACAACTGTATTGGTGGTTTTGCACTATCAAACGATGCACTTTATCGCATGGTGCAACTTGGTTCTCCTTACATCAAACCAAATCCTGAGTTTGAAGCAACCAATGAGTATGGTGATGGAACTACCACCAAATGGTGGGAGGCAAAGTATATTTACGACTGGGATCTTCCTCGTCACGATGAGATTCTAGTGCAAGTAGTTGCTGAACTGGGTGATCGTGCCAACGGTCCAGGCGCATCACTTAAACTTGCTGATGTAGTCTCCCAGTATATTATTATGGACACTCGGGGTATGGAGCAAGTTATCCAACCCCAAGAGATCCAATGGCAAACCGCAACCAATCGTCTTTGATTATGACCTACACATTTAACGGTGGTATTCAAACAGGCACAGTTGCAACTGATGCCCGTGCTCGCAAACTTGACGAGCAATGTAAGCATGTGAAGAAAACTATTCTTCCTATTATTTCTGCGATCTATCCTGAAGTAACTATGCAGATCAGACTTACTAAAGCACAGATTCCTGGCAGTAAAGGTGCTTGCGAACCCGATGGTGGTTTGTGGTTCTACAAAGGCAAACTGATTTCAGTGTTTGAAGGTAAGAAACAGCAGGATCGAGGTAATGCTATCGAACGCTGGTTCAAAAACAACTATATTTGCCGAAAGATCAATTCTGAGGTGAGTTATGTCACTTTCTGTACTGGTGAAGGTGCATATGATGATGGTACGATTGGCAAAACCCTGCATGTTGCTCATCTTGCAGGAGTGAATCAGTATAATCCTGGAGATAACTCTGTATTTTACAATACAGACTGCTTTACACGAGAGTTTATTTCTGATACAATGCTAGAAGTGCTCTCAGAGCGTATTCAATCGGTAGATCTATCTCAATGAAACCTTTATTCATCTGGGCAGGTGGTAAAACAAAGGTGCTAAAACATTATGCACCTTTTATGCCATCTGCCCCTTTTTCTACATATTATGAACCATTCTTTGGTGGTGGTGCAATGTTTGTCCATGTGATGAACACATATAAACCAAAGAATGTTGTCATCAATGACATCAACGATGATGTGATGAACATCTATCGTTCGATTCGTAATGAATATGATGAGTTTATTGATAGAGTCGATAGTTTAGAATCTCAATATCTGCCATTGAGCAAAGAAGATCGCAAGAAGTTTTATTTTGATATTAGACATCTTCATGCATGGAACTATCAAGAATGGAGCAAACCATTTGAAGCAGCAACACTATATTTTTTGATGAAGACTGGATTCAATGGTATCTATCAACTGAACAAGAATACTAATGGAAGGTATGGAACACCTGCTGGATTGCTGAACCAGAAGGATAAGATCTATGATCGCTCTGTGATGCTATGGTGGAAACAAGCACTGCAAAGTGTAGATATTCGCTCTGGTGATTGGAAAGATGCCGTAACTGATGATCCTGATGGTTTCTTCTTCTTTGATCCACCATATCGTGATAGTTTTGCAGATTATGGCAATGGATTTGATGAGCAGGCACTGCTAGACCTTATCGACTTTGCCGATGCACAAAATACAGTTTTTGTTGCTAACCGTGCAGATGATAACTGGTTTGATGATAAATCAAAGTCATTAAATGTTCATTACTTTAACATCACATACACTGCTGGTCGTAGGAAGAAAACAGCAACAGGATATGCTGCAAAGCAAGCGCGTGAAATCCTACTTTACAAACCTTGACAGACTCATCCGTCCATACTAATCTACCTATGTTGTCCACACTACATTATGTTTGACATCAAACAAATCAATCTTGAAGAGTTTTTCGGTTGTGTAGATGCAACTAACACAACGCAGATGAAGTCTAATACCTTCAAGACCTTTCGTACATGGTTGCAAGAGAAATCATTTGCCAAATGGAGTAATAATCAACTGAAATATGTTGGTGACTATACTGATGGCACAGATTTTACATCAGATGATGGTACTCGATATGAAATGAAAGGTGCTCTCGGTATGTTCAACAAGAATGGATCTACCAAGAGCATTGTTCTTAAGAACTTTCAATCTGATAATAAAGTAATCGAAAAGACTTTTGATTACATGCTACTGGTTGATACTAAGAACATGTCTATTGCATCAGTTGATTGGGAAACTGTAGAGAAGCGTATCTACTACACTCCCAAATCACCAACAGCAAAAGTAAAGTTTATTCCTGGTGATTTTACTATTCTAGCAACAGATATTAAACCCGCAAGTAAATCTATCAGTGCAGGTGAGATTCTAGATAAGGTTGAGGTGATTCTGTAATGGCAACTTGGGAAGGTGAAGCATGGTTAGGATCTGCATCTGGAAGACAAAAAGTTAGAGTTCAGTCTAACACTTTCCATGGTGCAAAAGAGCAAATCGAGCAAATCTATGGATCTACAGATGTTTGGAATCTGAGAGAAGTTCGATCATCCTCAAGTTCTAGTTCTTCTGAAGGTGTTTTTTCACTGTTAGTTGTATTATTTGTCATTGGTTTGATTGTTCAATTTTGGCATATTGCTATGTGGATAATCTTAGGTCTGCTTATTCTTGGGGTTGTTGGTTATATCTTTGGAGATGATGAATAATACTCTGTGACAGTCCTAGAAGCGTCCACAAGGCGCTTCCAACCCACCTTCCTGCCTTATACTATAAGAGTCAACAACACACCTCTGAGCATGTCTGACGCTTACCTGGATGAAGTTCAAGTCGAAGAACTGATGGTCGAGGAAATGATATATGATGATTACGCTCCCACAGAGGAAGATTGGGAGTCTAATCCTTTCTTCGACGATGATGCCGATCTCGAAGCATTCTCTCTTGAATGTGCATTTGGTCCTGAAGAGTATTGATTATGCTTTCAGCATTAAACAAACCACGCTCACCATCATTTTATCACGGACTAATGTTTAAGATCGCAATCACTGTCGGTCTTTTATATTTTTTTTGGGAACCACTGCGTCCCGTTCGCCATGTGACAGCAGACGCACTGTCCTTCACTGCCGAACAGATCCGCCGATAGGGTCTAAACTTACTTCAGTTCACACAACCACACCGAACAATGACCAAGCAACAGTCCCTCCAGTCTGCTCGCAACGTGATCACTGACAAGCAGGATGCTAACCGCGAAGAACTGAAACGTGCTGCACTTGCAGCAGGTCGTGGTGCTCAAGCAGTCAGCAAAGCAAGCACTCTGCGCCTTGCTTTCTGGATTTCTTTTGGTGCTTCTGCTATCTGAGTAGGGCATTTGCCCTCTAGTTTCATTCACTTTATTCTTGCAAATCATGGGAACTCGCTCACGAATCGGTATCGAACTCTCTGACCAATCCATTCTTTCTGTCTATCATCACTGGAATGGTTATCCTGAATGGTTGGGTCGTATTCTAGAGACACACTACAACACCAGAGAACTGGTGGAAGAGTTGATTGATGGTGGTGATATGTCTATCTGTTGGACTGATAAAGTGTGGGGACAACCTCGCACTGATGGACAGAAGTATGGTCCTGAGACTTATGCTGCCCGTGGTGAACATTGCCCTCCTCGTTTGGATAAAGATATGGAAGAGTTCTTCTCTATGGGTGAAGAATACTCTTACATCTTCCGTGATGGTAACTGGTTTGCCTATGATATGCACCAGTTTGATGACACTTTAGCACCAGAACCTGTTGAAATCCCTAGTGGAGCGTTGATGGTATGATTATCACCAAAGATCAACTGCAAGTAAAGCGTAGTGAGTGGGAGTGCTATATTGACACTCCCGATTCTGTCATTGAAAGTATCAACAATGAATTTCTTGAGATTCTGAACACGACAAACAGTCCAGTGCTTGCTCAGAAGCGGATTTATCGGTTTTTATATAATAATCATCGAAAGTGGGGATTTAGTGATTCTGAATGTAACGAAACTGCCACAAATGTGATCAATCAATACTATAATAGTAATATAAATCGTTGGGCATCTTTAATCCTATGATTGACCGTACATTTTTAGACAACATGACCCACGATCAGAAAGAATGTCTAGCAGAAGACTGTGAAGACTATCTTGTTCATCGTCACATTCCTCTGCATTCTCACTCTTACGATAACATTATCATGCAGGCGATTAAGGAAGGTTATCAACTATCAAAAAATAATAGGACACTTCCCAAACCGCCCACTATTCATCCATATTTCCCCTGATTTCTGCAATACTATAGGAGTCGTCGGGATTTCACCCCATGCTCACTGTTAATCTCACTGAAGATCAACTCTCGCTCCTGGAAGAACTTGTGGGTGAGAAGTTTAATGAAGTCGCACAAGCATGGTTGCCTGCTGAAGAAACAAAGGACATGAACAAACTTTGTTATGATACTATTTTGAACCTCCGTTGTGTTCGTATGTCCAAAGAGTATGATGAAAACAAGTGTCTTAAGGGTGGACTTTTTTCTAAGAAAGAGTATCTGGTGGATGTGGGTCTTGTGACGGATGAAGAACTTGCACAGCAGGGCATCTGCTGATCGCATTTCTACCCTATACTGATTACATCAACACAGGAGACATCTCCAATGATCACCGAAACCTTCTCCGAATACGTTGCTCAGCAAGATGCTCGTAACACTATTCAACTGAATGTCACCAAGCATTGTCTGATGCTGTGTGATGCTCTGCGCCAGAACTACATTGATTACAGCATCAAATCTCATCAACGTAATGTAGAGCGTGGTGATAGCGTTGATTATCACAATGCCTGCATTACCGACCTGAAGAATGGTGAGTGTGATTACGAGTTCACTGTTGAGAGTGGACGTAAGTATCACAAAATCATGATGAGTGCCAATGGTTCTCGATCTGTTCATGCCTTCGTTGATAAGAAGACTGGTGAAGTGTATAAACCTGCCAGCATTAAGTCTCCTGCCAAAGGTATTCGTTTCGATCTGCGATTGATTAAAGATCGTGAGTGGTTGCTGGAGAATGCTGACTGGGCAGGTTCTTATCTCTACATTCGATGATATACTTTCTCATCATAAGTGCTGGCGTTGCGTGGGCAATGCTAGCACTATTCTCTCCATGGTTTAATCATCTTGATAAGAAAAAATGACTGAAATGGATCTGAAAATCAGTGACCTCGCAGAAGAGTTTGAGGTCACTTGTGATTATATCATTGATGAGTTTATCATTGATGATAAGTTGCAACCTTGCACAATGTTTTTCGTCATTATTGACGACAATCCAATAATCATTAATTTTAACTAATACTAACCAACCCTTCACTATCTAACAACATCATGGCAAATCAGTTCTATTCACTCAAAGCACTGCAATCACGGGTGCAAAGTCTCATCGAAGAGCAAGGTGAAGATGCACCTTGTGCGGGTTGGATTTACACTAGCGAAGATGTTGTAAAGTATGATGATAATGGAGATGAAGTACAACAACCCAAAGAAGTTTGTGAGAATGTGTTAATCAACTTGCAAGACTACGATTTCATCTATCAGGCAATTGTGGATGCTATTGATACAGAACTCGGTGAGGTTAAGTAACACTAACTGTGGTGTCACTAAATGATACTCAGGTCAGATGCCTCCCAATCGGTAAAGTGTCACAAGGTTTCGGCACGAACCTCAAAATCGTGTATTATTAAAGAGTCAAAGAAACGAGTTCGATTTTGGTTTACACAGTTCACTGCCCTGAGTTTAATGAAACTGAGAATTGTGCTTCTCAGGAACATGCTATCGATGTGGCATATTCAATGTACGAAGAATTTAATTCTATTGTCTGGGTTGAAGATTACCTAGGTCATACAGTGATAGAATTAGGTGATCATATGGGAACTTACTCACCTAAGTAACATTATTTCAAAGTGTTACAGGTCGGGCAATCTTCCACGGTTGCCCGTTCCTATCCTGTAGAATAACAAAGTCAAACCAGCACACCTGAACCGATGACTGACTCTACGATGATCCTTGAACCATTGGCGAGTGACCTTTACCCCATTCCGGATGCTGCCGGAACCGTATCCTGGCAGCAAGCATTAATGTTTGCATTCTATTACGGTAATCAGTGTTCGGAAATTGTCGTTTCTTTCACTAAAGAATACGATGTTAATAGGTTCGAAAGAATCGATTTGGGAGAATTAAATGTCTGGATTAATAACATCGAGGAAGAAATGATTGAACAGTTAATGTTACCCCAAAGACGGGGTATTATGCCTGCCCTGAGCGGGTGGATTTATTAAGTTACACATAGATTGATTGGGCATTGATTTTATCATGTAAGTCCCACACATTGACCATTAAACCATTGCATTTTTGATTATGTTTTCTCGTGAAGTAATGCTGGGCATGATTCGTCAGTGCAAGACTGGTGATCAAATGTTGGAAACGATTGATTCTATTCTGAATGCTGAATCGAGTCAAGAAGATGACAACTATGATCCTCTAGAAGATTTCAACTACGTTGGTGCTCGTTGCCATTATTGATCCGATGAGAATCGCACTTTTAGTATTGTTTACAGTGATAGGTGCTAATCTCATCAATCACACTGTAGAAACGGCGACTCGATTACAGATTCAACAGGTACAGCGATTGCATCACCAAATATGATGCAAACTAGTTTCAAAAGTACAATCAAGTGAACAATCCAATGTCTGAAACTGTGATGAACATCAACGAGCAGATTAGCACTGCATTTGCTAATCTTTCTGAACTAAGTGGGATGCACTATGATTATTGGATCTCACGATTGTATGATGTAGATGGAGACATGGTTGAAGATGAGTGGTCCAATGTAACACTAACTGAAATGCAGTTAGATGTTGATGAACTGAGTAAAGATCTCATGGAAACAGTTACAAACTAAGGTATAGGTGGACGGTTGAGAAATCGTCCACTTTTGCTTGATCTGGGCAGCGATCTATGGGATTCTATAGGAGTCAAAGGGAACACCCCAATGCACATCTTCACCAACGCCTCAAAGATCGGAACCCTGATTCCTCGCACTGGTTTATCCTATTGCGAGGATGATAACACTTACACAGAATATACTTTTGAGGTTAATGCTTGGGCATGTTCTCTCGATGATCGTCCTTTTTGGACATACCCCAAGAAAGAATCTCAGGTTGATTTGTTCACTGAAATGTTTGGAGAATCATGACAGCATTTGTAACACCTAAGAGCAAGAAAGCACGCAACCGATTCTGTAACTTAATGAGACAAGAATCGGAGTGTGTGATTGAACAAAACAAAGGTGATCGTGTGTTTTTACGTTCACTCAATGGCAAGAACTTTTTCTGGGTTAATCTACATCATGATAAGGATTGGAACCTGGAAATGTAACGATGTGCCAGTTGGACAACCTACACACAAAATAGGCACAGCACCCCGATCTCCTGTAATTTAGAAGAGTCAAAGGAACGCAACTCATGGCAACTCCAATCTTTAACCTCTCTCCTGAAATGCAAGCAACCTGGGATGACATCATGGGGCAAATGTGCGTCTTCGTCGATGATACAAATGCCGATGTCGATATGGCATACGATTGGGTATGTGAAATGCTGGAAATCGATTCCTTCATTGATAACAAGGAAGCATGGGATTCTTTCTACGATGTCTGGACATCATGTGACAATCGCAATGAACTGAACATTCCCTTTCTCTGAATCATCAAACGTTCAACCTAATCTAACATCAAAACCATGAATCGCTACTGCATCGAACTTGATCGAATCGAACCCAATGGTGATGTTCATACCATTGTTGAGTATCGTCAACTGAAAGCAACAAAATCTAATCGTGGTCGTGATCGTCAAATGAACAATCTAGTTAATCAAATCATTGAGGAACTAAAGTATTATCAAGTTCCCCATAAGCGTTTCACTGTGCGCCACGTTTGACCTCATGACTTTTCCTTACATTAACATCGACAATAGCACTCTTGGCAATCACACTTCTACCTTTTTCAAGGTAAGTGCTGATGCTCAAGAATCATGGATTAACGGTATCTTCCATAACTCAAGGTATGGAATCTTCTGTCTTGCTGATGGTAAACTAGAGTTAATCTCCAAAGGATTAAATACTGCTAAGTTTCGCAAGTGTAAATGTAGTGACCAAGAGACTGCATTCAATAAGATTAAACAATGGATGGAAAAGTTTTGATCTAAAATAACACTTAAGAGAGGATAAAACCTCTCTTTTTTTATATTAAATGTATTAAAAAATATAGTTAAGTGTTTTATCTTTTCCACAATAGGTGTGGAAAACCCTGTGTATTGTGTGGAAAACTTATGATTTATTGTCTCATTTAATGTACTCATAAGATGGTGAAATAACTGATTTAATGTACTCATAAGATGGTGAAATAACTGATTTAATGTACTCAGGTCTTGTTAAATGTACTTAAGATCTCATTAAATGCCTCATTAAATGCCTCATTAAATATCTCATTAAATGTACTCAGGTCTTGTTAAATGCTTCATTAAATGCTTCATTAAATATCTCATTAAATATCTCATTAAATGTACTCAGGTCTTGTTAAATGCCTCATTAAATGTACTCAGGTCTTGTTAAATGTACTCAGGTCTTGTTAAATGCCTCATTAAATGTACTCAGGTCTTGTGATCTTAGACCGCTCACTATCATAAAACCTCCGAAATGTCAAGCGGGTAGCATCAGGGTTTGCCAACATTCTCACAAAATCTCATAATCGTTCCGCATAAATACTGAGCAACACTTGACATTCAAACCATAAGATCTTACACTGTAACAGTCAATCAACCGCAGAGAGTTTCTCATGGTCTCCTATCTTAAGGCACAAAAGCGTCGGATACGCATTACTTTAGACATGGAAGTTATGGAGGATTTCGATCCTCGTCAGATTGATTATGAGAAGATTTTTAACCTCGAACCGACAGAAAAGGTTGAGGTTTATGTAGAAGATATGAATATTGACTGGTAAAATATCAATTAGCAAAACAGTATCAACCGCTACAGAACGGTGAGGCGAAATGTGGGATTCTATAAGGGTCGAAGGGAACACACCCCATGCAACTTGAGATTCACGGATGGCAGATCGAAACCCTGAAGCAGGCACTCAAGGAGTCTGATTCCCTTTGGGAGGATCGGATCCAACAGGCAGAACGTGGTGAGCGTTCCAACCTGAGCGTCGATGGCGCTCGAATGATGCAAGATGACCTGCGTGCCATCTTGGCACAGATCAAGTGGCAGTCAGGTTCCTGAACTGTCACATAGGGTCTTTACAAGACCCCCATTATCTGCAATACTTAAAGAGTCAAAGGAACAAACACATGAGCACCCTCTGCACTCAAGAGTTCGCCACCCCCGAGCATTTCGCACGTTGGGAAGCACATGCTAAAACCTGCGACATGTACACTCTAAAATATGTTATTAAGGACTGCTATTCTGCCGCCGAAAATATGAAAGGGTGGAACCCAATTCGTGAGGGTTTCTATCTAGATCAGGCAGCAACGTATGGCATGGAGTTTACACGTAAGAATCGGGAATTGCCTGCAGGTTTGTGTCATCGAATCTGAGGTGTGACAATCACCAAACCGTCCACAACCGCTTGATCTCCTCCCTAAAACGACCTACTATAGGTTCATCGGGGGGAGGAAACAACCCCCGCACACATTACGTCACTTCTCACAATGCGTAAGATCGAATCTCTGATGATTGCCGCCATTTCCAACAACGAGAACTGGCAGTCTGCTAACACCGCTGTAACCTACTGTGAGGAAACTGGCGAGTCTAAGGTTTACCTCCATGGCAATCACATTGCCACTGTGGGTGAAGATTTCGTGCAAATCTTCGATGGTGGGTATCAGTCAAAGACCACTAAGTCTAGACTGAATGCTATTCTCTCTGAGCACGCAATCGAGGGTGAGTATGTATTTCAACGCAACTTTAAGTGGTTCGTTCATAAGTTCATCGGACAGGCAGGAACTTCTAAGGTTTATAACACCTTCGAGTTTAACGGTGAGTTTATGTTCGCCTGATAACTAATGAGAATGGGATGCGCTCTAAAGACACCCAAACCGTACACTTTGATTTCTTATTTCACAATGAACTTCGCTATCTCCAACAGCACCGCAATCGAGAACATCGCTCTGGAAGATAACACCGCCACCCTCACTTTTACTGGCGGTCGTGCTTATGATTACACCGTGTCCGATGTTGCCAACTTCGTAACTTCGCTCTCTAATGTAATCGAACAGGGTCAAAGTGTTGGCAAGTTCGTCAACATCGCGATCAAGAATGAGACCCTGCAGCGTATCGCTGCCTGAGTGTAATCGTGGGGGCATTCGTTATACACAGTGCCCCCACTTATTCTTTACACACACTCCTAAATCTTATTCGTTATTCTTTATTCGTGCAATCGCAGTTTATTCGTTATTCGTAACAGCAGCGATTACGATTTATTCGTTATTCGTATTAACAGTAAATGCGATTTGCGGGTTATTATAATAAGCGGGCGTACCGTATAAAAACGCTTAACTACCCTAACCTACAGAGGTGACAAAGCGCGAGAGTGATATAAGACTCTCAAAAAAAATCCGAGGGGTATAAGAGTAGTCTAAGAGGTTTTATCAGAGATGAAAAAACGGCGACCGTATTGGAACTTTTGGAAGGTTGTATTAGCAGGATGGATGATTAGGTATCCGAAAGTATTTCTTCGTATCTTAGGGATTCCGACAGGCATTGCATTAGTATGCATATATAAAGCGGTAACAAACTAAGAATGATTGAAAAAATCGGCGGTAAATTTTTATATGGATAAAGTTTATCACATATATGCAAAAGATAGATGTATTATTCATAATGTATCAGAGGAAGACTTTGATACAGTATGGAGGACTTTGAATACTCTGGTAGAGTTTTTAAATACGGAGTATAAATCAGAGGATCTAAGTTACTTAGAGTGTTTATCTAGTAGGGACAATACGATAAACGCATCGTATTGACAAGAGATAAATAAGACGTTAGAGTTTGATTTGAGGTTGATTATTCACTCATGGCAAAAGGATTCACAGTAAAAGCAAAAACCCCCACAGCGGGCGCACCAGTTGAGGACTGGGATTATGAAGCAATCAAAGAGAGGATGCGAGGCAAGAGCATTGTATTCTGTCTACCAGGAAGGGGATGTTCATTTACATTTCTAAAAGCATTTGTACAGTTAGCATTTGACTTAGTACAAAACGGAATGAGTATTCAGATTTCACAAGATTACTCATCGATGGTCAACTTTGCACGTTGTAAGTGTCTTGGTGCAAATGTACTACGTGGACCTGATCAGATTCCCTGGGATGGAAAACTACAGTATGATTATCAACTATGGATTGATAGTGACATTGTTTTCAACACTCAAAAGTTTTGGCAACTATGTGATCTAGCAGTACCAGCAGAAGGGGAAGAGAAAGAGATTGTTGCTGGTTGGTATTCTACAGAAGATGGTCGTACTACATCAGTAGCACATTGGTTAGAGGAGGATGATTTCCGTAGTAATGGTGGTGTCATGAATCATGAAATGGTTGATGGTATCAGCAAGCGTCGTAAGCCATTCACTGTTGATTATACAGGATTCGGATGGGTTATGATTAAGAATGGTGTATTTGAGCATGAGGATATGAAGTATCCATGGTTTGCACCTAAGATGCAAATTTTTGAGTCTGGTGCAGTACAAGACATGTGTGGAGAGGATGTGTCATTCTGTCTCGATGCTATTGAAGCAGGATTTGAAATCTGGTGTGATCCACGTATTCGTGTAGGACATGAAAAAACCCGAGTCATCTGATCCAAGGGTTACAATCTATTATGATGGAAAGATCCTTTATAAAGATTTAACTTACGATGAAACAACTGAGATGCTTGACGAAATGGCATCTCAGTTTTATGATAACAATGCATACGATCCAAACAAAATCGAACTGGAGATTAACTGATTATGGCAAAGCGACCTAGTTTTACTGGCGGGCAAAAGATTGAGTCCAAACCCAAATCTACCCTTCAGGGTCAAGGGAAGAACACAAAATATGCTGCCACATCTCGTAATAATGCTCGCAAACCTTATCGTGGTCAGGGCAAGTAATGAAAGTCTTTGATGAATACTCACAAATTCATCAAGATGACCTTTGGGTTTATAATAAACTTATTTTAAGTCGGAAACTTGTGGACCTTCTGGAGTCCCTGTACCCAAGTTTCCGACTTTTTTATTGTCAGACCTTGTATGAATTTTATGGGTATGGGGCGCTTTACTCGGAAAGAACCGATTTTAACCGTAAGAGGCATACAAAATCACGGAAAAGCTCTCTATAAATGGGAAAAATGGTAAATATAAGTATATGGAAGATCCAGATTACTTAAGAAGGGGATTTTTAATAGACTGATACGGGATAGAAACCCCGTAAAAAGTTCTGTTAACATAACTAGGAGTAAAAAGATGGCTATCCATCCAGAACCAGATAGAGATGTAAACTATATGAAAGAGATTTGGGGAACAACAAGCTTAATCACCGATTATTGGGCAGGAAGATCAAAACCTAAAATGCTTCGTGAGATTGCAGAAGACGATATGACACCTAAAAAGCATGATTTTAAAGTGCAAAAAGAGGTTCATGAAAGGATTCGAAATGATGATGACTATGATGACTGGGAATATGGAACAGAACCTATATTTGGGTGATAAATAAACATAGTTTAAATACTATTAAATGCCATTAGAACGGGTATCAGCGGGTTTTAAGGATATTAGTGCAAGTTTTCAGTTTAACCCACTGAATAGGGACCTTATTGCAATCAAAAATGAGACCGCAATAGCCCGTTCTATTCGAAATATTGTAATGACTACCCCTGAAGAGAAACCATTTAATCCAAGATTTGGTTCTAGAGTATCAGATCTTTTATTTGAAAATATGGATTTTGCTACTGCAGCACTAATCAAGGATCAAATAAAAAATTCTATTGAAAACTATGAACCAAGGGTAAAACTTGATGAAGTTATTGTCATTCCAGACTATGATAATAGCGAATTTAATATTACTATTAAGTATTTTATCATTGGTATAGATGCTTTACCACAACAACTATCGTTCGTATTACAGCCTACTAGATAAATGGCAATAGTAAACTTCACAAATTTAGATTTTGATCAGATAAAAGATAGTATAACGCAATATCTAAGATCAAACTCAAACTTTACGGATTATGATTTTCAGGGATCTAATCTATCAACTATTATTGATGCTCTAGCATACAACAGTTACATATCAGCATATAATGCTAATATGATAACCAATGAAGTTTTTATTGATAGTTCTACATTAAGAGAGAACGTAGTATCTTTGGCAAAGCATATTGGATACTTACCAAGATCCAGAAACTGTTCCAAAGCTATTATATCATTTATTGTCAATCTATCATCTGGTAATATATCACCAACTTACTTAACTTTAAAATCTGGCATTATCTGCACAACCCAAGTTGGATTCACTAAAACCAACTATATTTTCTCCTTAAGAGATGATATTGTTGCTCCTGTTGTAAATGGGATTGCAGTTTTTAATAATGTTGAGATTCTAGAAGGAAGTCTAGTCTCACAATCATTTACTGTTAATAGTATTCTTCCAAATCAGAGATATATTTTAGATAATGCAAATATTGATACTAATACTATTAGGGCAGTCGTAAGAAAAAGTGCCGAAAGTTCTGTTACTGAGGTTTTCAGTCTTTGTAAAGACTTTTGTGCTATTGGATCAGAATCTAGAGTATTTTTCCTACAAGAGATTGAAGACCAAAGATATGAGATAATCTTTGGTGATGGAGTATTTGGTAGGAAACTTGAAGATGGTAATATTGTAGAACTCTCTTATATTGTTAGTGATGGTGGCGAAGAATCTAATAATATTGAGACCTTTAAGTATGTTGGCAAGATTTATGATAATAATAACAGATTTGTAGATGCTGGCATTTCTCTAGTATCTTCTGATGGACCATCTCAAGGTGGTAGAAACATTGAATCCATTGATTCTATTAAAAAGTTTGCACCTAGATTATATTCTGCTCAAGGTAGAGCGGTCACTTCATCAGATTATGAAGCTATAGTTACTCAGATTTATCCCGAAGCAGAATCAGTTTCTGTTTTTGGTGGTGAAGAGTTAGATCCACCACAATATGGTAAGGTTTTTATTACTATCAAACCATATGAGGGAGATATCTTACCAATATCAGTTAAAAATAATATCAAAGATTCTTTAGGTAAATATGGTGTTGCTGGTATTAGACCAGAGATTATTGACCTTAAATACCTCTATGTTGAATATGATAGTAGTGTTTACTATGATATCAATAAAGTTGGCAGTGTAAATTCATTGAGATCAAACATTGCAGATTCTATTGAAAGATATGCAGACTCTGTTGAGTTGAATAAGTATGGTGCTAGATTTAAATATAGTAAGTTCTTGAAGATTATTGATGATACTGATGCATCTATCACATCAAACATCACTAAAATTACTATAAGAAGAGATCTAAAAGCATCTATTAATGCTTTAGCTGAATATGAGATTTGTTATGGTAATAGTATACATGTTAATAACTGTGATGGTTATAATATAAGGTCTTCTGGATTTAAGGTCTCTAACTACGTTGATACTGTCTATATTACCGATATTCCTAAAAGAGGGGGTATGGGTGAGATAATCCTGTTTAAGTTGAATGGAGGCGTTCCTGTAGTGCTTAGAAGGAACTATGGGAAGGTGGATTATAAGAAGGGTGAGATTGTTCTATATCCAACTATTATTACCTCTACAGAAAAAATCAAGTTCAATACCTCAGTTATTGAAATTTCTGGATCTCCATCTTCAAATGATGTTATTGGATTACAAGATCTATATCTTCAGTTAGACACTACAAATAGTATGTTAAATATGATTAGAGATTCAATATCTTCTGGGGAAGATACTTCAGGATCCTCGTTCATAACCTCATCAAGCTACACAAACTCAACCAGCGGACAGTATATAAGAAACTAAAAATATGGAAAAAGTATCTCTTAATAGTCTTGTAGAAAATCTTGTTCCCGAGTATGTTAGGGAAGAGTATCCCCTGCTTGTAGAGTTTTTAAAAGAATACTATATCTCACAAGAAACTTCTGGGCAATCTCTAGACCTTATTCAAAATCTAGCAGAATATGTCAAGATTGATAACTTGACAAACCTAGTAGATTCTTGCAATCTAACTGCAAGTATTTCTTATTACGAAAAGGATATCTTTGTAGATACTACTAGAGGATTTCCATCTTCGCAAGGTCTTATTCAGATCAATGATGAGGTTATTTTTTATGATAGATCTGTAGAAGAGGAACCTATTGAGTTTGTTGGTAAGATTGATATTGGATTTAATGAGATTACCAGTACTGAAGTTGAGGACACTACATCTACTGTTGGTTGGTATGTAAGAGTTTATAACTTAGATGAATCTAAATTTATTGGCGAAGGTCTTGTAACTGGCACCAATGATGGTAATAATATCAAAGTCAACTTTACACCAGTACCTTCTTCAGATATTGATGGATATGAGACTTCTGACCTATACATCTGTAAGATCACCAGATCCAAGTTTACGGGGTGTAGAAGGGGTTTCTCGGGGGTTACAGGACTAAAGGATAGTGTAACGTCGAATAAACTCATTTTCACGTCTACGAAGGCATCTAAGCATAAGAATGGTGATGTTGTAACCAACTTAAATATCATCTTACTCAAAGAGTTTTTTAGAAAAATAAAAGTCCAGATTGCTCCTGGATTTGAAAATGAGGAGTTTTATGACGTTATTAATGAGTCAACTTTTGTAAAAAATATTAAAGAGTTTTATAGATCCAAGGGTTCTGAATGCTCATTTGATTTATTATTCAAAGCATTATATGGAAAACCAGTAGATATTGTTATTCCAAGTAACTATCTGGTAGAACCTTCTAGTTCTAGATATTCCATCACAAAAAATCTTATTGTAGAACTTATTGAAGGTGATGCAAGCGAGTTAGAAAATAGAACATTATACCAAGATACCCAGTTTAATATTCCAAATACAAGGGGTATTATTACAAAACTAGAAAAACTGCAAAAAGATAATAAAGATTTTTATCGTTTATATATTGATAACTCTATTGAGGAAAACTACGATTCCACATATGGAAACTTTACCATTCATCCTAAAACTAAAAATACTACACGTATAGAAAAAAATCAAACATTTGTTGATGTTGATTCAACCATTGGATTTCCTCTTAGTGGAACTTTAGTATTAAAAGATGACTTCAACCTAGAATATCGCGTAGAATATACTTCCAAAACATCTACACAGTTTTTGGGATGTACTGGATTAACAAGAGATTTTGAAGAGAATAGTGATATTAATCTAGATGTATATTCGTATGTCAATGTTACGGGTGGTCAAGTTAAAGTACGTGTAACAGGTGTTCTTGATAATAGTATTGAATCTACTATATTACCATCGGTAAAAAATCTAAGAAAAAATGATTATCTTCCAATAAAAACACTTGGTACTGAAATAAAAAATGATCCAAGATCTTCTTCTTGGATTTATAACATTCCCAAAACTTATCAAGTAAAATCTATTGAGTTATTAGATAACACTGATTTTGCTTACAGAGTTTATTTTTATGAAAAGCATGATCTATCAGTTGGTCAAAACATTACTCTAACCCCAGTATCTGACATTTCTGGTTCCTATAATGGGGCTGTTGTTGAATGGAATAACCAGTTTTCTGTTATTGTAAGAGGTAGTAGAGTATTTTTAAATGAAAATATTAAATATGATTTAGAGAAAAAACTAAACAAATCAAACTTTGATGGAATAATCAACTATCCAGCTGATGTTCAGAATACTTATTATGACAGAAAAACAGATGACATTTATGTAAACTCGCAATCTTTACCACTTTATAGACCATCTTTTGAAGTTGAAGAGTTAAATGTAAATAAAAGAATACGTGCATTTTCTGGCATATTTAAAGATCAAGACACTTTAGATATTGGTAAACATGGTTTTATAACTGGAGATGCTGTAGTATACAAACCCAGAACTGTTTCATATATCCCAAGTTATACTCTTGATGCAAATGGTGTAAGAAGCTATAAGTTTATCAATAATGAAACTGGAGATTATGAGAATAATCCAACTTTGGTTCTAATAAGAGGTAAAAAATATACCTTTAGAAATGATATGAATCAACACCCCTTTAGGATTCAGATAGAATCCAATGGGACAGTTAGTGATCAATACAATGATGGCATTAAAAATAATGATGTAAGTAATGGCGTATTAGTTTGGGAGGTTCAAGAAGATACTCCAGATGTTTTATATTATCAATGTTTGAACCATCAAGCAATGGGTGGTGTAATCAATATTATTGACGAAGATGAGCAAAAATCTTTAGATATTGATAAAGGAATATATTTTATTGAAAAAGTATCGCCAACTCAGATTAAACTTTATAGAAGTAGAACAAATATAGTTAAAGGTCAGTCAGTAAAATTTAGTGGCGTCGTTATCCAAGATACTATTGAATCGTATGATTATGTTTACAAAAATCTTGACAGTAGAAAGATAGAACCTCAGGATATCATCAGAAAAATAGTTCGTCACCCAGGACATGAAAATTCTAATGTATCAGCAAAGATTACTGAATCAGGTACTATTGGTATTTGGAGAAATGGTATTGAACTATTAAACTATAAATCTAAAGATTTCATCTCTTATGGTCAAATTAAATCTCTAGACGTTCTTTCAAAAGGTTCTGGTTATGATGTAATCAATGTTCCTTATTTGCGAATTACTGATCCAAACGGTTCTGGATGTGTATCTAACCTTTCGGTAAAAGGTTATTTAAGTAGAATCGATATATTAGATAAGGGATTTGATTATATTGAAACTCCAGTGATAAAAATATCTGGGGGTAATGGAACTGGAGCAAAAGCAGAAGTAGAACTTGAAAAATATGTCCATTTTTCAACTTTTAATGCTTCTGAAGTAGATCTTGTAAATGATAGTATCGGTTTTTCTACTTATCACAAGTTTAAAGATGGAGAATCCATTCAATATGAAACTTTGGGTCAAGTAGCTATTGCTGGTTTATCCACATCTTCATATTATTTTGTATCTCTTGTTGATAGTTACAATGTGAAGTTGCATAAATCCAAATCTGATGCTTTAGATAATAGAAATCCAATCAATCTGTATCAAATAGGAACTGGAAAGCACAATTTAAAGTCCACAAATAGAAAAAATAGAGTAAAAAGAGTAAATATTTCCCAAAATGGATATGGTTATGAGCAAAAATACAGATCATGTCCATCTTCTGGCATTAGTACATATAAAGATTTGATTGAAATCAAAGATCATGGTTATCAAAGTGGAGAAATAGTCACCTATAATCCAAAAATTGCTCCAGTTGCTGGTCTTTCATCTGGAACGGACTATTATGTACTAAAAAATGATGATGATTCTTTCAGATTATGCGCTATTACAGGAATTTCAACACAAAAAGACATTTTTTATAAGCAGAAAAAGTATATTAACTTTGATGGATTTATAGAGGGCGATCATACGTTCAAATATCAGGATATTGTAGTCACAATTGAGGGAAGATCTTCATTAAGTCAGGAAGATCTTAATGCTGATACAAATGCTAGAATAAGACCCATTTTTAGTGGTGAAATTGATAGTGTTTTTATCGAAAATGGTGGTCAAAAGTACGGATCTCAAGTTTCAAACTTTGTTTCTCAACCAAATATTCAGATTTTACAGGGCAGAAATGCTAGATTAAAACCCATTATTAAAAATGGCGAGATTATTTCTGTAATAATCCAAGATCCAGGAAAAGATTATTATTCCACACCAGATGTTTCTGTAATTGGTACTGGAGTTGGTGCAAACTTGATTCCAATCGTAAAAGATGGTTATATTTCTGATATTATAATCGAAAATCCTGGAATCGGATATCAATCTGAAGGTACTCAAGCACTTGTAGTCAACAGAGGAATCTCTGGTAGTATTTCTGCAAATATTCAGACTTGGAGAATAAATCTCGTTGAAAGATATGTTTCGACTGGACTGATTTCACCAGAAGATTCTTTCCTGTATGAAGGAAAAACAAAATCAAGAGGAATTCAATATGTTCATACATATGCACCAAGAAAACTTAGAGAGATTTCTCTTGCTAGTAGATTCTTAAATGGTGTTGAAGTTTTTAATCCAGATTTAGAACTTATTAATGGAGTTGAATCAGTTTCTTTAGCACATTCTCCAATTCTTGGATGGGCATATGATGGAAATCCAATCTATGGTCCATACGCTTATTCATCACAGACTGGTGGTAGAATAATCCAGATGACTTCAGGATATGAATTAAGAACTGATTTAAACAAAGACAAAAATAGACCAAATCTAGTAGATTTTCCACCAGGATTTTTTATTGAAGATTATACATTCACTGGAAATGGTACATTGGATAAACATAATGGAAGATATTGTGTTACTCCAGATTATCCAAATGGTGTTTATGCGTATTTCTGTACTGTAAACACTGAGGTTGATTCAAATGGATTATTTAAATCATATAGAAGACCAGTTTTCCCATATGTTATTGGGAATGCATATATTTCTTCTCCTACAGAGTTCAACTTTAAGTCAACATCAACTTTAGAATACTTTGATCTAAACACTTCTGATTTGACTAGAAATACTGCTCCATACAGCTTGCTGGCAGATACTATTAACTATCCATATTTAAAATATGATAAAGCATATAGAAATCAAAACGCAATCGTAAAATCTACAAAGTTTGGATCAGTAACTAGTGTTGGTATTGTTACTGGTGGTTATAACTACAAAGTTGGAGATAGAGTTGTATTTGACGGACAAATTGATACATTTAAAGCAAAAGGTATGGTTAGCAAAGTAAAGGGGGTAGATGTTGAATCTATCAGTTTACTTCACTCCGAATCGCAAAAATGCAATATTATAAAAACCAGTAAAGTATTCACTGCATTTACTGAAGACCCACATGGTTATACTCCTGGGGAGAGTGTAACATTAACATTCAATAATGAACTATTAACAACAACTGAGATAAATGTTAAGTTTAATATAATAACATTAAAGCAAAATCTTGATATTCCTTCAGTAACTGGAATTGTTACTCATATTTCTGTTGCAACTATTTTTGATTTGATTTATCCAAATGATGTTTATGAACTTAATAATGAAAAAATAAAGGTTTTAAGAGTAGAATCTAACAAGTCTAGATTATTAGTTCAAAGGGAATATGATGGTTCTATTGGATCAACTCACCAAGTATCTTCAGGATTTATTGAAGTTCCAAGAAAGTTCACCTTTAGTCCACAAAATTCTTTCATAACAACAAGTTTTACAAACTCTCTAGAAAATCCGTTATATTTTATCCCCTCAGAAAATGTTGGATTGAATACAGTAACAATCAATATAAGCAATCATCCTCTTATTACTGGTGATTTACTAGATTATTCAAATGAAGGTGGAACTTCTATAACCGTAGAAAATGAAAACGGATCATTCTTACTTTCTGATGTTGAACAGATTTATGCTGTAAAAATAAACAGCAATCTGATTGGTTTGACAACTGTATCTTCTGGAATCACCACAGATCCACAACTATTGTTATTCACTAATGTTGGACTGGGTTCTGTTCACAGTCTAACTCCAAGATATTCAAATGTTTTAGAGTGTGATATTTCAGATGATAGAGTATTAGTTACTACAAGTACTCCACATGGTCTTTCTGTTGGCGATAGATTTGATCTTTATGTAGAATCGGGCATTTCTACAACTTATAAAGTAGAATATAACAAACGAAACAGAGCTGTTATCATTGGAAGAAGAGATTTTGAGTCTTCTGATGTAAATACTTTAAAAAACTTCATTACAATAGAAAACCATAAGTATCAAAGTGGACAACAAGTAATATATCTATCATCTAATCCAGCAATAACTACTGGATTGGACCATGATAAAGTATATTATGTGTCTGCTATCACTTCTAATAGAATCAAGTTAGCAGAGCAGAAATATGATGCTCTGCTGGGCATAAACGCTGTAGATATTACAGCATCTCTTGCTGGATCAATATTACCAATAAATTCACCACTAGAAGTTGTAAAATATGAAGATATTATTTTTGATCTTTCCGATTCTTCATTATCAATCGATAATGAGAGAGAAAAAGAGGCATTTGATTTTAGATTATATTGGGATCACATGTTGACCCATGAGTTCTATACAACTGCTAAACAACGTTCATTTGATCTGACATATAATGGTTCCATAGGTATTTCAAGTGATGCAAAAGCAACTCTAAGAAATAGTTCAAATCTACCAAAAGAGATTTATTATAATCTAGTTCCAAAGAGAAGATTTGGTAATAATACAGAAAATCTTGAACTTTACACTTATAAAAATAGATCAGATGATGGATATATTAATAACTCCATTAATGTTGTTGATAGTAAGTTTTCTAATACCTACAAAATCAACTCAAATACATCAAATACATTTACAGCACCTATTTTTAATGACCCAGAAAGATATGAATATACTTCTGGTAGAGGAAACGTACTAAACTATTTTGTTAAATCTCCAGTTGTTGAAGGATCTATTGCTGAAATTGAGATTCAATCTAGAGGTGAAGGATATAAGAGTATCCCTAAAATAGATAAGATTGTTTCGGAAAATGGTAGTGGTGCCATTCTAAAGGTCGAAAGTAACAATATTGGTACACCATTAAATATCGAGTTTGACGATATTGGTTACGATTATTATTCTGACAATACTATTAGACCATCATCAAAAACTCCTACAATTATTGAGTTAGATTACTTGTCTTCTGTAAAGGAAGTTAAGGTTATTTCACCAGGTAAAAACTATTCTACTGCTCCAGATATCATCATTATTGATGGATATACCAATAAGTTAGTGGAAGATTTGGAGTTTAAGTATAACATATTCACAAGAAAAGTCGATATTATTAAAAATACATATAACTTATCTGAATATTCACCAAAAATCCTCACTATAAACAACTCAAATGGCATTGGAATCAATACTATTACATTTAATGAGGATAATAAGCATGTAACTGTAGAACTTTCTCCATCATACAGTTTCTTACAAGACTTCCCATTTGAGATTGGTGATAAAGTATTGGTCGAAAATGTAAGTGTTGGTATTGCAACTACTGGTAAAGGTTATAACTCAGAAAACTACAACTATACTACATTTACTATTATTGATAGAGATCCTGCTCTTGGTGGTATTGGAGCAACTGTTACATACAGTCTACAAAATCTTCTTGGAGAAGGAGAATCTCCTGGTAAGTTTAATGTTTTTAACTCAGTAGGAAGAATAGTTCCATTAAAATACTTACCAACTTTTGAGATTGAAACTCAAAAGAGTAAGTTCTTTAGCAATGAACCAGTTGTAGGAACCTCTGGTGCAAGAGGAAACATTCAGAGTATTGATTATGATAGAGACATTATTAAAGTTTATACCCTGGATGATTTTAAGGTCGGAGATGTTCTTAGAGGACTAGTTTCTGGAAGAAGATCCAGAGTATTAAAAGTAGTCTCAGATGAGATAGATTTTCCAGTTACTTCTGGATCCGTAGTTAGAAATGGATGGTCAACAAGAAAAGGTTTCTTAAATGATCCAGAACAAAGAATACACGATAGTGATTACTACCAATACTTCTCTTACTCTGTAAAATCTGAAGTTGACTATGAAACTTGGAATCCATATGTTTCAAATCTAGTCCATACTGTAGGATTTAAAAAGTTTAGTGATATTTTGGTTCCATCAGAACCAAACTCTTTTGTGGGAATAGAAACTATTCAATCATCTGGAGATATTAGTGGTATTGCTGACATCCATAGAGTTATTGACGTAGATTGCTATCAAGATTTTGATACTATTACAGAAACTACATCTATCATAAATGAGACTAGAAAATCTAAAGAGGTTATTCTAAGGTCTAGACTACTACAAGATTATATTGAGTCTATTGGTAATAGAGTTTTAGAACTAGATGACATATCTTCAGAGTTTAATCAGGTTGTAAGATCTACAAGATATTCAACTATTGATGCATATGAAAGAGTCGTTGGATTTAGAAAATACTTTGTTATTGTTGAAAATATCGATAATCCATATGAAAGACAAGCAGGTGTAGTTCTACTACTCTCTGATGGTCTAAATGTATTTAATGTTGACTATGCAAAATTATTCCCACAAACAACTATTGGAGATTTTGATGCGGAGATTTCTGGTACTGAAGTTTTATTGAGATTCTTCCCAATCAGTTATAAAACGACAAACTACTTAGTCTTTGTAACTTCTTTAGAAATCGATGCTTCTACAGTTGGTGTTGGATCAATCTCAGAATCTATCCTTGGCGATGCTGTTCATATGTATTCTGAACAGATTCCAAGTATTGGTCCAGGTGTGTCTGAAGTCTTTAGATTATCTCTGAATGATACTACTAATAAGTTAATCATTCACGTTGGTGCTGATAATGGATATGTGCAGACAGAAGAGTTGATTATTACTACTGATGGTACAGATCTATTCGTAAATGAATATGGATTTTTAAATAGTTCTGGTGGTGGTTCTGATAGTACTCCAGGTATTGCTACCTTTACATATTCTATAGATGGATCTGAAATCATTGTAACTGGTGCATTTGATTCACCAAACTCAAATGAGTTCCAAGTAGATGCATCTATTACAGCATTCTCCTCGACAAATACTGGTGTAGGAACTGCTGCAGTAAATGGTGCTTTATTGGAGACTACATACACTTCTTTCTCTGCATCACCAACACCAACCGCATCTACATTATCATCTTTTGGTGGTAGATATGATGCAACATATGTGATTGCTTCTGTACAAGATTTAACTAATGGTACTCATTACGCAGAAGAGTTTGTTGTAATGTCAACCTGGAATAAACAGGTCGATTATGTTGCTCCCATCGTTTCAAGTGGAACTGATACTGGTATTGGAACGTTTGGTGCAATATCCAATGGATCTACTTGTAGTATAGTCTTTACTCCAGAACCAAATATCGATGTTGATGTTAGAACCTTCGAATACAAGATTGGTTACTATGATCAAATAACAACTCCAGAACAAATCATTGATCTTGGAAACATGAAAGTTGATTCTGGATTTGGTGATTATGAAGGAACTGAACTTTCAATCAAAAAATCATTTGAACTATATCATAAAGAACAACCATTATTCCAAAAAACTATTGATGCTACTCAAGCAAGTCAACTTGATATTGATAATAATATTATCAGCACACCTGGACACTATTTTGTTACTGGAGAAGAGTTAGATTACTCATATAGATTCTCTGATGTTGGATTAACCGATAATGCTATTTCTATTGCGTCTACTACTGTTCCAGGAATAGGTCTTACCGATAAACTGCCCACAACGGTATATGCGGTTAAAGTAGACGAGTTAAGTATTCAAGTTGCAGCATCTGCATCTGATGCATTGGCATTTAATCCAAAAATCTTTGAGTTTGCGTCTTTAGGGATTACTACAGATCATAAATTTACATCTAAAAAACAAAATACAAGAACTCTGATTTCTCTAGATAATATTGTTCAATCCCCAGTAGTTTCATCTGGAACAACTGCTCTATTGGCAATAGATTCAACTCCATTTAATGCTATCCTTGAGTTCCAATCTGTTGATGGATTCCAAGGTGGAGATCTGATTCAGATTGATAATGAAATCATGAGAATCTTTGTTATTGGATTTAATGATAATCCAAACTTTGTTTATTGTACAAGAGGATTTATTGGAACTAAGAGAAATACTCATCCAGCTGGAAGTGTAGTAACAAAAGTAACTGCAAACTATAATATAGTTGGCAATACCATTTATTTCCCAGAAGCACCTTTTGGAAACATTCAGTTTGAAAACTCTCTCAACAAACCAGATGAAGTCGATTACTTTGGTATTGATGTAAGATCTAAGTTCAATGGTAGAGTTTTCTTAAGAAGCTCTTCTCCTGGGTCACAGTATGATCCATACAACGATAACTTTATCTTAGATACAGTATCCGATCAGTTTAATGGATATGATGATGAGTTTACTATCCAAAGTCTGGGTAGTAATGTGACAGGTATTGCATCACTAAATGCTGCAGTTCTTGTCAATAATGTTTTCCAGGTTCCAGATGGTCCATTCAATAATGGAAACTATTCAATGTTGGAAGTTGGTGGCGAAACTAAAATCAAGTTTACAGGATTTAGTAGCACCAGTTATTATGATATTAACCAATCTGGTTTACCAAGAGGAAGAATCATCCTTTCAGTTGGTTCTACTGCTGGACTTGGTTATCAACCTTTAGTTTCTGCTGGAGGAACCGCTACAATATCTGGTACAGGATCAATTTCCAATATTTCTATTGGCAACTCTGGTTCTGGATATAGATCTGGAATCCAAACATATGTCAAGATTGGTGTTGTAACAACATCTTTAGATTCTGATGTAGAATACATTGGATTTGCAACTGTTTATAATGGGTCGGTGGTTTCTATTGCAATCACAAATCCAGGAACTGGTTATACCTCATCAAATCCACCTCAAGTTATATTTGATGATCCAGAACCATATTGGAATATTCCTCTTCAATATCAAGCACCTTCTAGCGGACTGGGAACTGAGGCATATGTAGATCTTGTTGTAAGTCAAGATTCTAGTGTTTTAAGCTTTGAGGTAAGAAACTATGGTTATGGATTTAATGTTCGTGATCTATTAACAGTTCCTGTTGGTGGTGAAACTGGTATCCCAACTACATCGGATTATGGTGCATTCGAATACTTCACTATTATTGTAGATCGTTTATATGCAGATGATTTCTCTGCATGGCATTTTGGAGAGTTGCAACCTATTGATTCTATTCAAGACCTCATTGATGGAAGTAGAAGATTCTTCCCAATCTATATTAATGGTCAACAAACAACTATTAGATCAAAACCAGGATCTGGTATTGAAGTTAAATCTACACTTCTAGTATTTGTAAATGATATTTTACAAGTTCCAGATGAAGGTTATATTTTTGAAAATGGAAGTATTATTGAGTTCCCAGTTCCTCTAGAAATAGGAACAAAAGTAGATATAGTATTTTATAGGGGTTCTGGATCAGTTGACACTAGAAATGTAGACATTATTGAACCAATTGAAAAAGGTGATTTATTTACTATTAATAGCGATAATCCATTGTATTTGCAAAATGAACGTCAAGTATTTGATATTGTGAATACAAATACAGTTGAAACTATTGCGTATCCAGGTCCAGGATTAGATCAAAGTGAATCCATTATCAGACCTATTGCTCTTTGCCAACAAAAGAATGATATTGCAGTGAATGGTGGTTATGTTGGAAAATCTAGATCAATTTATGAACCATACATATCCCCAGTAGCAAGAGTGATTGATACTATCAATACAACTTCAACGGATATTTACGTTGATGGAGTTAAGATTTTCTTCGATGATCTTAGAGAATATTCTACTGAACAAACAAGAAAGCAAACGATAACAGTAGTATCACAAGAATCCATTACTTCAGCTGCTGGAACTGCTATTGTTTCTACTGCTGGAACTATTACTGGTGTTGTTATCAGTAATAGTGGTCTTGGATATACATTTACACCATCTGCATCTATTCCAAATCCAGACAATCTAACATTTACAAATAAAAATAACTTCTATACCAACCAAACAGTTCTACAAAGTAGCATTAGTAATGGATCAGTAGATTCAATAACTGTTGTTTCTTCTGGATCTGGATATACGGCAACGAATCCACCACAAGTCATTATTGAGTCTCCTAGAGCAATATATGAAGTTATAGAGAACGTTAGTTATGAAGGAGATTTTGGAGATGTGATTCAGATTAATAATGGAAATACATATCTGGACTTAGATTTATTTGTTCCATTAGATTCATATCTAAGAGATACAGATGTTGCTTCTGTTGGAGTTGCATCTACTGGTTTATCTGCACTACAAGTTGGTGATTATTTCATTTTAGATAACACAAATGTTGGTGATGGAATAACATCTAGAGATACCACAGGAACAGTAAATGTTTCTATTGGTAATAGCTTCTTAGACAATGTTTACCAAGTGCAGGCAGTTTCTACAGTATCATCTACTGTTCCAGGGGTAGGTGTTACCTTTGTAACTAGAGTGAGAGTAAATGTAGATTCTTCTACAAATAATGCTCCTGTAGGAGTAACTACCAGAGCAGGGACTTATACATGGGGTAAAATAACTAATCTAGGAAGAAGAATGCCAATGAGTTTTGTGGTTAATAGCAATCGTTTATCTGGAATAAATACATCACCTGTTGTTGTCAGGAAAAATCGTTTAGATTATAAATCATACCTGTAAACCTCATAAATAGATAAAAAGTCTACCAATGTCAGCAATTATAACTGATCAACTAAGAATATTTAATGCGGAGAACTTTGTCAATACCATTGGTGTTTCTTCAAACTCTTATTATGCATTCATTGGTCTCCCAAATGCAACTGAATATGACTCTGAGTGGGATATAACACCACCATCTCCTAAAGATTGTTTTGACGAAGAGAATGATTATTGGGACACTATGACATCCTTAAAAAGGATTTCTAAAAATGATGTTAAAAGAGTCATTAGAAAGATCCAATGGGAAAGTGGATTTACTTATGACATGTATAGACATGATATAAGTAGAACAAACTTATCACAACCATCTGAAGCAACTAGTCTATATTATTCAAACTTTTATGTAGTGAATAAGGATTATAAAGTTTATATTTGTATTCACAATGGTACTGATGAAAATAACTTTTCAGGTAAACCTTCATTGGATGAACCACTGTTTACCGATTTAGAACCAAAACCTGCTGGTAGCAGTAATGATGGTTATTTGTGGAAATATTTGTATACTATTAATCCATCGGATATCATTAAGTTTGATGGTATTGATTATATACCACTTCCAGATGAGTGGGGTGTAGATGAATCATCTTCAGCGATCAAACTTCATGCTTCTACTAGTGGACAGATAAAAAATGCAGTAATCGCTGATAGTGGTGCAAATATTGGTCCAGCAAATCAAGTTTATAATAGAGTACCTATTAAAGGTGATGGATCTGGAGCGGAAGCTACAGTTATTATCGATTCCGAATCTAGGTTAGATTCTGTCATCATTACTAATGGTGGATCTGGATACACATATGCAGTATTAGATTTTGCTGGTGGCGGTTTACCAGTAGATACTATTGGTTATGAAGAACCAGATGTTGATGTTATCATTCCACCTCAAGGAGGTCATGGATACAACATTTATAAAGAGTTAGGCGCAACGAGAGTATTAGTTTATTGTAGAATTGAAAATGATTTACAAAATCCAGATTTTATTCTTGGAAATCAAGTTGCTAGATTTGGTATTGTAAAAAATCCACTAAAATATGGATCTAATGATATCCTTGATGATGATAAAGTAAGTGCATTACATGCAATTAAGCTTATTGGAAACATTTCTGATGGTAGATATTTACCAGATAGCATTATTACACAAAATGTTTCAACAGGTACTACTGCTGTTGGAAGAGTAGTTTCTTACAATGAAAATACTGGGGTTCTTAAATATTGGCAAGATAGAACTCTTTATGGATTTAACTTTGACAAATCTAGAGACTATACTCCATCATATGGATATGGTAAAGTTGATTTTACTTCCAATGTCGGTGGTGGTGGAAGTTTATTGATTATCGGTGAAGTTTCTTCATTAGAGATTGATACAGATTTCGGAACAGAATCTAATCCTGGTATAACAACTGTAATAAATAATAGGACCTACAGTTTAGGTCAAGAATTTCAAAATGGGATATCAAATCCAGAAGTTAAAAAATACTCTGGAGACATTATCTATGTTGATAATAGACCGTCCATTACAAGATCCCAAAACCAAAAAGAAGATATCAAGGTAATCTTGCAGTTTTAAAGAATTATGCCATCAAAAACGAATCTAAACGTCTTTCCTTATTTTGATGACTTTGATGAGGACAAAAACTATTATAAAGTTCTTTTTAAACCTGGATATCCCATTCAGGCTAGAGAGTTATCAAACGTACAATCGATACTGCAAAATCAGATCGAACAGTTTGGAAACCACGTTTTTAAAGAAGGATCTGTTGTAATCCCAGGTAATATTAGTTTTACCAGGATTACTGGCGTTGAGGTTCAAAATACATTTAATGCTATTGATATTGATCAATACATTAATAATGCTAAGATGTACGGATACGTTATTGTTGGCAGAGATAGTGGTCTAAGAGCTAAAGTTGTTAAGGTACTTAGAAAAATCGATTATCCAGATTTAAATAATACTCTGGTATATTTTCAGTATTTAAATACTGGAACCAATAATGAAACTGAGTTTCAACCAGGAGAATCTCTCTACGCAGAATCTGAGATTCTTCCTGTATTGAGGCGTGGTGTAACTTCTTCCACTCTCGTAAATGTAAAAACTCAAAGTACTGAAGACATTTTTGGTGATCGTGGTGTACAAAGTACCATTGTAACTGCTTCAAGATCATCAAGCAATATTTCTGGACAATATCAATACGAAAATGTTAGTACTATTGATGATATTACTCTTAGAAGTGGTCAAGATTTCTTATTAGTAAAAACTCCTATTATTGGATCAGCAGCTATTATTAGCGAAGGTGTATATTTTCTAAGAGGAAACTTTGTTAATGTTGATGAAGAGTTACTAGTTGTAGATAGGTTTAGTTTCTTAGCAAATGCAAAGATTGGACTAAGTATTACTGAGCAGATTATAACTTCAGATAATGATTCAACTCTATTTGATAACTCTAGAGGATTTTCAAACTATGCTGCTCCTGGAGCAGATAGATTAAAAATCACAGCAAGATTAGCATCTTTAGATTTAGATGATGATCAAACAGATAACTTTATTGAACTTACAAGAGTAGAAGACGGCAATATTGTATTCTTAAATAGAAATCCTGAGTACAATGAGCTTGGCAATGAACTCGCCAGAAGAACTTACGATGGGTCTGGAGATTATTATATTACACCATTTACTCTAACCGTAGAGGAATCTCTAAATGACTTAGAGGGTAGCAGAGGTGTATTTAAAGAAGGAGAAGTAACTAGAGAACAAAATACACCCAAGGAAAGTATGGGAGTATTTAAACTATCTCCAGGAAAAGCATATGTTAAAGGATATGAGATTGAAAGGTTAGCTAGTACTTTAATCGATTTTGAAAAACCTAGAGATACTAAAACATTATTAAATCAGTCCATCCAATATGCCCCTGGAACAGGTCTAACTCTTAATAGGTTACATGGAACACCAAAGATTGGTATTTCAACCTATCACGTTTCTTTGAGAGATTCTAGACTGGGATCAAATAATTTAGAAGCATCTGGCAAAGAGATTGGATTGAGCAGAGTATATGATTTTGCTCTAGAATCTGGTGCATACAACACAAGCAATCTAGATCTCAATGAGTGGGATCTAAATGCATATGATTTAGATTTCTATACAGAGATTACATTAAACCAACCAGTAACAGAAACTGTTCCATCAAAAATTGATGGCAAATATACTGGAGCATTTTCTTTCTTAAGGTTTGGTGCATCAAATGCAGGTGTGGTTACTGCATATAGTAGTTCTGGAAGATATTCCATTGGAGAAAAAATCACTTTTAGTAATGGAGAAACTAGAGTAATCACAAATATTAGATCATATGGTATTGATGATACCAAATCAGTTTACGGAAATGTCGGATTATCTACATTTACTGGTGATCTAAAGCAATCCAAAAAAGTTTCTTTGGGAAGTGTTGCTATTCAAGGCGAATCTGCTGGAGTATCTACAGTAACATCACCATCAACCGTATTTACTAATATTTGTGAAGATGGAGATTTAGTATCTTATACTATCGGTGAAAATACTGTACCAAATTTTGCAAAGATTCAATCAGTATCGACTAATAGTATTGTTATTGAACCAGTTCAATCGGTTTCTGGTATTTGTATAGGAACTCTTCCAGTATCAACAACTACTGGATTAGATTTTGCTATTTTAACTACAGAAAGACAAGTTGGTAATAACGCATTATATACTCCGTTCCCCAAGCAAAATATTGAATCTGTAGACCTTAGTGAGTCTAGAATTTCTATTAGAAGAGAGTATTCTGTTACTATTGCAGGTAATGGTTTTAACATTTCAGCATCTACATTATCTGCAAATGAATCTTTCCAACCATATGATGAAGAAAGATATTCTTTGGTAACTCTTGATGGAACTATTATTCCATTAGAAAGTGGAAACTTTGCATTCTCAAATGGTGGTAGAGAAGTTACATTAACTAATCTCACTACTAATGGTCAAGCAAGATTTATTGCTTCACTGTACAAATCAACAGTTAAGAGTAGAGCAAAAGTTAAAAAGATTGAAGTTGCTACATTATCAAAATCATCTCTTGAGCAATCTGGTGTAAATATCGCTGGTGTTGGCGCAACAACTTTAAATGATGGTTTAGTATTTGGAAACTATCCATATGGCACAAGAGTTCAAGATGATAGAATCTGTTTAAATCATCCAGAAGTCATTAGATTGTATGGTGTTTTCGAATCAAGAACTACAGAAGATCCGATTTTACCGAAGTTAACAATAACTAATATTCTAACTTCTGAAAAGTCCCCAACAACTGCAAATAACATTAAAGTTGGTGAGCGTTTAATCGGAAGCACTTCAGAATGTGTTTTAGTATGCACTAATATTATAAATCCTTCAACTATTGAAGTTGTATCGGTAAATAAAAAAACTCCTTCCACTTCTGAAGCAATAAAAGGCAAAGAAACTGGCATAACGGCAGAAGTAGTAAACTATATCGATACGCAAAGCGTTAATATCACTGATAGATATTTACTTGAGTCTGGAGAGACTTCTCAAGCATATACATATTCATTCTTAAAGAGAGTTTCTAGTTCAGCATCTCCAAAAAGAAGGATTAAAGTCGTTTATGACAGGGTATATATTCCATCTGACGATGCTGGAGATGTCGTATGTGTAAACTCGTATTCCAGTATTCCCAGAAATACAATTTCATCGGCACCAGGTCAGACATCAAAAACTGATATTTTAGATTTAAGACCTATTCCAGATCCTTTCCTCGTTTATGAGGGTCAAAGATCTCCATTTGAGTTCTTTGGAAAGAACTACAGTGAAACTAATAACTCATTTAGGGACATTTTAGTTGCGGATGAAGATATTATCTTAAACTACACATTCTATCTCGGTAGAGTAGATAGAATATTCTTGGATATTAATGAGCAGATTATTGTCAAGAAAGGTGTTGCATCAGAATCTCTAGATCCTCCAGAATCTCCAGCAAATGCTCTTGAGATTGCTAGAGTTACTTTTGCACCATATGCAAAAAATGCAAGAAAAGCAGCAGATATTCAACTTTTAACACATAAAAGATATAGAATGTCTGATATCTCTAAGTTAGAGAATAGAATTAAAAATCTTGAGTATTATACGACATTAAATCTACTAGAGCAATCAACTTCAGCGTTATCTGTTCCAGATTCTAATGGACTGAATAGATTTAAGTCTGGTTTCTTTGTTGATGATTTCTCAACCAGAAATAATCAATATGTTGTTGAGGGTCAGATTAAGAACTCAAATGATAAAGTAAATAGAGAACTACGTCCAGCTTGTTATACTACAGAGCTTGATTTAACTTTAGCAAATAATATTAACTATAACACTAACAATGCTCCATCTGTTCATCCAGTAAAGGGCATTTCACGAAGTGTGTATGATGATGTTAAGTTTACTCAAATATCAAATATTATTGGAAATAATATCCAAATAACTGGTGGTGGTGGAGCTCGTAATGAAAATACAGGTAAGGGACTACTAACTTTAGCATATAATGAGGAGATTAGGATCAGACAATCTTTTTCCACAAGAGTAGTAAATGTTACTCCGTATCTTGTAACAAACTATTATGGTCAGATTGATTTAAACCCATCTTCCGATGTTTGGAGCGAAGAGACTATTCTAGAACCACTAATCATTACTGGTATTGAAGGTAGAGTCATTGAAGAAAGTCCTAGTTTTACTGCTCAAGAGTTTGCATCTCAGGATGGATTTGATCCTGTAAGTTGGGGATCTTGGAGAAACAACTGGACTGGATCTTCTCAAGCAGTTATTGGTAGAGGTTCAGTTAGTAGTTCTTCAACATCGCAGAGTGGAAATACAGTAACTGTTGCCACAACAACAACTAGTGGTAATGTTGTACAAACTACTAATACTGGTACTGCAACTCAGCAAGGTACAACTACTAGGATAACTAATCCTATTGAAGATAAAAATCTAGGAAATAGAGTTGTATCAGCTTCTAGTGCTGCTTATTTGAGATCAAGAAATGTTGAATTCATCGCTAAGAAGATGAAACCAAGCACAAGATTATACGCTTTCTTTGATGATCAGGATGTTACTGCACTTTGTACGCCAAAACTATTAGAAATAGAAATGGTCGATGGATCATTTACTATTGGTGAAGATGTTATATTCTATGATGAAAATAACTTTGTGATAGCGGGATATCGTTGTGCAGCACCAAATCATCAATATGGCAACATTAATGATCCAAATGCTCAAACTTTCTATGATAGAAGTCCTTATGATCAGAGTTTATTACCAACTGTTTATACAGAGTCTTCAAATATTTTAAATGTAGATACAACTGCTTCTGGTGATTATTCTTCTGGTTATGGTGGAAATGTTTTAATAGGTGCTAGAGCGGAAGGTGTTACGAGTGGAGCAGTTGCTACGATTTCAAATAAGAGATTATTTACAGATCAAGTTGGCGTTGTTATTGGATCATTATTTGTACCAAATCCAAACGATGATACTAATCAAAGATTTACTACTGGTGCTATTTCGTTCAAAGTTTCAAACGACCAATCTAATGATATTATTCTTGGCGTAGAGACTACAGAAGCTACTGGACAGTTCTTCTCTTCTGGATTTATTACTCAAACACAAGAAACTACAATCCAAGTAAGAAATACTCTGATTGAATCTGCTACTATTACTAGAGAAAGAGCGATTGTTTCTACATCTACGGCATTTGTACCAACTAATACTACCACAAGTAGTTTTTCATTCACAGTATCTCCACCAGCACCGCCAAATAGACATGATCCACTAGCACAGTCATTCTTTATCCCAAATGCTGCTGGTGTATTTGTGACTCACATGGATCTTTATTTCCAGGCAAAGTCTGAAGATCTTCCAGTATATGTTGAACTGAGATCAATGGAACTTGGACTTCCAACTACAGAAGTTTATCCATTAAGTAGAGTTGAGCTGTTACCAAGTCAGGTTAATATTTCTGATGATGCTGCTGTACCAACAAGAGTTAATTTCCAAGGACCAGTTTACTTAGAAGGTAATAAAGAGCATTGTATTGTATTATTATCTGATGTTACTGATTATTATGTTTGGATTTCTAGACTAGGAGAAACTACATTTGGTGTTAATGGTGAAGAAATTGCTATTACTACCCAGAATGAACTAGGATCTCTATTTAAATCTCAGAATGGATCAACTTGGAGTCCAAGTCAATATGAAGATCTTAAGTTTACACTATTTAATGCAAGATTTGTAGAACAGGGTAGTGTAACTCTTGTTAATAGTGATGTTTCTCAAGTAAATAATCTCTATAAAGATCCACTCAAAACATATTCTAAAACACAAAGAGTTTCTCTTGGTGCGACTATAACTGATACTAACTTAAGGATTGGAAATACCATATATCAAGAAGATTCTAATGCAAGTGGTGTTTATATTGGAAATGCTGGTATTGCAACTGGAAATCTTTCTTTAGCAAATGCTGGCATTGGATATACTCCTTTTGAGTTTGGAGCACCTGCATTTACTTTTGAAGATGTTCCTCTAGTTTCATTAACAGGTGATGGTAAGAATGCTACTGCTGATATTACAATCGATGGTGGTGTTGCTATTGCTGCAACTATCGTAAATGGTGGTTCTGGATATGTTATTGGCGAAGAATTGACAGCATCTCAACTAGGAATCTCTTCTGTTGGAAGAAATCTTGTATTGTCAGTAACTGATATTTTTGGCATAAATCAAATCATTATGGACGAAATCCAAGGTGATTTTAATGTTTCACCTACTAAAGCACTATACTTCTACAGTAATGATCCTGTTGTTGGATTCGGAACAACTACTATTAATGCATTAGGTAATGGTGGAAATGATACTGATGTAACAGTTGAATCTATAGAAACTGTTCATGATGGATTACATATTGAAGTTATCCATAAAAACCACGGAATGCATTCTCTACAAAATAGAGTGTTGATTTCTGGTGTAGAATCTGATGTTTCTCCTGCAACACTAGTAGGATCACTTTCAAGAACATCTACTGAGGATATTGAGTTAGATGCAGATGATATTTCAGTATTTGAAGCCTTTGAAAACATTCCAGTTTCTGCTCAGAATCCTGGTTATATTTCTATTGGAAATGAAATCATTTCATATACTGGAGTTACTGGAAGTAGTTTAACGGGTATTGGAAGAGACATTGATACATCATCAATAGCAATTCCTCGCACTGTTAACTATAATCCAAAAGTATATAAGTATGAATATAATGGTATTTCTCTAAGAAGAATCAATAAGGAACACTTCTTACAAGATGCTACGGTAGAAAACCCAATTGGACTAGACAAATATAACATTAAGATAGATACTTCAACTGATGGAGTAGATAGATCTACTGGAGTTACATATCCAAAACTATTCTTAGCTGAAACTAAGAGTGGTGGTGGACCTGGAGTCTATGGTTCTAAGAACATTGCCTATGAAATGATTCATCCTATTATAAATACATTAGTTCTTCCAGATGCAACACTAACTGCTACGGTTAGAACAACAACTGGTACTAGTATTGATGGAAATGAAGAATCATTCCTTGATGCTGGAACCGTTCCATTGACTATTAATGAAGATAACTATTTTGAATCTCCTAGAGTTATTGCTTCCAGAATCAATGAACTTGCTTTTGCAGATCAACTACCTGGAAACAAATCTCTAGAAATTACTTTAAACTTATCAACAGATCAACCAGTTATTAGTCCTATTATTGACCTGGATCGTCTTGGTGCTGTATTTGTATCAAATAGAGTAAATAATCCAATCAGTGATTATATTAATGATTCCAGAACATCCAGTAGTACAGAAGATCCAACCGCATTTACATATCAAACAAAACCAATCCAACTAGAGTTCCCAGCAACTTCTATAAAAGTTCTTGTTGAAGCATATATAAATCAATATACTGATGTTAGAGCATTCTTTGCTGTTATGAAGTCTGCAGAAAAAGAACCAATCTATTATCCATTCCCTGGATTTAGAAATAGATTGGCATCGGGTGAAGTTATTGATATTACCAAAAATGATGGAACTCCAGATAAACAATATAGTAGAAATAATGCTCTAGGATATGAGCAAGGTGGCATCAGTTATGTTGATTTAGAGTTTAATATTGATAATCTTGAGCCATTTAACTTCTTCTCAGTGAAGTTGTTAGGCACCTCAACAAATCAGGCATTCCCACCAAGATTTAGAGATCTAAGAGTTATTGGATTAGCATAGTATGGACAGATTAAAAGTAAAAGATCAATCCCATTTATATAGAGATAGTAATAGTAATGCTATTATTAATACTGATAAAGGTCAGTATGATCTCTATATAAAAAGGAGAGAGAAACGGAAAAGTGAAAACAGTAAAATTGAGCACATCGAAAATGATTTGAATAGGTTAAAATCGGACATTAATGAAATAAAATCATTATTAATGGAGATTAAGAATGGATCCCTCTGACATAACTCTAGATTCTGTTGCAAAAAACTTTGAGTATGAAAAAAATGCTAGAAACATAGATAGTATAAGTGATGTTCAGACTTTGCGAAATATTGCTAAGTCAATGCACAAATTATACTTAAAACAGCAAGAAGTCATTTCTAAACTATAATGGCACAACCATCAACGAGACAAGAACTAATAGACTACTGCTTAAGGAAACTTGGCGCTCCAGTTTTAGAGATAAACGTTGCTGAAGAGCAAATCGAAGATCTCGTTGATGATGCCTTGCAGTTCTTCCAAGAGCGACATTTTGATGGCGTCTACCCAACATTCTTAAAGTATAAGATTACTCAAGCAGATATTGATAGAGGAAAAGCAAAATCTGTATCTGATGTTGGAGTAGACGTTACAGATGTTTCCACTACTGTTGCTGGAGTTGGAGTAACGTTTTCATACTTTGAAAATGGCAACTATTTAAAAGTTCCAGATTATGTTACTGGCGTAAATAAGATTTTTACATTTGAGGGTTCTAACTCAGTATCTTCTGGAATGTTTAGTATTAAATATCAACTATTTTTGAATGATATTTATTATTGGGGTTCTACTGAGTTGCTTACATATGCTATGACAAAATCATATCTTGAAGATATTGATTTCTTATTAACTACACAAAAACAAATCAGATTTAATAAAAGACAAGATAGACTTTATTTAGATATTGATTGGAACAACGTTAGTGTTGGTCAATATTTTGTTATTGATTGCTACAGATTATTGGATCCTAGTGATTATTCAAAAGTTTGGAACGATTCTTTTGTTAAAAAATATCTAACTTCTTTGATTAAAAGGCAATGGGGTCAGAATCTAATCAAGTTTAATGGAGTTAAACTTCCAGGAGGAGTTGAGTTTAATGGAAGACAACTTTATGATGATGGTCAAGCTGAGATTGATGCATTAATGCAGCAAATGACATATGACTATGAGTTACCACCTTTAGACATGATAGGTTGATATTATGCCATTAAATCCATTTTTTCTACAGGGATCTAAACTTGAACAAAATCTGGTTCAAGATTTAATAAATGAACAGTTGAAAATGTATGGCATTGATGTATATTATATGCCGAGACAGTTTATAAAGAAAAACTCTATTATAAAAGAAGTTGTAAAATCAGAGTTTAATAATGCGTATCCACTTGAAGCATATTTAGAAACTTATGATGGATATGGTGGGCAAGGTACTATATTATCAAAGTTTGGTATAGAAGAAGTTGATGATATTACTCTGATCATTTCTAGAGATAGATATGAGACTTATATAAAACCATTAATAGAAAATCTAGAAGATGCAGAGTTAGGTGATAGACCAAAAGAAGGAGATTTAATCTATTTTCCTTTAGGAGACAGATTATTTGAAATCAAATATGTTGAGCACGAAAAACCTTTTTATCAACTCAATAAAAACTATGTTTATGAGTTAAGATGCGAACTCTTTAGATATCAGGACGAAATTATCGATACAACAATTGAAGATATTGACGATAATACTAAAGATATTGGATATATCCAAACTTTACAGATGTTTACTGGTGCTGGTGTAACTGCTACAGCATATATTAGCAATGTTGTTAAAGATGGTGTTAGAAGATTTATTTTAAGTAGTGGTGGAGATGGATATACCAGTCCACCAAAAGTCAGAATATCAATGCCGCAAGATATTCTTGGATTTGGTACTGAGTTTGCGGGTGCTCCTGCTGCTGGTATTGCTAGTATGTTTGGTCCACAAACATTCCAATCAGTAAAATCTATTGAGATTACTAATAGTGGATATGGATATACTGCATCTTCTCCACCGCAGGTTATATTCTTAGAGGGTGGTGGACAAGGAGCATCTGCAACTGTTGAGATTGGTAGAGGAGTTCTGCAAGAGATTAGACTTATTCAAGGTGGTGGTGGATACTTAAATCCTCCTATTGTAACTATTTCTGAACCTGTTGGAACTCCAACTGGGATCACTACAAGTCAAGCAGAAGCAGTTGCAAGAATAAATGGTGCTGGTATAGTCACATCCGTTGCATTTACAAATGCTGGTTTGGGATATACAAGAACTCCCACAGTAACATTCTCCACTCCAGATTTAACGGTTCCTGGAATAGGAACGTTTAGGTATAATGAATCTATAACTGGTCAACAAAGTGGTGCAACTGGTATCGTAAAATCTTGGAATGTTGTTACTGGCATATTAGAACTTTCTAATGTTATTGGTCAGTTTAACAGTGGAGAGGATATTGTTGGTGCTGATTCGGAAGCTTCATACACATTAAGAATAGGTTATACCGATAATCTGGCAGATGCTGGAGATTCAAATAATAAATATGGTAAGTATGAAGATAACTACGACATACAAGTTGAAGCCGATGGAATACTCGACTTTACTGAAGAAAATCCTTTTGGAAGAGTATAGGGGACTAAAAAATGTTTGAATATTTTTACCACTCAATAATGAGAAAAACCATTATTGGTTTTGGTACGCTTTTTAATAATATCAAAATAAAAACTACCAATGCTGATAATGAAATAATATCGGAACTAAAAGTTCCGATTGCATATGCCCCTATGCAAAAGTTTTTGGCAAGACTTGAGCAATCACCAGATCTAGACAATCCAGTAAGAATGACTCTTCCGAAGATGTCATTTGAACTTGTAGGTTTGACTTATGATAGCTCAAGAAAAGTAACTACTACTCAATCATTCTTGGTTTCAGACAGAACTCAGAAATCAAAAATGAAGAAAGTTTATATGCCTGTTCCATATACAATGGAATTTGAGTTGAACATTATGGCTAAACATAATGACGATGCCCTACAGATTGTAGAGCAGATTTTGCCATATTTTCAACCATCATATACTTTAACAATCGATTTGATTGATTCTATTGGTGAAAAGAGAGATATTCCATTTACTCTCAATAATATTACCATGGAAGATCGATACGATGGTGATTTTAAAGATAGAAGAGCAATTATCTATTCATTGAAGTTCTCTGCGAAAACGTATCTATTTGGACCAGTACCAAAGACAGAAGCTGGAGATATCATCAAAAAAGTACAAGTTGGTTATTTTGCTGGGGACAAAGTAGCTTCTACAAGAGAGATTACTTATCAAACAACTCCTGTCGCATCTGTAAACTATACAAATTTTGGTGTTACAACAACTGCCTCTGATATGGAAATATCAACAAATGAGTTCTCTGTTGTTGATCCAAATGTATTATCTGAAAATAGTTATATTACTGTGGATGGTGAAACTATGAAGATCATTCGAATCAGTGATGTCAATGTTAGAGTTGAAAGAGGATCTTATGGAACAAAGATTACTCAACACGTTGCTGGAACGGCAATCAAAAATATTACTGTACAAGATAACGACTTGATTGAAGTTGGAGATAACTTCGGATTTGATATGTCATCTTTTTGAGGTAGGGTATGAAAAAAGCATTTGATGGTTTAGACGATGCATTTAATATTAAAAATGATACTGATGAAAATAAAAATGAAGAAAAAATAAAAGAAGTTGAAGTTTTACCAGATAATGATCAAAAAATAGTAAAACAAAGTAAAGAAGAACATATTGATAAAGACTATGATTATACTAGAGGAAATCTTTACTCTATTATAGAAAAGGGTCAAGAAGCTATTAATGGTGTCTTAGAGTTAGCACAAGAAACTGACTCTCCAAGAGCATATGAAGTTCTTGGGCAACTTATTAAAAACGTGTCTGATACCACAGATAAGTTAATGGATCTTCAAAAGAAGATTAAGGATATGGAAGAAGAAAAGCAAAAAGGTCCCACAAATGTTACTAATAATGCAATGTTTTTTGGATCTACAGCGGATCTATCCAAGTTTTTAAAACAGCAGCAAAATAATACTGATGATAAATAATACGTGGAAGATTAGTAATAAAAATGTCATTCAATCATCCTATCAACAAAACAGCACATTCTTCTGCAAAAAAGCAGAACAAAATTGCTGCTATGAAAAAATCTCCAAATGAAAACGAAAGGAAGGTTGCTGACAAAAAGTTACGTCCATCCGCAAAAGTTGATGTTCCAAGCTTTCTGAAAAACGAAGTTTCATTAGTCGATAAAATCGTAGAAGAAATCATTCAAGAGAAAAAAAATAAAGGACTCTGGTCAAATATTCATGCTAAACGTAAGCGTGGAGAATCGCCAGCGAAACCTGGGGATAAGAATTATCCAAAGACTTTGAATGTTGAAGAAAAAGAAAACAAAGTAACTATAGAAGATGCTGATGGCAACACATTTTTAGAAGTTGTCGATTTAATCACTCCAGATCCACTAGTTTCAGAAGGGATTGTAAGAATCCCAGCTAAAACGGGGAACATTGTTTTAGTGGGTCTTACTTGGAGAGGAAGATATCATTCAATAAAGATGTTTTTCCCACAAACAAAGTTCCCCACAAGAACTGAAGTTCAAAATGAGATAGAAAAGGTCTACCCAGGCGCACGAGTATACAGTTTTAACGTATCCGAGTATGAGCCAGGAAAACCAATGGTCCAAGTCTCTGAAGGAGCATCTTGGACAAAAAAAGAAGGAAAGAATGAATCTGGAGGACTTAATGAAAAGGGACGAAGGTCTTATGAAAAGGAAAATCCAGGATCTGACCTTAAAGCACCTTCAAAGGAGGTTGGAAATCCCAGACGGGCATCCTTCTGTAGAAGAATGAAAGGAATGAAAACAAAACTGACCTCAAAGAAAACTGCTAACGATCCCGATAGCAGAATCAATAAGTCCCTGAGAGCATGGAACTGCTGATATGAAATCATTCAAACAGTTTTTATCTGAAAGTATCACTATTAATGGAGATTTCAACGGAACTCTTAACGTTGGAGATTCTCATCAAGAACAGACTAAAGAAGAAAATAGTTTCTATGCTGATCTTGTTTGGGAAGGAAAAATATATAGAATACAGTTCATGACAAATGAAAATATTCTTCCAACTCCAGCAAACTTAGCAAACCATTTGCAAGATGAGTATCCAGGGGGAATAGTTCATAATGTTTATCCGATTACAGAAAAAAATAAAAACTATAGAGTTAAATCTGTACAGAGGTATCAACCAGAAGCATTGACATGGAAAACTGAATCTTGAGGTAGATTATGGCACAGTGGAATAAAAATACACAAGACTTTCTCAATCAAGAAAGAAGTCTATTTGAGGTTAATGGTGTTGCAACCAGAGATGGTAAGATTGTAGATAAATTTAATAGATTTCCAGTTGATGTTCTTCCAGCAAATGCAGATGCTTTTGGAAGAACAAGAGTATCAAGTCCATTAACTCTTTTTGATTCATCTCACAGATATAAAGATAACAATCTTTGGGATAGTTTGTTAGTAGGCACAGGTTCTACAGTTGGTTTCGTAACCACACAAGGTTTAATAAACATAGGTATTGGAACCACTGCTGGTTGTTCTGCAATTAGAGAAACCACAAAAGTATTTTCATATCAACCAGGAAAGTCATTATTAGTATTGAATACTTTTGTTCCTGCAACACCAAAAGCAAATCTAAGGCAAAGAATTGGATATTTTGGTGCAGATAATGGAATGTATTTTGAGATTGATGGAACTACTGCATATTTCGTAGAAAGAAGTTTATCAACTGGAACAGAAACAAGAGTAGCACAGACAGATTGGAATATTGATAAGTTAGATGGAACTGGCATTTCTGGAATTACTTTAGATATTACTAAAGCACAAATCCTTTGGATGGATATTGAGTGGTTAGGACTTGGTACAGTTAGAATTGGTTTTGTGATTAACGGTCAGTTTATTCATTGCCATTCATTCCATCACGCAAATATTATTCAATCAACTTATATTACAACAGCATCATTACCTTTGAGATATGAGATTAGTAATACTGGAATTACTACAAGTTCAAGCACACTCAAACAGGTTTGTTCTTCTGTGGTTTCAGAAGGTGGTTATGATCTTCGTGGATTACAACAGGCAGTACAAACACCAATTACAGCACCAGTAGATTTACCTTCACCAGCAGGAACTTATTATCCAGTACTTTCAATTCGTCTCAAATCTTCTCCAAATAGATTAGATGCAATTGTTATTTTGACTGCATTATCAATTATGGGAACGGGAAATGGACCATTGTTTAATTGGCAACTGAGAGCATCAGCAACTACATCAGGTGGAACTTGGGTAAGTTCTGGGGTTGATGGTGCAGTTGAATATAAGATTGATGGTGGAACTGTGAGTGGTGGAAGAATATTAGCATCTGGATTTTTCTCATCAACTAATCAATCACAAGCATCAGTAGATATTCTCAAAGAAGCACTCTTTAAGTTCCAGTTAGAACGAAATGGATTAACTGGAACTCCTTATGAATTAACACTTGTTTGTTCTACTGATACTTCTGGTGCTAATGTTTTTGCTTCACTGGACTGGGAAGAAATTAGTAGGTAATTTATGAGTGACGTATATCTTGGTAATCCTCTACTCAAAAAGGCAAACACCCCTATTGAGTTTACTGAAGAGCAGATTATTGAATTTTTAAAGTGTAAAGAAGATCCTGTCTACTTTGCACACAATCATATTAAGATTGTCTCCCTTGATGAAGGTCTAACTCAGTTTCATCCTTACGATTTTCAGGAGAAGTTAATATGCAACTTCCACAAAAATAGATTTAATATATGCAAAATGCCTCGTCAGACTGGAAAGTCTACAACTGTTGTATCATACCTTTTACATTATCTCATCTTTAATGATAGTGTCAACATTGGTATTCTTGCAAACAAAGCGGCAACTGCTAGAGAACTATTAGGAAGGTTAGCTACTGCATATGAAAACTTGCCCAAATGGATGCAGCAGGGTATCATTGCATGGAACCGTGGTAACATTGAGTTAGAAAATGGCAGTAAGATATTGGCAGCTTCTACATCTGCAAGTGCTGTCCGAGGTATGTCGTTTAACATCCTCTTTCTCGACGAGTTCGCGTTCGTCCCAAATCACATTGCTGACTCGTTCTTTGCATCTGTTTATCCTACTATTACTTCTGGTAAAAGCACGAAAGTAATCATGGTTTCTACCCCTCATGGTATGAACCATTTTTATCGTTTTTGGCATGATGCTGAAAGAAAAAAGAACGAATATGTTCCTACAGAAGTTCATTGGTCTGAGGTTCCTGGTAGAGATGCTGCTTGGAAAGCACAAACTATCGCCAATACTTCAGAACAGCAGTTCAAAGTTGAGTTTGAATGTGAGTTCTTAGGATCTGTAGATACCCTTATTGCACCATCAAAGTTAAAATCTTTGGTTTATTCGGATCCAATAAAAAGAAATGTTGGATTAGATATCTACGAAAACTCTAAGGAAAATCATGATTATGTCATTACAGTAGACGTTGCCAGAGGAGTTAGTGAAGACTATTCGGCATTTATTGTTACAGATATAACAGAGTTTCCTCATAGAGTAGTTGCAAAGTATAGGAATAATGAGATTAAACCTATGCTATTTCCAAATATCATATATGAAGTAGCAAAAAGTTATAATGGAGCATATATTTTATGTGAAGTGAATGATATTGGCGATCAAGTAGCATCATTGCTCCACTATGATCTAGAATATCAGAATGTTTTGATGTGCTCTATGAGAGGAAGAGCAGGTCAGATTGTTGGACAAGGATTTTCAGGCAAAAAAACTCAGTTGGGAGTTAAGATGTCGAAGACTGTTAAAAAGGTCGGCGCTCTTAACCTAAAAACTATGATCGAAGAAGATAAACTAATCTTCAATGATTATGAGATTATATCTGAGCTAACAACCTTTATTTCAAAAAACAACTCATTTGAAGCGGAAGATGGGTGTAATGATGACCTTGCTATGTGCTTGGTAATATATGCTTGGTTGGTTTCCCAAGATTATTTTAAAGAACTTACAGATCAGGATATTAGAAAAAGACTATACGAAGAACAAAAGAATCAAATAGAACAAGATATGTCTCCATTTGGATTTATTGTGGATGGGTTAGATGATGGTCAATCTTTTGTAGATGAATCTGGAGACAGATGGTTTACTGATGAATATGGTGATATGTCATATATGTGGGAGTATATGTGATGGATCTAGATGATCAGTTTCAAACCGAACACTTATATCTTACAGAAAGAAAATGCAGAACTTGTGGCGAAACTAAAGACCTTATTGATGGTTTTTACAAGATGAGAAAAAATAAATATAATCCGTCATCATATTCATATGAGTGCAAAGAATGCACAATAAAGAGAGTTGTAACTAGCAGAATGACTAATAGAGTCTTTGATAAATGGGAATATCCTGACTGGTAGTTGTTCATGCATAGTTTTCGCACCTGAAAGTATAGGTTTTAATAAATATTTTCAGATAAACTGAGATACGGAGAACTTAAAAATGGCAACTCCTCAATTGTCTCCTGGCGTTTTAGTCAGGGAAGTTGACTTAACTGTAGGAAGAGCTGATAATGTACTTGACAATATTGGGGCAATTGCTGGTCCCTTCGTAAAAGGTCCAGTTAATGAACCGATTGATATCACTACAGAGCAAGAACTTATTGATGCATTCGGCAAGCCAAGTGGAACAGATTCTCAATATGAGTATTGGATGTCTGCATCATCATATCTATCATACGGTGGTGTTCTGAAAGTAGTCAGAACTGGAGACGATCAGTTTAAGAACGCTTCTGCTATTAGAGATGCTAGTGGCGTTTCTATCGCTTCTACTTCTAACCTTAGAATCTCAAACTACGATAACTATGAAGAGTATTGGGCAGATGATATTGCCGATTACATCTTCGCTGCAAAGAACCCAGGTTCATGGGCAAATGAGTTAAAGGTTTGTATTGTTGACGATAAAGCAGACCAAACTCTTACTGTTGGAGGTGCTGTTGAAAACATTTCAGTAGGTTTAGCAGTAACTACTGCACTATCAAATATTCCATCAGCAGGTATTGGAACAACCTCACTATTCACTGGATACCTAAAAGGTATCGTTACTGGAGTTGGTGCTAGCACAATTGACGTTAAAATCGCATCAGTTGTTAACTCTGTTGGAGATGAAACACCAGTTGATTACAAAGAAAGAAGTCAACTAAGATCTTTTAGACCTGGCAATGCAATTAAGTTTGTTGGTACTGGTGGGGGAATAATTGCAGTAGCAAATACTACCCTTTCATCCTCTGAAGAGGATGTGCTAGATTGGTATGATCAACAAAAGATTGAACTAGAAAATGCTACTGTTTTCTGGAGATCTATCGCACCAAAACCAGTAACAAGTGCTTACGTTTCCGAAAGAAGCGGTAAGAACGATGCAATGCACATTGCAGTTATTGATGACACTGGATCTGTAACTGGAATCCAAGGAAATCTACTAGAGAAGCATTTATTCCTTTCAAAAGCAACTGACGCAGTTTCTGCAGAAAATGCTCCACTAAGAATCTGGTGGAAAGAATATCTTGCTAAGTATTCTGATTACATCTATGCTGGCGATAACCCTTCCGATAATCTAAATGCAAATGAAGAAGTATTTGCTACTGGATTTGGAACTGCTACTACACCAGTAACTGATTCTGATGGTTTATGGAACGAACCAGCACAAAGCAAGATCTTTAGTGCTATTGGTAACGTAACATACAAACTAACTGGTGGTCTAGACTATAACGGCGAAGCTGACACTACAGAGTCTGGTTCACTAAAAGCAGACTTAGGAAGTCTCTTTACTTCATACAGTCTCTTTGAAAATAAAGACGAAATCGAAGTTGACTATCTAATCATGGGTCCTGGAATGGACAATAAGTTTGCTTCACAAGCAAAAGCAAATCATCTAATCTCCCTTGCAAATGGAAGAAAAGATTGTATTGCTGTTATTGGACCACACAGAACCGATCTTGTTGGTGTAACAAATAAATCAAAACAAACTGATAGTCTTATTGAATACTTTGCTCCACTAGAATCTTCATCATATGCTATCTTTGATAGTGGATATAAGTACACTTACGATCGCTTCAATAATAAGTTCCGTTATATTCCTTGCAACCCAGACGTTGCAGGTCTATGCGTAAGAACTTCAATCTTTGCTTATCCATGGTTCTCACCAGCAGGTCAGCAAAGAGGTATTTTGAATAATGCTATTAAACTAGCATACAATCCATCAAAACCACAAAGAGATAAGTTATATCCATCCAGAGTTAACTCTATTGTTAATAAGCCTGGTCTTGGTATTCTACTCTTTGGCGATAAAACTGCTTTAGGTTACGCATCTGCATTTGATAGAATCAACGTTCGTAGATTGTTCTTGACCGTTGAACAAGCACTCGCTAGAACTGCAGAAGCACAACTATTTGAACTAAATGATGAAATTACAAGAGCAAACTTTGTAAATATTGTTGAACCATATCTGAGAGATATTAAAGCTAAGAGAGGACTTTATGGATTCTTAGTTGTCTGTGATGAATCAAATAACACCCCCGATGTTATTGATAACAATGAGTTTAGAGCAGACATCTTCCTGAAGCCTGCTAAATCCATTAACTACGTTACTCTCACATTCGTAGCAACTAGAACAGGTGTTGCGTTTGAAGAAGTTGTTGGTACTGTTTGATCATTTTTACCATAAACACTAAGGAGGCACTAAGAAAATGGCAACACTAAAATCTCTATCTCAGTTTAAAACTAAACTGATTGGTGGTGGAGCAAGACCAAACCTATTTGAAGTTCAACTACCATCTGTTCCTGGTGGAATAGATCTAGATATTCAGGGAGACGGAACTGGAATATATGATTCCGAGAACTTTACTTTTCTATGTAAAGCAGCTGCTCTCCCAGCATCAACAATGAATCCTATTGAGGTTCCTTTTAGAGGTCGCACTTTAAAAGTTGCTGGTGATAGAACCTATGATGTATGGACAGTTACTGTTATCAATGACGAAGCATTTGATCACAGAAGAGTATTTGAATCCTGGATGCAGAATATTAACCAATATTCTGATCATAGTGGATTAACAAATCCAATCGATTATATGACAGATGCTACTGTTCTTCAACTAGGCAGAGGAAAAGTAAATAGAGAAACTGGAACTGGTAGTGGTGGAAAAGCAAACGTTCTTGCACAATATAAGTTCAAGGATATTTTCCCAACTAACATTTCTGCTATTGAACTTAGTTATGAAACTAGCGACACCATTGAAGAGTTTACTGTAGATTTCCAAGTCCAGTTCTGGTATCCAGAAAAAGCAGGAACTAACATTGCTCAAGGATAATAAATAGAAACAGTAAATAAGATCTAGGTTAAATAATGTCGAGATTATTTGGTTTCTCTATTGAGGACGATAAAAATAAAATCTCCAAGAATGTAGTTTCCCCCGTTCCTCAAAACAATGAGGACGGGGTTGACCACTATCTTACGAGTGGATTTTTTGGTACTTCAATAGATATTGAAGGTGTCTATAAGACAGAACACGATTTAATCAAAAGATATCGTGAGATGTCGCTTCATCCAGAAGTTGATAGTGCTATTGAGGATATTGTAAATGAAGCGATTGTATCCGATACTTATGATATCCCAGTAGAGATAGAACTGTCAAACTTAAATGCTAGTGATGGATTAAAGAAAAGAATTCGAGAAGAGTTTAAAACAATATTGGAAATAATGGACTTTGATAAAAAGTCCCATGAAATCTATAGAAACTGGTATGTTGACGGAAGGATTTATTATCATAAACTTATTGATGTAAAAAATCCTCAAGAAGGAATACAAGAGTTAAGGCACATTGATGCCTTAAAAATGAGATATGTAAGAACAAAGAAGAAGAAAAATAGATTAGATATCAACATCACAAATGGAAGATCTGACGATCTCGTGAATTTGGATTTTCCAGTTATTGATGAGTATTTTGAGTATAGTCCAAAGACTAGTGGATTAAATACACAGAATAATCCAACTGGTTCTATCAAAATTGCAAAGGATTCTATTGCATATTGCAGTTCTGGACTAGTTGATAGAAACAAAAATACAGTTCTATCGTATCTGCACAAATCAATCAAAGCAGTAAATCAACTTCGTATGATCGAAGATTCTCTTGTAATCTATAGATTATCAAGAGCACCAGAACGTCGTATTTTTTATATTGATGTTGGAAACCTTCCAAAGATAAAAGCGGAGCAATATCTTCGTGACGTAATGATGCGTTATAGAAACAAGTTAGTTTATGATGGAAGCACAGGGGAGATCAAAGATGACAAAAAATACATGTCAATGCTTGAAGATTTTTGGTTGCCTCGCAGAGAAGGCGGAAGGGGAACAGAAATCACAACTCTGCCAGGTGGCCAAAACCTTGGAGAAATCACTGATATTGAGTACTTTAAGAAAAAACTATACAGAGCACTTAATGTTCCACCCTCAAGAATGGATGGAGAAGGTGGGTTTAACTTGGGCAGATCTTCTGAAATCCTAAGAGATGAACTTAAGTTCACTAAGTTTGTTGGTCGTTTAAGAAAGAGATTCTCAAATCTTTTTAATGACATTTTAAAAACACAACTTATTTTGAAGAATGTTGTGACCCCTGAAGATTGGAAAAAGATGTCAGAACATATTCAATATGATTTCTTATATGATAATCATTTCTCAGAACTAAAAGAATCTGAGTTAATGGCTGAAAGATTAAATCTTGCAGTGACTGCAGAACCTTATATTGGCAAGTATTTTTCTCAAGACTACGTTAGAAGAAAAATCATAAGGCAGACTGATGAAGAAATCGTTGAACAAGATAAACTAATCAAAAAAGAAATCAAAGATGGCGTTATTCCTGATCCAAATGCGCCAATAGATCCAGAAACTGGTATGCCTTTAGATGACACTATGAATGGTGAAATGGGAGCTGTTCCTTTAGATCCTGGTATTAATGAAAAACCAGTAGAAGCTCCCAAAGGAGGAGAAATATAAATAATATTATTGCATTTATAAAATTAAACTATGGATGAACTAATCGACATGATCATTGCTGATAAATCTGCTTCTAGTGTCAGTGACAAAATCAAAGACGTTTTATATTCAAAAGCGGCTGAAAGAGTAGATTCTTTAAAACCATCAGTAGCAAGTTCTATTTTTGGCGATGAAGAATCTGAAGATGACACTGAAGAAGAATAAATATCTTAAAAAATAAGTACGATGACACAAAGAACAAGACTGATTGCAGGAGAAACTGCATTAACAACATCCAGCGGTGATGTGAATACACTTTCAAATGCTACTTGCATTCGAGTTTGGAATGGTCATACAGATACTGCAACTGTAAGCATTGCTAAGAGTACAGAATCTGGTTATGCAGGTATTGCATCATTAACGATGGCATCTAAAACTGTTGAGTTTTTAGAAAAAGATGCACAGGATATCATCTGGTCAAATAATACTGCAGTATTGGCGGCAAAAGTAGCATTCACAAACTAATCCAATGAAACTAATCAGAGAAGAAATCGAAAAAGTTGAAGTTCTTACAGAAGGAACTGGAAGAGAAGCAAAACTTTACATCAAAGGACCATTCTTACAAGCAGAATGTGTAAATCGTAATGGACGTATGTATCCTATGCCCATTATGGAGAAAGAGGTAAAGCGTTATAACGAACAATATGTCCAAAAAGGACGTGCTCTTGGAGAACTTGGTCATCCTGATGGTCCCACAGTAAACCTTGATAGAGTTTCACATAAAATTGTAGAACTTTATAAAGTAGGAAATAACTTTGAAGGTAAGGCACAAATCCTTTCTACACCAATGGGCAAGATCGCAGAATCTTTACTCAAAGATGGTGTAACTCTTGGAGTTTCTTCCCGTGGCATTGGTTCTTTAGTTACAACTAAAGAAGGATATAAGCAAGTTGGTGAAGATTTTATGTTAGCAACTGCTGCTGATATCGTTGCTGATCCATCTGCACCTGATGCATTTGTTCAAGGAATCATGGAAGGAAAAGAATGGGTTTGGGATGGTGGTGTTCTTCGTGAAAAGCTCGCAGAACAAACAAAACGCAAAATCAATACCCTTGTTGATCAAAGAAGATTAGAAGAGCATAAGATTGATCTCTTCAATAACTTTTTGAATTCACTATAGCATATATGGTGGAAATCATTAAAATATAAATAAATATAGATTTAATACAGTTTAACGTAAATCGGAGAGTTTTAAATGTCTAGTGGAGAAAACTTACAAGAAATGGAAGTAGGCACTGCTCAATCCAAGACTGCCGTTAATTCTGGTGCTAAATCAGCAGATCCAATGCCTTCCGCAGGAAGCAATGCATCTGGTGTTTCAACTCCAGGTCAAACTGGTAGTTGGGAAGATTTAGGCGGTCCTACTCCAGAAAACTATAAGTCTGATGACGATTCAGCAAAGTTCAAAGAACCTTCACTTAAAACAGTGAAGGATGTGGTAAACAGAGGTGCTAAACCTGCTGAACCAATGCAGAAACTTACTGGAGCAGTTAAGGAAGAAGAAGAGATTGAAGATGAAGTAATCTCTGAAGATGATGCAGTCGAAACCGAAGAGGATCAAGAAGTTGTATCCGAAGAGGAAGTAGAAGAAGTAGATGCTGAAGAAGAGTATGACATCGAAGATGATGTTAATGCTATTCTCGAAACTGACGAAGTAGAACTCTCCGAAGAGTTTAAAGAAAAAGCAAAACTAGTATTTGAATCTGCACTCAAAGCTAAAGTTGGAGAAATCCAAGAAGCTCTTGAGATCAGATATGAAGAAAGACTCGCTGAAGAAGTTGCTGAAATCAAAGAAGCACTTCAAGAGCGTGTTGATTCTTATCTAGAGTATGTTGCTGATGAGTGGGTTTCTGAAAATCAACTCTCAGTAGAGCAAGGTCTGAAAGAAGAACTCTCCGAGTCCTTCATGTCAGGTATACATGATCTTTTTGAAGCACATTATGTACACATCCCTGAAGATAAATATGATGTTCTAGATAGCATGACAGAAAAACTTGATGAAATGGAGACAAAACTCAACGAGCAGATTGAGAAGAATGTTTCCCTAAACAAGCGTCTCGCAGAGTCGGTTGCTGACGGAATCTTCGATGATATTGCAGAGGGTCTAGCACTCTCGCAAAAAGAAAAGCTCGCTTCACTTGCAGAAAGTGTTGAGTTTGGAAGTGAGACAGAATATCGTGAAAAGTTGGTAGCATTAAAGGAATCATATTTCCCTGCAAAAAATGCTAACCCCAAGGTGGTTTCCGAGAACCTTAGCGAAGAAGTAGAAACTCCTGAATTTTATTCCAGAGAGATGGATGCTTACCTAGCAATGGTAAACAGAATCGCTAAAAACTGAAATCAACATTAAAACAAACACACTTTTAGAGGTAAACGCAAATGTTCCATTCAGAGCATCTGCAGGAAAAGTGGGCACCCCTTCTTAATGCTGGCGATCCTATCAGGGATAACCACAGAAGAGCAGTAACCGCAGTCCTGCTAGAGAACCAAGAAAAATTCCTAAGAGAGCAACAAGCTTTCAACCAATCAGGATCATTCCTAACTGAATCACCAACCAACTCAGCTGGTACAGGTGGTTATACTGGAGCTTCCGCAGAAGGCGGTCCAGTTGCAGGTTTCGATCCAGTTCTGATCTCCTTGATCAGACGCTCCATGCCTAACCTGGTTGCATATGACCTCGCAGGCGTACAACCAATGAGCGGTCCTACTGGACTAATCTTCGCAATGCGTTCACGCTACACTGATCAGAACGGTCAGGAAGCACTATTTGACGAAGCAGATACTCGCTTCTCTGGTCAGAACGCTGCAGGCAGCCTTGCACAAACAGGTTATACCAGCCCAACAGGCGATGTTGGTATCGGTACTACCGCAGCAGCATCTGGCAACACTAACCCTGGTCTTCTAAACGCTTCTGGCGAATATAACGTTTCTGGTGGCATGAACACTGGAGATGCAGAAGGTCTAGGTTATGGTGATAACTCTGGTTTCAACGAGATGGCCTTCTCAATCGAGAAGATCACCGTTGCTGCAAAATCCAGAGCACTCAAAGCTGAGTATTCACTAGAACTCGCTCAAGACCTTAAGGCAATCCACGGTCTAAACGCTGAAGCAGAACTTGCTAATATCCTTTCTAGCGAGATCCTTGCTGAAATCAACCGTGAGGTTATCCGTAGCATCTATATCACTGCAGAAGCTGGTGCTCAGCAGAACGTTGCTACCGCAGGTGCATTTGACCTAGACGTTGACTCCAACGGTCGCTGGTCAGTTGAGAAGTTCAAAGGTCTACTCTTCCAAATCGAGCGCGATGCAAACCAGATCGCAACCAGAACTCGTCGTGGAAAGGGCAACATCATCCTCTGCTCTGCAGACGTTGCTTCAGCTCTAACCATGGCAGGTGTACTCGATTACACCCCTGCACTCAATGCAAACCTAAGCGTAGATGAGACTGGCAATACATTTGCTGGAACTCTAATGGGCAAGTATCGCGTATACATTGACCCATATGCTGCAAACCTAACCAACCGTGCTGGCGGCGCTGGTAACGTTGGTGGTAACCAGTACTACGTTGTTGGTTATAAGGGTTCTTCACCTTATGACGCAGGTCTCTTCTATTGCCCATATGTACCTCTCCAGATGGTACGTGCAGTTGGCGAGAACAGCTTCCAGCCTAAGATCGGCTTCAAGACCCGTTACGGTCTAGTTGCTAACCCATTCGCTGAAGGTGGACTTGCTTCAGGCGCATCAACAACCCTTGGTCGCCTTGCAGCAGATACCAACCGCTACTACAGAAGAGTTCTTGTTAAGAACCTCATGTGATCTAAGTTCACATATAACTTCAGAGGGTGCCGAAAGGCACCCTTTTTTTATCTAAATAAATAAAAAGGTTATAGAGATGCCCGAAAGTTACAAAAAGTTTGAATATGAAACTGTAGATAATAGAAACTTTTTATCTGCGGTAAAGTTTAGGTTTATATTAAACAGGGCACCGAAAGTTTCTTTTCTTTCAAACTCAGTCAATATTCCTGGCATGACATTGGGAATTGCTGAACAACCAACATATCTGAATGATGTTCCTCACCCTGGGGATAAGATTCAGTTTGAAGATTTTAATCTAAAGTTTTTAGTTGATGAAGATTTGACAAACTACTTAGAAATCCAACATTGGATGAGAGGACTTGGATTTCCAGAAAACTTAAAAGAGATATACGATCTTCAAGATGCTGATGATAACTATATCAGTATGAGATGGGGAGCAGCAATGAATGTATATTCAGATGGCACATTATTAGTGAAGACAAGTAATGAACGTAATAACTATAATGTAGTATTTAAAGGAATGTTTCCTTATCGGTTATCAGAACTAAACTTTGACGCTACAAATACTGATGAAGAATACTTCACAGCAGATGTCAGTTTTAAATATATGATGTATAATATTACAGACTCACAAGGAGAAATCTTAAGACCTAGATATGATTAGTCTCGAAACCCTTCAAGAAATGTGGGAAAAAGATTCTAAAATAGATATTGATAATCTACACCACGAATCTTTGAAAATTCCATCTTTACATGCAAAATATTTTGATCTTTATAATAATCTAGTTTTACTTAGAAAACAAGCAGAGCAGCAGAAAAAAAATATAAGACATGATAGATATCAATATTATTCTGGAAGAGCAGATCCAGAGGTATATGTCGAAAATCCTTTTCCGAAAAAGGTTAGAGACAAAAGTGATATGGAACGATATCTAGATGCTGATGAAAAGTTATCTAAGATTATTTTAAAAATAGATTACTATGAGGTAATGCTTAAGTACATTGAGGATATTTTGAAGCAGATTCATAATAGATCCTATCAAATCAAAAACTCAATTGATTACATGGCGTTTCAATCGGGGTTAGGATAAGCAGATAAATAGATATAACAAAGATGATTTTTTTGTTATATGTGCGACGTAAAAATTCATAAAAAGAATGAGGTTTACATTAAGTTAGAATGTGAACCTCATATTTTGTATGAACTATCAGAATATTTTACATTTGAAGTTCCTGGTGCAAAGTTTAGTCCTCAAATGAGGAGTAAGCACTGGGACGGAATGATTCGTCTTCTCTCAGTTCATACGGGAGAATTATATGTTGGTCTTTTAGATAAACTTATTTCAAAACTGAATATACATGATTATACTTACGAGTTTGTAGAAAACAAATATTATGGTCTTCCATTTGAGTATAATGAAGAGATCTCAATGGAAGGCGTAAAAGATTACATGACATCTATTTGCTCTTTTTCTCCAAGGAGTTATCAAGTTGAGGGAGTATATAGTGCATTAAGGTATAATCGAAAACTATTGATAAGCCCCACTGCCAGCGGCAAATCGTTGATGATTTATTCTGCTGTAAGATATTATGTGGATAAAGGTAAAAAAATCCTTTTAGTTGTTCCAACGACATCTCTTGTAGAACAGATGTACAAGGATTTCCAGGAGTATGGTTGGGATGCTGAGTCATATTGTCACAAGATTTATGGTGGAAAGGAGAAATCAAATCAAGCACCAGTTACTATAACAACTTGGCAATCTATTTACAAGCTAGATAGAAAGTTTTTTGATGAGTATGAGGTAGTGATTGGAGATGAAGCGCACTTATTTAAAAGTAAGTCTCTAGTTAGTATCATGAGTAAATTACACTCATGCAAGTATAGATTTGGGTTCACTGGTACTTTAGACGGATCACAGACGCATAAATGGGTGTTAGAGGGTCTTTTTGGACCTTCATACAAAGTGACCAGAACTAAAGAACTTATGGATAAAGGTCATCTTTCAAAGTTAAATATTATTTGTTTAAACTTGAAGCATAACCCCCAAAAGTTTAATACATTTGAAGATGAAGTACAGTTTATTATAGGTAATGAAAAAAGAAACAAGTTTATTAGAAATCTAGTATTAAGTATTAATGGAAATACCCTTGTACTGTTTTCACGAATAGAAGGTCATGGAGTGCCACTGTTTAATTTAATAAATAGTTCTACCGAAGAGGACAGAAAAGTATTTTTTGTTCATGGAGGTGTTGATACTGCTGAAAGAGAAAAGGTCAGAGAAATAACGGAAAGAGAAAGTAATGCAATTATTATTGCATCTTATGGAGTATTTTCTACTGGCATTAACATAAAAAATCTGCATAATGTTGTCTTTGCTTCACCGAGTAAGTCTAGGATTAGGAACCTACAATCAATCGGAAGAGTGTTAAGAAAAGGCAATAATAAATCAAAAGCAGTTTTATATGATATTGCTGATGATTGTACATATAACTCACAAAAAAACTATACATTAAATCACTTCATTGAAAGAATAAAAATATATAACGAAGAAAACTTTAACTATGAAATAATCCCAGTTAACTTATCTCTATGATGGAAGAAGACTTTTACGCATCAATAAAATTTAAAAGTGGTGAAGAAGTATTTGCTAAAGTACTATCTACAGATGAAGGTGGAGAAAAACTATTAGTTGTAACTAACCCTGTTATTATTAAAGAAATAAGAACAAGACAAGGTTATGGATATAAAATAGAACCTTGGTTAAAGACTACTGATGATGATATGTTCATTGTTAATCTAGATGATGTATTAACCATTAGTGAATCTACTAATAGTGAAATCATTAAAATGCATACTTCATTTACTAGAAGATATGACAATGTAAAGAGATTTAATAATACAACTGGTATAACTAGAGAAATGGGATATCTCTCTAGTGTATCTAGATTTAAAAAAGTATTAGAGAATATCTATAATAATAGCTAAAGCTAATCTCAATCAACCCTGTCAAAGGTATTATACCAAGAATCGATAGGTAATGTCAAGCTTTGATTATCTTGCTTTATGTGCTATAATGTCTACATATTAGTATGTTAAATATGGCAATGACTTTTACCACAATGACAAAAAGAAAAAGATCAGAACATTATGTGAATAACAAAGAGTTTTTATCTGCTCTTATTGATTATCAAGCTGCTGTAGAAAGGTCTTATATTGAAGAGTTCGGAGAAGTTCTGACAAAAGATAAAAAAGGACAAAAGTGGAGCACTAAACCTGTTATCCCAAAATATATTGGAGCGTGCTTTTTAAAGATTGCTACTCATCTATCATATAAAACTAATTTCATCAACTATATTTTTATTGATGATATGGTGTCTGATGGGATTGAAAACTGTGTGCAATATATCCACAACTTTAATCCAGATAAATCTAAAAATCCTTTTGCTTATTTTACTCAAATCATTCATTACGCTTTTCTGAGAAGGATTCAAAAAGAAAAAAGACAGTTGGATATTAAAAGTAAGATTCTTGAAAAAACTGGATTTGATGAAGTCTTTTGGAATGACAATAACACTATTGACAGTTCCAACTACTCGGACTACAATAGCATCAAGGAAAGTGTTCACATGAAAACCCGTTACTAAATGAAAGTCGCTATTATCACAGATACTCATTACGGTGCCCGTAAAGGGTCTAAAGTTTATCATGATTATTTTGAACTATTTTATAAAAACGTATTTTTTCCGACACTAGAAGAATATAATATTGATACTGTCATCCATATGGGTGATGTCTTTGATAGTAGAAAGTCTATTGATTATACATCTTTAGAATGGGCAAAACGAGTTGTTTTTGAACCTTTATCAAAGTATAAAGTTCACATGATTATTGGAAATCATGATACTTATTATAAAAACACAAATAGAGTTAACTCTCCAAATTTACTATTAAAGTCATATTCAAATATTAAAACATATTCTGATCCGACAGAAGTAAAAATTGGTGGACTAAATATTTTACTTTTACCTTGGATCAATGAAGACAATCAAGAACTTTGCCATAAACTCATTAAAAATACAACTAGCAACTGTGCGATGGGGCACCTTGAGCTTAACGGATTTAGAGTTAATTCGCAAATCGTCATGGACCATGGTCATGAGAGCAAACTATATTCAAAGTTCACCAAGGTCTTCAGCGGTCACTTTCACACTAGATCGGATGATGGACGAATCTTCTACTTGGGAAACCCATACGAAATGTTCTGGTCAGATGTTGGTGATAGGAGAGGATTCACCATCTTTGATACAGAAACTCTTGAGCATTTTCCAGTAGATAATCCTTATAGTCTATATCATATTGTTGAGTATGATGATTTGACTATGGATTCTTTTAAACTAAATCATTTTGATGTTAGTAAATATGAAGACAAAATTGTAAAGGTCATTGTCAAAAACAAAACAAAACCTAAAGTGTTTAATAAGTTTTTAGACAAAATATATCTTGCAAATCCATATGAGGTTAAAATAACCGAAATCCTTCAAGAAAGTAGTATTGAAAATGAAGAAGATATTGACATTGAAAATACAATGACAATACTTTCAAAATATATTGAAAATGCTGATGTTGACCTAAATAAAAGTAAGGTTCAAAATCTTGTACGAAAGATTTATAAACAAGCGTGTGACATTGGCTAGAAGGTATGTTTATAATCACTATTGCTGGGAAAGAAGATGAAGGAGCTTATTCAGTCAAAGATGAGTTTGATGAAAAAGTTCTTTACATCTTTGAAGAAGAAGATGATGCAACTAGATTTGCTATGATGCTTGAGGATCAAGGTACTCCTGAAATGCACGTTATGGAAGTCGAGGCAGATGCTTTAACCCAAGCATGTCAAATGCATGATCATAAATATCAAATATTTACAGTAGACGATTTTGTAATCCCACCAGAATAAAACATGATTCTCTTTGAAAAAATTCGTTATAAAAACTTTCTTTCTACAGGAAATGGTTTTACTGAACTAGATTTGAATGATTCAAATACTACACTGATTGTAGGAACAAATGGATCAGGAAAAAGTACCTTTCTTGATGCTTTAACTTTTGGATTGTTTGGAAAATCTTTTAGGGGTATTAATAAACCTCAACTAATAAACTCTACAAATGAAAAAGATTGTCTAGTTGAGATTGAGTTTACTATTGGAAGTGTTAAGTGGAAAGTTCGTAGAGGTATAAAACCTGCAATATTTGAAATCCATAAAAATGATCAACCCCTAGATCAAGATGCTTCATCCATTGAGCAGCAAAAGTGGTTTGAACAAACAGTTTTAAAAATGAACTACCGTTCATTTACACAGATTGTTATTTTAGGAAGTAGCAACTTTGTTCCTTTTATGCAACTTACTGCAGCTAGTAGGAGAGAAGTTATTGAAGATTTATTAGACATTAAAATATTTTCTTTGATGAGTTTGGTTATAAAAGAAGATATTAAAATGCTTAAAAGCAATCTTAATAATCTGACTCTAAAACGAGAATCTTTGCATGAAAAAATATCTATGCAGAATGGATTTCTTGAAGATATTGAAAAACGGGGCAAAGAGTTTATTGCAGAAAAATCAAATAAGGTTAACGAACTTATTAAAGAAGAAAATGAAGTTGAAAATGCCACTGAAGAGTTACTTCTTAAACTTGAAAAGATGGATGATGAACTTCAACAGTTTTCTAACGCTAGAGAAAAACTTCGTAAGTTGGGTAATCTGAAGGGAAAAATCACTCAAAAAATATCAACGATTACAAAAGAGTATAAGTTTTTCAATGACAATACAGTATGCCCTACCTGCACTCAAAGTATTGAAGAAACTTTTCGGTTAAATAGAATAGGTGATGCCAAACAAAAGGCAAAAGAACTCAAATCTGGTTTTGAAGAACTTGAGAGGACTATTCGTGGTGAGGAAATGCGAGAACAAAAGTTCAATGACATTTCTTCTGAAGTAACTAGCGTAACACATGGTATTTCTACAAACAATACTCGGGTTTCATCAATACATCGAGAGATCCAAAGTCTACAACATGAAATTCAAAAAACTTCCGAGAATATTCAAAACCAAAATATTGAACATGATAAGCTAGAAGAGTTTCAGAAAAAGTTAGATTCTTGTTTAGATGAGATTGAAACCACCCAAGAAGAAATAACAAATCATGATTTTGTTTATGGATTATTAAAAGACTCTGGCGTTAAATCTAAAATCATTAAAAAATATATTCCTATCATTAATCAGCAGATTAATCGATATCTGCAGTTGATGGATTTTTATATTAACTTTAAACTTGATGAAGAGTTTAAAGAATCGGTTGAGTCACCTATTCATGAAGATTTTTCCTATCAGTCTTTTAGTGAGGGTGAAAAGCAAAGGATTGATCTCGCTCTATTGTTTACATGGAGAGAGATTGCTAAGATTAAAAACTCAGCAAATACAAACTTGCTGATAATGGATGAAATCTTTGATAGTTCTCTTGATGGGTATGGCACAGAAGATTTCTTGAAAATCGTTCGGTATATTATTAAAGACAGTAATATCTTTGTAATATCTCACAAGAATGGACTTGAAGATAAGTTTGAACGTGTGTTAAAGTTTGAAAAAGTAAAAGGATTCAGTAGAAAAGTATGACAAAAAGTTTAGTTACTGGTGGATCTGGATTTATTGGATCAAATCTAGTAGACAGACTCCTAGAGATTGGGCATGAAGTTGTAGTAATCGACAATGAGTATTCTGACGCTCATGAGCAGTTTTACTGGAACGATGATGCTGAAAACTATAAATATGATATTCGTGACTATGAAAATACACGTCCATTGTATGATGGAGTTGATTACGTTTTTCATATCGCGGCAGAAGCAAGGATTCAACCAGCAGTAGAAAATCCAATCCAAGCAGTGGATATTAACTGCGTTGGTACAGCAACAGTTTTACAATGTTCTAGGGAAGCTGGTGTTAAGAAAGTAATCTATTCTTCAACATCATCTGCATATGGAATGAATCAGATTCCAAACAAAGAAACTCAACCTGATGATTGCTTAAATCCATATTCTGTATCCAAAGTTGCAGGAGAAAAACTTTGCAAAATGTATACAGATTTGTTTGGTCTTAAAACGATTATCTTTAGATACTTTAATGTGTATGGTGAGAGGCAACCTATCAAAGGACAATATGCTCCTGTTATTGGAATCTTTCTAAGACAAAATGCTGCAGGAGAAAATCTAACTGTTGTTGGTGATGGCACTCAGCGCAGAGATTTTACTCATGTAAAAGATGTTGTTAGTGCTAATGTTCTTGCTGCAACGACTGATCATTCTGCAGTAGAGTACGGAGCAGTGTATAACGTGGGAAATGGAAAGAACTATTCTATTAATGAGATTGCAAAAATGATTTCATGGAAGATTACACATATTCCTCCTAGACCAGGTGAGGCAAAAGAAACACTTGCTGACAACGATAAACTCAGGTTGACATTTGCGTGGAAACCTACTATAAATATGGTTGATTGGATTAGGCGAGCAATCGATGAAAGTCCCAAACTGGCAACACCACTCCAAGAAGGAACAGAAGCGGAAGTTGAAACCACAAGCACTGAGGGCGAGGAAGGAAGCACTCAGACAGTTTAAAAAGCGTCACATGGATCGTCCTACGGGGCGATCTTTTTTTGTATACTGACTTCAGTTCAAACAAAAACCATGACCGTCAACCTGGAAATCAAGGGTCAACTTGCAAAACTTCTAGCAACTGAAGATCTGGTTGTAGAACATAAAAAAGTAGAAACGGCAATGTTCAATGTCGATACTCGCGTATTGACCCTTCCTATGTGGAAGAAAGCGAGTAACGAAGTATATGACATGCTTGTTTCTCATGAAGTTGGACATGCACTGTTTACTCCTAATGAGGATCCAACTATTAAAGTGCCGATGCAGTTTATCAATATTGTAGAAGATGCTCGTATTGAGAAGATGATGAAACGAAAATATGCTGGCATTCCTAAAACTTTTCGTCGCGGTTATCTTCAACTTCATGAGGATGATTTCTTCTGCCTTGAAAATGAAGATATTTCTTCAATGAATCTTGCTGATCGTGTTAATCTCTTGTTTAAAGTTGGATCTTTCATGGAAGTTCCAATCAAGAACAGTAAAGAATCTGATATTGTTGATATGGTTGCCAATGCAGAAACTTTCTTTGATGTACAAATAGCTGCAGAAGCTCTTTACAAATATTGTAAAGAAGAGCAAGAAGCAAATACTAAAACAGATATTCCCGATCAAAAAACTAATCCCCAAGACTCTGGGCAGGGAGATTGTCAGACCGAAGATATGCAACAAACTGAAGAGCAGCAAGAAGAGCAAGAACAGCAAGAAACTAATACTTCTCCCAGTATGGCAGGTGGTTCTTTTAAAAGTGAAGAACCAGATGAAGAGGAATCTTATGGTGGAACAGATCCAGAAGTAAAGACTGATAGTGCATTTAATGACAGCATTAAAAATCTTGTTGATCTAAATTCTGTTGGAAATAACTATGTAGAACTTCCTGACTTAAATCTTGAAACCGTAATCAACTCAAATAATAAAGTTCATTCTGTTATTTCAGATCACTTTAATATTTTTGAGAGTGAAGTGTTTTCTACTGTAGATAAAACTTTCCGCGAGTATAAAAAAACTGCACAGAAAGAAGTCAACTATCTTGTGAAAGAGTTTGAGTGTAAGAAAGCAGCAGATTCTTATTCCCGTTCTAGTACTTCCCGCACGGGTGTTCTAGATTGCACTAAACTCCACACTTACAAATACAATGAAGATCTGTTCAAAAAAGTAACAGTTATTCCTGATGGTAAGAATCACGGTCTGGTATTTATTTTGGATTGGTCTGGTTCAATGTCAAGTGTTCTTATGGACACTTTGAAACAGTTGTATAATCTTATCTGGTTCTGCAAAAAAACAAATATTCCTTTTAGAGTATATGCGTTTACTTTTGAATTTAATAGCATTGATTATTATAAAACCAATCAACCAATCTATCATTACGATAAAAAAGTTGGTCTTCTTTGTGTAGATGAAAGATTCTCTTTGATGGAGTTCTTTACTTCTAAAGTAACTTCTAAAGAACTAGAAACTCAAATGAAAAACATTTGGAGGATTGCATATCAGTTTCGGCATTATGTTGAATATAATGTTCATCCAAAACTTGGTCTGTCTGGAACACCACTTAACGAATCTGTAATCGCACTTAATAAGATTATTCCTTTGGTTAAAAAACAAGAAAATCTTCAAAAAATTCATTGTGTTATTTTGACTGACGGAGAATCAGGTCACCTTCCCTATCACAAAGAGTTTAATCGTAAGTGGGATCAACCAGGAGAATCATATATTGGATCTGCTAGACTTTCTTTCAATAGTTATGTGCGTAGTCGTAAAACTGGAAAAGTGCATGAGGTTCCACAAGAATGGAGTAAGTTTACTGAAACTTTATTGACTTGTGTTAAAGACGAAAACCCAACTGTAAACTTTATTGGTATTCGTATTATTGAACGTGACGTGTCTTCTTTTATTCGCCAATCCACTGGTTGGTATAGTGATGAGTATGACCATGCGATAAAGCAGTGGAAAAAAGAAAAGTGTGTTTCTCTTTCTTCAAATGGTTATACTAAAAAGTTTGGATTTTCCGCATACTTTATGTCTCAAGAAGTTGACTTTAATGTTAAAGAAGATGCAACTAAGACTCAAATCAAAAGTGCATTTATTAAATCACTTAAAGCTAAAAAACTAAATAAAAAAATCCTAGGAGAATTTGTAGAGGTTATTTGCTGATGAGAAATCCAGAAGAAGCATTTACTCGTTGCCCTTATTGTGGGGAATCGAATAGACCTTGTTCTCAAATAACTAGTCTGGCAACGGCATACGCAAGAGATGCTTGTAGAAAAAAATCCTTGGGTGTGCCATTTACATCTCTGTCCACTCTGCCTCCGACTCTGCCCCACTCTGCCCTATACTAACTTCAGTTCAAACAAACACCCCAACCAATGGCACTTTCCACTGATTACGTCCGTACCTCTCTCCAGTCACTTTATGGCGACAAAATTACAGCAGGAGATATTCGTGCTTGGTGTGCTATGAATGGTAGCAACTACCAAACTGTCACTAACAAACTTGTTCAATACAAGGTTAGTCGCGGTAGTTGGGATCTTACCGTTCGGGAACAAATGGAGCAAACCTACCAGTCTATCCCTGCAATTCTTCCCGAACGGGAACTGCAAAATCTTATTCCAACTAAAGATGATACCTTTGTCCGCTTTGGTCATTTCAGCGATATTCGTAAGATTATTCAGTCCAGTCTTTTTTATCCTACGTTTATTACGGGTATGTCTGGTAATGGTAAAACTCTGTCTGTTGAGCAGGCATGTGCTTCTCTAAATAGGGAGATGATTCGAGTGAACATTACCATTGAAACTGATGAAGATGACCTTATTGGTGGATTCCGTCTTGTCAACGGTGAGACCGTTTGGCACAATGGTCCAGTCGTCGAAGCGTTGGAACGCGGTGCGATTCTATTGCTTGACGAGATTGACTTGGCTTCCAACAAGATTCTTTGCCTTCAATCCGTCCTCGAAGGAAAAGGAGTCTTCCTGAAAAAGATTGGTAAGTATGTCCGTCCTGCTGCTGGATTCAATGTATTTGCTACTGCTAACACTAAAGGAAAAGGTTCTGATGATGGACGTTTCATTGGCACTAATGTTCTGAATGAGGCATTCCTTGAGCGATTCCCAGTAACTCTAGAGCAAGAGTATCCTACTCCTGCAACTGAGCAAAAGATCCTTGAAGGTATTGCTTTGGATTTGGGTGTAGAGGATCGTGATTTCTGCAAGCGCCTAGTAGATTGGGCTGACGTTATTCGCAAAACGTTCTATGATGGTGGTATTGATGAGATCATCAGCACTCGTCGTCTAGTCCACATTATCCGTGCCTACAGCATCTTCCAAGATAAAGCAAAGGCAATCCAAGTTTGTGTCAATCGTTTCGATGATGAGACCAAACAATCTTTTATCGAACTATATGACAAGTTTGATGCCGATTTCAAAATGCCTTCTGAAGATCAGCAAAAGCAGTGTCTTGATGACCACAATTTTTCTTGACTCAAATCCATTCTCTTGATATAATCATCTATGACAACATTTGATGAAACCTTCTATCAAAATATTATGAGCTCCAATCAAGACGATCTTATTGGCAACGATTATTTGTTTAACCTAAAAACTGATACAGCAGGTAACTTTGTAATGTCTTACGCTGAAAACAATGATGTTAATATTCCAGAATCTGTGGTTCGTGAATCGACCAATGGGTTTTGGAAATATGAAGAAGATCAAACTCTAAAAGAGATTCAAGATTATATTTCTGGCACTTATAAATCTCACTACACTTCTAAAGAATCTAAAACTCAAACTCTTGATTTGATTGAGAGTATTGGTGATGCCGAACCATTTTGCCGATCAAATGCTATCAAGTATCTTTCGCGTTTTGGCAAAAAGAATGGAAAATCCAAACAGGATATTCTAAAGGCAATCCATTATTGCATTCTACTTTATCACTTCGCTGGTCTTCATAAAAACACTAGCGACTATCCCTATTGATCATTAAACTGCGAGATTCAAGCATGAAACTATCAAACAAAACCGTTTCCATTCTAAAAAACTTTTCCAACATTAATGAATCCATTCTTTTTAAGAAAGGAAACACTCTAAGCACTATTTCTGTTATGCAGAATATTTTTGCTGAAGTTGAAATCGAAGAAGATATTCCTAAAGATTTTGGTATTTACGATCTAGGTCAGTTCTTGCAGACGCTTGACCTGTATCAGTCTCCAGAACTTGATTTTACAAAGGAAGACTTCCTGGTTGTTCGTGAAGGCAAGTCTAAAACCAAATACTTTTTTGCTGATGCAAATGTAATCGTAACACCTCCTGAAGAACCAATCAAAGTACCTGAACAAGACGTAACTTTTAATCTAACAACTGATCAGTTGACTAAGATTCTAAAAGCTGCAACTGTAATGCACCTTCCAGATCTATCAGTTATTGGAGAAGCGGGAGTTGTGAAAATGGTTGCCCGAGACAAGAGGAATGATACTTCAAATGATTACTCGATTGTAGTTGGGGAAACTAATCATACTTTTACTTTTAACTATCGAGTAGAAAATCTTAAGATTCTTCCTGGGTCTTATACTGTGATGATTTCTAAAAAGTTTATCTCTAAGTTTGTTAGTAGTAACCATAAACTATCTTACCTGATTGCTCTCGAACCCGATTCTTCTTTCGATGATTGAACCTCTTTCTAACACTGTCTCTTGGGAAAGAACTATCCATAGTTCTTCCGAAGAGTTTTTTGTAATCGATAACTTTCTGAGACCAGAACATTTTAGGATGTTTAAAAACTCTGTAGAAAGTTTTGAACAACCTTGGAGTTTTATTCCTTCAGTATCTTCAAAATCTGATTACGAGACTACTGGACTTAAAAATGCTTATGGATTCACTTTTGTATATGCTTTAGATGATCATTATTTGCATGAAACAATGGCGGCAACTCCATATGTAGGTGCCTTTAATGAACAAGTAAAAAAATATTTTAAAATGCCATCAAATACTCAAATCCATAGAAGTAATGTTTTTATGACAACTTATCGGGGAGATCAGGTATTATCTTTTACTCCTCATGTAGATACTGTTATTCCTCACTATACATGCATCTATCATTTTCATAATACAGACGCTCCTACGATTTTCTATAATGAAACTCATGAGGGGATTGAACCCTATGAAGGTGAAGTTACTATCAAAGAAAAAGTAGATTCTGTTGAAAATCGATTGATTATGTTTAAGGGGAACACTCTTCATTCTGGATGTGTTGCTACCAATGTTCCAAATAGAATTGTTTTAAATACAAACTTTGTTTTTGTAGACGATGTGGACAACCTTAACAGTTGATGAAGATGGAGTAGTTACATTTCCTCCAAGTATTATTGAAAAACTTGGATGGGAAGAGGGTGATCTGCTAGAATGGATTGACCGTGGCGACGGTTCATTTGAACTAAAAAAGAAACTTTATTATGAAAAAGACTGACTTTCTTTGGGTAGAATCTTACCGCCCAAAGACCATTGAAGATTGTATTTTGCCCGAGCACATTAAAGAAACGTTTCAGAGTTTCCTAAATAAGGGCGAAATACCAAACTTGCTACTATCTGGTCCTCCTGGTATTGGAAAAACCACAGTAGCAAAAGCACTTTGCCATCAACTAGGAGCGGATTACTATGTCATTAATGGATCCGATGAAGGACGATTTTTGGACACGGTACGGAACCAAGCAAAAAACTTTGCATCGACCGTATCACTTCAAACGTCTTCTGCACACAAAGTCATCATTATTGACGAAGCAGATAACACAGGGAACGACGTACAACTCCTCCTACGGGCAAATATTGAGGCGTTTTATAGCAACTGTAGGTTCATCTTTACCTGCAACTACAAAAACAAAATCATTGAACCTCTCCAGTCCAGATGCGCCTGCATCGACTTTACGATTAAATCAAAAGAAAAACCCAAACTTGCTGCAGGTTTTTATCAGCGCCTTCAAGGAATCTTACAAGAAAATCAAGTAGAGTATGAACCAAAAGTTTTAGGTCAGTTAATCAATACTCACTTCCCTGATTGGCGTCGTGTTCTTAATGAGTGTCAGCGTTACTCTGTAAGTGGAAAGATTGACTCTGGCATTCTTACTACCTTCTCTGATGTTTCTGTAAATGAACTTATCAAAAATCTCAAATCTAAAAACTTTACTGAGGTACGAAAGTGGGTCGTTAATAACCTGGATAACGATTCTGATGTACTTTTGCGTCGTGTTTACGATGCTCTTACTACATCCCTTGAAAATGCTAGCATTCCTGCTGCTGTGCTTATTATTGCTAGGTATCAGTATCAGATTGCGTTCGTCGCAGATCAAGAAATTAATCTTTTGGCGGCGTTGACCGAACTAATGTGTGAGTGTAACTTCAAATGAAATCTTTGAAAACCCCTCTTCGTTATCCTGGTGGCAAGTCTCGTGCTTGCTCTAAGATGGATCCATACTTTCCAGACCTACGAAACTATAAAGAATATAGAGAACCATTTCTTGGTGGTGGAAGTGTTGCGATTCACATTGCAAAGAAATATCCATCTTTAGATATCTGGGTCAATGACTTATACAATCCTCTGTATAACTTTTGGTGCATCCTTCGTGATAAACCCCTGGAACTCTATGAGTGTATAAAAGAATATAAAGAAGAACACAACACCCCAGAACTTGCTAGAGAACTGTTTGATGAAATGAAAGTCTCTTTAAATCATGAAGAGACTTGGGATTTTTATCGTGCAGTTGCTTTTTATATTATCAACAAGTGTAGTTTCTCTGGTTTAACTGAAAGTTCTTCTTTCTCTCCACAAGCAAGTGTTAGTAACTTCTCTATGAGAGGGATCGAAAAACTACCAGAATATTCTAAGATTATTAAAGATTGGGAAATTACTAACTTATCCTATGAACAACTCCTTACTGATGACAAAGAGTGCTTTACCTACCTTGATCCCCCCTACGAGATCGGAAGTAATCTTTACGGTAAGCGAGGGTCGATGCATCGATCCTTCAATCATGACACTTTTGCTGTTGATTGTGACCGTTTCATCGGTCCTCAACTTATATCTTACAATTCGTCGCAACTGATTCGTGATCGGTTTAAAGGGTGGAATGCTTCTGAATTTGACCTTACTTATACGATGAGGTCGGTAGGTGATTATATGCAAGAACAAAGAGATAGGAAAGAACTTATTTTGTTTAACTATGAAATGTCAAGTAAAGTTGTATAAAGCGGGGCAAGTCTTTGCTGAAGAAGTAATCGCAACAGATTATCAAGATGCAAAGAAAGTTGCCCTTGCCCGTAATCCAGGTGCAAAAGTTGTAAGCGTTACTGCTGTATTTAAATAATGGAACTAAAAGACTGGTTAAATTCTGTTAATCATCTCAAGAATAATCTTGTTGAAACCCCTTCGGATGCAAAAGATTATCCTCCTTTTATTATGAACAAATGTCTTTCTTCTCATGTAGATTCTTTGATTCATTCAAATCAAATGAATATGAATCATCATTTACCAAAAGATATGCAGTATAGTTATTATCTACATGCTCTTAGAGTAAAGAAAAGATTTTCTCCTTGGTTGAGGAAAGAAAAAGTTGATAATCTAGACGCCATCAAAAAATACTATGGTTATAGTGACCAGAAAGCACATCAAGTTTTGAAAATACTAAATAATAAACAGATCGACATTATCAAATCTAAACTTGAAACTGGTGGAAAAAATGGAAAATCAAATTGTTGAACCTCAGGCTCAATGGAACCCTGGGATGATGATTGAAATAACTTTGGGAGAACCTGATGATTTTCTAAAAGTTCGTGAAACTTTGACTCGCATTGGAGTTGCTTCTAGAAAAGAAAAGAAACTCTATCAAAGTGCTCACATTCTTCATAAACAGGGAAAATATTATATTACTCATTTCAAGGAGTTATTTGCCCTTGATGGTAAAAACACAAATCTTACTGTCAATGATCTTCAGAGAAGAAATAGGATTGTAAAACTATTATTTGATTGGGGATTGGTTGATGTAGTAAATCCAGAAATGATTACTGACATCGCTCCTTTAAATCAAATCAAAGTTCTTCCATATAAGGAAAAGAGTGAATGGATTCTTGAGCAAAAATATAATATTGGAAAGAAAATTAAGACAAACGAAAATGCCTAAATAAGACTGAGACCTTTCGTGCGGTCTCTACGAAAGTCGGAACACCCTATAAAGAGGTACGGTTATCACCTTGCCTCTTTTTTTGTATTATGTTATAAATATGTATGGATGCCTTCGGGGTCCACAAAACGCAATCTCGCTTTTAGGAGAGCTACAGATGAATAACCTTACAAAGTACAATGCTGCAAATCTTGACCAACTAATGGAAAGGATTCACAGAAATAGTATTGGTATGGAAGATTATTTTGATCGCATTTTTTCAGTCTCAGAAACTTTTAAATACCCACCTTATAATCTTATTAATATAAATCATAATGAATCTAAACTTGAAATTGCATTAGCAGGATTTAAACGTAAAGAAGTAGATGTCTACACAGAAAACGGAAAACTATTTATTGAAGGCAAAAAAGAAAATTCGGAAGAAAAAGTCGATTATGCCTACAAAGGTATGGCTCAACGGTCTTTTGCTAGAGCATGGGCACTCGCTGAAGATACGGAAGTTGGATCAGTTACTTTTGAGGATGGACTTCTGACAGTTGTCCTTAAGAAAGTTATTCCAGAAGCGCATCGAAGGAAAGATTATCTGTAATCCTTAACATTTTGTTTAGATTTAGGTTATGATTGATACAGAAATGTTCGTAGTGATACAATATACTATAGATAGTTATGTAAACAAAGGAGGATGGAAATGAACTTTACAATCACCACTCTTATGTTTGGATCCATTACAACTCTTTTTAGTTGGATGGTTCTCTCGCCAATACTACCATGACACATCCTGAACACATATGGAAATCATCGCAACCTTCGCACTACTCGGTTCTGCTATCTTCGGAGCATATAAACTAACGCCAAAAGTTAAATAAATAAAACTGAATATCTTTGGCGCTATGCCACGGGAGGTAACTGGCAAAATCCAGTTGACACCTCCCATTTTTTTGTGCTAAAATCCTTAGGTAAGGATAATGATTGACTATGGCTATCAAACTATGTGCAATGCGGTCTGGTGAAAAAGTGATTGCCAATGTTATGGACATGATTAGTCAAGACGGTGTGCTTGTCGGGTATAACCTAGACAGACCTTTTTTGGTTATGTTTTCTCAAAAGAAACCTACTGATGAAGAGGTAACAGAGACTGAGTTTAAGATTGGAATCACCCCTTGGATTCCTCTCACCCGAGATAGGATTATTTCAGTTCCTTTGGACGAAATCATTACGCAAGTAAATCCTATTGAAAATCTATTAAATATTTACGAAAAAGGAGTGTATGGAAATGGAAATCAAACTTTTGGTCTTGATGAACAATCAAGTTCTGATATCCCAAATTGAAGAGGTTGGGGCAGGTATTGGTGAACCCGATTGTAAACTGATTGAACCATTTCTTTTGGATAAAAATGATTTGACCTTGAGTCCGTGGTTGATTGATTTTACAACAACAAATGAATATAAAATTCATTCAGATAAAATCCTAACAATGGCAGATCCAAAACCAACGATTTTAGAAAAATACCAAAACCTTATTAAATGAAGTTCTATACCAACGTTCAAATGATCGGCAACAAGTTTCTTGTTCGCGGATATGAAAACGGAAATCATGTTATGTTTAAAGAGGAGTATTTTCCTACTCTTTATATCAAGTCTAATAAAGAATCAAAATATAAAACTCTTGAAGGTGAATATGTTGAACCTGTTAACCCAGGGACAGTAAAAGATTGTAGAGAATTTTATTCTAAGTATGAAAATGTTGATGCATTTAAGATCTATGGTAATGATAGATATATCTATCAGTATATCTCAGACAAATATCCAGAAGACGAAATCAAGTTTGACATTACCAAAATTAAACTTGTGACTTTGGATATTGAGGTAGGATCTGAGAATGGGTTTCCAGATCCTAAGGTTGCAGACCAAGAGATTCTTTTGATTACGATTCAAGACTATGCAACAAAACAAATCACTACATGGGGTAATGGTAAGTTTGATAATAAACAAAAGAATGTATCTTATCGACAGTTTAACAATGAGTATGATCTTCTAAATGATTTTCTTTCTGTTTGGGAAAATTCTACTCCAGAAGTAATCACTGGATGGAATGTTCAGTTTTTCGATATCCCATTCATTTACTCTAGACTTGAAAAAGTTCTTGGAGAAAAGAGGGCAAAGGCATTTTCTCCTTGGGGTCTGGTTAGTCGAAGAGAAGTCTTTATCAATAACAGGCAAAATATTGCCATGGATGTTGGTGGAATCACTCAACTAGATTATCTTGATCTTTATAAAAAGTTTACCTATAAAGCACAGGAATCATATCGTCTTGACCATATTGCTAGTGTAGAACTTGGTGCTAAGAAACTAGATCACTCTGAGTTTGATACGTTTCAAGATTTCTATACTAATGGGTGGCAAAAGTTTGTAGAGTATAACATCGTTGACGTGGAACTTGTTGACCGTCTGGAAGACACGATGAAACTTATTGAACTTGCACTAACTATGGCATATGATGCCAAGGTTAACTTTGGAGATGTATTTTATCAGGTTCGTATGTGGGATAGTATTATCTACAACTACCTGAAGAAGCGTAACGTTGTTATTCCACCTAAAGATAAGTCTCACAAAGACGGGAAATATGCTGGAGCATATGTAAAAGAACCAGTTCCTGGAATCTATGATTGGATTGTTAACTTTGACTTAAACTCTCTATATCCGCATTTGATTATGCAATCAAATATTAGTCCAGAGACTTTGGTTGAAGAGAGGTGTCCTTGTGTATCTGTTGAAAAGATTTTAAAAAAGGAGGTTGATTTAACACCATACAATAAGTATGCGGTATGTCCTAATGGTGCAATGTACCGTAAAGATTATAAAGGTGTTCTTCCTGAACTAATGGAGAAGATGTATGGAGACCGTGTTATCTTCAAAAAGAAAATGCTTGCCGCAAAGCAGGAGTACGAGAAGACTCCTACTAAAGCACTTGAAAAGGAGATCGCCAGATGTAACAACATTCAAATGGCGAAAAAGATTTCTCTTAACTCTGCTTATGGTGCTATTGGTAATCAATACTTCAGGTATTACAAACTAGCAAATGCAGAAGCTATTACTCTTTCTGGGCAAGTTGCGATTCGCTGGATTGAAGATAAAATCAACAAGTATATGAATCGTGTATTAAAAACTGAGGATATTGATTATGTTATTGCTTCTGATACTGATTCTATCTATATCCATATGGATCCTTTGGTTGAACGTGTATACGCCACAAGAGAGAAAACTACTCAAAGCATTGTCAACTTCCTTGATAAGGTCGCTAAGGTGGAACTTGAAAAATATATTGAAAGTTCTTACCAAGAACTGGCGCAATACATGAATGCTTATGAGCAGAAAATGCAGATGAAACGTGAAAATATTGCTGATCGTGCTATCTGGACAGCAAAGAAGCGTTATATCATGAATGTTTGGGATAGTGAAGGTGTTCGATATACTGAACCTAAACTTAAGATGATGGGAATCGAAGCAGTAAAATCATCAACACCTGCACCTTGTAGGAAGATGATTAAGGATGCACTTAAACTAATGATGAGTGGTACTGAAGATGATGTGATTCAGTTTATTGCTAAATGTAGAAAAGAGTTTAATAGTCTTTCTCCAGAAGAGATTTCTTTTCCTCGATCTGCTTCCGATGTAGTAAAGTGGAAATCATCTTTTCAAATCTATCAGAAAGGAACTCCTATTCATGTGAGGGGAGCACTATTATTCAATCATCACATTGAAAAGAATGGATTGACTAAGAAGTATTCTTTGATTCAAAATGGAGAAAAGATTAAGTTCTGTTATTTGAAAAAACCTAATCCATTGTTTGAAAATGTTATTTCATTTATTCAAGATTTCCCTAAAGAACTTGGTATAACTAGGTATGTAGATTACGATTTGCAGTTTGAGAAAGGATTTTTGGAACCAGTTAAAGTTATTTTAAATACCATTGGTTGGCAGTCTGAAAAGAAATCTTCTCTTGCATCTTTCTTTGGGTAGTAGTATAATGCATTTAAAACTGAATAATGATGAGATTGGATTATTGCTTAGTGTTTTGAGTCGTCGCTATACAGATCCAAATGTTCATAGTGACGAAGATATCAAACACTTGTATAATAAAATATGGTCTTGGAACATAAACATTAGAGGAAAAGAAGATGGATTTTCTTAAAGATATTGTTAAAGAAATCGGTGATGACTTCACTAAACTAGCATCAGACATTGATGAAACTGAAACTTATGTTGACACAGGTTCGTACATTTTTAATGGACTTTGTTCGGGTAGTTTATTTGGGGGTGTATCTGGCAATAAGATTACTGCTATTGCTGGAGAGTCTTCTACTGGAAAGACTTTCTTCTCTCTCGCTGTGGTTAAGAATTTTCTTGATACTAACCCCGATGGTTATTGTCTCTACTTTGATACTGAGGCTGCCATTACAAAGTCATTATTAGAGTCACGAGGAGTTGATACATCAAGACTTGTTGTAGTCAATGTTGTTACTGTTGAAGAGTTTCGTAGCAAGGCACTCAAAGCAGTGGACATGTATATGAAAAAACCTGAAGATGAACGCAAACCCTGTATGTTTGTGTTAGACTCTCTAGGTATGCTCTCTACAGAGAAAGAGATTAACGACGCACTCAACGACAAACAAGTTCGGGACATGACCAAATCTCAACTTATCAAAGGTGCGTTCCGTATGCTCACTCTCAAGTTAGGTCAAGCAAACATTCCTATGATTGTCACTAACCACACCTACGATGTCATTGGCGCTTACGTTCCTACTAAAGAGATGGGTGGTGGTTCTGGTCTTAAGTATGCTGCCAGTACCATCATTCATCTTAGCAAAAAGAAGGAGAAAGATGGAACAGAAATTGTCGGAAACATTATCAAGGCAAAGACTGCTAAGTCGCGTTTAAGCAAGGAGAACAAAAATGTGGAGATACGTTTGTATTACGATGAGCGTGGTCTTGATCGTTATTATGGTCTTCTTGAACTCGGTGAGATTGGCGGTCTCTGGAAAAACGTCGCAGGACGCTATGAAATGGACGGCAAAAAAATCTATGCTAAACAAATACTCAAAGACCCAGAAGTTTATTTCACACCAGAAGTAATGCAAAAACTGGATGAGATTGCTAAATCGGAGTTTAGTTATGGAAGCTAAACTTTCTGATTTAGTCTATGTTTTTGATGATGCGTTAGAAAAATCAGTTTGTGATAATCTAATGAAGATTTTTGAAAATGAATCGAATCATGAAAACATCAGTCAACCAGGAGTCAACTTTGATCAAATAACGTTATTCAATGATAGTGGTGGACATTCCAAAGAATACTATGATGTTTTATTTGCACTGCGAAAGTTTAAAGATATCTATCTTACCAGAGTTGGTCCAAACTATTTTCCTACATCATATTCTTATGAAGAAGTTAGAATCAAAAGATATCAAAATAATGGAAAGCAACTATTTGATACGCATGTTGATGTAGTTGATCATCAAACCTCCAAAAGATTTCTTGCTTTTCTTTTTTACTTGAATGACGTTGATGACGGAGGTGAAACTGTCTTTGACTTTGGGCATGTGAATGCAAAGTGTGGTAGACTGTTGATGTTCCCACCATTATGGATGTACCCTCACAAGGGTTCTGCTCCGATTAGCGGAGAAAAATATATCATGAGTTCTTATTTGCATTACAACTAAATGGATAACGTTGAGTTTTTGGTTCTGAAAAATCTATTGAATAATAATGAATATGTGAGGAAAGTCCTACCCTTTATCAAAAAAGAATATTTTGAAGATGGGGATAATGCTAAAGTATTTCAAGAGATTTCTGATTTCATTACTAAATACAATCAACAACCAACAAAAGAGATTGTAGTTATTGAATGTGAAAAGAGAACTGATATAACAGAAGAGCAATATCGAAAGATTGTTAAGATCATTGAGAATCTTGACTATATACCAGTAGATGATGATTGGTTGATTCACACTACTGAAAAGTGGTGTAGAGATCGTGCCATTTATCTTGCTCTAACGGAATCTATTTCTCTTGCAGATGATTCTGATGAGAAGAAAAATAGAGATGCTATTCCAGGCATTTTATCGGATGCTTTAGCAGTAAGTTTTGATAACCATATCGGACACGATTATATTCTTGATGCTGAAGGTAGATTTGAGTATTATCGCAAAAGGGAGGATCGCATTGAATTTGACCTCGAATATTTTAACAAAATCACAAAAGGTGGTTTGCCTAATAAGACTCTCAACGTCGCGCTTGCTGGTACTGGTGTCGGCAAGTCTTTATTCATGTGCCACGTTGCTAGCTCCTTGTTGTTGTCAGGACGGAATGTACTCTACATTACGTTGGAAATGGCGGAAGAACGAATTGCTGAAAGGATTGACGCAAATCTCTTAAATGTAAATATTAAAGATATTAGTGAACTTCCTAAGTCAACGTTTGAAAGTAAGATGAGTAAAATTGAAAAGAAGACTTCAGGTAAGTTAATCATCAAAGAATACCCTACGGCATCTGCTCATGCTGAACACTTTAAGTCACTTCTTAGCGAACTTGCACTTAAGAAGTCATTTAGACCTGATGTTATTTTCATTGATTACCTTAATATATGTGCTTCCTCCCGCTATCGCGGAAATAGCACTGTCAATTCATATTCTTATATCAAGTCTATTGCTGAAGAGCTTCGAGGGTTGGCTGTTGAGGCAAACGTCCCTATCGTATCTGCCACCCAGACCACTCGCTCTGGTTTTGGTAGCTCTGATGTTGACCTTACTGACACTTCTGAGTCCTTTGGTCTCCCTGCTACTGCTGATTTTATGTTTGCCCTTATTAGCACTGAGGAACTTGAACAGATTGGACAGATAATGGTGAAGCAATTGAAGAATAGGTATAATGATACTTTAGTCAATAAGAGATTTGTGATTGGGATTGATCGAGCAAAAATGAGATTGTTTGATGTTGAACAATCTGCACAAAAAGATATTCTTGACAATAGCAAGAGTAAGGGTTATGATGACGATGATGATGACCCACCAGCATCACTTAATAAATTTGGAGGATTTAGATTTTGAGTACAGTTGATACTAAAAAGTATGTGGAGTTTGTAGATGCAGTAACATCTAAAGAAAGTAAAAACTACTCTGACTTTGCTGCAAGAATCTTTGAACTTGAAAAAGAAAACTTTCCTACCGAGCGACTGCTTACCGCTGCTGTAGGAATGTCTGCTGAAGCAGGTGAGTTTACAGAGATTATCAAAAAGATTATTTTCCAAGGAAAACCTGTTAATGAAGAGAACCTTTTCCACCTCAAACGCGAACTAGGTGACATCATGTGGTATGTTGCTCAAGCATGTATTGGTCTCAATATCTCTCTTGATGAAGTTATGGAGATGAATGTTGAAAAACTAGTAGCACGTTATCCTGGCGGAGAGTTTGATGTACACTATTCTGAAAATCGTAAAGAAGGAGATCTGTAATGTCTGTAATATCAAAGAAAAAAGCAACAGTAGATCAACTTAAAGAAAAGTATCCATCTTTTGAAGAAGAGTTTAATAAGTCTTGGAGAAGAATTGTTCGTAGAGCACTTTCTGACCAAGTTATTAAAAATCCAAATAGTAGGACCTTAAGAGGAATTAAAGAGATTGTAAAAAATCATTTTTCTATTCTTCTTGATGATGATGAACTGCTAAAGGTTGTTAGTATGATTTCACAAAGATTTATCAGTAGAAAAACTTCCCCTGAGTGGAATGAATGGAGAGATAGTCTTCCTAAAATTTTTCCAAAAAAGTCTGTTGGAAAACTTTCTTATCTTTTGGATGAAGACGGAGTTCCTGAAAGTGTATCTATGATTGAAGAAAAAGAAACTAAAATTAAAGAAAAATGTGCTGTGGTTATTATTATTGATAATAATTTCAAAGCAGAATATGCTAATGTTCCCTCAGAAATTGCATTAACTATTAATGCAGAACTTTCTAAAGCACTATCGTAAGGAAGGAGATCTATGACAACAAGACAATTTGTAACTAAGTCAGGTGATACTTGGGAGTGGGAAGAAACTCCCGAGACCATTGAAGCACTCAAGAAACTCAATGAGACTGAACGGAGAAATCGGTTCAGTGAACTCGAACTAAAAGCACCTGACTATGGAGTTGGTAAATGAAGACTCTTACAGTAGATGACTACAAAGCAGCAGGTGAAACATTCTGGCCAAAGTATTGGTATGTTGCCAAAGAATTGGGCGAAGATGCTAAACCAGAGGATATTCTCAAGGTGATGGAAGCAGTCGGTGGTGTTGCTCTCAAACTTAAACTTGAAGAGGCAGTAGCACCATTTGGATTTAATAAAAAAACTGAATAACAAATATAGACTCCAAAGGAGTCTTTTTTTATAAATATTTTTATGTAAAAGTATCTTGTAACAAAATGGACACGGCAAGTCTTAATGAACTAATGGAAGCATTTAATGCTATCTATGATGAGGAAGTACGCGAAGAATATCTTGAAGAAGATTATGCTTTCTTAGACGATTTTAATGATGAAGAGATTGAAGAAATCGTAGAAGAAGTTATCTATGATCTTCTTGATGAAGGTTATGAGGTAGAAGAACTAAAAGACATTTTTGAAGAGACCTTCCTGACAGAAGCAAGAGTAACTACTGGAACTGGAAGTCTTAGAGCAGCAAAAGCGAGACAGGCTTCTAGAAAATCTGCCAGAAGAGAAGCAAGAAAAGAAAAGATCAAGAGTGCTGCAAAAGGAGTTCTTTCTGCTATCAAGAAAGGTGCTAAGAGAGTAGCAAAGAAAGTTGGCATTGGTGCTGAGAAAGCAAAGCAAGCAATGCAAGGTAGAGATAGATCTGCTGAAAGATCTACTAGAAGAGCAAAGTCAAAAATGAAGAGTGCTGCTGCGAAGAATATTCGCAAGGCAGTAACTGGTAAAGCAGCAGCACCTAAAGCAGTAGAGAAGAAAGTATCTAGAAAGGATGTAACTGGATCTACTGGTGTAGGCGCAGCAGGAACTATTCGTTCTAAGTCTTCAGGTGGATCTGGTGGTGGACCTTCAAGCAAAGGTAGAGCACTTCCTCCTAAAGGGGCAACTTCAAGAACTGATGCTGGCAATCTAAGAAAGTCAAGTCAAGTTACTTTTGCACTCTCAAGAGCAGCAAAAGCAGGTAAGAAGAGAATGGAGAAACTAAACAATAGTTTCGATATGTTTGATGTTGTAGCTGACTTCCTAATCTCAGAAGATCTTGCTGATGATATTAATGAAGCAAACTGGATGATGGTAAATGAGGTTACTGCAGAGGATATTGAACAGATTGTTGAACTCTATGGACTTGAGGAACTATTTGGTCTAGGTAAAAAAAAAACTCCTAAACCAGTAGAGTATATGGGTAGATCTATGGAACCTGAAAAAAAGAAAGAATCTTCTTCTTTTACTGCAGACCGTAGATCACCTGAAAAAACAGTTCATGAGTTTGGTAAGAAGGGATATACTGCAAAGTATAAGACACGCGGAAAACTTTGATTATTAAGGCGGATGCCAAGAAAAAGAGTTCGGGATCAGAAAAAATATAAGAGTAAAAATCCTTCTAGGATGGATACTCTTTTTGAAAGAATAGAATATCTTAGTGATCCCGAAGATATTATGGTTGAAATTATTGATGTTCTTAAAGATTTTGATGTTGCTCCAGACGTTGGAAACTACTATACTTTTATATACAACGCAAAAACCCCCAGAAAACTATATGATCAGCATCCATTAGTTGCTGTTCTTGCCGTTGATAACTGGGGGGTTGTTGGTCTAAACTTTCATTGGGTAGGTCTTGATGGAGCTGATGTAAGAAACTATACTTGGCCAGAAGTGGCAGGATATTTTCATAAAGTTTCAAATGAAGAAATAATGACTATGCGTAGCATAAAATATGCAAAGTTTTTGAGGAAATAAATATATATATATTGATGACAAAGATGAAAAAGTTCTCTAGTTTTATATTCGAAGCACAAGCATCTCTAGCGTCCCAAAGAGCACAAAAAATGGGACTGCGTGGGGATGGGCATGGTGGCTGGTATAATGCTACTGGGGAGTTTATTGCAAAAACTGAAGGTGGGGATTTAGTATTCTACACTAAAGGTCAAAGACCTGGAAGAGATGTTCCTAATCCTGCAGATAAAAAACCAAAGATTGAAAGAAATCCAGAACCATCTTCTCCAGAACCTGATGAGAGTGGTGGGGCAAAACTTACAATAGTATTTGGGAGATTTAATCCTCCAACAAGAGAGCATAAACAACTGTTTATTTCAGCAAGAAATATTGCTGGTAACTCCGATTTGAAAATATATCCATCAAGGATTCAAGACAATGAAAGAAATCCAATCAAACCAGATCCAAAGATTGGATTTATGAAAAAAATGTTTCCTGATTTTAAGGATAATATTGTTAATGACGAAAAGATGATTACTATCTTTGATGTATTGCAAGCGGCTGAAAATGACGGATATAAAGAAGTTGCTATTGTAGTTGGTGCAGATAGATTGTCTGAGTTTAGAAGTCTTGCACAAAAACACAATGGAAGTGTATATAACTTTAATGATATTACGGTAGTTGCTGGTGGAGAAAAAGATTCTGATACAGAACTATCATCAAAGATGAGACAAGCTGCTGCAGAAGATAATCTGAATTCTTTTAGATCTGGACTTCCTAGAGGATATAAAGATGTTGAGAAAGTATTTAAAGCAGTTCAGTCTGGATTAGGTATTAGGACTCAAAAAGAAGAATATCAACTTTGGAAGATTGCTCCAAAAGTTCATTATAGTGCATTAAGAGAAAACTATATTGGTGGAAATATTTTTAAGGTTGGATCTATTGTTGAAAATATAAACACTGGATTAAGGGGAAAAATTATTCGTAGAGGAACCAACTATCTTATTTGTGCAACAGAAGATGATCTTATGTTTAAATCATGGATTACCGATGTAGTTGAGAAGAAAGATTTTACTAATGTATGTGGTGTAGTTGCTAGCGAGAGAGAAGTTGGAACTCCTTCACTTACTCAATACACTATGAAAATGGCAGATGTGAAGAGCATTAGGAATTTTATAAATAAGTATAAGGCAAAAAAGTAAACACTTATACTAATGACATTACATCTTAACGATATCTCCAAGATTTATCTTGAGCAGATTGCTGAGGCAAAAGGTGCTGGCGAAGACCAAGAGCATAAGTACCCCAAAAAATCTGGTAAGAAGTCAAAAGATTACGATGGTGATGGCACTGTCGAAGATGAAACTGATGAATATGCTGGTGTTAAGGATAACGCCATTAAAAAAGCAATGGGCAAATCCGTATGCGATGAATGCGGAAAGAAAAAGTGTGAATGTGATAATGTGAAGGAAGAAAGAAATGTTCATGGGCAAATCGAAGTTCCCTCTGGAGATCTAAAGTCTCTTGTAAAGAAAGCAGTAGCAAGAATCGATACTGATGTTGATGGTGATGTAGAGCATAATGATAAGCATAAGGGTGAGTATGGTGAGTTTGTTCCGACACCAGATGGTAAGAGAACATTTAGTGGACCTAAAACTAGAAAAGAATCATTCTCTAACTGGAGAAGTGAACTAAATGAAGTTCTGGAAGAAGATGGCAAAGAACAAAAGTTCAAAGAAATGCCTAAGAACCAGACAAATACTATTAAAATCAATCCAGTTCTAGAGAACTCTATTGCTTCTATTGATGGTGTAGTTATAGAAGATGTTGAGTTTGATGCACCTGAACCAACTAATATCTTTGAGGATTTTGTTGACGCAGAGATTTACTTTATGGACGATGAGATGATTTATGACATCGTTGAAGAATCTATTGTAGAACTACTCGATGAGGGGTATGATTTAGATTATATTGTAGAGTCTATTGTATCTTCTGTAGATTATAGTCTAGAAGTTTTAACTGAAGGAGTTGCTGAAACTGCTGCAAGAAAACGTTCTAAGGATGTAAAGAGAACTCAACTAAGAGCAAAAGCAAAGACTTTTAGACCAGATCCTGCAACTCTTAGAAGAAATGCAAGACTTAAAGCAGTAAAAAGTGCTGCTCAAACTGCAGGTGAAAAGATTAAATCTGGTGTAAAGAAAGCAGGAAAAGCTGCTACTTATGGTGCTGGTTATGCTGCTGGTGCTACTGTTAGAGCAGCTAGAAGACTAAGAGATAAAGCTAAAGAAGGATATGCAAGAGGATCTCAAGGATCTTCATCTTCAACAGGTTCATCTGCATCTACATCCTCAGATTCATCTACATCCTCAGATTCATCTACATCTGCACCAACATCGTCTACTTCAGATAAGAAGAGAAGTTTACTGAGCAGAGTTGGTTCTGGTCTAAAGAAAGCAATCAAAGGAACTGTTAGAGTTGGTGCTCGCGCTGTTGAGGTTGGTGCTGGAGCAGTTGCTGCTGGTGCTAAGAGTGTCAGAAAGAGAATGTCTGAAGAGTTCTATCAAGAATCTTGTGAGATTGCTGCTGAGTATTTTATTGAAGAAGGTTTAAATGAAGAGGGTGTAGCAATCCTTATTGAAGAACTTGGTGTTGATGAGTTTGCTGAGTTTGTTTATGATCTTGGTGAAGAAATCATGCTCACCGAAGAACTAAATGAAGCAAGAGCGGGTGGAGTTAAAGTTGCTCCTGTAACTAAGACTGGCAAGTCTGTAGGATCCCTCAAAGGAGGTCCTAGAACTTCTGCTATCAAGCGTCTTCGTAAGGAAAAAGCAGCAAGAAGAGATGCAGAAGCAAAAGCATCTGCAGCAAAACCTTCAGGAATGAAGGCAGCACTTCAGAGTCAATCAAAAACTGCTGCTAAGAGAAACACTGCAGTATCTAAAGCAAAGAGTGCTCAACCTAAGAAGAAAGGTATTTTGGATAGAGTTGCTGGTGAAGTTCTGAAAGGAATGGAGCGCCATAAGAAGGCAATGGCAGCTGCTAGAGAGACTGGTAAAACCATTTCTAAGGCAGCAAAAGTAGGTGCTAAAGGTGCTCAAGAGTTTGGTAAAGGATTCTCTTCTGGCGTTAAAACTACTGCTAAAGCAGCAAAAACCGCAAAGAAAGTTTTTTCCGATGAAGTAGAATATGATTCCAATCTTGTTGATGAAGGTCTTAAACAAGCACGTAAAAATGTAGGTGCTTCTAAATGTTGGCCTGGAAAAGTTGCCAAAGGCACTAAAATGAAAAATGGTCGAGAAGTACCTAACTGTGTAGATGAGGGTATAGACCTAAAAAAAGCATCAATGGGCGAGGTGATCGACGATTTCCGTCAGTCATCCGCCCCACAGTTCAAAGGAAAATCTGATAAGAATATTCGCCAAATGGCAATCGCAGCTAAGTTAAATACTGAATCTGCTGATACTGGAGTTGAACCAAGTCCTCAAGAACTGATGCTACAAAGAAAAGCATCTATGACAAGACAGCAGATTGAAAGAGCAAGGGTTAAAAACATTAACACTGCAAGACAAGATGCTGTAAAGAAAGATAAAGAGGAAACAAAAGAGGAAGTGAAGTTTTCTGGAAACTATGGGGGTCCTCTATATGCTCCGCATCCTGATCTAGTTGAAGCTCGTCGCGGTCCTGCGGCACCTGGTAAAGAGGAAAAGGGTAAGGCAGCAGCAAAATCTCTTGCTGCTATGAGAGAGCGCCAGAAAGTTCTTGATAAGCATAAGGAAAAGACTGGTAGGAAACTTGATATTTCTAAATCGCCTGAAGGTAAGGCACATGCTAAAAACTTCCCAGGTTCTCGCCAAGAGAAAAAGATGAGGGGTGATAAAGAGACTCCTTTAGAGACTCACAACAGAAGAGTCAACAAAACGACTGCTCGTATTGTCAAGCATGGTTACACTTCTAAAGAAAAGAAAGAAGTGCAATCTATGGCTAAGCATACTTCAAGATATGATTGATTCTTGCATATATAATCTGTAGATTTTTGGTAAACAAATCATGTGGGCATTATTTCTCCCTCTTGCTAAAAGAACAATCGGCAATCTTCTAGAAAAAGAAGAAGTCCGTCGCTATTTGGTTTCAATCTTAAGAAATCTAGCTGCCTCTACCGACAATAAGTTGGATGATAATGCAGTGGATGTTGTTGAATCATTACTATTCAGAACAGAAGATTCTGCATCATAAATAGTACATACAACGAAGGAGAGGAAACTCTCCTTTTTATAAATATTTTTTAGTTAAACTTTTTTAATAGGTAAAAAGAATGGCACTCTGGGGTAATAAAGATCTTGTATATAATGAAGGAACAGTTTCCGTCAACCTTGAAACGGGAGTCATTGACGGTGTAGTAGGTGCAACCACCTTTACATCTGCTGTTTCAGAAGGTGATGTTGTTACAGTCGGGACTGGGGCAACATATGGTTATGCAGTGGTAATCGGAGTTACCTCTACCACTCTTTCGATTGCTTCTACAGCAGGATTTGTTTCTGGTTTAACAACCGTACCTGCTGGAGCAACTTATTTTGTTTCACAGGAACCAATCTATACTGTTGGTGACTCCCATTATCAGGCACCTGAAGCTAAGTCTGATTACACTTCTAGTGTATATGGTGTGGATGAGATTGAAGTTGGTGCAGCAGCAACAACAGCGTATGCAGTAACACATGGTGGATGGGTAGGCATCACCACTTACATGGATATGCACGATAATCTAAGAGTTAAGAACGAAGTCCTAGTTGCAGGTGGAATCCTAACAACTACTGACGCTCCTGGCGATGCTTACTTCCCAGGCAACTGATAAATGAAAGAGTAAATAATGAGATTTGATGAACTGAATGAGGATAACTTTTTATACTTCGCCATTAAAAATTACGAAAATCCTCAAGCCGTAACAAAAGAAGATTTTAATAAAGATCTTAATCATTTTAAGTACATTAAAAGACTTCTAAAGAGATATCATAAAACGGGTGAGATAAGAACTCACCTTTTGATTAATCATTTCGTCATTCTTTATAATGTATTTGGAGAAGCTGCTACTCCTATGCTATTTTTAAAAATAGATAAGGATATGTGGCCCCAAGTAAAAACTTTCATTTTATTTTTGAATAAACTTCCAGATTATCCAAAATCATATATTCATGATATTCAGGTCGATTTATTTTGTTTAAAAGAACTTCAGAAGATCTATGGACAAGATTGATAAAGTAATAAGATATTTTAGGAATCTTAGAGAAGACGCTGCGATAGTTCCTACTAATAGTCTTGCCCCAGGGAATATAGCTGGGACATCGCAAGCTGGTGATGATCCTCCTGTAAGAAAGAAAAAAAAGAATAGGTATATTTGGTTGAAAGGTGTTAGAGCAAACTGGAAAACTAAATAATAATAAGCTATTGGCAAGAATGCCAAATGAGAAACCAAACCCCATGTTCGCCATATCAGATGTTAAAACTCACGAATAACGTGATTAAATGGACTGGAGTTGTTACTTTTTATTGTAATACAATACTCTATTTCAACAGGTAACAGATATGTTTGGATTCGGTAATAAGTTTGCTGTCCTAGAATCAAAGTTCGAAATATACGAAGATCTTTCCAAAGAGATGTTGGATAAGTTGGAGAGAGCTGTTAATACTATATCCGATAATAGTAATAAGATTGCTATTATTTTGGAAAGACATGAAGCAAAAATTTCTGAAGGGGATAAAACGTATTCAATCATATTGAAGATGATTGAAGACATGAAAGAAAGAAACAGTGTAGAATATGGGGAAGTAGAACAAAAGATTGAAAGTTTGGATAGAAAGATTCATGATCTATCAAAGTTTAGATGGCAAGTAGGAGGAGTCCTTGTGGTTGCGAGCATCATTTTAGGATCTCTAACAACTGGATTCATTTCAAACCTAATCCCAAATGCTTTGACAAGTCCCTCCTCAAGTGCTAGTATAGTAAGGAAGTCGTAGTAGTTTTTTCATGGATTTTGTTGACACCAAATACATCAGTATTTTGTCATCAAAACTGACAAAGTTTAAAAAAGTTAAAAATAATCTATACAACTTTAGATGTCCTATTTGCGGAGATTCAAAGAAAAATAAAAATAGAGCGAGAGGGTATCTTTATCAAGTAAAGAATAATACTAACTTCAAATGCCACAACTGTGGTATCAATATTTCATTTAACAACTTTCTAAAGGACGTTGACTTAGATCTCCATAAGCAATATACTTTTGATAAGTTTAAAGAAGGTAAAACTGGTAAAAACTTTGTCACAGAAGAACCTAACTTCAATTTTCAGAAACCTGACTTTTCCACTCGACGTGAAAAATCCAAAGATGTGAAAAAGTTAAATCTACCAAAAGCATCTGAAAACGAACAGGCGAAAGATTATCTAGAAAAAAGAAAGATAAATCCAGATACCTTTTATTACGCTGAGAAGTTTATGACTTGGGTTAATACCATAGTACCCAAAAAATTTGAGAATGTGAAGTATGATGAACCTAGAATTATCATACCTTTGTTTTATAATGAAGACTTAATTGGAGTTCAGGGAAGATCCCTAAGTTCAAACTCTGTTAAATATATCACTGTGATGTTTAATGATGACGTACCAAAAATCTACGGACTCGATAACATCAGAACAGATGCTCCAGTCTATGTTACAGAAGGACCATTCGACAGCACTTTCATTCGCAATGCGATTGCTATGTGCGGAGCTGACGCTGATATTATTAAGTGGGGGATTAGCAATCCTGTTTGGATTTATGATAACGAACCACGTAATAGAGAAATCTTATCAAGAATCTCCCGTGTTATCGAGACTGGACAAAAAGTTGTCATCTGGCCTTCGTCAATAACTCAAAAGGATATCAATGACATGGTTCTTTCTGGACTTGATGTCGAATCTGTGATAGAATCAAATACTTATTCGGGACTACAAGCAAAACTTAAGTTTACAACTTGGAAAAAAATATGAGCAACGGAACAAAAGTAGTTAAAAGAAACGGTCGAGTTGAAGCACTTGATCTTGATAAAATGCACATCATGGTAGATGAAGCATGTAAGGGACTTGCTGGAGTTTCTGCAAGTCAAGTGGAAATGAAATCAGGTATTCAGTTTTACGATGGCATTTCCACAGCGGAGATTCAAGAGATTCTAATTCGTTCTGCTTCTGATTTGATAGATTTAGACCACCCAAACTATCAATACGTGGCTTCAAGGTTACTTCTGTTTGCCGTAAGGAAGTCTTTGTATGAAATGATTAGGGATTTCCCTCATCTAGAAGATCATATTATTAACTGCACTAATGCAGAAGTTTATGACAAAGAGATTTTTGTTAAATACTCTAAGGAAGAAATCAATAAAGCTAATTCCTTTATTGATCATCACCGTGACTATCTGTTCACTTATGCGGGTCTACGTCAAGTCGTTGACAAGTATCTTGTGCAGGATAGAAGCACAGGAAAAGTGTATGAAACTCCCCAGTTCATGTACATGATGATTGCTCTGACAATCTTTGCAGAGTATCCAAAAGAAACCAGAATGTCATACGTTAAGAGGTACTATGACGCAATCTCCAAACACAAAATCAACATTCCCACACCTATCATGGCGGGAGTGCGAACTCCACTTCGACAATTTGCTAGCTGTGTTCTTGTTGATGTTGATGACACCCTCGATAGCATCTTTAGTTCTGATATGGCTATCGGCAAATATGTTGCACAAAGGGCGGGAATCGGTATCAACGCAGGTCGAATCCGTGGCATCAACAGTAAAATCAGAGGCGGAGAAGTGCAGCACACAGGTGTTGTTCCATTCCTCAAAAAATTTGAAAGCACTGTCAGATGCTGTACTCAAAATGGCATTCGCGGTGGATCGGCTACAGTACACTTCCCAATCTGGCACATCGAAATCGAAGACATCCTAGTTCTAAAAAATAATAAAGGAACTGAGGATAATCGTGTTCGTAAACTAGACTACTCAATCCAGATTAGCAAAATCTTTTATGAACGATTCATCAACAATCAAGACATCACACTCTTCTCTCCACACGACGTTCCTGATTTGTATGATGCTTTTGGCACTGATCGATTTGACGGGTTGTATGTGGACTATGAATCAAATCAGTCTATTCCAAGAAAAGTTATTAGTGCTCAAGAACTATTTTTGACACTCCTGAAAGAACGGGCAGAAACTGGTCGTGTTTATATTATGAACATTGATCATTGCAACACTCACTCTTCATTTAAAGATAAAGTTTGGATGAGTAATCTATGCCAAGAGATTACTCTACCTACTGATCCAATCCAACACATTGATGGTCAAGGTGAGATTGCACTTTGTATCCTTTCTGCTATTAATGTTGGTAAGATTAAATCAGATTCTGAACTTGAAGAGTTGTGCGATCTTTCTGTCCGTGGACTCGAAGAACTGATTGACTATCAGGAGTATCCAGTCAAGGCAGCAGAACTCGCTACAAAGGCACGTAGATCCCTTGGAGTGGGATTTATTGGTCTAGCACACTACCTTGCTAAACTAGGGTTTAAATATGACTCTCAAGAAGCATGGGATGCTATACATAGTCTTTCGGAATCATTCCAATATTATCTCTTGAAATGTTCCAATCAACTTGCAAAAGAAAAGGGTTGGTGCGAAAACTTTGGTCGTACTAAGTATGCTGATGGAATCCTCCCGATTGATACATACAAGAAGGAAGTAGATGAGATTAGCAATCATGAGTTGGAGCGTGATTGGGAAGATCTTAGAGAGTCCATTCTACAGTATGGTCTCCGACACAGCACATTGTCCGCACAGATGCCTTCGGAGAGCAGTTCCGTTGTGTCAAACGCAACCAATGGAATCGAGCCCCCTAGAGACTACTTGTCCATTAAGAAATCGAAGAAAGGGCCTCTTAAACAGATTGTTCCATCGTATTCTACATTGAAAAATAACTACACTCTTCTGTGGGATATGAAGAATAATGATGGTTACATTAAGTGTATCTCAGTCATTCAAAAGTTTTTTGATCAGGCAATCAGTGGAAACTGGTCTTATAATCCAGAAAACTATCCAAACAAAGAAGTGCCTGTTTCAGAAATGGCAAAAGACTTCTTAACCACATACAAGTACGGTTGGAAGACATCTTATTATCAAAATACTTACGACAGTAAGAGCGATGAAGTTGTTGAGGAAAAATCAGAACTTCAGGATTTACTAAATGAAATAGAAGCTTATGAAGAGGAGGATTGTGAATCCTGCAAAATCTAACGACTTTATATTTTAACGAGATAACTAATGCAATACGACTTTATGACAACCAAAGAACTGAATAATAGGATTGAGGGTATGACGGTATTTAATGCCGAACAAGTGAATACTAAAAAGCAACCAATGTTCTTTGGTAAACCTTTAGGTCCACAAAGATATGATTCTTACAAATACCCAGTTTTTGATAAACTTACTACTCAACAACTTGGATATTTTTGGAGACCAGAAGAAGTTTCACTACAAAAAGATCGTGGAGATTATCAAACATTAGAACCAGAACAGAAACATATCTATACTTCTAACTTAAAGTATCAGATTATGCTTGATTCTATTCAGGGTCGTGGACCTAATATGGCATTCCTTCCATATTGCTCACTTCCTGAACTTGAGGCATGTATAGAAGTATGGGGATTTATGGAAATGATCCATAGTCGTTCTTATACCTACATCATCAAAAACATTTATTCGGACCCAGCTGAAGTCTTTGATAAGATTGTGACCGATGAGCGCATTCTAGAGCGTTCTAGAAGCGTTACAGAAGCATATGATGACTTTATTCATAGTGCTCAAATGTGGGGTACTAGTAATATGTGGAAAGAAGATTTCAGGTCCTCACCAAGTTCCAAATGGGAGATCAACGATGTCAAACGAAAACTATACAGAGCAGTTGCGAATGTTAACATTCTTGAAGGCATTAGGTTCTATGTCTCCTTCGCTTGCTCGTTTGCATTTGGAGAACTCAAGCTTATGGAAGGATCCGCTAAAATTATCTCTCTCATCGCACGAGACGAAAATCAGCATCTTGCAATTACTCAAAACATTTTGAACAAATGGAAATCTGGTGATGATCCTGAAATGAAGAAGATCATGGAGGAAGAAGAAGAGTGGACTTATAAAGCATTTGATATTGCTGTAAATGAAGAAAAGAAGTGGGCAGATTATCTGTTCAAAGATGGATCTATGATTGGTTTGAACGACAAACTGCTAAAACAGTATGTAGAGTGGATTGCTAATAGGAGACTAAAGGCAATCGGTTTAAAACCTCAGTATGATATTTCTGCGAATAATAATCCTCTCCCTTGGACCCAACATTGGATTTCTTCCAAAGGTCTTCAAGTTGCTCCTCAGGAGACTGAAGTAGAATCTTACCTAGTAGGGGGAATCAAACAAGATGTCCAGTCCAACACATTCTCAGGATTCAAACTATAATATAGAAAAGTACAAAGAAGAGTGGGACTTGATGGAGTCAATCGAACCGTTGACTCCTAAACCAAGTAAAACTGAAGTTGAACTTTGTCTAGATGCTTATAGAGAAGCAGCAGAGTATGATGATTTTATATTTGGAAATATTGATGTACTTAGTGGTTTTACTGGAATAAGGACATAGATAGTGAAGATGCGACATTTTTTATGCCAAGCAACGGAGTAAAGAAAGACGAACTCAAGGTTCGTGTGCTAAAATTAAAGCGTCAGGTAGATCAAGAACCTTCAACAGTATGGAAGGGTGAGAGAGAACTCGCTCATAAATACTTAAACAAAGTTCTTGATATACTTGATGAGTATCGATATTGATTATGAAAACCCTTGGATCTATAATGAGAGTGTTTTTACCAGTGATGATATTGGGGACTACTACGGTTTTGTTTATCTCATTACCAATAAGTCATAACAATCCAAAAACTATAATAGAACTAATTAACAATAAAGATTAGTCCCTCCTTTAATTGTTTCTTATATTTTTGGTATCCTATTTTCTTTTCTTTTAAGTAAGATACAACACTTTCCCAAGTATTTTCTCCATCACTCACTCTTACATTTTTTGATGTTGTGAGTGCTTTTTTATGCCCTTCAGTAAGCTTTGTTCCATACCTAGGATTTCCTTCACCAGAGTACATCTTACTAAACTTCTCACGGACTTCTGGTTTATACATTGGATTGTATGATTTATCTTTCATCTTTTCACTTCTCATATCGCAGAACTTATCGTTTCTCATAACGACTTCATAAATTCCTGCCCTCTCACTTACAAAAAATCTTCCTTCAATATTTGTGTTATAATAATCATCAGTCATTAGAACATCTCTTTTAAATTGTTCCATAGTTTCATAATAAGACATTGATTTTTTATGGGGACATAGGTAGAGTATTTCTCTCAAAAACTTATCTTCACCAAGAAGTTTTACATCTTCATTTAATTCATCACAAGATCCAAAATATTTTTTCCAATCACTTTCTTTTGTTTTTCTTCTACCAATCTTTTTATCTTTTCTCCTTGTCCAAAAAGATTTTTTACCAACATATTTTCTATCATTTGTTAGATTTGTTATGAGATAAACAAACCCCTCAATACCTTTAGGAGCCTCTATGAATTCTTTTTCGTTATATCTCCAAGACATAAAAATACTTTCTACCATAAAAATATTTATAACGAAAGTATTTTTTGGATTATATTAATAACTTTCATTATAAATATTTTGAGAGACTTTTGGAAAGAATATGAAAACATTCCAAGAATTTATGATAGAATGCTATTCCATTCAGGAAACATCTTTAAATAGAATTCGTTCTACGTCGCAGAAAGGTGGTATGGCTATCCTATCTGGACAGAGAGGAGATAAGTCTTCCAAAGAAAATAAAGAAAGAAGCAAGAGAACTGAAAGAAGGATTCGTGGTGCTGGTCTTCCTGGTCCCACAAAAGTTTCTGGAAGATATACGGAGAATCCTGGAACATCTGATGAGAAAAAGGTGGGAGAGAAGTCTCATGTAGTTTCTTCTGGTAAGATGGGCAAAAGGAAGTTTAAAAAGACAATTGAGAAACTGGGTACAGAGGCTGGACTTAAACAGAAAAAGAATGTAAAATCAAGTTCAAGCAAAGATGATCAGGACTCAGTTCTGATCCAACGAAAACCAGGAGGATCTGCTACACTTAAAGGAACTTCGAAAACATCTTGGCCTGGTAAAGGTAAAAATGTTAAAGTGGGGAAAATGAAACCAGGACGCACTGGTGAATTTGATACAAAAGTTAAAAACAAAACGTTTACTTATGAAAAAGACTAAGTTTCCATTTCAACATATTGTTTTAGAGGACAAAAAAGAAGTCTGGGTTATTTGTGATAGCGCCATTACTGCTATGGGAATTAGTTCTATCGTTAAAAAGTTTTATCCTGGATACACTCCTCACATTGCCTCTAAAGATTATTTCTCAGAACTATCTAAACCTTGAAAAATTACTATGAGCCTCTTTCGAAACTTAAAGAAGATGTGGAAAAATACGGTAAGGGGATATTCCGACGGACTATCCTCTCCCTCCACAAAACAAAAGGCAAAACAAACTTTGAAGAAACGAAACAACTCTTCCAGAACAACGTCCTCACGGAAGCCCTTGACACAGGAGAACCAGCATACTACAATAGCAACATCCTCAGCAGATACTTCAGAAAAGATTATTATGGAAAAGACGATTGAACCAGTAAAACTTATTCGTGAATGGTCAATCAATAGAATCCATGACCTTGCAGAAGGTGATATTGAATCTCAGTTTGACGCAGTAGCGATTGCAGAGGAGTTTGATGAATGGATTAATATTCCTCCAGATGTAGAAGAAATGACTTATCTTGCTCTGGAAGAAGAATAAATAAAGAATGAGGTTTTAACTAGCGTAGAAACTGGCCACTTCGTAAATCCAGTAAGACCTCAAAACACTTGACAAAAACCAATAACTATGGTATAATAGTTGTATGGTTCAGTAGCTCAGTTGGATAGAGCAACTGCCTTCTAAGCAGTCGGTCGTTGGTTCGAGTCCAACCTGAATCGTTGCCTCCGTAGCTCAGTTGGTAGAGCAGGGCTTTTGTAAAGCTCAGGTCGCAAGTTCAAATCTTGTCAGAGGCTTAACGGGATGGCGACACCCGTACTCACATTTCCGAGAGAAAAAAGAATCGGAGCAACAACCCATGTGAGGAGGAGGTGGGATCCCTCTTGGTGCCACCGCTGCTGACGAGTAGCGGTTATT